>Ga0180216_1000095_pt1 | contig 110098 bp, 90 predicted proteins | sample eDN3rd37CBELigMG_FD_128879 | JGI IMG/M metagenome (GOLD analysis project Ga0180216, IMG submission 128879) | Enriched Miracle-Growth compost microbial communities from Emeryville, California, USA - eDNA 3rd pass 37_C BE-Lig MG (version 2)... ... | reverse complement strand
GGGCGATGATGCGCGTGCCCATGCGCTTGGCCACCGAGATGATGGTGATGAGTTCCTGGGCGGATCCCGAGTACGAGATCGCCAGCAGGATGTCCTGGCCGGTGAGCATGCCCAGGTCGCCGTGGATGGCCTCGGCGGCGTGCATGAAGAACGCCGGCGTGCCGGTCGAGGCCAGGGTGGCCGCGATCTTGCGGGCGACGTGGCCGGATTTGCCGATGCCGGTCACCACGACCCGTCCCTGGCAGGCCAGGATCATGCCGGCGGCCCGGGCGAAGGCATCGTCTATCCGGCCGCGCAGCGCCTGCAGGGCGGCGATCTGGATGTCGAAGCAGCGCTCGGCGCTCGCGCGGATGGCCTCGGCGGTGGGCTGGGGGTTTCTGAGCATCCGTGGATTTTACGCTGAGCCGCGCAGGCTTGTTAAACTGTGGCCGCCTTTACCCGCCTCCTGGAATTTCCATGAAAACCGACCCGGCCCAGTTCATCCGCGACACGATCCGCACGGTGCCGGACTGGCCCAAGCCGGGGGTGATGTTCCGCGACATCACCCCGGTGCTGCAGGATCCGCGCTCTTTCAGGGTGCTGATCGACCTGTTCGTGTACCGCTACATGCGCCAGCGCCTGGATCTCGTCGCCGGGATCGACGCGCGCGGCTTCATCGTGGGCTCGGTGCTCGCCTATGAGCTCAACCTCGGTTTCGTGCCGGTGCGCAAGGAGGGCAAGCTGCCCTTTCGCACGGTGGCCGAGCAATACGCGCTGGAATACGGCAACGCGGCGGTCGAGATGCACACGGATTCGGTGCGCCCGGGCCAGCGCGTCCTGCTGATCGACGACCTGATCGCGACCGGAGGCACGATGATGGCCGCCTCGAGGCTGCTGCAGCGCCTGGGGGCGAACGTCGCCGAGGCGGCCGCGATCATCGACCTGCCCGACCTGGGAGGCTCCAAGGCCGTCCGCGATTCGGGCCTGCCGGTCTATACGGTCTGTGAGTTCGGATCCGAGTAACCGGCCGGAGGCGGGGCGGCCCGCCCGGGCCTGAGCCCGAAGGCCGCCCTGCACGCCGGCCCTTCTACACCAGCACCCGCTCGATGCCCCCCGCGTTGGCCGCCCTCACATAGTCCGGCATCCAATCCTCCCCCAGCAGATGGCGGGCCATCTCGACCACGATGTAGTCCGCCTTCAGGCCCGTGTCCTGCTCATAGCGCGCCAGGCCCTGCAGACAGGACGGGCATGAAGTCACCATCTTGACCTCGCCGTCGAAGCCGTCCTCGCGGATCGCCGCCGTGTTCCTGGCGAGCTCCTCCTGCTTGCGGAAGCGCACCTGCGTCGAAATGTCGGGCCGCGAGACCGCCAGCGTGCCCGATTCGCCGCAGCAGCGGTCGGTCTTGATCGCCTTGTCCTCGCCCAGCAGGGACTTCACCGTCCTCATCGGGTCCTGGAGCTTCATCGGGGTGTGACAGGGGTCGTGGTAGATGTAGCGCACGCCCTGGACGCCCGCGATGTCCACGCCTTTTTCCAGCAGGTATTCGTGGATGTCGATCAGGCGGCAGCCGGGGAAGATCCTGTCGAACTCGTAGCTCTCGAGCTGGTCGTAGCAAGTGCCGCAGCTCACCACCACGGTCTTGATGTCGAGGTAGTTCAGCGTCGTCGCCATGCGGTGGAACAGCACCCGGTTGTCGGTGACCATCTTGTCGGCCTTGTCCGCCATGCCGTTGCCGCGCTGCGGATAGCCGCAGCACAGATAGCCGGGCGGCAGGACGGTCTGCACGCCGACGTGCCACAGCATGGCCTGGGTCGCCAGGCCGACCTGCGAGAACAGGCGCTCGGACCCGCATCCGGGGAAATAGAACACCGCCTCGGTGTCGGGCGAGGTCGTGGCCGGATTGCGGATGATGGGCACGATCTCGGGATCCTCGATGTCCAGGAGCTTGCGCGCGGTCTGCTTGGGCAGGCCGCCGGGCATCTTCTTGTTGACGAAGTGGATGACCTGCTCGCGCACCGGCGCCTTGCCCACGGTGGCCGGCGGATGGGCGGCCTGCTTTTTCGCGATCGGGGCGAGAAGGTCGTGCGCCAGGCGCTGGGCCTTGTAGCCCATGTCGATCATGGCGGCGCGCGTGGCCTTGATGACCCGCGGATCCTTGGCGTTCAGGAAGAACATCGAGGCCGCCGTCCCCGGATTGAAGGATTTCTTGCCCATGCGGCGCAGCAGCGCGCGCATGTCCATCGACACGTCGCCGAAATCGATGTCCACCGGACAGGGGTTGTAGCACTTGTGGCACAAGGTGCAATGATCGCCCACGTCCTCGAATTCCTCCCAGTGCCGCAGGCTGACGCCGCGCCGGGTCTGCTCCTCGTACAGGAAGGCCTCGATCAGCAGGGAGGTGGCCAGGATCTTGTTGCGCGGCGAGTACAGCAGGTTGGCGCGCGGCACGTGCGTGGCGCAGACGGGCTTGCACTTGCCGCAGCGCAGGCAGTCCTTGATCGCGTTCGAGATGGCGCCGATCTCGCTGCGCTGCATGATCAGCGACTCGTGCCCCAGCAGGTTGAAGCTGGGGGTCCAGGCCCGGCCGAGGTCGGCGCCGGGCATCAGCTTGCCCGCGTTGAACCGGTTGCCGGGATCGACGCGGCGCTTGTAGTCCTGGAAGGGAGCCAGTTCCTCGGCGCTCAGGAATTCGTATTTCGTCAGGCCGATGCCGTGCTCGCCCGAGATCACGCCGTCCAGGGAGCGGGCGATGCCCATGATGCGGGCGACCGCCTCGTTGGCCTCGCGCAGCATCTCGTAGTCGTCCGAGTTGACCGGGATGTTGGTGTGCACGTTGCCGTCGCCGGCGTGCATGTGCAGGGCGACGAAGACGCGGCTCTTGAGGACGCGGTCGTGCGTGGCCTGCAGGCCGGCCAGCACCGCGGCGCAATCGGCGCCGGCGAAATGGCGCTCCATGGCGCCGCGGATGTCGGTCTTCCAGGAAATGCGCAGGGTGTGGTCCTGCACCACGTCGAAGACGCGCGCCTCGGGCTGGCGCTCGAGGCGTTCGCGCAGCGCGGGCAGGTGGTCCTCGAGGCCCAGGGCGGCCAGGGTGTCGAGGCTGCCGGCCAGCGGCGTGTCCAGCCCCTCCAGCAGCCAGGACCACCGGCGGCGCACGGCGGCGAGGGTTTCCAGGGCGTCGTGCCGGCGCGCGGCCAGGATTTCCTCGCGGGTGTGCTCGGCCTCGCCGTGGTCCTCGGTCTTGCCGATCGGCAGCTCGCCGTGCAGGTAGGCCTCGAGCGCGTCGACCAGGCGCAGCTTGTTGCGCGTGGACAGCTCGATGTTGATGCGCTCGATGGCGTCCGTGTACTCGCCCATGCGGTCCAGCGGGATCACCACGTCCTCGTTGATCTTGAAGGCGTTGGTATGGCGCGCGATGGCCGCGGTGCGCGCGCGGTCCAGCCAGAACTTCTTGCGCGCCTCGGGGCTGACGGCGACGAAGCCCTCGCCGTGGCGCGAGTTGGCGATGCGCACCACCTCGCTGGCGGCCAGCGCCACCGCGTCGTCGTCATCGCCCACGATGTCGCCGATCAGGACCATCTTCGGCAGCGTGCCGCGCTTGCTCTTGGTGGCGTAGCCCACGGCGCGCAGGTAGCGCTCGTCCAGGTGCTCGAGCCCCGCCAGGATGGCGCCGCGCGCCCGGCCCTCGGTGTCGAGATAGCGCTTGACCTCGACGATCGAGGGCACGGCGTCGCGCGCCTGCCCGAAGAATTCCATGCAGACCGTGCGCGTGTGCGCCGGCATGCGGTGCAGGATCCAGCGGGCGGCGGTGATCAGGCCGTCGCATCCCTCCTTCTGCACGCCCGGCAGGCCGGAGAGGAACTTGTCGGTCACGTCCTTGCCCAGGCCCGCCTTGCGGAAGCGCCGGCCCTCGATGGCGAGGATCTCGGTCTTCAGCGGGGCGCGGCCGGGCGCCTTGGAGCCGTCGAACCATTTCAGCTCGAAGCGGGCCTCGTCCACCTCGTGGATCTTGCCCAGGTTGTGCCCGAGGCGCGTGACCTCCAGCCAGTTGCCCTCGGGGTCCACCATGCGCCACCAGGCGAGGTTGTCGAGCGCGGTGCCCCACAGCACGGCCTTCTTGCCGCCGGCGTTCATGGCCACGTTCCCGCCCACGCAGGAGGCGTCGGCCGAGGTCGGGTCCACGGCGAAGACCTGGCCGGCGGCCTCGGCGGCCTCGGCCACCCGGCGCGTGACCACGCCGGCGCCGGTCAGGATGGTGTGCACGGGCGCGTCCACTCCCGGCAGGGCCACGGCCTCGACCGGCCCGATGGCGTCGAGCTTTTCCGTGTTGATGACCGCCGAGCGCCAGGTCAGCGGGATCGCGCCGCCGGTGTAGCCCGTGCCGCCGCCGCGCGGGATGATGGTCAGGCCCAGGGCGATGCAGGCGCGCACCAGCGCCGCGATCTCCTCCTCGGTGTCGGGCATCAGCACCACGAAGGGGTATTCGACGCGCCAGTCGGTGGCGTCGGTGACGTGCGACACCCGCGACAGGCCGTCGAAGCGGATGTTGTCCTTGGCCGTGATGCGCGAGAGCTTGCGCAGCGCCGTCTGGCGCAGGGCGGCGGTCTGGAGGAAATCCTCCTCGAAGCGGGCGACCGCCGCGCGCGCCGCATCGAGCAGGCGCAGCACCTTGGAGTCGCGCGCCCCATGGTCGTCGTCGCGGCGCCGGTCGATCTCGGAGAGGCGATGATTCATGGCCTCGACCAGTTGGTGGCGGCGCTTGGGGCTGTCGAGCAGGTCGTCCTGCAGGTAGGGATTGCGCTGCACCACCCAGATGTCGCCCAGGACCTCGAACAGCATGCGTGCCGAACGCCCCGTGCGCCGCTCGCCGCGCAGCTCGGACAGCAGCGTCCAGGCCTCCTCGCCCAGCAGGCGCAGGACGATCTCGCGGTCGGAGTACGAGGTGTAGTTGTAGGGAATCTCGCGCAGGCGGGGCGCCTGGGCTTGGACGAGCAGTTGGCGATCGAGGGGGGCGTTCATGGATGGTTGCGGCGTCGATGCCCCGGATCGGGGCGCGGGTAATCGCTTAGTTTAAGGGCAAAACGTCCTGGGTTCGGGATGAGCCTCGAGGAACCGGCATGTGTTCATTCCTGAATGCGATGGGCAAGCAGGGTCATAGAACGGCTTCCAGCCCCTTGCGGTCGATCAGATTCAATAGTTTCAATGAGGGACCGCTGGGACGCTTGTCGCCTTGTTCCCATTTGCGGATCGTGGAGACGCTCGTGTTCAGGATGGCCGCCAGCACCGCCTGGCTGAGGTTCAGCTTTGCGCGCATTGCGCGGATCTGCGTGCTGTCGTATGCCGGGATGGGCTGCAGGCAAAGCGCGTCGTAGTGCCTCATTCGTCGCTTGTCGATGAAGCCCAGCCGGTGCAGATCGGAGGCCGTGTCATGGACGGCGTCCAGGAGTGGGCTTGGAGAGGGAATCTTGGGGGTCATTGGGAATCTCCTGTAGCGTTCCGTCATCGACGGCCTGCCGAACTTGCCTCGGAGTCAGCGACAAAAGGTCGCAGGCCAGCGCTTGCAGGGCTTCGAGCTCTTTGGCGGTGATGTTCGATCTGTCGTTCTTGGCGAAGCCGAATACGAAGAACCAGCGTAAATCCTGCCGGGTCGCGGCCAAGGTACGGAATCCGCCGCGTTTGCCGCGCCCCGCTGCGCCGATGCGCTTTTTGACGATCCCGCCACCCAGATCCGCATCGACCAGCCCCTGGCTCATTTCCAGTACGGCTTTGCAGAGGTCGGTCTCGGTCAGCCCGGCCCGGCTGCGCCAGCGGTGGAAGAGGCGCGTTTCGAATATCAGATGCATCCCAATTATGCCACTGAGTGTCACGATAGGCCAGGATGGCTAGAGCATGAGGCGGGCTGCTTGCCGTCGGGGTGCTCAGAGGGGCAGTATGGGTTCGATGCCGGTGCGCATCAATTGGATAAAAAGATCAAAGCCACGCGCTGATCCACGGCCAGGCGTGCATGAGGGCGGCCGTCATCGCGACGTAGCGCAGGAACTTGCCGATCGCCATGTAGAGCACGCAGGGCCAGAAGGGCAGCCGCAGCCAGCCGGCGACCGCGCAGAGGGGGTCGCCCACCACCGGCAGCCAGGACAGCAGCAGCGCGGGCGGGCCGAGGTGGTGGAACCAGTGGGCGCCGAGCGCGTGCCAGCGGCCGCCGGCCTTGCCATGGATCTTGCCCGGGTGCTTGAGGCGCCATTTCTCGTAGGCGGCCTCGGCCGCGGCGCCCATGGCGTAGCTGATCGCCCCGCCCACGGTATTGCCGGCGGTCGCCACCACCACGGCCGCCCAGAACATGTGCGGCGCGATCTGCACGTAGCCGAAGACCGCAGGCTCGGACCCCATGGGCAGCAGCGTGGCCGACACCAGGCTGACGATGAAGATCGCCGGCAGCCCGAACTTGGGCAGCGCGAGCGCGGCCAGCAAGGCATGGATCGAGGATTGCAGCCAGACTTCCATGGTGGGGGGAGTTTATCGCGGGGCGTGCGTCAGGGGCGGAGCAAGTGCCCGGCGCGGAACGTGCGCCAGGCGTGGTGCGTGTGCCAGGTGCGTGGCAAGTACCAAGCGCGGGGCGTGCGCCAGACGCCGCCCCGAGGCGCGAGACACGCCCCCACGCCATGCCTTCGGCGTGTCGTCCGTCTCGTGGCTTGCGGGGCGCCAGGATGCGCCGGGCGCGGAAGGGTCCTTGCGGCCCATCCCGCGCCCGGGTTCATTCAGAAGGGATGCCTTTCGCGTCGAGACGGCCCGGCTTTCGGTGGCGGCGGCTACTTTGCGGCCTTGGAGATGGCGCTGCCGACGTTGCTGATGTCCTCGCCGGCGCCCGCGACGGTGTTGGCGCAGCCCGACATCAGCAGGCAGCCCAGGAGGGCCAGTGACGCCAGAAGTTTCGTACCCATGGTCGGTTCCCGTATTTTGGTGATCGTGTCGCCGATATTCTACGGTAACTTCCCGAAACGCGGCTCAGGCCGTGAGGGTCCTTTTCGTGCGCTGGTTCGACAGGTAGACGTTGTCGCGTTCGATGGCGCGCCCCTCACTCACCGCGGCGATCCAGCCCTCGGTCGTGGCGACGGCGGCGAAGTTCGAGTGGAACACCGTGCTGAACACCCGGTGTATCTCCTCGGCATCGGCGCGGCCCGCCGCGTTCTCGTACGAGGGCGCCCCCGAGGCGTCGGCCAGGAACTCGACGTCCAGGCCGTCATGCGAGGCATGGAAGATCGTGGCGGCGTCGCAGTTGTGGGTCATGTACCCCACGATCGCCAGGGTGTCGATGGCCCGGTCCGCCAGCCATTGGGCCAGGTCCGTCCCGGTGAAGGCGCTCGCCATGCGCTTGTTGATCCGATGATCGGCGGGGCGCCGCGCCACCACGGGGTGGAGCTGCCAGGCCTCCGATCCCTTGGCGAACAGCGGCGCATCCTCGGGCGAGTCATGCTGGACGACGATGACGGGAATGCCGGCGGCGTGGGCCGCGTCCATCGCGCGGCCAATGTTGTCCAGGGAATCCTGGATCGGAGGATGCTCGATCGGCAGATTGCCGGTCACGTATTCGTTTTGCACGTCGATCACGAGCAGGGCGCGGCGGGGGGATGCGGACATGATGTTCTCCTGAAATGGCGAAACCGGCGGGCTGGCCGCCGCGGGAATCGGGCGCGTAGCCCGGTCGGGAGCATTGTCCGCCCGCCACGTTTGGGAAAACATTGGCCTGAAGGCATATGTACGATAATATCGGGCCATGACCCTTCACCTGGCGATGGTTCCCCCTTCGGCGATGGCATCCTCCTCGGCTCCGGCATCCGGCGTGGCCGTGAAGGCATCCGGCCAGTCCCGTGCCGCTGAACGGTCCCGGATCGCCGTCATCGCCTTCGACGGGATGACGCCCTTTCATCTTTCCATCCCGAGCCTGGTGTTCGGGTCGCGATGCATCGACGGGGGTGCGCCCGCTTTCGAGGTGCGCGTGTGCGCCGACGCCGGCGCGCCGCTGGGCACCTCGGCGGGGTTCGACGTGCTGGTCAAGCACGGCTTGTCCGCGGCGGACGAGGCCGACGTCGTGATCATGCCCACCTGGCATGACGACTGCCGCGAGGCGCCCGCCGCCTTGCTCGAGACGCTGCGTCGAGCCCACGCGCGCGGCGCCCGGGTCATGGGCCTGTGCCTCGGCGCCTTTCCCCTGGCGCAGGCCGGCCTGCTGGACGGCAAGTCCGCGACGACCCACTGGGCCTATGCCGAAACGCTGGCTCGCCGCCATCCCCGGGTGCGCGTCGACCGCGACGTCCTCTACGTCGACGAGGGCGACGTGCTGACCTCGGCGGGGGTCGCGGCGGGCCTGGACTGCTGCCTGCACCTGCTGCGCCAGCTCCGCGGCGCCGAGGTCGCCAAGCAGGTGGCCCGGCAGCTCATCGTCGCGCCCCAGCGCCAGGGCGGCCAGGCCCAGTTCATCGAGCGGCCGCTGCCCGTGTCCGGCGCCGACAGCCGGTTCTCGGAGGTGCTCGAATGGGCGGCCGGCCACCTGGAACAGGCCCACACCATCGACACTCTGGCCGCCCGCGCCGCCATGAGCCGGCGCAGCTTCACCCGCCATTTCCGCCAGGCGACCGGCACGTCCTTCAAGCAATGGCTGTTGAACCAGCGGCTTGCGCACGCGCAGCGCCTGCTCGAGACGGGCGACGTCTCCATCGAAGTCGTGGCCCAGCAGGCGGGGTTCGGTTCCGCACAGTCGCTGAGGCAGCATTTCCGGGCGGTCTTCAGGACCTCGCCGATGGCGTATCGAAGGCAGTTCAGGGTGCGCGCCTCCGGTATCATGGCCCAGACTCCATAAGACACCATGCCAACCATGCACATCTGGGTCGATGCCGACGCCTGTCCGGCGGTGGTCAAGGACATCCTGTACCGGGCGGCCAAGCGCTGGCAGCGGCCGGTGACGCTGGTCGCCAACCGGATGCTGTACACGCCGCCGTCTCCGTGGATCCGGGCGGTGCAGGTGCCCCGGGGCTTCGACGTGGCGGACGACTATATCGTCCGCCACGCGGGGCCGGGCGACCTGGTCATTACCGGGGACATCCCGCTGGCGGCCCAGGCGCTCGAGCGGGGGGCGTTCGTGCTCAGCCCGCGCGGCGAGCGCCATACGGCCGACACCATACGCGAGCGCCTGTCGCTGCGGGACATGATGGAGGACCTGCGCAATGCGGGGATCGATACCGGCGGCCCCGCGGCGTTCGGCCAGTCCGACCGGCGCGCCTTCGGCAATGCGCTGGATCGCCTGATGGCGGCGTCGAAGGGCCGCGGCCCGGCGCTGTGATATTCTGTTCCATTCGCTTTCCAACTCTCGCGCTTGCGCTGCCATGTCCGTCGACTATCTGAAACGCATCCTGACGTCCAAAGTCTATGACGTCGCCCATGAAACCCCTCTCGACGTGGCACCCCGAATTTCCAAGCGCATCGGCAACACGGTGCTGCTCAAGCGCGAGGACACGCAGCCGGTGTTCAGCTTCAAGCTGCGCGGCGCCTACAACAAGATGTCCAACCTCTCGGCCGAGGAGCTGAAGCGCGGCGTCATCGCGGCCTCGGCGGGCAATCACGCGCAGGGCGTGGCGCTGTCGGCGAGCCGGCTGGGCTGCCGCGCGGTGATCGTCATGCCGGTGACCACGCCCCAGGTCAAGATCGACGCGGTGCGCGCCCTGGGGGGCGAGGTGGTGCTGTTCGGCGACAGCTTCACCGACGCGGCGGAGCACGCCGCCGAGCTGCAGGGGCGCGACGGCCTGACCTTCGTGCATCCGTTCGACGATCCCGACGTGATCGCGGGCCAGGGCACGGTGGGGATGGAGATCCTGCGCCAGCACACGGGGCCGATCGACGCGATATTCGTCGCCATCGGCGGCGGCGGCCTGATCGCGGGCGTGGCGGCGTACGTCAAGCAACTGCGCCCCGAGATCAAGATCATCGGCGTGCAGACCGAGGACTCGGACGCCATGATCCGCAGCATCAAGGCCGGCCGGCGGGTCAAGCTCGCCGACGTGGGCCTGTTTTCGGACGGCACGGCGGTCAAGCAGGTGGGCCTCGAGACCTTCCGCCTGGCGCGCGAGTACGTCGACGACTACGTGACCGTCGACACCGATGCGATCTGCGCGGGCATCAAGGACGTGTTCCAGGACACCCGCAGCGTGCTCGAGCCGGCCGGCGCGCTGGCCCTGGCGGGCGCCAAGCGCTATGCCGCCCAGCAGAAATGGAAAGGCAAGACCCTGGTGGCGATCACCTGCGGCGCCAACATGAATTTCGACCGCCTGCGCTTCGTCGCCGAGCGCGCCGACGTGGGCGAGGCGCGCGAGGCGCTGTTCGCCATCACCCTGCCGGAAAAGCGCGGCAGCTTCCTGCGGCTGTGCGAGGCGGTGGGGCAGCGCGCGGTGACCGAGTTCAATTATCGGATCTCGGATGCCGAGACGGCGCACGTGTACGTCGGCCTGCAGATCCGCTCCGAGGCCGAAATCGAAAAGCTCGCGGCGCATTTCCGCAAGCTGGATTTCCCGACGCTCGACCTGACGGGCAACGAGATGGCCAAGACCCACCTGCGCTACATGGTGGGCGGGCATTCCGCGCTCGCCAGGCACGAGGTGCTGTACCGCTTCGAATTCCCCGAGCGCCCCGGCGCGCTGATGAAGTTCCTGGGCGCGATGAACCCGGACTGGAACATCAGCCTGTTCCATTACCGGAACCAGGGCGACGACTACGGCCGCATCCTGGTCGGCATCCAGGTGCCGCCCGCCGACAAGAAGGCGTTCAAGGAATTCCTGGCCACCCTCGGCTATCCGTACTGGAACGAGACCGAGAACCCGGCCTACCGCCTGTTCCTGTAGGGCTCGCGCCCGGGGCCGCCGGCTCCGGGGGCCCGCGGTCCGGATTTGGCCCAGGTCCGTGGCCCCGTCCCAGCCCACGCCCGTAGCCTGCGTCCCGGTTCGGGCCCATGGCCCACGGCCCATGGCCCGGTTCAGGCGGCGGCGTCGTGCGTCTCGGGCTGCGCGGCGCAGACCCGCTGGGGCGGAAATTCGATCGAGAACGTGCTGCCCTTGCCCAGGACGCTCTCGATGCGCAGCGCGGCATCGTGGCGCATGGCGACGTGCTTGGTGATGGCCAGGCCCAGGCCGGTGCCGCCCGTGGCCCGTGAACGGCCCCTGTCGACCCGGAAGAACCTCTCGGTCAGGCGCGGGATGTCCTGCGCGGCGATGCCGATGCCGGTGTCGCGCACGGCGTAGCGCGCGCCGCCGTCCCGCGTGCGCGTCCAGGTGACCGTGATGGTGCCGCCCTCGGGGGTGTAGTTCACGGCATTGGCCATGAGATTGGTCACGGCCGAGGCCAGCTCGGTGTCCGTGCCCATGATGCGCAGGCCCTCGTCGATGTCGGTCTCGAAGGCGTGCCGTCCCGCGGACAGGGCCTGGCTCTGCGCGAGGGCGGTCTGGATGAGCGCGGGCAGCAGCACCGGCTCGCCCTCGCGGTTGGGCGAGGATTCCAGGGCCGACAGGATCAGCAGGTCGGCCACCAGGGCCTGCATGTTGCGCGACTGCTCGATCATCAGTTCCAGGTAGTGGCGTCGCTGGGCCGGATCGAGCGTGCCCTCGGGCATGTCGTGCAGGGTCTCGAGGAAGCCCGACAGCACCGTGAGCGGCGTGCGCATCTCGTGCGAGACGTTGGCGACGAAGTCCTTGCGCATGTTCTCGAGCCGTTCGATCTGCGTGATGTCGCGGGTGACCATCAGGAACTGGCCGATGCCGTAGGGCGCGAGATGCAGCAGCAGGGCGCGTTCGCGCGACTGGCGCGTGATGTGCAGCAGCAGCGGCCTGTCCCACTGCGCCTGGCGGGCGTAGGCCGCGAATTCGGGCGAGCGCACGATGTTCAGGATGCTGTGATGCTTGTCGCGCTCGAGGTCCAGGCCCAGGTGCTCGGCGGCGGTGCGGTTGCACCACAGCAGGGACTGGTCCTGGTCCAGAGTCAGCGCGCCGTCGGGCAGGGCCTCGGCGGCCAACAGCATGCGCTCGAAGCTGCGCGCGCGCTCTTGCAGCTCGAGGCGGTTCTGCTTGAGCTTGCGGTAGATGGGGGCCAGGATGCCGTCCCAGGGACCGACCGAGGGGGGCGGGGGATCGTCGATGTTGCGGACCCAGCGGGCGATGCGCGAGAGCTGCCAGCCGCTGGCGAGGACCATCGCCAGCAAGCCCAGGGCGAACACGCCCCATCCCGTGGCGGCGCCCAGCCAGGCGCCCACCAGCGCGGCGAGCAGGGCCCACAGCCCCACGGACACGAGGGTCTTGGTCATGCCGCCGCCGCGATGCTGAAGCGGTAGCCCGAGCCGCGCACGGTCTGGACGTAGGAATCGAGCCCCGCCGGGGCCAGGGCCTTGCGCAGCCGGCGGATGTGCACGTCGACGGTGCGTTCCTCGATGAAGACGTGGTCGCCCCAGACCTGGTCCAGGACCTGTCCGCGGGTGTAGACCCGGTCGGCGTGCGTCATGAGGAAGTGCAGCAGGCGGAATTCGGTGGGACCCATGGCCAGCGCCTGGCCGCGGCCCAGCACCTGCCGGGCGTCGGGTTCCAGGCGCAGTTCGCCCGCCTCGATGGGGTCCTCGGTGAGCTGGGGCGAGCGCCGGCGCAGCAGGGCCTTGATCCGCGCGAGCAGTTCGCGCGGGGAAAAGGGCTTGGTGACGTAGTCGTCGGCGCCGGCCTCCAGGCCGTCGATCTTGTCCTGCTCGGCGCCCTTGGCGGTCAGCATGATCAGGGGGATGGCGCGCGTGCGCTCCTGGGAGCGCAGCTCGCGCGCGAGCTTCAGGCCGGAGGTGCCGGGCAGCATCCAGTCCAGCAGGATCAGGTCCGGCAGCGCCGCGCGGATGTGCGCCTCGGCCTCGCGGGCGTCGAGCGCGCGCAGCACCCGGTGGCCCGCCAGCTCGAGGTTGACGGCGATCAGTTCCTGGATGGAGGGTTCGTCTTCGATGACCAGAATGGTGGTTTGCATGGCGTGGGGGCGCGGGCGCACGGGGCCTGTGGGCCCCGGCGCGCGATGCGCCGGATATGACGGCACTGTAATGCTATGGCGCGATTATTTCATGGGTGTGACCATGCGCCCAAACGGGGCCGCCGCGCGCCCCGGATGCGGGGCCGGAATGCGGTACGATACGTGGATCATGCAAAACGATCGCCAAGACGCCCGTCCCCAGCCGGGGCCGCAGACCCATTTCGGATTCCAGACCGTACCGGAATCGGACAAGGCCCGGCGCGTGGCCGAGGTCTTCCACTCCGTGGCGACGCGCTACGACCTGATGAACGACCTGATGTCCGCCGGGCTGCACCGGATCTGGAAGGCCTTCACCATCGGCCGCGCCCAGGTCCGCCCCGGCATGCGCGTGCTGGACATCGCCGGGGGCACCGGCGACCTGGCCCGGGCCTTCGCCCGGCGCGCCGGGCCGACCGGCGAGGTCTGGCTCACCGACATCAACGATTCGATGCTGCGCGTGGGCCGCGACCGCCTGCTCGATGACGGCATCGTGACGCCGGCGGCGGTGTGCGACGCCGAGCGCCTGCCGTTTCCCGACGGCTATTTCGACCGTGTGACGGTGGCTTTCGGCCTGCGCAACATGACCCACAAGGATCGCGCCCTCGCCGAGATGCGCCGCGTGCTCAAGCCCGGGGGCAAGCTGCTGGTGCTCGAGTTCTCGCGCGTGGCGGCGCCGCTCGCCCCCGTGTACGACTGGTATTCCTTCAATGTGCTGCCGCGCATGGGCAAGCTCGTCGCCGGCGACGAGGACAGCTACCGCTACCTGGCCGAGTCCATCCGCATGCATCCCGACCAGGAGGCGCTGGCCGGCATGATGCGCGAGGCGGGCCTGGACCGCGTCCGGTACTTCAATATGGCCGCCGGGGTGGTGGCCCTGCACGAGGGCGTGCGTCTCGATTAGTGCGGACGGCGGGTCCTGGAGGCCCGCAGGCCGCCTCCCGGAGGGCCTCTTTTCCGGCGCGAGGGCCGGACTTGCCATGGCGGGGGGATTTTGTGTTAATGTGGAGCTGACATTAAGCTGAACGTCAGTTTCGTATCATCCGCCCTGGATGCCGCGGCCTGGCACCACCGGAGTTCCCCCACATGAATTTGCGACTTTCCCGTTGGATGGCCGGGGCCATGCTCATGCTCTCGGCCGTCGCGATGTTTGCAGTCTCCAGCGACGCCGAGGCCCGCCGCATGGGCGTGGGCCGCAGTTTCGGCAAGCAGTCCACCAATGTGACCCAGCAGCGCCAGGCGGTGACGCCGCCGGCCGCCCAGACCACGCAGCGTTCCGCCACGGCCGGCACGGCCGCCGCCGCGGGCACGGCTGCCGCCGGCACGGCCGCGCGCTCGGGCATGTCCCGCTGGCTGGGTCCGATCGCGGGCATCGCGGCGGGCCTGGGGATCGCGGCCCTGCTGTCCAGCCTGGGCCTCTCGGGCGCCTTCCTCGAGTTCCTGTCCAGCATGATCCTGATCGGCCTGGTGGCCTTCGCGGTGATCTGGCTGGTGCGCCGCATGCGCGGCACCCAGCGGCCGATGGCGCCCGCGGGGCACAGCTACCGCCAGGGCCCCTCGTCGGAAGCTTCGTGGCCGCGCGGCCCGGGCGCAGGCGCCTCCGCCGCGCCGCCCGCCGCACCCGCCGCCGCGCCCCGGATCGAGGCGGTGTCCTCGCCCGCGGCCGACCCGTCCTGGTTCATCCCCGCCGATTTCGACGTGCCGGCCTTCCTCGCCCAGGCCAAGCAGCGCTTCACCCAGATCCAGGCCCTCTGGGACGCCGGCAATCGCGAGAACCTGCGCGAGTACCTGACCGACGACCTGCTGGTCGAGATCACGCCCCAGTTGCCGCGGCACGACGAGGGCAACCAGACCGAGGTGGTGCTGCTCAACGCCGAATTGCTGGGGATCGAGACCGTGGCCGGCGGCCACCTGGCAAGCGTCCGCTATTCCGGCATGCTGCGCGAGGCCGCCGGGGCCGAGGCCTTCCGCTTCGAGGAGGTCTGGAACCTGTACAAGGCCGACGGCCAGGGCTGGCTGCTGGCCGGGATCCAGCAGATCGACGCGAGCTGAGGCCGCCCTCATGCGGGCTGCGCAAAACCGTTAAACTGAGGGGCCTGCGGGCCCCTCTTTTTTGGTATTCGCGCACCGCGTATGATCATGTCGCTTCCCTTTTCCCCGCCGCATCCCGCCGGTCTCGCGCTGCGCGCCCTCAACGCGCTGCTGCGGCGCGAGGATTGGGCGCGGCGCCGCCTGGCCGCGCACGCCGGCAAGACCCTGCGCCTCTCGGCGGGCGGCCCCCTGAGCCTGCAGGCCGCCATTTCCTCCGAGGGCCTGCTGCACGTCTCGGATGCCGCCATCGTGCCCGACGTCGTCGTTTCGCTGCCCGAGGGGCGCTGGCGCGAGCTGCCCGAGCTCTGGCGCCGGGGCGGCATGGCGCAATTGTCCTCGGTGGCGCACATCCAGGGCGACGCGGGGCTCGCCCAACTGGTGTCCGACCTGGCCGGGGGCCTGCGCTGGGACCTCGAGGACGAGCTTTCGCGGGTGGTGGGCGACGTGGCGGCGCTGCGGTTGGCGGGGGGCCTGCGCGCCCTGGGCGCCGGCGCGCGCGAGGCGGCGGGCCGCGCCCGCGACAACCTCGCCGAGTACCTGGGCGAGGAAAGCGGCCTGGCCGTCCAGCGGCCGGACTTCGAGGCCTGGCGCGACGGCGTCGACGCGCTGCGCGGACGCCTCGACGCCCTCGAGCGGCGGGTGTCGGCGCAGGCCGCCAGGGCGGGGCGGACATGCTGACCTTCCTGCGCCTGTCCCACATCATCCTGATCTCGCTGCGCTATCGACTCGATGAACTGGTGCTCTCGAGCATCCAGCATCCCTGGGCGCATGGGCTGCTCAAGATCGTCTGCCTGGGCCATCGGCCGCGCCGCCCGCGGGGCGAGCGCCTGCGCCTCGCCCTCGAATCCCTGGGGCCGATCTTCGTGAAATTCGGCCAGGTCCTGTCCACCCGCCGCGACCTGGTGCCCCAGGACCTGGCCGACGAGCTGGCCCTGCTGCAGGATCGCGTGCCGCCCTTTCCCTCCGAGATCGCCGAGGCGATCATCGAGGAGGCGCTGGGCGATTCGCCGCACCGCCTTTTTGCGCACTTCGAGCGCGAGCCGGTGGCCTCGGCCTCGATCGCCCAGGTCCATTTCGCGGTCCTGCACGACGGCCGCGAGGTGGCCGTCAAGGTCCTGCGCCCAGAGATGCGCGAGGCGATCGAAAAGGACCTCACGCTGCTGCGCGCGCTTGCGGGGCTGGTCGAGCGCCTGGGGCCCGACGGCCGGCGGCTCAAGCCGCGCGAGGTGGTCGCCGAGTTCGACAAGTACCTGCACGACGAGCTCGATCTGGTGCGCGAGGCCGCCAACTGCAGCCAGTTGCGCCGCAATTTCGGCCCGGGCACGGGCCGCGAGCACCTGCTCAAGGTGCCCGAGGTGGTCTGGGAGTTCTGCGCCACCCAGGTCTTCACGATGGAGCGCATGCGGGGCATTCCCGTCAGCCGCGTCGATCGCCTGCGCGCCGCGGGCGTGGACATCCCGCTGCTCGCGCGCCAGGGCGTCGAGATATTCTTCATGCAGGTGTTCACCGACGGCTTTTTCCATGCCGACATGCACCCGGGCAACATCTACGTGTCGGACGATCCGGCGACGCTCGGGCGCTACATCGCCATGGATTTCGGCATCGTCGGCTCGCTGTCCGAATTCGACAAGAACTACCTCGCCCAGAATTTCCTGGCCTTCTTCCGGCGCGACTACCGGCGGGTGGCGCAACTGCACATCGAGTCCGGCTGGGTGCCGCCGCAGACCCGCGAGGAGGAGCTCGAGGGCGCGGTGCGCGCGGTGTGCGAGCCCTATTTCGACCGCCCCCTGTCGGAAATCTCGCTCGGGCAGGTGCTCCTGCGCCTGTTCCAGACCTCGCGCCGCTTCAACGTCGAGATCCAGCCCCAGCTCGTCCTGCTGCAAAAGACCCTCCTGAACGTCGAGGGCATGGGACGCGAGCTCGATCCTTCGCTGGATCTCTGGCAGACCGCCAAGCCCTTCCTCGAGAAATGGATGCACCAGCGCGTCGGCCTGCAGGGCCTGCGCCAGCGCCTGGACCAGGAGGCCAGCCAGTGGGCCCAGATCCTGCCGCAGATCCCGCGGCTGGTCTACGCCCGGCTGAACCATCCCGATTCGGGCCCCGGCACGCAGGCCGAGCTCTTGCGCCTGCGCAAGGCGCAAGAGCTCACCAATCGCCTGCTGACCGTGCTGTGCGGCGTGCTGGCGGCGGCGCTGGGCGTGGCGGTCTGGGCCCTGACGCGAGGCTGAGGGATGGAGCCTCCGCGATTCGAAACCAAGATCCTCGGCCGCGAGGCCTGCGAGCGGGCGGTGCGCGAGGGCCGGCTGCCGCGTCCGCTGGTGTTCACCAACGGGGTGTTCGACATCCTGCACCGCGGGCACGTCACCTACCTGGACCGCGCCGCCGGTCTGGGCGCGAGCCTGCTCGTCGCGGTCAACACGGACGATTCGGTGCGCCGCCTGGGCAAGGGCGGCGACCGGCCCTTGAACGTCCTCGAGGACCGCATGGCCCTGCTGGCGGCGCTCGCCTGCGTGGACGCCGTGACGATGTTCGCCGAGGACACCCCCGTGGCGCTCATCGAGGCCCTGCGTCCCGACGTGATCGTCAAGGGCGGCGACTACGACATGGACACGCTGCCCGAGACCGCGCTGGTGCGCGGCTGGGGCGGCCGCGCCGTGGCGATTCCCTTCGAGCACCAGCGCTCGACCACGGCGCTGCTCCGCAAGATCCGCGGCTGATCGGCCGCCGGCTTCCGGCCGGCGCCGCGCGCCTCAATGGCGCAGGTATCGGTCGAGCCTCAGCAGGCCGTAGCTCGCCGCGGTGGCGAAGGCGAACAGCAGCAGGGCGAGCGCCATGATGGTCGAGGTCTCGTTGCGCTCCATGCTGCGCATCAGCAGATGGCCCAGGCCGTATTGCGAGGCGAACATCTCGCCCAGCAGCGTTCCCAGCAGCGTGAGCGAGAAACCGATCCGCAGGCCGGCGACGATCTCGGGCATGGCCGCGGGGATCAGCACGTGCCAGGCCGTGCGAAACGGCGTGAGCCGATAGGTGCGCGCGCTGCGGGCGTACACCGGCGGCATGTTGCGCAGCGCCGTCATGGTGAAGATGATGATGGGGATGATCCCGTGGATCACCCCGAAGGCGATCCGGGCGGAGATGTCCAGGCCGAACATCAGCAGGATGATCGGATAGAGCGCGATCTTGGGGATCGAATACAGCGTGATCAGGACGGGCTCCATCACGTCGCCCGCCAGGCGCCGGGCGCCCAGCGTCAGGCCGATCGCGATCCCGCCGGCCGAGGCGATGAGCATGGCCGTGCCGAAGGCGCGCACCGTGGCCTCCAGGTGGTCCATGAAATCGGGGTCGCCGAACTCGTCGAGCAGGCGCAGCCACGTGCCCCGCGGCGTGGGCAGCACCGCCTCGCCCAGCAGCCAGCTCGCCACGGTCCAGCCGGCCAGGATGGCCGCCACCAGGATGGCGGCGTCGGCCCAGTCCCGGCGGATCGCCCATCGCAGGGGTCGGGAGGATCGCGCGAGGCCTTCCATCATCCATCCCTCGGCACGCGGCGCTGGTAGAGGTGCTGCTCGGCGGCGTGCAGCGCGAGGTTGACCAGGCCGACGAAGGTCAGCAGCAGGAGCATCAGGCCGTACATGGTCTCGTTGTCGAAGTTGTTGTAGGCGTAGGCGATCTGGTAGCCGAAGCCCGCGCCCGACAGGATGAACTCGCCCGCGATGACGGCCAGGAAGGAATAGACCACCGACAGCTTGATGCCGGTGAACACGAAGGGCAGGCTCGCGGGCAGGATGATCAGGCGGATTTCGTCGATCCGGCCGAGCCGCAGCGTGCGGGCGGTCTTCAGCAGCACCTGGGGCACGCGCTCGAGGCCGTTGAGCGTGTTCACGGCCATGGCGGCCACGGCGAACAGGAATCCGATGGCGACCAGGGGCCATCGGTTCAGGCCGAGGAGCACGATCAGCATCGGGTAGAAGATGAAGACCGGCACCGCGTACCAGGACAGCAGCAGCGGATCGAGCACGCGCCGCAGCCGGGGAAAGCGAAAGAGCGCGATGCCGCCCGCGAAGCCGGCGGAGATCGAGAGCAGCACCGCCGCGCCGGCCGTCGCCAGCGTCAGCACGATGTCGTCCAGGTATCGCCCCGAGGCGAGGATCGTCCACGCGCCCTCGGCCATCCGCGAGGGTGGAATGAAGGAGATGGGATCGATCCACGCCAGCCGGCTCGCGATCTCGAGCAGCGCGACGGCGCCGACGACGAGGAGCAGGCGCAGGGCCGCGGGGCGGGACACTATGCGATCCCCAATGCCTTGATCGATTCCTCGCGCAGCAGGCCCCAGATCCGGGACTGCAGCGCGCCGAATCGCGGATCCATGGCGGTCCGGCTGTCGCGCTCGCGGCCCCAGCCGGTCTCGACGATCTCGATGAACCGGCCGGGCCGCGTCGACATGACGCCGATCCGGTCCGACAGCAGGACGGCCTCGTCGATCGAATGGGTGATCAGCATCACGGTGGAGCCGGTGTCGCGCCAGAGCTTGAGCGTTTCCTCGCCCATGAGCAGGCGGGTCTGCTGGTCCAGCGCGCCGAAGGGCTCGTCCAGCAGCATCAGCCTGGGGCGCATCACCATGGCTCGGGCGATGCAGACGCGCTGGCGCATGCCGCCCGAGAGCTGCGAGGGATAGGCGTCGGTGAACCCGGCCAGGCCCATGAACGACAGGGCGTAGTCCACGCGCTCGCGGATCTCGGTCCGGGGCAGCCCGGCGTGCCTGGCCCCGAACGCCGCATTCTGGAAAACGGTCATCCAGGGAAAGCAGGCGTCCTCCTGGAACACCACGGCCACCCCGTCCGGCACCTCGCCGGAGATCCGGCGCCCCTCGAAATGGACCGAGCCCTCCGTCGGCAGGCTCAGGCCGGCGACCAGGTCGAGCAGCGTGGACTTGCCGCAGCCCGAGGGGCCGACCACGGAAAAGAACTCGCCCCGCCGCAGCCGGAGGCTGACGGGCCCCAGGGCGGCCACCGCCGACTGCCTGCCGCGCGCGGGATAGACGCGAGTGACCTCGTCGAGCACGACGTGGCCCTCACCCACGGCACGGCCCTGGTCCGCTGGTTTCATGCTGGCCTCCTCCATGGCACGGTCCCCGGAACGGCGATCGCCGGCTCACTTCTTGCTGCGCTGGTCGGCGGGCAGCAGGCTTTCGTCGACCAGGGTGCTCCAGTCGAAGGGCGCGTCGTCCAGCGCCTCGACCAGGCGCAGGCCGCCGAGCATGGCGTCCATTCCCTCGTAGTCCAGGCCGCCCCGGCTCCAGTAGGGGCTGCCGCTTTTCATTATCGAACGGATCGCCGAGCGCGCGATGGCCGGATCGAGCTTGTATTGCCTGGCCAGCAGATCGCCCGCCTCGTCGGGATTCTTCTCGATGAATTCCACGCCCTTGCGGCGGGCCTCGATGATGGCCTTGATCGTGTCGGGATGCTTTTTCAGGTAATCGGTCTGGACGATGCCGACGGTCTGCGTCATGTGCGGGATGCTCGCGCTGGAGGTGAAGGCCAGTTCCAGCGTGCCGGACTCCTTGCTCATGACGGGCTCGAGCATGTAGATGACGTCCACCGCGCCCTCGCGCAAGGCGGTCAGCGCCGAGCCCAGCCCGCCCACGGCCTGGCGGTCCACCTGGCCGAGGATCCCGGCCTTGTCCAGGGCGATGGTCGAGACCATGTCGGTGACGGATTTGGGGCTGCTGTAGCCGAGCTTCTTGCCTTTCATGTCCGCGATCGAGCGGATCGGCGAGCCTTTGTCGGCCACCCAGAGCAGGTCGGCGAGGCTGATCACGCCGCCGTGGACGATGGTCAGCTTGACCCCCGATTTCGCCGCGGCGATGGCGGCCGGCAGGGCGACTTCCCCGTAGGGGATGTCGGAAGCCATGGCATTGCGCACCGTGGTGCCGCCCCCCTTGGAGGTGATGAAGCCCGTGACGTCCAGGCCGGCGTCCTTGAAATAGCCTTTTTCCAGCGCGACGGCGAAGGGCGCGCCGTACATGCCGCTGCCCCAGTGGGTCACCGTCAGGGTGGCCGCCTGGGCGAGGGCGCCCGCCGCCAGCAGGGCCCCGCCCGCCAGACAGCGCAGAGTGTGCGAGAGTTTCATGGTTTTTGTCTCCTTGTCGACTGGTATCGAGTGTCGTCTCGTGCCGATGGCCCGTCCAGCCGTCCCGGGCGTTCGGGGTCCCGGGCGGCGCGCCGGACGGGGCCTCAGATTTCGATTGCCGGGTACTGTGCGTCCAGCCGGCGGCTCGCGCGTCCTCCCAGGGAATGGCCGGCCGCGCCGATCGCGGCGGCGGGTTTCATTGGACCACCCCCTTTCGCACGAGGGCGTCGATGGCCGGGGCGGCATATCCCAGCAGATCGGACAGCACCGCCCGGGTGTGCTCGCCCAGCAGGGGCGGGGGGGTGAAGGCGGGCGGCGCCTCGCCGGGGCTCTGGACCGGGTTGCCCGGCATCCTGACCGTTTCCCCCGATTGCAGCCTGACGTCCGCCACCATGTTCCTGGCCAGCACCTGCGGATCCGACAGGGCCTGCCCGAAGTCATTGACCGGGGCGCAGGGGATGCGGGCCGCCGATAGTTTCTCCAGCCAGTATTTCGTGGACTGCGTTCCGATCCGCGCCTGGAGGGCGCGGTCGATGGCGGCCTGGTCGGCGTAGCGCCCGGGCTGCTCGCGATATTCGGGTTTTTGCAGCTCGGGCAGCGGCATGATCTCGAGCAGGCGCTGAAAGAAGGCGTCGCCGATGCAGGCGATGATGATGTAGCCGTCGGTCGTCTCGAAGGTGTTGTAGGGCACGTGGACGAAATGGCCGTTGCCCAGACGGCCCGGCACGATGCCCGACATCAGGTGCATGGTCGCCATGTAGTTCAGCAGGGAAATCTGCGCATCCAGCATCGAGATGTCGAGATGCCGGCCCTTGCCCGTGCGTGAGCGCTCGATGAGGGCGCCGAGGACGCCGATCACCCCGAACAGGCCGCCGCCCAGGTCGCCGATCGGGATGCCGGCCCGCACGGGCGGCCCGTCCTTGAAGCCCGTGATCGACATCCCGCCGCCCATGCCCTGCACGACCTGGTCGAAGGCAGGCCGGTCCTGCGCGGGGCCGGTTTCCCCGAAGCCCGTCACCGAGCAGGTGATGATGCGCGGATTGAGCGACGAGAGGGTCTCGTGGTCGATCCCGAGGCGCCGGGTCACGCCGGCGCTGAAATTGTCGAACACGACGTCGGCCTGCTTCACGAGCTCGTGGAACACGGCCAGCCCCTCGGGCGATTTCAGGTCGATGCAGACGCTCTCCTTGCCGCGGTTGAGCGTCAGGAAATAGGCGCCCATGCCCTGGCGCGAGTATTCGGGGCTGTGGGCGAGCAGCGCACGGGTGTTCTCGCCCCGGCCGGTGGGCTCGACCTTGATGGTGCGCGCCCCGAGGTCGGTGAGCAGCATGGTCCCGTAGGGGCCCGAGAGCATGTGGGTCAGGTCGAGGATCGTGATCCCGTCCAGGAGTTTCATGGGTCGCCGTCTCGCAGGGTTGCCTCGATGCCTTTCATGCAATACCCGTGCCATGTTTCTTTCGTCCCGGATAATCGCTTGATATGAAACGGATCCCTGTTTTCGCCCGGGATTTTTGGTGGAAATTACTAGGGTATTTACGGATGGATACGAGTGGCGCTGTGTTCCATTCGGCGTTTCATGGGTTTCACATGTTTCATCACAGTGCTAGAGTCGGAGGGGCGGCATGCTCGCCGCCGCCCTCGCACGAGCCATTCGCCATGAAAGATCCCGTTCGATTGCCCGCCTTCCGCCCGAGGATCTGCGTCGTCGGCTACAAGCGGCTCAGCCACCTGGTCCATTCCGTGGTGGGCGAGTACGCCGACCGGGCGGACATCGAGATCATCGACGAGGTCTTCGATGCCGCCATCAAGGCGGCCCGGCGCCGCGAGCGCGAGGGGCTGACCGATGTCTTCATCAGCGCCGGGGCGAACGCCTCGATCCTGCGGGCGACGCTGTCGACGCCGGTGGCGACCCTCAAGGTCGGGGGCTACGACATATTGCTCGCCCTGCTCAAGGCCCGGGACGTCTCCGACCGCGTCGGGCTGGTCACATATGGCGAAACCGACGCCCAACTGGATTCGGTCAAGGCCCTGCTGAAACTGCGGATCGACCAGCGGGCGTACCGCAGCGCCGACGAGGCGCGCGATTGCTGCATGAGCCTTGTGGCCGCGGGCTATACCGTGATCCTGGGCTCGAGCGTCGTCGTCGAAATGGCGGAGGAGCACGGCGTGCGCGGCATCCTCACCTACAGCCGGGGCGCGGCCCGGCAGGCGATCGAGGACGCGATCGAGCTCGCGCGCGTCGCCCGCCTCGAGGCCGTCAAGTACGAGCAGATCGACAGCGTGCTGCGCCACCTCAGCGAGGCCGTCGTCGCCGTGGACGCGCAGGAATGCGTCATCGCCATCAATCCGGCCATGGAAAGGATCCTGGGCGTCACCCATCGCGCGGCCCTGGGCCGCGAACTGAGCGGGATTTCGCCCCATGCGTCCCTCAAGGACACGATGGAGCAGGATTTCAGCGAGCACGGCGCGGTGATCGGCATCGGGAACCAGACGTACATCGCCAACAAGGTGCCCATCCACTCGCAGGGCGTGATGGCGGGCGCGGTGATGACCTTGATGGAGGCCAGCGCGATCCAGCATGCCGACACGAACCTGCGGTCGGAAAGGCGTCCGGGGCATCCCTGTGCGAAATATCATTTCGACCAGATCATCGGGCGCAGCCTCCCTTTCCTGCAGGCCTGCGATACCGCGCGGCAGTACGCGCGCACCAGTTCCACCGTATTGATCACGGGCGAGAGCGGCACGGGCAAGGAGCTCTTTGCGCAGGCCATCCACAATGCGGGCGAGCGCCGCAGGAAACCCTTCATCGCCCTGAACTGCGCGGCGTTTCCCGAGCAGTTGCTCGAGAGCGAACTCTTTGGCTACGAGGAGGGGGCTTTCACGGGCTCGCGCAAGGGCGGCAAGCCCGGCCTGTTCGAGGCGGCGCACACCGGCTCCGTGTTCCTGGACGAGATCGGCGACATGCCGATCTCGCTGCAGACCCGCCTCTTGCGCGTGCTGCAGGAAAAGGAGGTCGTCCGCCTGGGCGGCACGCAGCCCATCCCCGTCGACGTGCGGATCATCGCCGCCACCCACCACCGGCTCAGGGACCGGATCGCGCTGGGCCTGTTTCGCGGCGATCTGTTCTATCGCCTGAACATCCTGCGCCTGCACCTGCCGAGCCTGCGGGAACGGCAGGACGACGTGCCCATGCTCGCGTTGAGGCTGCTGCAGGCCTTCCTCGACCGGCTGGGCGCCCGCCTGGGTGCGGAGCAGGTCTTGGCGCCCATGATGGGCGAACTGATGGCCTACCACTGGCCGGGCAACGTCCGCGAGCTCGAGAACGTGGCCGAGCGGCTCGCCAGTTTCGCGGCCGATTGCGAGACGGCGGACGCGCTGGATTTTCAATTGATCCGGCGCAACCTGCCCGAGATCTTTGCGCGGGAGCCGGCGCCGGGCGGCGTCCGGGGGCCGCTGGACGAGCGGGCGATACGGGCGGCGCTCGCCCAGGCCGGCGGCAACCGGCAGCGCGCCGCCGAGATCCTGGGCGTCAGCCGCACGACCTTGTGGCGCTGGGTGCGCTCGATGGAGCCTTAGGTGTTGGTCGCCGGGGCGCTGATCGCCCGATCTGTGATGGCCGGAACCCCGGCGATGGGCGCCCGTGCGGGCATCGGCGCCGGCCCGCACGGCATTGCCCGGCGGGCCGTGCCCGGTCAGAACTTGAAGCGGGACTTGGCCGTGCCGCGCAGGGGCTTGATCAGGGTATCGAACAGGCCGACGGTCTCGAAGCCCGCCGCGCTGGTGCGCGTGATGCGGCAGGCCGTCATGACGGGCGCGCGGCCCACCACCGCCACCAGACGGCCGCCGATCGCGAGCTGGTATTTCAGGGCGTCGGGGACGCTGGGCACCGATCCGGTGATCAGGATCGCGTCGAATTCCGCCGTGCCCCATCCCGCGTGCGCATCGCCGATCTCGAGCTTGACGTTGTGGATGTGGTTGCGCTGGAGGTTGGTCTGGGCGAAGGCCGAGAGGCGGCTCTCGAGCTCGATGCTGGTGACCTGCTGGGCGAGGCGCGACAGCAGGGCGGCCTGGTAGCCCGAGCCGGTGCCGATTTCCAGCACGCAGTCGCCGGGCTCGAGGAGGAGTTCCTGCGCGAGCTTGGCCTCGACCTTGGGCGAAAGCATGTACTCGCGGGTGTCGACCCCGTCGATCACCAGCGGCAGCTCGAGGTCCGAGAAGGCCAGCGCCTGCAGTTGCGGCGGCACGAACCGCTCGCGCGGCACGTCGAACAGGGCCCGCAGCACCCTTTCGTCATGGACGTTCCAGGGGCGGACCTGTTGCTCGACCATGTTGAAACGGGCGCGTTCGGTTTCCGGAAGCTCGTTGATGTTCATGTCTCGTGGCAAGGGATTGGAAAACCAAGGGTTTTCGATAGGCCGATTATAGGCCAGGCGCCGCCCGCGATGGGTCATTCCCCGCCGCCTCCCGGGGCCACCAGGCGTGGAAGTGGTGCACCGGCCCGTGGCCCGAGCCCACCGACAGGGTGTCGGCCGCGGCGATCGCGCGCACCAGGTAGTCCTTGGCCCGGCGCGCCGCCTCGGGCACGTCGGCCGTGCGCGGCAGCAGCGCCGCGAGCGCGGCCGACAGCGTGCAGCCGGTGCCGTGGGTGTTGCGGGTCTCGATGCGCTGGCCCGGCATCTCGATCAGGCGGTCGCCGTTGTGCAGGATGTCGATGGTGTCGCTGCCGGGCAGATGCCCGCCCTTGAGGAAGACCCAGCGGTCGTCGTCGTCGCTCAGCAGGCGGCGCAGGCGCTCGGCCGTGCGGCGCATGTCCTTGAGGTTGTCGGCCGGCGCCTGGCCGAGCAGCACGCCCGCCTCGGGCAGGTTGGGCGTGATGATCCCGGCCAGCGGCAGCAGGCCCTCGCGCAGGGCCGCCACGGCACGCTTTTCCAGCAGATGGTCGCCGCTCTTGGCCACCATGACCGGGTCCAGCACGATGTGCGCGGGCCGCCAGTGCGCCAGGCGCTCGGCGACGGCCAGGGTCACGCCCTCCTGGCCCAGCATGCCGATCTTGACCGCGTCCACGCGCACGTCGGCGAACAGCGTGTCGATCTGCGCCGCGACGAAGCTGGCAGGCACGGGAGAGATGCCGGTGACGGCCTGGGTGTTCTGGGCGGTCAGCGCGGCGATGACCGCCATGCCGTAGGCGCCCAGGGCGCTCATGGCCTTGACGTCGGCCAGCACGCCGGCGCCGCCCGAGGGGTCGACGCCCGCGATGCTCAGGGTGTTGGGGATCATGGAGGCGGGACTCACGGCGGATTCAGGAGCGCGCCGGGGGCAGCAACCCCTCGGTGGGCGAACTCGGGTCGGCGTCGTAGTACTTGCGCCGGATGCGGCCGGCCAGGTAGGCCTCGCGCCCGGCCTCGACGGCCAGGCGCATGGCGCGCGCCATGCGGATCGGGTCGCGCGCGCCGGCGATCGCCGTGTTCATCAGGACGGCGTCGCAGCCGAGCTCCATGGCGATGGCGGCGTCCGAGGCCGTGCCCACGCCCGCGTCCACCAGGACGGGGACCTTGGCCTGGTCGATGATCAGGCGCAGGTTCCAGGGATTGATGATGCCCATGCCCGAGCCGATCAGCGACGCCAGCGGCATGACCGCCACCACGCCGATGTCCTCGAGCATGCGGCACTGGATCGGATCGTCGCTGCAATACACCATCACCTGGAAGCCGTCGGCGACCAGCGTGCGGGCGGCGGCGAGCGTCTCGGGCATGTTGGGAAACAGGTTGCCCGAATCGCCCAGGACCTCGAGCTTCACGAGATTGTGGCCGTCCAGCAGCTCGCGCGCCAGGCGCAGCGTGCGCACGGCGTCCTCGGCGGTGTAGCAGCCAGCGGTGTTGGGCAGGATGGTGTAGCGCGAAGGCGGCAGGTAGTCCAGCAGATTGGGCTCGCCCGCGTTCTGCCCGATGTTGGTGCGGCGGATCGCGACGGTGACGATCTCGGTGCCGCTGGCCTCGATAGCGTCGCGGGTCTGCTCGAAATCGCGGTACTTGCCGGTGCCGACCAGCAGGCGGGACTGGAAGCTGCGATCGGCGATGGTGAGGGAGTCTGCGGATGCTGGGGTCATGATGTCGTGGGGTTGGCTGGGCGGATGCGCAAGGCGGCCGCCGGGTGCGCCGGCGACCACCTAGAAGGATAATCCATTTGGAGTATCGGGGGCGGGAAGGCCTTCCCAGCCCCCTGCCGATCAGCGCAGGATGATGCCGCCGCCTTCCTCGACCTGCTGGTCGGATTTCGGCGCCGGCTTGCGGGCCGGCCGGGGGGCCGGCGCCTTGGCCTCGGGCGCCTGCAGGCGCGCCACCGATCCCCGGGCGACGGCATCGGCGCTGCCGCTGACGACGTCGCCGTAGGCCACCTTGGCCTGCACGGTGCTGATGCGGATCGTGGCCACGCGTTCCTCGGCCGCCCCTAGCTGTTCGCCGGTATCCGGATCGATCAGGGCTTCGCCGACCGAATAGATGGCGTAGGTCTGGCCCTGGGCGGCCAGGCCCTGGCCGCGGTTGATGATGACCTGGCCCTTGCTGACGCCGACGACCTTGGGCGGGCTGACGATCTCGGAGATGTCGCCGACGATCTTGTCCAGGAAGCCATCCAGGGCGGTGCTCAGGCGGTTGCCGCTGGCGCTGAAACTGCTGGAATCGGACCAGCGCACCGCGCGGGTGGCGGATTCGACCAGGGTATAGCGCACCGAGGCGCGGGTCGAGGTCGAGACCTCGCGGTTGACCTCGCCGGTGAGGTCGATGGTTTCCTCTTTGACCTTGGTCGACACGCCCGCCTGGGTCAGGTTCACGATCAGCATGAAATCGGCGCCCAGCATCTGGCCGAGCTTGGCGCGCTGCTCGTCGGCGGCCTGGTCGCCCTCGATCAGGCCCATTTCCTGATCGATGGCGGCGTCGTTGGCGCGGTCCAGCACGGTGAAACGGCCGCTCTTGACCAGCTTGTCGGTGAGGGCCTGGCGCAGATGGTCGGCGCTGGCGCTCTTGCGCAGGCGCCCCGTGGCGACCACCGCGATGCTGTCGCGCTGGGCCTGCGGCGCCTTGGAGCCGAACACTATTTTTTCGACCGTGACCTCGAGGTCGACCTCGCAACCCTTGGCGGCGCAGGATTGCTGGACGACCTTGTAGCCCTTGACCTTGCCCTCGCTGACCACGCGATTCTCGCTGCCCACGCCGGCCTCGATGACGGTGCGCGTGGCGCCCTCGCCCTCGACGGTCGCGCTGCCGCTGGTGGTCTGGGCCGTGCCTTTGCCGGGGGACTGCAGCTTGCCTTCGGTGCTCAGGCCGCTGTAGCCGGTGGTGACCTGGCCCTCGCCGGACTCTTTGACGGAGAGGGTGGCCTTGGGGCCGGCCGACTGGGATGCGACGCGCGCGCCGGTGACTTGGCGCACCGCGTCACCCAGTGCCGATTCCACGGCCTGCTCGTAGGTGTCGCCATAGCCGTGGGCCTGGACGGTCATGTCCTCGGCCTGCGCCGCCATCGGCCAGGCGAGGGTCAGGCACAGTGTCAGCAGGAGCTTTCGCATGGCGGGCCTACCAGCTCACGGTGCGGTTGTCCCCGCGCTTCACGATGGGGTATTCGCCCTCCCAGTAGGCCAGGCCGTCGTCCAGGTTGCTCATGGTGAGCTGGAAGTAGTAGTCGACCTGCTGGGTGCGGCTGTTGACGCGGTTGTTGCGCTGGATGATCTTGCCCGAGAGCGAGAAGTCGGGGGCGATGACGCGCCCGTCTTTCTTGACGGTGCTCTGGTTGATCATCTTGGAGGATTTCAACTGCCGGGACTTGGCCGTCATGGCGTCCTCGGGCCCGTTCAGGCCGACGGCCGTGGTCACGATGAACCGGCCCGAATTGAGCAGGCTGATGCGGATCTTCTTGGTCAACTGGTCGGTGTCGATGCGCTGGGCGGTGTCGTTGACGATGTTGGAGACGGTCAGCACATAGCGCGCACCCTGGTTCGACTTGGGATGCACCATCAGCGGCGAGGCCAGCATCTGGTTGACCAGCTCGGTGGCGGCGCTCTCGAAGTCCTTGTAGTCGAGGCCCATTACCGCGACGTCGTCGTTGCGCATGTCGACGTAGTGGGTCGGGGTGGCGCAGCCGGCCAGGGCCAGGCTGAGCGAAACGGCGGAGAGCAGTACACGAATTTTCACGAGACACCTCTTGGCGTGATGAATGGGGTGGCGTAGCGGTTACTTCGAGGCCAGGACCTGGATGCTGGCGGGTGCGGCCGTATTGATGGCGCGCACGTAGACGACGACCGGCCGCTTTGGTTCGGGCAGCGGCACATCGATGTCGACCTCGGTCCCGGGCAGCGTCAGGGTGAGGACGTTGTCCTTGGGGTAGGGCACCTGCATGAGCTGGAAGTCGTGCGGCAGGGTGATCCATCCACGCAGGTCGGCCTGGGTGGAAGCGGCCTGGGCGATGGCGGCGGCCAGGCCCAGCCAGGGATTCTGGTCGTTCAATTGCTTCTGCAGCACGGTCTTGGCGGTGGCGCGGATGATCTCGCGCACCAGGATCGCGTTGAAGCGGGTCTTGAATTCGCCCTTGATGATGGTGTCCATGTCGGCCAACGGCTGGCTTTGCTGGCGGCCCACGGCGATGTGCGAATAGGCCTGGGAGCCGTCCTCCATGACCGGCAGGGCGATGCCGGTGTAATGCACGGCGCCCGTCACCAGGAACAGCGGCAGGTCGATGCGCAGCTCGCGCTTGGAGGCGGCCAGGCCGTTCTCGAACACGATCCACACCGCGGGCTTCAGCTTCTTGGGGTTGCGCGCCGACTCCAGGTCGGCCTTGACCTGGGCGTGGTTCGTCAGCGCAAAGGCGCGCTCCAGGCTGGTCCGGGCCCGTTCGTAGTCGGACTTGTCCTCGCTGTTCAGCAGGAAGTACAGGCCGTGGAGATACAGCGCGGCGGGGTTGATGTAGCCGGCGTAGGGCGTCCATTGGCTGACGTCGATGCCGGCCTTCTCGAAGACCGCGTCCGAGCTGGACAGGCTGCGGCCGACCAGATCGGCGTTCTCGCTGGATGCGACCTCGTCGCGCTGCTTGGCGATTTCGGATTCGAAGTGCTCGGCGGCGCGGCGCTGGCGGTCGTCGGTGCGGTTCCATTCGACCCGGGCATTGGCATAGTCGCCCTGCTGCCAGAAGTTCAGGGCCTTGTAGGTGTTCAGCATCACCGTGTCATACACGTTCGGCGAGTACGGCAGGGCGTTGTCGTTGGTCAGCGCGGCGGCGACCTGATTGCCGCCGCTGGCCAGCACGTTGCGCGTGTCGTCGTCCTTCATCAGGACTTCGGCACCGTCGAGCATGCGCGTCGAGCGTTCGCTCAGGGTGTTGTAGCGCAGCAGCGTGCCGGCCTCGAGGGCCCACAGCAGGTCCTCGGGCTGGCCCTCTTTGTCGGGCTCGGATTCCTTGACCGCGCGTTCGGTGGCGGCCGGTATGTTGCCGGCCTGCAGTTCGAGCTTGAAGTTGCGCGTGGATTCCGGCGTGGCGCAGCCTGCCAGGACGATCGCGCACACGCTGGTGATGACGAGCCGCCTCATGATGCTTCCCCCTTGGCTTGTTGTTTTTTTATGTCGTGACCGGCACGGGGATGTCTCCTCCGGCGGCCAGAAATTGTCACATAATGTATTAATAATGACAACACGCGTTTTTTTGTCAGGATTTGTGTGCGCCGATCGCCGCGGCGCGTGGCTTGCGGCGCGGCGGGCGCGAAGGGCTCGAGTTCAGGAACGCGGATCGGTCCGCGCCCGCTCCAGGTCGGCGCACAGGGCCTCGGCCGCGTCCACCAGCCGGGGGCCCGGGCGGTGCAGCCAGTCGGGGTCGATGGCGTAGAGGTGGCCGCGCACGGCGGCCGGCAGGCCCAGGCCCGCCCAGTAGGCGCGGCGCGCGGCCAGGGTTTCGCGCCCGTAGGGCGAGACGATGACGACGTCCGGGTCGATCCGCAGGACGGACTCCGCGTTCACCTGGGGCGCCGCGGCGGGCTGGTCGGCGTAGGCGTTGGCGCCGCCGCAGCGGGACAGCAGGCCGTTGACGAGGGGGTCTCGGCCCAGCGTGTACAGGGGATCGGCGCCGACTTCGATGAAGACCGACAGCGGCGGGCCGGCGGGGACGGGCAGGGCGTCGATGCGGGCCTGCAAGGCCTTGGCGGCGTGGTCGGCGATCGGGCTGGTGCCCAGGCGCCGTCCCAGGTCGCGGATCTGGACGGGGATTTCGTCCAGGGATCGGGGATTGACGTAGACCAGCGGGACGCCCAGGTGCCGCAGCACGGAGGCCAGGGCCTGGCTGGCGCCCGATGGCTGCCAGCCGATGACCAGGCTCGGGCGCAGCGCCAGGATGGTCTCCTGGTCGAACTGGATGCCGTCGCCGATGCGCGGGATGCGGCGCGCGGCGGCCGGGTAGTCGCTGCTGAGGACCGTGCCGACGATGTCCCCGCCCGCCCCGGCGGCGTACACCAGCTCGGTGGCGCTGGGCGCCAGGGTGATGATGCGGTGCGGGGCGCCACCGGCTCCCAGCGCGTGCGACGGTTCTGCGGGGGATGAGGCGCCGGAGGGCGGCTCGCTGGAAGGCAGCTCGGTGGACGGCGCTGCGGCGGAGGACGGCAGGGCGGTTGACGGGACGCCCGCGGCCAGCGAGATCGCCAGGGCGACGGCCAGGCGGATCGCGCGCCGCAGCAGCGGCTGCGGCCGTGCGCGGGCCGCCGCCGGCCCGCCGGCGGCCGCGCGGAGGGCGCTGGCCATGGCGAGGGCCGCCCCCACCACGCCGCCTACATCCGCCAGGACAGGTTGACGAACACGTTCGAGCCCGACGTGTTGTAGCCGTCGACCAGGACGTAGTCCTTGTCCAGCACGTTGTTCCAGCGCACCTGCATGCCCAGGGACTTGCTGAAGTCGTAGGCGGCCGTGAGGTTGACGAGGGAATAGCCGCCCAGGCGGACTTTGTTGGCGTCGTCATCGTAGCGGTTGCCCGTGTACTGGTACTCGGCGCCGAGCCTGAGGGCCTGGATGCGGTGCTCGGCACCCAGGTGGAAGACCTGGCGTGCGCGCCGCGGGAGCTCGGTTCCCTGGCCGGGCTGCGGGTCGTCGTTGCGCGGGTCGAGGAAATCGGCGCTGGCGCGCAGGGTGGTGTCCCCCAGGCGTTGCTCGGCCGTCAGCGTCAGGCCGCGAATGGTGGCTTTGTTCAGGTTGCGCATGGTCCCTTCCGTGAAGAATCGGATGGGCTCCGTGACTTGGTAGATGATCAGGTCGTCGATGCGATTCTGGTACAGGGTCGCGCGCAGGAGCGTATCGGCCGTCCGGTACTGGATGTGCGCCTCGATGTTCCTCGATTTTTCGGGCTTCAGGTCCGGGTTGCCGGCGTACGAGCCCACCGGGAAACCCATGTATGTGTACAGTTCGAAGGGATAGTAGAGGTCGTTGAAGGTCGGCGCGTGGAAGCCCGTGCTGCCCAGGACGCCGACTTGCAGGGTGTCGGTGAGGTCCAGGTCCAGGCCCAGGCTGTACGTCGTGCGGTTGCCGTAGCCGGTGTAGTTGTCGTTGCGCACGCTGCCCTGGGCATGCAGGCGGTCGATGCGGCCCTTGTAGATCAGGCCGGCCGCGTTGGTATTCCTGGCGTCCTGGTCATACAGGGTCGAGCCCTGCACGCGTTCCTCCGTGCGCTCCAGCAGCAGGGCGATCTGGTGGTCCTCGTGCGGCTTGAAGGTGTTGGTCCAGCTATATTGACGCCGGATCGCGTTGAAGCGGCTCTGATAGGCGCGATCGTCGTAGCTGTCCTTGGCGAAGGCAAAGCGCAGCTCGCTGTCCCACCAGTCGGTGATGCGATCGGTGCTGGTGAGCCCGTAGGCCTGCTGGCGAAAGAAAGCGTGGGCGTTCGGGATGTCGACGCCCGCGTCGTAGTCGCCATCGGTGTAGCCGTTGTAGGCGGTCAGGCCGATGCGATGGCCTGGCGCCCATTGATGGCCCAGCGTGCCGGAGACCGCGTGGCTGCGATAGCCGTCCTTGTCCGGGTAGTGCTCGAAATTGGTCTGGTTCGTGGCCTTCAGGCGGCGGGTGGCATCGAAACCCTTGCTGCTGCCCGCGCTCGCCGAGAAGCTGTAGTCCCAGCCCTGGCCGGCGCCCGAGAGGCCCAGGCTGGATCTGGCCGTTTCATGGGTGCCGTAGCCGGCATTGGCCCAGGCCGACAGGGGGCGGTCCTGTTCGCCTTTCTTGGTGACGATGTTGATGACGCCGCCAATGGCATCGGATCCATACAGGCTGCTGGCCGCGCCGCGCAGGATCTCGATGCGTTCGACCATGGCTGGATCGAGGGCGGGAAACTGCGCCCCGCCCGAGGCCGCGCCGTTGATCGGCATGCCGTCGACCAGCACCAGCGTGTGCTGGGCGTTCGCCCCGCGCAGAAAGACGCTGGTGGCCGTCTGCGGCCCGCCGTTGCTGGTGAATTGCACGCCGGGCTGGCGGCCCAGGACGTCCGCGATGCTGTCGCCCCGGGCGGCCTGCAGTTGTTCGGAATCGATGACGCTGACGTCGCCGACCACGTCGGCCAGGGGCTCGGGATTGCGGCTGGCGACGACGACGATGTCCGGCAGGGCCTGGATTCCGGGGTCGGCGGTTGCCGTGGCTTGGGTGGTCTGGGCCGTGGCGGCCAGGGGGAGGACACAAAAGGCGGCGAGCGCATGCCGCGGATGGAGGGATGCCATGAGAGATCCTGTACGGCGCGCGTCCCCGCACGCCATGAACGAACGACATTCCCGCCCGCTGCGTGGCGGGCCGGTCGGGGAGAGGCGTCGCGTGGAAGGCGGCCGCCGCGTCCCGGGAATGGACCAGGTTGCGAGACAGGCCGGTATCGGGCTGGCATGCGAGGCATGCTCACCGTTGCGGGGGCAGCACAGCTATGGATCCGCCGCGAGGCGGGTCGCTCTGTTTCCCGTTTGACTTCCGCATCCGCCCGCCCTTGGGTGGGGGGCCGGAAGCACCTGTTTCGTCGCGAAATATATCACGGCGCCCGGCGGGGCCGGGGGATATCCTCGATGGCCGTACGTCAAAACGCGGGCCCCGTCCCTGGAGGGCGGGGCCCGCGTGAAGGGGCCGGCCTGCCATGCCCGAGGCGGGCAGACCGGCCGAGGCGCCTGGACTGCCTACGGCAGCCGCATCGCCCCTGGCGGTCTATGCAAGGCGATCAGACGGGACGAGCGTCGTGGGGACGAGCGTCGGGGTGGATGCCGCAGAGCGCGGCCAGGATGCGGACCAGCAGGCTGGGGCCGGTCTGCTGTGCGGCACGCGCGGCGCGCTCCTCGGCCATCAGGCGCTCGAAGGCCTCGTTGACGGGATAGTTCGAGAAGGGCGCAAGCATGGGGTTTCTCCGGATCAAGGGTTTTTACCTATAGGGTAAACCCTAGTATAGCAAAACTTCCGGATGAAACCAGTCCCTCGAAGCATGGAAACCGATGCCGGCGAGATGCAGGGGGCGGCCCGATGCCCGGTCCCCTGGCCCGCGACGATACAATGAGAGCTTCCCTTCCAACGCCCGCCGGACCGCGCCGTGACCTATCCCGCCCTGCCATACCCCATCGAGGCCTACACCCATGGGGCCGAGTTCGTTCGTTTGCTGACCCGGCGCATCGTGGTCCTGGACGGGGCGATGGGCACGATGATCCAGCGGCACAAGCTGTCCGAGGCGGATTTCCGGGGCGAGCGCTTTGCCGGGCACGGGCGGGACGTCAAGGGCGACAACGAGCTGCTCTCGCTGGTGCGTCCGGACATCATCCGCGGCATTCACGAGGCCTACCTCGAGGCGGGCGCCGACGTGGTCGAGACCAACACTTTCGGCGCCACCCGCATCGCCCAGGCCGACTACGGCCTGCAGGATCTCGCCTACGAAATGAACGTCGCCTCGGCCCGGCTCGCGCGCGAGGCCTGCGACGCGCTGTCCACGCCGGAGCATCCGCGCTTCGTGGCCGGCGCCCTGGGCCCGCAGCCCAAGACCGCCTCGCTGTCGCCCGACGTCAACGATCCGGGCGCGCGCAACGTGAGCTTCGAGGAATTGCGCGTCGCGTACACCGAGCAGCTCGAGGGCCTGCTCGATGGCGGGATCGACATCGTGCTGATCGAGACGATCTTCGACACCCTGAACGCCAAGGCCGCGATCTTCGCGATCGAGTCGGTGTTCGAGGCGCGCGGCGTGCGCCTGCCCGTTATGGTCTCGGGCACGGTCACCGACGCCTCGGGGCGCATCCTGTCGGGCCAGACCGTCGAGGCCTTCTGGAATTCCGTGCGCCACGCGCGGCCCGTGACCATCGGGCTGAACTGCGCCCTGGGCGCCGCGCTGATGCGGCCCTATGTGGCCGAGATTTCCAAGATCTGCGACACCTATGTCTGTGTGTACCCGAACGCCGGCCTGCCCAATCCGATGGCCGAGACGGGCTTCGACGAGACCCCGGCGGACACCTCCGGCCTGCTCGAGGAGTTCGCGCGCGCCGGCCTGGTCAACGTGGTGGGCGGCTGTTGCGGGACCACGCCCGAGCACATCCGCGAGATCGCCCGCAAGGTGCGCGACCTGCCGATGCGCGTGCCGCCGGTGATTCCGATCAAGACGCGCCTCTCGGGGCTCGAGCCGCTGAACATCGACGAGGAATCCCTGTTCGTCAACGTGGGCGAGCGCACCAACGTGACCGGCAGCAAGCAGTTCCTGCGCCTGATCCGCGAGGAAAAGTTCGACGAGGCGCTGGCCGTGGCGCGCCAGCAAGTGGAAAACGGCGCGCAGATCATCGACGTGAACATGGACGAGGGCATGCTCGATGCCGTCTCCATCATGCCGCGCTTCCTGAACCTGCTCGCCTCGGAGCCCGACATCTCTCGCGTGCCGGTGATGATCGACAGCTCGAAGTGGCCCGTCATCGAGGCCGGCCTGCGCTGCGTGCAGGGCAAGTGCGTGGTCAACTCGATCTCGATGAAGGAGGGCGAAGGCCCCTTCATCGAGCAGGCCAATCTGTGCCGCAAGTACGGCGCGGCGGTGGTGGTCATGGCCTTCGACACCGACGGCCAGGCCGACAGCCTGCAGCGCCGCATCGACATCTGCGCGCGGGCCTACGACATCCTGGTCAATCGGGTGGGCTTCCCTCCCGAGGACATTATCTTCGATCCCAATGTGTTCGCCATCGCCACCGGCATCGACGAGCACAACCACTATGCCGTCGATTTCATCGAGGCCACCGGCTGGATCACGCGCAACCTCCCGCATGCGCGGGTATCGGGCGGGATCTCGAACGTCAGCTTCTCGTTCCGCGGCAACGAGACGATGCGCGAGGCCATCCACGCGGTGTTCCTCTACCACGCCATCCGGCAGGGCCTGACCATGGGCATCGTCAACGCGGGCCAGCTCGGAGTGTATTCCGACCTGGATCCGGTGGTGCGCGACATGGTCGAGGACGTGGTGCTGGATCGCAAGGATCCCGCCGGCCGCAAGGATCCCGCGGACGAGCGCAGCCCCACCGAGCGGCTGGTCGAGCTGGCCGACACCATCAAGGGGGCCGGCGCCAAGAAGGAGGAGGACCTCGCCTGGCGCGAGGGCACGGTGCGCGAGCGGCTGACGCACTCGCTGGTCCATGGCATCACCACCTACATCGTCGAGGACACCGAGGAGGTGCGCCAGGAGATCGCCGCGGCGGGCGGCCGCCCGATCGAGGTGATCGAGGGGCCGCTGATGGACGGCATGAACGTGGTGGGCGACCTGTTCGGCTCGGGCAGGATGTTCCTGCCGCAAGTGGTGAAGTCCGCCCGCGTGATGAAGCAGGCCGTGGCCCACCTGCTGCCTTTCATCGAGGAGGAAAAGCGCCGGATCGCCGACGCGGGCGGGGACGTGCGCTCCAAGGGCCGGGTGGTCATCGCCACCGTCAAGGGCGACGTGCACGACATCGGCAAGAACATCGTCACCGTGGTCCTGCAATGCAATAATTTCGAGGTCGTCAACATGGGCGTGATGGTGCCGTGCAACCAGATCCTCGCCAAGGCCAAAGAGATCGGGGCCGACATGGTGGGCCTCTCGGGCCTGATCACCCCCAGCCTCGAGGAGATGGCCTACGTCGCCTCCGAGATGCAGCGCGACGAGTACTTCCTCAGCCGCAAGCTGCCCCTGCTGGTGGGCGGCGCGACCACCAGCCGCGTGCATACCGCCGTCAAGATCGCCCCCAACTACGAAGGGCCGGTGATCTACGTGCCCGACGCCAGCCGCTCGGTGGGCGTGGCCACCAGCCTGATGTCCGAGCAGGCCGACCGCTACCTGCGGGAGGTCGCCGAGGAATACGCCCTGGTGCGCGAGCGCCATGCCCAGCGCAAGTCCACGCCGATCATTCCCCTGGCGCAGGCGCGCGCGGCGCGCCCGGCCATCGACTGGCCGGCCTACCAGCCGCCGCGCCCCAAGTTCATCGGGCGCCGGGTGTTCAAGCACTACGACCTGTCCGAGATCCTGAAATTCCTCGACTGGACCCCGTTCTTCCAGACCTGGAGCCTGTTTGGCCAGTATCCCGCCATCCTCGATGACAAGGTCGTCGGCGAGCAGGCGCGCAAGCTCTTCGAGGAAGGCCAGGCCATGCTGAAGCGCGTCGTCGACGGCCGCTGGCTGACCGCCAACGGCGTGGTCGCCTTCTACCCGGCCAATAGCGTCAATGACGACGACATCGAGATCTACCGCGACGAGACCCGCGGCGAGGTCCTCATGACCTGGCGCAACGTGCGCCAGCAGACGGCCAAGCGCGAGGGCGTCGACAACAAGTGCCTGGCCGACTACATCGCGCCCAAGTCCAGCGGCGTCATGGACTACATCGGCCTGTTCGCCGTGACGGGCGGCATCGGCATCGAGAAGTACGAGCAGATGTTCCAGGAGCAGGGCGACGATTACTCGGTCATCATGCTCAAGGCGATCGCCGACCGCCTGGCGGAGGGGTTCGCCGAGACCCTGCATGCCCGGGTGCGCCGCGACCTCTGGGGCTACGTGCCCGACGAGGCCCTGAGCAACGAGGACATCATCGCCGAAAAATACCAGGGCATCCGCCCGGCTCCCGGCTATCCCGCCTGCCCCGAGCACGTGATCAAGCGCCGGATGTTCGAGGTCCTGGAATGCGAGGAGATCGGCATGCTGCTGACCGAGGGCTTCGCGATGTATCCCGCCTCGAGCGTCAGCGGCTTCTACCTCAGCCATCCCAAGTCCCAGTACTTCAACGTCGGCAACATCGGCGCGGACCAGGTCGAGGACTACGTGCGCCGCAGCGGCCGCGACGAGGACGACGTGCGCCGCTCCCTGGCGAGCGTGCTGCGCTGAAGGCATGGCGACGGGCGGCGGCAAGGACCATACCGCGCGGCGCAAGGCGCTGGGGGAGTTCCTGCGCCGCGCCCGCGCCCGGGTCAGCCCCGCCGACCACGGCCTGCCGGCGGGCGTGCGCCGCCGCACGCCCGGCCTGCGGCGCGAGGAACTGGCCCAGCTCTGCGGCATCAGCGCCACCTGGTACACCTGGATCGAGCAGGGCCGCGACATCTCGGTGTCGCCCGAGGTCTGGCGCCGCCTGGCCGACGCCCTGGCCCTGGCGCGCGCCGAGCGCCATTACCTGTTCGACCTGGCCGAGTGCGCCGATCCCGAGGGGGGGCGCCATGACGCGGTGGCGCTGCCCGAGGGCCTGGCCGGCTGCGTCGACAGCATCCGCTGCCCGGCCTACATCCTCGATCGACGCTGGAACCTGCTGGCGAGGAACGAGGCCCTGCTGCGCGTGTTCGACGGCTGGCCCGACCGCAGCGCCCAGCCCAATCTGCTGCGCTATATCTTCCTGGATCCCGCCGCGCGCTCGCTGGTGGTGGATTGGGAGCCCCGGGCGAGCCGCGTCGTCGCGGAATTCCGGGCCGACGTGGGCGCCCACGCCGAGGACCCCGACATCCAGGCCCTGGTGGCCGACCTGCGGGCGGGCAGCCCGCTGTTCGCCCACTGGTGGACGCGGCACGCCGTGGTCGATCGCGAGGGCGGGCTGCGCGAGTTCCGCCATCCGCGTGACGGCATCCTGCGTTTCCGCCAGTTCACCTTCCGCCTGGCGACGCGCCAGGACTGCAAGCTGGTGATGCTGCTCGAGGATCCGGCGCCCGCCGGGATCGGCGCCCCCGATTCGGGCGGGCCTGGTTCAGCCGGCTGAGCGCGCCGCGGCGCGGCCTTGCAGGTCCCGGCCGGCGTGCGCCGGCAGGCGCGCGAACGACACGGCCGAGGCCGCCACGATCAGCGCCGTCACCGCGAACCCCCAGATCACGTCGACCAGCGCCAGGGTGTCGGCGCCGCGCCAGGCCATGCTGAGGTTCAGCGTGACCGCGGCGCAGGCCACGCCCAGGCTGATGCCCAGTTGCTGGGACATGGAGGCGAAGCTGCTGGCGCGGCTCATCTGCGCGGAGTCCAGGTCCGCGTAGGTCAGGGCGTTGACGGCGGTGAACTGCAGCGAGCGGAAGAACCCGCCCACCAGCAGCACGCCCATCATCAGCCAGACCGGCGTGTCGGCGCGGAAGAACCCGCAGGCGCCGACGAACGCGGCCGTCAGGAGCGCGTTGCCGATCAGCACCCGGCGAAAGCCGAAGGTGCGCACGATGGGCGTGGCCACGAGCTTCATCGCCATGGCGCCGGCGGCCGAGGTGAAGGTGATCAGGCCCGCCGAGAACGGCGTCATGCCGAAGCCCACCTGCAGCATGATGGCGAGCAGGAACGGCGAGGCCCCGATGGTGAAGCGGCACAGGTTGCCGCCCAGCACCGAGACCGCGAAGGTCTGGGTGCGCAGCAGGCTCAGGTCGATGATGGGATAGGTGACGTGGCGCGCATGGCGGATGTACAGCACGCCGCAGGCCAGGCCCAGGAGGAACAGGCCGGCCAGCTCCACCGGCGGGAGGCTCTCGTGCCCCAGGGCCTCGAGGCTCGAGACCAGCGCCGCCAGCGAGACCGCGCTGAGGATGAAGCCCAGCCAGTCCAGCCGGGGCCGGATCCTGGGGACGTCGTGGGGAATGAACTTGAGCACCAGGACGATGCCCAGCAGCCCCACCGGGACGTTGATCAGGAAGATCCAGTGCCAGGTGGCGTAGGTCGCCATGAAGCCGCCCACCGGAGGGCCGAGCACCGGGCCCATCAGGGCGGGCAGCGACAGGAAGGCCATGGCCTTGAGCAGCTCGGCCTTGGGGACCATGCGCAGCAGGATGATGCGCCCGACCGGCACCATCATGGCGCCGGCCGCGCCCTGCGCCACCCGGGCCGCGACGAGCTGGGCCAGGTCCTGCGCCCCCGCGCAGGCCACCGAGCTGAGCGTGAACAGCGCGATGGCGGCCATGAACACGCTGCGCGAGCCGAAGCGGTCGGCCGCCCAGCCGCTGATCGGCACGAAGACCGCGACGGCCAGCAGGTAGGCGGTGATGGTGACGTTCATGCGCACCACCGTGGTCCCGAAGGCGCTGGCCATCACCGGCAGCGCCGTGGCCACGACGGTGGAATCCAGCATCTGCATGAACAGCGCGCAACTGACGATCAGGGGGATCATCCGGATGGCGCGGGGGCTGGCGGCGGAAGGAGGCGGGGGTTCCGGGGGTGGGGCTGACATCTGGGAGGCCGGATCGGCCCGGGTGAAGTAAACTGGGCGCACCGATCGATCGAGCGCATATGGCGATATTATGGCAAATAACTTTGAATCCGAGCTGACGCAGTTCCTCAAGAAATACAAGACCGAGCGGCCCGACACCGAGGCGCGCCAGCGCGCGGGCCGCGGCCGCCTGTGGGACAAGTACATCGATCCCGAGCTCCAAGAGGGCTACAAGGCGGCGCGCGTCCCCCAGGATCCCTACGTCTATTACCAGAAAGCCTGACGCCGCCCATGCGTGCGCCGGACGAGGATCCGGGGCTGTCGGCCCTGGTGGCCCCGGAAATCGACAGCACCCCCGACGTCGTCGACAGCGTCGCCCTGGCTCGCCTGTACGGCGAGCCGCTGTTTTCCATTCCCCAGGACCTCTACATCCCGCCCGACGCCCTCGAGGTGTTCCTCGAGGCCTTCGAAGGCCCGCTGGACCTGCTGCTCTACCTGATCCGCAAGCAGAACTTCAATGTGCTGGACATCCCCATGGCGGAGGTCACGGCGCAATACCTGGCCTATGTCGAGCAGATCCGCGAGGGCAATCTCGAGCTGGCCGGCGAATACCTGCTGATGGCCGCCATGCTGATCGAGATCAAGTCGCGCATGCTGCTGCCGGTGCGCAAGTCCGACACCGGCGAGGAGCCCGAGGATCCCCGGGCCGAGCTGGTCCGCCGCCTGCTGGAATACGAGCGCATGAAGCTCGCCGCCCAGCGGCTCGACGCCATGCCGCAGATCGGGCGCGATTTCCAGGTGGCGCACGCCTTTGCCGACGTGCGCGCCGAGCGCCTGCCGCCCGAGGTGTCGGTGGCCGACCTGCGCGAGGCGTGGGCGCAGATCATGCGCCGCGCGCGCCTCAACGCCCATCACCGCATCACCCGCGAGCAGCTCTCCGTGCGCGACCACATGAGCCGCATCCTGCGGCGCCTCTCGGACGTGCGCTTCATGGAGTTCACCGAGCTCTTCATCGAGCGCATCCGCGAGGGGGATGCGGCCGCCGTGGTCGTCGTGCATTTCCTCGCCCTGCTCGAGCTCGCGCGCGAGTCGCTGCTGGAGATCACCCAGGCGGCGCCCTATGCGCCGCTGTATGTCAGACTGTCATATACTCGCTCGGCCTGACCGTTTCAGGCGCGCCGGAGGAACCCCCTTGAAAGTCGTCCATACCATCGAAGCCCTGCGCGACCAGTTGCGCGGCCAATTGCGGGTGGCCTTCGTCCCGACCATGGGAAACCTGCATGACGCCCACCTGTCCCTGATGCGCCTGGCGCGCCAGCACGGCGATCCGGTGGTGGCGAGCATTTTCGTCAATCGCCTGCAGTTCGGGCCCAACGAGGACTTCGACCGCTATCCGCGCACCCTGGCCGAGGACATCGCCAAGCTCGAGCGCGAGCGGGACGTCTACGTGCTGTTCGCGCCCGACGAGCGCGAGATGTATCCCGAGCCCCAGAATTTCCGCATCCAGCCCGGCGATGGGCTCGGCAAGATCCTCGAGGGCGAGTTCCGGCCCGATTTCTTCGTCGGCGTGAGCACCGTCGTGCTCAAGCTCTTTTCCTGTGTCCAGCCGCGCGTCGCGGTGTTCGGCAAAAAGGACTACCAGCAGCTCATGGTCGTGCGCGCCATGTGCCGGCAGTTCCAGTTGCCCGTCGAGATCCTCGCCCACGAGACCGTGCGCGACGCCGACGGCCTCGCCCTGTCCTCGCGCAACCGCTTCCTCAGCCCCGGCGAGCGTGCCGAGGCGCCCAACCTGTACGGCGCGCTGCAGCGCGTGCGGGATGCGGTGCTGGGCGGCAATGCGGACCTGCAGGCGGTCGAGGACGAGGCCCGCCGGATGCTGGACGCCCGGGGCTGGCGCGTCGACTACGTGTCCCTGCGGCGCCAGCGCGACCTGCTGCCGCCCGATCCGGCCGAGATCCGGGCCGGCGAGCCCCTCGTGGTCCTGGCGGCGGCCCGCCTGGGCAGCACGCGCCTGATCGACAACCTCGAGCTCCAGGTCCGCGCCTGAGCGGCCGGTGGGGCACGTTGAGCGGCCGGCGGGACACGTTTCTACCTGTCAGGACTGACAGCTTATCGCGGCCGGTGGTCCGTGGCAGAATCCCCTGCACTTCGACCACTCAAGGAGCCCAGTCATGTCAAGGCCAGCCGCTTCATTCGACATCCGCGAAGAGCAGGTGTCGCCGTTCAACGTCCTGACGCGGCGCGAGCGCGACGTCCTCGCCTACGTGACCCGCGGTACGCCCAACAAGGTGATCGCCGCCGAGCTCGGCGTCTCGCAGCGCACGGTCGAGGCGCACCGCGCGCGGATCTTTGAAAAGATGCGGGTGCGCAATGCCGTGGAGCTGGCTCACCGCTACCTGTACTGGCAACTGGGCGCGGACGACGCGCCCCGCCCGGAGGACCAGCCGGCGGCGCGCCGCGCCGGATAGCCGCCGGGGCTCGGCCGCGCGGCCAGGTCGCCGGGGTTCAGTCGCTCGGGCTCAGTCGCCGCGGCTCAGTTGCCGGTGCTCGGCCGCCGGGGCTCAGTCGCCGGGGCGCGTGCAGGCCTGGGCCGGATGCCCGGACAATTCCTCGATCGGATCGATGTCGGCCTGGCGCTTGAGCGTGTAGTCCAGCAGGGGCCGGTGGCCGTCCATCATGAGGATGCGCAGGGTGCTGTTCGAGGTGAATTCGAGCTGGGCCGTGGTGCGCTCGCCGACCTGCAGCATGATCCGCAGGGGCTTGTCGCCGGTGATGTACCAGCAGCCCATTTGGGTGCTCGTCTTGGCGGTGTCGACCGTGGTGCTGCGGGCGCGCCACTGGCCGTCGGGCGCCAGGGTCAGCGTCATGCGCGAGGCCGGGCATTGCATGCCGCCGGCGCAGGGCACCGTGCCCAGGTAGGTGTGCGTCTCGGCCAGCGGCGCCGGCGCCGGCTCGGCGGCGGGAGCCGCCGCGGGCGCGTCCGCGGCCGCCTGGTCCTGGCCGCCGGCCTGGGCCGGCTTGCGCTGGGTATTGGGCCCGAAGCCCAACTGGATCTGCGAGGGCGCGACGACCTGGGTGCCGCCCTGGGCGCGGTGCATGGCGTCCGAGACCGTGCCGCCGGGCGCGGGCTGGTAGTAGCCGGGCTCGCGTTGCTGGGCGCAGGCCGCCAGCAGGATCAGCAGGGCGGGCGCGAGGGCCAGCCGATACGGTCGACGTGTCGCGAGGGCGGGAAAACGCATGGATGGGCTCCGGGTCTGAAATTCGCATTCTACGCATTTGCGCGAGGCTTGGCGATGGCGCGCCGCCCGCGGCCCGGGGCGCCTGTGCCGCCGCGGCGGCCTGCGGTACAGTCGAGGTGTCGACACCCACAGGAGTTCACGAGGCATGTTTTCCGTCGGCCTGACCGGAGGCATAGGATCCGGCAAATCGCAGGTGGCCGAGCTGCTGGCGGGATGGGGCGCGGCCATCGTCGACGCCGACCGCATCGCCCACGCCCTGACGGCGCCGGGCGGCGGGGCCATCGAGGCGATCCGCGCGCGCTTCGGCGAGGCGGCGATCGGCACGGATGGCGCCATGGACCGGGCTTGGATGCGGGCGCACGTGTTCGGCGAGCCCGCGGCGCGGCGCGAGCTCGAGGCGATCCTCCATCCCCTGATCGATCACGCGGTGCGCGCCCAGGCGGCGCGGGCGCGCGGCTGCTACCTGGTCTATGTGGTGCCCCTGCTCGCCGAGAGCGGACGCTGGCGCGAGCGGGTCGACCGGATCTGCGTCGTCGACTGCGATCGCGAGACCCAGGTGCGGCGCGTCCAGGCCCGCAGCGGGCTGACGCCGCAAGCCATTGGGCGTATCATGTCCGCACAAGCATCGCGGGAGGAACGCCTGGCGATCGCGGACGACGTCGTGCTCAATGATGGCCCGACGAGCCTGGACGAGCTGGTGCGCCGTACCCGCGCCCTCCATGATTCCTGGTGCGCGCAGGCCGCGCGCCGATCCGGCGGCAAATCCAGTCACGAATAGGGTGAGTAGCGCGTGGTTCTATACGAGTACCCCTGCAACGAACGAGTCCGGACCTTCCTCAGAGTCGAGCATCTGTTCGATCGCCTGTTCTTCTTTGCGCAGGGCGAGGATGCGCGCTGCCACCAGGTCGCGATGGCGACGCTCTTTGATTTGCTGGACATCTGCGACCGGGCGGACCTGCGCACCGCGGTGCTGCAGGACCTCGACCGCCACCGCAGCGCCCTGTCGGCCTTGCGCGACCACCCCGGCGTGGACGGCGCGATGGTGGACGAGCTGCTGGCTCAGATCCAGGCCGCCGCGGCGGGGCTCAGCGGCCAGGGGCGCATCGGCCAGTACCTGCGCGACAACGAGTGGCTGGCGAGCCTGCGCGGCCGGGTGACGGTGCCCGGCGGCTCGTCGCAGATCGACATGCCTTCCTATCATGCCTGGCAGATCCGGCCCGCCGAGGCGCGCTCGCGCGACCTGGCCCGCTGGATCGACCCATTCCTGCCGCTGTACAAGGCCATGGCCATGATCCTGCGGCTGCTGCGCGATTCGGGCGACGCCCAGGACCAGCGCGCCACCCAGGGGGCCTACCAGGAAATGCTGGGCGGCAAGACCTTCCAGCTCCTCAGGGTCTGGGTCGACGAGTCCCTCCAGGTCTTTCCCGAGATCAGCGCCAACAAGTACGTGATCTGGGTGCGGTTTTCCGGCCAGGACACGGAATTCAAGCCCCAGCCGGCGACGCGCGACATCGGCTTCCGGCTCGCTCGCTGTAATATCTAGGCTGTTTTCAGCGAGGCGGGGCAGGTCGTCGGGGCCGGTGCGCCTCCTGCATGCCGGAGATTCATATGGTGGGTTCCACGATGCGGCCGAGGATGCGCCGCCGGTCCTGGGTCTTGGGGGCGGCGATCGTCCTGGCCGGCTTGGCCGTGGCGTATTGGCTGTATTGGCCTGGCGGGACGGGTGCCCCTGGCGGCCCCGGCGGCCCGGGCCGCCAGGGCGGATTCCCCGGGCGGGCGGCGGCCACGCCGGTCCGGGTGGCCCAGGCCCAGGACGGCGCCGTCGCCCGGCTGCTCGATGCGATCGGCACCGTCACCTCCAGCGGCACCGTCACCGTGCGCCCCCGGGTCGACGGCCTGCTGGAATCGATCGCCTTCGAGGATGGGCAGGCGGTGCGCGCGGGCGAGCTGCTGGCGCGCATCGATCCCGAGCCCTTCCGGATCCAGCTCGACCAGGCCCTGGGCCAGCAGGCCCAGCATGCGGCCCAGCTCGCCAACGCCGAGCGCGACCTCAAGCGCTACGAGCAATTGTTCAAGCAGGATTCGGTGGCGCGCCAGCAGCTCGATACGGCGCGCGCGCAGGTCCTCGAGCTGCAAGGTCAGGCGCGCATCGACCAGGCCGCGGTCGAGGACGCGCGGCGGCAGCTCGGCTACACGCGGATCGTCGCGCCGATCGACGGGCGCCTGGGCCTGCGCAAGGTCGATGCGGGCAATATGGTCAGCGCCTCGGATGCGGACGGCCTGGTGGTGATCACCCGCAGCCGCCCGATCGACGTGGTGTTCGCGGCACCCCAGGTGCGGCTGGACGAGCTGCTCGCGGGGCAGGCGGCGGGCGGCGGTCTCGCGGTCGACGCCCTGGCGCGCGGCGGCGAGCGCGTGCTCGCGCGCGGCACCCTCGTCGCGATCAACAACCAGATCGACGTGTCCACCGGCACGGTCGGCCTCAAGGCGCGCTTCGCCAACGAGGACGATGCGCTGTTTCCCAACCAGTTCGTCAATGTGCGCCTGTACCTGGGCGAGCAGCGCGGTGTCGTCGTGCCGGTGCGGGCGGTGCAGCGCGGCTCGGTGGGGGCCTTCGTCTACCGGGTCGATGAGCAGCGGCGCGCGCACGTCGTGCCGGTGCGCACCGGCACGACCGACGGCGAGCGCGTCATCGTCGAGGACGGCCTGCAGGCGGGCGACCAGGTGGTGATCGAGGGCACCGATCGCCTGCGCGAGGACAGTCCCGTCGAGATCGTGGTGGGCGATCCCCAGGCGGCCCAGGGACCCACTCGGTGAACCTGTCGCGCCCCTTCATCCTGCGCCCGGTCGCCACGACCCTGGCGATGATCGCCCTGGCGCTCACGGGCCTGATGGGCTATCGCGCGCTGCCGGTGTCGGCGTTGCCGCAGGTGGATTTCCCGACCATCCAGGTCACCACCCTGTATCCGGGGGCCGGCCCCGACGTGATGACGGCGCTGGTCACCTCGCCGCTCGAGCGCCAGTTCGGCCAGATGCCCGGCCTGGCCCAGATGCTGTCCACCAGTTCGGGCGGGTCCTCGCGCATCACCCTGCGCTTCGACCTGGACCTGCCGCTGGCGGTGGCCGAGCAGGAGGTCCAGGCCGCCATCAACGCGGCTTCCAACCTGCTGCCGGCCGACATGCCCTCGCCGCCGGTCTACAACAAGGTCAATCCGGCCGACGCGCCGGTGATGACCCTGGCCGTGACCTCGCCCACGCTGCCCCTGCACGAGGTGCGCGACCTGATCGACGTGCGCGTGGCGCAAAAGCTCTCGCAGGTGTCGGGCGTGGGCCTGGTGAGCGTGGTCGGCGGCCAGCGGCCGGCGGTGCGCATCCAGGCCGATCCGCAGGCGCTCGCCTCGCACGGCCTGACGCTGGCGGACCTGCGCACGGCGGTGACCCGGGCCAATGTGAACCAGCCCAAGGGCAACCTCGACGGGCCCCAGCGCTCGATCACCATCAGCGTCAACGACCAGTTGAGCGACCCGGCCGAATACGAGGCGCTGATCCTGGCGTATGAGAACGGCGCGCCGCTGCGCCTGCGCGACGTGGCCACGGTGCGCCGCGACGCCGAGAACATCCAGCAGGCCGCCTGGTTCGGCCGCTCGCCGGCGATCCTGCTGAACATCCAGCGCCAGCCCGGCGCCAACGTGATCGAGGTCGTCGACGAGGTGCGCGCGCTGCTGCCCTCCCTGCGGCAGGGGCTGCCCATCGGCGTGGACGTGGCCGTGGCCTCCGACCGCACGCATACGATCCGCGATTCGGTCGAGCACGTGCAGGTCGAGATGCTGCTGGCCATCCTGCTGGTGGTGGCGGTGACGTTCGTCTTCCTGCGCACCTGGCGCGCGACCCTGATCCCCGGCGTCGTCGTGCCCCTGTCGCTGGTGGGCACCTTCGGGCTCATGGTCCTGATGGGCTTCAGCATCAACAACCTGACCCTGATGGCGCTGACGATCGCCACGGGCTTCGTGGTGGACGATGCCATCGTGATGATCGAGAACATCGCGCGCCACATGGAGGGCGGCCAGAACGCCTTGCAGGCGGCCCTGCGCGGCGCGCGCCAGATCGGCTTCACGCTGGTGTCGCTGACCCTGTCGCTGATCGCCGTGCTGATCCCGCTGCTGTTCATGAGCGACGTCGTGGGGCGATTGTTCCGCGAGTTCGCGGTCACGCTGGCGGTGGCGATCCTGCTGTCGCTGCTGATTTCTCTCACACTCACGCCCATGATGTGCGCGCGCATGCTGCGCCCGGAGGACGAGGCGTCCCAGGGCTGTTTCCAGCGCTGGTCGGCCGATGCGATGAAAGGCCTGGTGGCCTGGTACGACCGGGGGCTGCTGTGGGTGCTGGACCACCAGCGCGCGACCCTGTGGGCGGCGGTCGCCACCCTGTTCGTGACCGCCGCCCTGTATGCCGGCATCCCCAAGGGCTTCTTTCCGCAGCAGGACACCGGCGCGATCCAGGCCATCACGCAAGGGCCGCAGACCGCGTCCTTCGCCGCCATGTCGGCCCTGCAGCGCGCGGCCGCCGAGCGCGTCCTGCAGGATCCCGACGTCGAGGCCGTGTCCTCGTTCATCGGCATCGACGGCTCGAACACGACCCTCAACACGGGACGCATGCAGATCGCCCTCAAGCCGCTGGCCGATCGCGGCGACCGGGTGCGGGACATCATGGACCGCCTGGGCGAGTCCCTGCGCGGCGTCCCCGGCTTGGAGGCCTACATGCAGCCGGTCCAGGAGCTGTCGGTCGAGGACCAGGTCAGCCGCACGCAGTACCAGGTGACCCTGTCCAATCCGGACCAGGCGGTGCTCGACGAGTGGACGCCGCGCCTGGTCGAGGCCCTGCGCGGCCTGCCGGAGCTGCGCGACGTGACCGACGACCTGCAGAACCGCGGCCTGGGGTTGTCCGTGCGCGTCGACCGCGACGCCGCCGCCCGGCTGGGCGTGACGCAGACGGCGATCGACGACGCCATCTACGACGCCTTCGGCCAGCGCCTGATCTCCACCATCTACACGCAGTCCGCCCAGTACCGCGTGGTGCTGGAGGCTGGCGGCGCGATGAAGCAGGCCGGCCCCGAGTCCCTCGAGCACGTATACGTGGCGACGGGCGGCGGCGGGGTGACGCCGCTCTCGAGCGTGGCCCGGTTCGAGCAGGGCGCGGTGCAACTGGCCGTGCAGCGCCTGAGCCAGTTCCCGGCGGTGACACTGTCCTTCAACCTGGCGCCGGATGCCGCCCTGTCCGACGCGGTCGATGCCATCGACCAGGCCCGCGAATCGCTGGGCATGCCCGAGTCGCTGGACCTGCGATACCAGGGCGCGGCGCACGCGTTCCAGGCCTCGCTCTCGAGCACGCTGTGGCTGCTGCTGGCGGCGGTGGTCACGATGTACATCGTCCTGGGCGTGCTGTATGAGAGCACCATCCATCCCGTCACCATCCTCTCGACGCTGCCCTCGGCCGCCATCGGCGCCCTGATCGCGCTGTGGCTGGCGGGCCTGGAGCTGGACATGATCGGCGTGATCGGCATCATCCTCCTGATCGGCATCGTCAAGAAGAACGCCATCCTCATGATCGACTTCGCCCTGGAGGCGCAGCGCGAGCGCGGCCTGGGGCCGCAGGCCGCCATCCATGAGGCGGCGCTGCTGCGCTTCAGGCCCATCCTCATGACCACGCTGGCGGCGTTCTTCAGCGCCATCCCGCTGGTGTTCGCCTCGGGCTCGGGCGCCGAGCTGCGCCAGCCGCTGGGCCTGGCGATGGTCGGCGGGCTGCTGTGCAGCCAGGTGCTGACGCTGTTCACGACGCCGGTGATCTATCTGTGGTTCGAGCGCCTGGCGCGGCGCGGGCCGGCGGACGGGGCCGCCGCGCCATGAGGTTCTTTGCCGTGTTCCTGCGCCGCCCGGTGGGCACGAGCCTGCTGTGCCTGGCCATGGTGCTGGCCGGGGTGCTCGCCCTGCGCTTCCTGGCGGTGGCGCCGCTGCCGCAGGTCGATTTCCCCATGATCTCGGTGCAGGCATCCCTGCCGGGCGCGAGCCCCGAGACCATGGCCTCCAGCGTGGCCATGCCCCTGGAGCAGTCGCTGGGCGCGATCGCCGGCCTGAGCGACATGAGCTCGCGCAGCAGCGAGGGGTCGACGCGGATCTCGCTGATGTTCAATCTGGACCGCGACGTCAATGACGCGGCGCGCGACGTGCAGGCGGCGATCAACGCGGCGCGGCCCCTGCTGCCCTCGGGGATGCGCGGCAGCCCGACCTACAACAAGGTCAACTCCTCGTCCTCGCCGATCATGACCCTCGCCCTGACCTCGGGCACCGCCACGCGCGGCGAGCTCTACGATCTGGCGGCCACCGTGCTCGCGCAGAAGCTCGCGCAGATCAACGGGGTGGGCGAAGTCACCGTCGGCGGCAGCTCGCTGCCGGCGGTGCGCGTGTCGCTGGATCCGCGCGCGCTGGAGGCCGCGGGCCTCTCGCTCGACACCGTGCGCGAGTCGCTGCGCGACGTCAATTCCCTGCGGCCCGGCGGCGTGATCGAGCGCGGGGCCTTCCAGTGGCAGGTGGACTCGGGCGGCCAGCTCACGCGCGCCGCGGACTACGCCCACCTGGTCGTCGCCTGGCGCGACGGGCGGCCCGTGCGCCTGGCGGACGTCGCGCGGGTCGAGGACTCGGTCGAGGATACCAACCAGGTCGGCTATTTCAACGACCGCGCGGCGGTGCTGCTGATCATCCGGCGCCAGACCGATGCCAACATCATCGACACCGTGGACGCGATCCGTGGCCGGCTGCCGGTCCTGCAGGAATTGCTGCCCGACAGCGTCACCCTGTCGATCGCGCAGGACCGCACGCCCAGCATCCGCGCCTCGCTCCATGAGGCCGAGCTCACGCTGGTGCTGGCCGTCATCCTCGTGGTGGCGGTGGTCCTGGCCTTCCTCGGGCACTGGCGCGCGGCCCTGATCCCCGCCGTCGCGGTGCCGGCCTCGCTGCTGAGCACCTTCAGCCTGATGTGGTGGTTCGGTTTCACGCTCAACACGATTTCGCTGATGGCGCTGATCGTGGCGACGGGCTTCGTGGTGGACGATGCCATCGTGGTGCTCGAGAACATCATGCGCCACATCGAGCGCGGCATGCGCCCGGGCCGCGCGGCCCTGCGCGGCGTGGCCGAGGTGGGTTTCACGGTGCTGGCCATGAGCCTGTCCCTGGTCGCGGTGTTCATTCCCCTCTGGCTGGTGGGGGGGCTGGTCGGGCGCCTCTTCAAGGAGTTCGCCGTGACCCTGTCGGCCGCCATCATGGTGTCGCTGCTGATCTCGGTGACGCTCACGCCGGTGATGGCGGCGCGGCTGCTGCGCCCCCGGGACGAGGCGCGCGAGGCCCAGCCCAACGTGCTCCTGCGCGCGCTGCGGCGGATGGGCGATGCCTGCTGGCGCGGCTATCGGCGCTCGCTGCGCTGGTCGCTGGACCACGCGCGCCTGGTCCTCGCCCTGCTGGTGGCCACGATCGGCCTGAACGTGTTCCTGTACGCCAGCATCCCCAAGGGGTTCTTTCCGCAGCAGGACACGGGGCAGTTGATGGGGTTCTTCCGGGTCGATACCGGGACCTCCTTCGACCAGACCCAGGCGCGGCTGGATTTCTTCCGCAAGATCCTGCTGGCCGACCCCGACATCGACAGCGTCACGGCATTCGCCGGCGGGCGCGGCGGCAGCAATTCGAGTTTCATCCAGATCCAGCTCAAGCCCCTGGAGGAGGGCCGCGCGCCCGCCACCCGGATCGTCGACCGCCTGCGCGGCAAGTTCGAGCACGTGCCCGGCGCGCGCATGTTCCTGGTGCCCCAGCAGGATATCTTCGTGGGCCATTCCTCGCGCTCGGGCTCCTACAGCTACATGCTGATGAGCAGCGAGCTCTCGGCCCTGACCACCTGGATGCCGAGGGTGCGCGATGCGATCGCGGCCCTGCCGGAACTGGTGGACGTGGACCAGGACGTCGAGGACAAGGGCCGGCGCGTCGAATTGCAGGTCGACCGCGACGCGGCCCGGCGCCAGGGGATCCAGATGTCCGACCTGGCCGACGTGCTGAACAATGCCTTCAGCCAGCGGCAGGTGGCGGTGATCTACGGGGCGCTGAACCAGTACCACGTGGTGATGGGCGTGGAGGCGCGCGATGCGCGCGACATCGGCTCGCTGCGGGCGCTGCACGTCATCAATGCGGAGGGCGAGGCGGTGCCCCTGACGGCCTTCGTGAGCATCGGCGAGGGCAATGCGCCGCGCGCGGTCAACCACCAGGGCCTGCTCGCCGCGGATTCGATTTCCTTCGGCCTGGCGCCGGGCGTGTCCCTCGACCAGGCCCTGCAGGCGATCGACGGCGCGGTCGCGCGCATCAACCTGCCCACCCACCAGGTCCAGGCGGGCCTGGACCAGAGCTCGAGCCTCATGCGCGATGCCGTCGCGCAGCAGCCGCTGATGCTGCTCGCCGCCCTGGTGGCGATGTACATCGTGCTGGGCATGCTCTACGAGAGCACCATCCATCCCATCACCATCCTGTCGACGCTGCCCTCGGCGGGCGTGGGCGCCCTGCTGGCGCTGCGCATGGCGGGGATGGAGTTCACCCTCATCGCGCTGATCGGCGTGTTCCTGCTGATCGGCATCGTCAAGAAGAACGCCATCATGATGGTGGATTTCGCCCTGCAGGCGCAGCGCCGCGACGGCCTGGATCCGCGCGAGGCGATCTTCGAGGCCTGCCTGGCGCGGTTCCGGCCGATCATGATGACCACGCTCTCGGCGATGCTGGGCGCGCTGCCGCTGGTGCTGGCCTCGGGTGCCGGGGTCGAGATGCGCCAGCCCCTGGGTCTCACCATCCTCGGCGGCTTGCTGGTCAGCCAGGTGCTCACGCTCTACACTACGCCCGTCGTTTATTTGTACATGGATCGTCTACGTGGTCAGCGCCGGCAAGAACGGGAACTGGAACGTGCGGGTTCGTAGCCTGGCGCATCGTGCCCGCATCGCGGTCCCGGCGGCCGCCTGCGCGCTGCTGCTGGCCGCCTGCGCGGTGGGCCCGGACTACCAGCGGCCCGCCCTGGACGTCGGGGCCGCGTACCGGCATGCGCCCGAAGGAAACTGGCGCCGCGCCCAGCCGGGCGGGCCGGGGCTGGCGGCCGACTGGTGGCGGCTGTTCGGCGACGCGGACCTGGACGGGATGATGGAGTCCCTGGCCCGGGACAACCTGGACATCGCCCGCGCCGAGGCCCAGTACCGGCAGGCGCGCGCGGCGCTCGACCGCGCGCGCTCCGGCCTGTTCCCGACGGTGGGCGCCTCGGGCACGTACACGCGGGCGGGCCGGGGCAATGCCACGGCCGACAATCCCTCCAACGAGTACGGCGTCTCGGTGTCGGTGAGCTGGGAGGCCGACCTGTGGGGCAAGGTGCGCCGCGGCGTCGAGGCGGGGCGCGCCGGGCTCGAGGCGGGGGCGGCCGACCTGGCCGCCGCGCGCCTGAGCATGCAGTCCACCCTGGCGCAGACCTATTTCGAGGTCCGGGCCAACGAGGCACAGGCCGCGCTGCTGGATCGCACCGTGGAGGAATACGAACGCGCCCTGCAGATGACCCGCAACCGCTATGCGGCGGGCGTGGCCTCGCCGGCCGACGTGGCCGCCGCCTCGATGCAACTGGACAATGCGCGCACCCAGAGGATACGGCTGGGCTGGCAGCGCGAGCTGCAGATCAACGCCGCCGCCGTGCTGCTCGGGCGTACGCCCGCCGCGTTCACGATGCCGGCGGGCGCCGGGGTCCCCGAGGTGCCGGCCGTGCCGGCCGGCGTGCCCTCGACCCTGCTCGAGCGCCGGCCCGACGTGGCCGCGGCCGAGCGGCGGGCGGCCGAGGCCAATGCGCAGATCGGCGTGGCCGAGGCCGCCTGGTTTCCCGATCTCACGCTGGGGGCGCAGGCGGGATACCGCGCCGCCGAATTCGTCGACTGGCTGAGCGCCCCGGCCCGCTTCTGGACCCTGGGCCCCACCCTGGCCATGACCCTGTTCGACGGCGGCGCGCGGCGGGCCGAGGTCGAGTCGGCACGTGCCGCCTATGATGTCCAGGCGGCGGCCTACCGCAAGACCGTGCTCGACGCCGTGCGCGAGGTCGAGGACGCGCTCGCGCAGACCGACGCGATGGTGCGCGAGCAGGCCTCCCAGGCACGGGCGCTGGCGGCGGCGCGCGAGACCCTGCGCCAGATCACGAATCAATACCAGGCCGGCCTGGTGGACTATCTGAGCGTGGTGCAGGCGCAGACCAGCGCCCTGTCGGCGGAGCAATCGGCGCTGGACCTGAGGGCCCAGCGCCTGCAGGCGACCGTGCAGCTCATCGCCGCCCTGGGCGGCGGCTGGGAGGGGCTGTCACTGCCGGCGCCGGGGGCCGGCGGCGCGCCGGCCGATACCGTTGCGGCGCCGAGTCCCGCCATTCCCGCCGGCGCTGTTGGCCAGACACAGCCCTAGTGCCGTGCTCCACGTGGTGCCGCGCCCCGTGGATATGCATCCATGGGGAACGGGACTACCATGGGGCACAGGGCTACAAGGCGCCGCGGATCGCGGCGATACCGTGCGCCCCGTGGCGGCGGGCGGTCTCGGCGGTCTCGGCGGATTGGCCGCCGATGGCGAAGACCGGCCGCCCGGCCGTGGCGGCCAGGGTCTGGAAGCCCGCCCAGCCCAGCGGCGCGGCGTCGGCGTGGCTGGGGGTCTCCAGCACGTGGCCCAGCACCACGAAATCCGCCTCCAGGGCCCGCGCGTGGGCGATGTCGCGCGCATCGTGCGCCGAGACCGCGAGCATGCCAGGGGGCCGCTCGCCCGCCTGTGCCAGCTCTGCCGCGTCCGCGGCGCGCAGGTGCACGCCGTCGGCCCGCGCCCACCACGCGCGTGGATGCGCGCTGTTCACCAGGCATGGGGCCGAATGCCGGCGACAGAGGGCCAGCGTGGCCTCGAAGGCCGCCGCCAGCGAGGCGGGATCGCCCGACCAGGCGGGCTCGCGGAACTGCACCAGGCAGGGGCCGGCGCGCAGCTCGGCCTCCAGCCTGGCCAGCCAGCCGGCCAGCCCCTGGGACCCGCCGATCGCCCCGATGCGGTAGCGCGTGGGCAGGCGCAGCCATCGCAGCGGCGGCGCGGCGGCGGGCAGCAGGATCTCGCCATTGGGCGCCACGGGCGGGCCGTCCGGGACCAGGCGGATGGTGCCGGGGTCGATCCAGAGCAATGCCTGGTCCTCGAGGCCGCGGGGCTCGCCCTCCCAGGCGGTCACCTGGCAGAAGGCGAGCTCGACGATGTTCTTGGGGTATTCATGGACGTGGGTGACCCAGGGGTAGATGCGGGTCGCGCGGATGCCGAGTTCCTCGCCGAGTTCGCGCACCAGCGCCTGCTCGATGGTCTCGCCGGGCTCGATCTTGCCGCCGGGCAGCTCCCACCAGCCCTCCCAGGGCTTGCCCTTGGGGCGCTGGCCCAGCAGCAGGCGGCCGTCCGCATCCAGGATCAGCCCCGCCGCCACCCGCAGGTAGGGCTTGGCGCCCGCCGGGGACGGCGCCTTGGGATCCTGCGCGCGCGAGGTCCTGGCGTCCCGCCCGCGCGGGCGGGATTCATCGGACGCGCAGTCGCGGGGCACCGCGCTAGACATGGCGGGCGGCCCAGTCGCGCGCGAACTGGCGGGCGATCCGGCCCGAGCGCGACCCGCGTTCGAGCGCCCATTGCAGCGCCTCGGTGCGCGCCTGCGCGACGTCGCCGGGGCCGCAGCCATGCACCTCGAGCCAGTGTCCGACGATGTCCAGGTAGTCGTCCTGGCTGAAGGGATAGAACGACAGCCACAGGCCGAAGCGCTCGGACAGGGAGATCTTTTCCTCGACGGTCTCGCCCGGATGGATCTCGCCGTCGGGCTGGTGCTGGGCCGCGAGGTTTTCCCGCATGTACTCGGGCATCAGGTGGCGGCGGTTGGAGGTGGCGTAGATCAGCACATTGTCGCCGGGCGCGGCCACCGAGCCGTCCAGCACGGACTTGAGCGCCTTGTAGCCGGGCTCGCCCTCCTCGAAGGACAGGTCGTCGCAGAAAATGATGTAGCGCTCGGGGCGGTCGGCGATGAGCTCGATGATCTGGCCCAGGTCGCCCATGTCGGACTTGTCGACCTCGATCAGGCGCAGGCCCTCGGGGCCGAAGGCGTGCAGCATCGCCCGCACCAGCGAGCTCTTTCCCGTGCCGCGCGCGCCGGTCATCAGCACGTTGTTGGCCGGCTTGCCGCGCAGGAAGGCCAGGGTGTTGCGCTCGAGGATGGCCTTTTGCCGGTCCACGTGCCGCAGGTCGTCCAGGCTGATGGGCGCGATGCGCGTCACCGCGTCCAGCCAGCCGCGCGCGCCGCGCCGGCGCCAGCGATAGGCGTGGGCCGACCAGTCGATGGGGGGCGGGGCGGGGGGCAGCCAGGCCTCGAGCTGGGCCAGGACGCGCTGGGCGCTCTCGAGCAGAGGGCGCAATTGCGGATCGGTCAAGGGAATCTCCTGATTTGGATTGGGAAAGTATAATCTGGGTCCTTGTGGCCGCGCGTCGCGGCCGCCGCATCCAGAACCCGGGTTTGACTTGCTGAGACTCTCTGAACTGTTCGCGCCCATCGCCGACGACATGCGGGCGGTCGACGCGGTGATCCGCGCGCGCCTGGACTCCGAGGTCGTCCTGATCCGCACGATCGGCGACTACATCGTCGGGGCCGGCGGCAAGCGCATGCGGCCGGCCATGGTGCTGCTGGTCGCGGGCGCGCTGGGCTATCGCGGCGACAATCACCACCGGCTGGCGGCCGTGGTCGAGTTCATCCACACCGCCACGCTGCTGCACGACGACGTGGTCGACGAATCCGACATGCGCCGCGGCCGCGGCACCGCCAACGCGGTGTTCGGCAACGCCGCCAGCGTGCTGGTGGGCGACTACCTGTACTCGCGGTCCTTCGAGATGATGGTCGAGACCAACTCCATGGCCGCCATGGCGGTGCTCTCGGCGGCGACCACCGTCATCGCCGAGGGCGAGGTGCTGCAGCTCCTCAACGTGCACGATCCGGATGTCTCGCTGGACCGCTACCTGCAGGTGGTGCGCTACAAGACGGCCAAGCTCTTCGAGGCGGCCGCGCAGGTGGGCGCCATCATCTCCGGCGCCACGCCCGGGCAAGAGCAGGCCGCCGCCGCCTATGGCCGGCATCTGGGCACGGCCTTCCAGCTCGTCGACGACGTGCTGGACTACAGCGGCGACACCCAGGCACTGGGCAAGAACGTCGGCGACGACCTGCGCGAGGGCAAGCCCACGCTGCCGCTGATCCGCGTGCTCGAGATCGGCGACCCGGCGCAGCGCGAGCTGGTGCGCGAGGCCATCCGCACCGGCTCGGCCGATTTCCACGCCGTGGCGCAGGCCATCCGCGACACCGACGCCCTCGAGTACACCCGCGAGGCCGCGCGCGCCGAGGCGTCCCTGGCCCTCCAGGCCCTCGAGGCCCTGCCGGATTCCGCATATCGCGAAACTCTGGTAAAATTTTGCACTTTCGCGGTTGACCGAGACCGCTGAAAAACCAATCCCGGGGCCCTTTGGCACGTCCGTGCCGGGTGGCCCGAGTTTCTGCCGTCGGGGTGTAGCTCAGCCTGGTAGAGTACTGCGTTCGGGACGCAGGAGTCGCATGTTCGAATCATGTCACCCCGACCATTCTTTTTGGCTCTACCCCATAAAGGGGGGATGGGCACACATCAGACACGTGGCTCTCCAGAACGAGAGCCCAAATGTAGAACGCACGGCATGGCCGTGCGTTTTTCAATTGCGGCGCCGCATCGGCACGCCTGTGGCGGGCCCCCGGCGTTCGGGTCGCCCGGCGTGCCGGAGGGCCGCCCGGCGTGCCGGGATCGAGGATCAGCAGGTATAGGACACCAGGCCCTTGATCCGGTCCTGGTCGTAGCCGGACCAGGTGCCCTGGTCGGTTTCCACCACCGGGGCGCTGCGGTGGCCCAGGCCGACCAGGCGCTCGAGCTGGTCCTGGTGCTGGGTGATGTCGATGATTTCGTATTCGATGCCCAGGATGTCCATGTCGCGCTTGGTGAGGTCGCATTGCGGGCAGTTGGGTTTCGAGTAGACGGTGACTGGCATGTCGGGTTCCTTTGCTTGTTGAATGAGTTTGGCGGATTTCAGAAATCCACGTCGAAGATTTCGCCCTCGTCGTCGCGCCGCATGACGCCGACCTTGTACTGGGCGGTGTCCTCCTCCTGGTTGGAAGCCTGGACCCTGCTCATGTCGAGCCAGTTCTCCATGTATTTCAGCGGGTTTTCCTCGATGATGGGGAAGGCCACCTCGTCCTCGAGGCCAAAGAACCTGGCCACGTCCGTGGCGCTGAAATGCACCCAGTCCTTCATCATCTGGGAGGTGACGCCCGTAAGCTCGCGGCCTTCCGAGAAGGCGTAGTCCGTCCATTCGATTTCGCTGGCATCGACCTCGTCGATGATCCGGACGATCCTGTCCCTGCATTGCTCGAAGGCGGTGCGGCCGCGCGGGGTCTTGTACATCGCGCGGAGGATCTCCTTGCCGTATTGGACATGGACCTCGAATTCGTCCTGGGCGATCTTCTGGACGGCCTTTCCGATGGGCTGGAAAAGGCCGGTGCCGTCGCAGATGCCGAAGGTCACGGCGAAGGACGCCAGGAACTGGATGCGTTCCATGCAGAGCACAGCGACGATGAACAGATAGAGGGCGTTGTAGGTTTCCTGGTCGTTCGGGCGCCTGCCGCGCGCGTAGTCGTAGCTGACCTCGAAGGCCTGGTTGAAGACCTCGCTGACGACCCGCAATCGGCTGATGGCTTCCTTGACCGAGAGTATTTCGTTCAGGATGTCGTCCGGATCGTCGAAGCTGTTGCGGACGATCTCGGAATACGTCGCGGCATGGACGATCTCGTTCTTGGTGATTTCCACCCAGCCCGACCAGGCCTCGCTGCTGGTGCAGACCGGCGCGAGCACCGCCGCGATGGACCGCGAGGCGACGCTGTCGGCTTCCCATTGCCAGGCCAGGGTCTTGACCATCATGTCGTAGGTGTGTTTGTCGCAGGTCTTGAACTGTACGTTGCAGGTGGAATAGTCGAATTCGTTCTCGTCCCAGTCCTGGTTCTTGAGCGTCTTGTAGAGCTTCCAGATTTCCGGATAGAACTTGTTGATCGTGTCGAACAGCCCCAGGTCCTGTCCGAGGATGATTTCCGGAAAGGCGTAGTCGTTTTTTTCGGTATTGAAGATCTTGGCGGGTAGGGTCATTTGAGGGGTCGTCCATGAAGCCTGTCGAGGCGTTGCCTTGGGGGGGTGAGGGGCGGTCTGGTGCTACATCGTGCATCCTTCGCATGCGGCGGCGTCCACGCCGTCGCCGATGCTGCCGGCATCGGCCAGCGTCTTGTCGGATGCCACGTTGGAGTTGTAGTAGTAGCGGGTCTTCATCCCGTACTTCACCATCGTGAAATAGTGGGTCAGCAGTTCCTTGCTGCCGACCTTGTCGTCGTCCTTGATCCGGCGCCAGAGGTCGGCCGATATGCCCTGGTCGGTGAATTTCTGGAACACGGCGTACGCCTTGATCATGTCGGCCTCGGGGATGTCCCAGGCCGACTGGTAGCGGCAGGCGGGATCGTCGCTGTCGGGCGCGGCCCAGCGGATGGTGACGGCGTTGTCGGTCTTGTTGAGCGTGACGTCGCGCACCGGATAGATCGAGTTGGGCTTGCCCAGCGCCTTGGAGGACGATTCGCCCGGCATGTAGGCGACCAGGCACGAGTGGCCGATGCCGCCGTTGCGGATGATGTCGGCGCGCAGGGCCTCCCAGTCGTAGCGATAGCGGAAGTCGCCCAGCTCGTCCACGTTGCGGTTGTAGGTGTCGATGGGCAGCCATCCCTCGGGCCAGCGCGTCTTGTGTATCCAGCGGGCCAGGCCCCGTTCCTGGCTGATCCGCAGCGACGCCCGGATGGCATGGTACATGTGGCGCTCGGCGATGCGGTGCAGTTCCTCGCGGCCCTCGGCGGTGTCGTACCGCAGGCCCTTGCGGGCCATGTGGGTGGCCACGCCCATCAGTCCCACGCCCGCGTTCATGCGCGCCTTGGCCGTGACGGCCACGTGGGGCAGGACGTAGTCCGAATTGAGGATGCAGTAGTCGATCATCTTGAGTGACAGGTACATGGCCTCTTGGTAGGCCTCGTCGTCGTTCTCGTCGATGGCGTCGCAGGCGATGGCGCCCAGGGAGCACAGCGCGATCTCGGGCTCCTCGTGGACCTGGACCACGCGCCGGATCAGGCGGCCCTCGTCCTCGCCGTCGGGCAGGAGGACGTCGCCCGCCCGCAGCTCGCCGGCGAAGACCACGCGCGGCAGCGTGGAGTCGGCGACCGCCACGGTCACGGGCTCGTTGAAATTGAAGGTCGTGAAGCTGCCGTCATCGTCATGCTGGATCGTGATGAAGCCCACCTCGTGATCCGAATACAGGTCGCGCATGTCCTGGTAGGGCCGGTTGGGCTCGCTGATTTCCAGGCACAGGTTGCTGGAGTGGATGGGTTCCTTGAAGGGCGTGTGGCGGTTCATCTCGTCGATGCTCGCCAGGTAGGCCACCCCGGTTTCCAGGGCCTCGTTCAGCGACGTCAGGAGGAGGTCGCGGGGCCGGAAATATTCCTTTTTGAAGCCTGGGTCGTGCTGCAGCCGCTCGTATTCCCTTTTGAAGGCCTCGGTGTCGGCACTGAAGAACAGCCGGGTCAGGTGGGGCGCCGTGCGCACGTTGAACGAAAAGGCCTCCTCGTTTCGGGCGACCTTTTCCGCGAAGAACTTGTTGGTCACCAGCGCGTAGTGGAGGTCGCGGTTTTTTCGATCCTCGGTGCTGCGGGGATTGCGCAAGTGGGCGATGACCTCGGCCTCGGGATCGAAGGCCGAGTAATAGGTCGTGCAGGCGCCGCCCCGGCCGGCCTGCATGTTGGCGTGGACGGCCTTGCCCAGCGAGGCCAGGTAGGGCAGCTTGCCCTGGTGCTGGATCAGGCCGCCCCGCACGGGGTCGCCCTTGCTGCGGGTGATGAGATGGCTGCCGATGCCGGCGGAGGCCGCCGTCATGCGATAGGCGATATGGTCGCCGATGGCCAGGGAGGCCTCGTTGTCGTCCACGACGTACAGGCAGCACGAGGCAAAGCCGCGCAGCCTGGTGCCCAGGTTGACGTAGTTGGGCGTGGGCGCCGAGATCCGCTTGGCGGAGAATTCCATGTAGAAACGCCGGACCAGATCCATGCGCCGATCTTTGGGCTCGTTTTCCGACAAGGCCATGGCCATGCGCATGTAGACGAACTGCTGGGTCTCGTATTCCTGGCGGGTGACGCGATTCTGCAGGCTGTATTTCTTGCGGATGTAGTGCAGCGAAAAATGAGGGGTATCGTAGTCCCGCTCGTGGTCGATGAATGTCTCGGCCAGCGCGTATTCGGACTCGTCGTAGGCCAGCGGCACCATGACCCCCTCGGCGGCCATTTTCTCGTGGAGCTCCCGCAGGGACGGGATGGCCGGGCCGTGGATGGTCTTGTGCAGGTGGGACGCATACAGCCTGCCCGCCATGAGGTAGTAGGACCAGGTGCCTTTGTCCAGGCAGTTCTGGATCAGCTTTTCCTGCAGTTCCGCGCTGGTGACCGTCTCGGGCATGGCGCTGACGGCGTTGATGACGATGCTGCTCCAGTCGACCTTGCTGCCGACGGAGGATGCGGCCCAACGACCCCAGGCGTTCAATTTGCTTGGAATGTAGGGCTCGATGCGGCCATCGCGCTTGATGATGTTCTTGATCACGAGCAGTTACCTTTTTTACGGATCCGGGCGGAAGGCCTGCGCCCGCGCCATGGCCGGCATCGGATGATGGGCGAGGGCTCTGCGAGAGGCATGGTCGGCCCCTCTGCCATATCAATATGTAGTGTGGAAATGAATTCTAAGCACAATATATAGTGTTATCAAGTCGAAAAATTGAGATGAATCAACGAATCGACGTGTGCCGCAATCGGGGGGATGGTTCCCGCCCGGACCGCCGGACGGGCATTGCGCAACCGGGTCCCGAGCCACTATCGTTGAGTGGGAGGCCCCGCGGCGGAAAGCCGGCGCAGGGCCTCCTGACGATTCCGAATTTCGATGGCACGCCGCCCCGAGCGCGGCGGCCGAATGTCCATTCAATCAGGCGGATGCGGGTTTCAATAGGGAAATGCATCACGCTCGGGTCCATGGCCTGCGCGCTGTGCGGCCTGGGCGCGCCGCCGGTCCTGGCCCAGCAGCGGGCGGGGCCGGAAACGGCACCGGCGCTCATAGGACTGTCCCCACAGGTCTATGCGGTGCCGGACGTCCCGGCGGACGTGCCCGTGGATCCGTGGGGTCCCGAGGCGAACGTCCCGCCCGACGGCTCATCGCTCGCGGCCGCTGGCCCGCAGGGCCCGGTCGCCTCCTTCGGGCTCATGCCCGGCGGGTACGCCGCGGGCGTCTTCGGCGGCTTTCTTTGGCTGGGCGGACTGGATGACGGCATGGATGCCAGGGACGATGCCCGATTCTCGATTCCCAGCGTGGCGGATTCCTGGTCGCTGGGCGCGAGGAGCTGGCGCTACACCAGTTCGGCCGGCTATGGCGTGACCCTGGGGAACGAGCTGGCGCCCGCGCCGTCCTGGAGCCAGCCGGTGCGCCTCGCGGGCGTCGGGGTGTACCGGTCCGCGACCGGCCCGAGGCCGGTCGGCGGATGGCGGTACGCCGCGGCCGCCGGCAAGCTGGACGATGCCGCCAGCACCATCTCGAGCGGCGGCCTGGCCTATGGTCCCGCCGCGTACGACGTGTCCTCCGAATATACGGTCGCTCCGGGCCTGTCCCTGGCCTCGCAGGCGCAAGGCGCGCCGGACTTGTTCGCGCTGGGGCTGGGCGGCGAGTATTCGATGCGCGACTGGGGCTCCTGGGCGCTGGGGGTGTCGAGGGCGCAGCAGGCGCTGGGCGGCGGCTGGCGCTACCAGATGGGCTACGAGGTCGACGCGCCGCTCGGTTCGAGGCTGTCCTGGATCAACGAGCGGCGGGGCGCCGGCTATTCCGACCTGTCCTCGTATCATGAGGATCCGTTCGCATGCGATTGCGTGCGCAACCGCTGGGGGCTGAGCGTGCCCCTGGGACGCTGGGGCAGGCTGAGCGGCACCTACGAGCGTACGGCCCGCGCGCTGGATGGACTGCGGCAGCAGACGGTCGGCCTGGCGCAGCGGTTCAGCTACGGCCCTCGCCTGAAGGTGCGCCTCGAGGCCAACGGCGACGTGGTCACGGGCGCCTACGGCCTCGGCGCCCGGTTCTCGCTGCCGATCGATTAGCGTGAATCGACCCGTCTCCACGCTATTTTCACAATTTCGGAACAATATTTTTGTACCATTTCCAGGATCCGGAACGCGGCCCGGCGGAGGGGCCGCGCCTGAAACCTCCGGGAGGCCTGACGGGGAACGCCGCCCTCCCGCCCAGAAAAGGAGCCCAGATCATGGACCTGAAAGATTCCAAGGAACGCTACGGCGCGGTCAGCCGCTTTTTCCATTGGGGCATGGCCTTGCTGATCGCCTGGCAGTTCACCACGGCCATCACGCGGGCTGTGGCCGAGGATTCCCCGCTGGACGAGTTCCTGTGGGCGACGCACAAGCACACCGGCGTGCTGCTCCTGGTGCTGATCCTCCTGCGCGCGGCCTGGGCCCTGTCGAATGCGGGACGGCGTCCCGAGGCGCTCAGTGCGGCGGCGCGGCTGGGCCACCGGGCCATGTACGGCCTGATCATCCTGATCCCGATTCTGGCCCTGCTGCGCCAGTACGGTTCGGGGCGGGCCTTCTCGCCGTTCGGGCTGCCGCTCATGCCCGGCTTCGAGGGTGAAAAGATCGAGTGGATGATGGCGCCGGCCAGCCTGTTCCATGGGGCGCTGGGCTGGCTGCTGCTGGCGCTCGTCGTGGGCCACGTCATCATGACCCTGGTCCATCGGTATCGCGCGGGCGATACCGATGTCCTGCCCCGGATGCTCGGCAAGCCTTGATCCGGCGGGGGCGCCGCGCCTTCCGATTCTTGCGTCTCCCGGGGGGCCGCACCGTGGCCCGGCCCCTCGCGAATGTAGCACTCCGCTGTTACCGCCCATTGCACGACGCTCGCATAATGGGCGTATCGGGCACGGCGCCCGCCGTGCGCAGCCTCGCCGCCATGCTTTCCCGTCTCAGCGAGCCGGCGCGCCGCCGCCCGACGATAATTCGAGGAGACAAGCATGAAAGCAACCATCGACGAGGCGCCCGCGTCCGCGGTCCCCCGCATCCGGCGGGGATCCCGCCGCGAATTCCTCAAGGGGACCATCGTGCTGGCCGGCACCCTCTCCGCGGGGACCCTGCTGGCGGCGCTGGCGCCATCCAGGACCTGGGCGCTCGAGGCCCGTGTGCTCGACCAGAAGCAGGCCCAGGCCCTGCTGCTGATGGCCAGGCGCCTGTATCCGCACAAGGACCTGCCCGACGCGGTGTATGCCTTGCTCGTCAAGGACATCGACGAGGCCTGTAGCGACGCCGCGGTCCGCGAGCTGGTGTTCACGGGCATCGAGTCGCTGGACCGCCGCGCCGGCGGAAACTGGGCGGCGGCCGACCCGCAGCGGCAGACCGCGATACTCGAGGGCATGTCCGCCGATCCGTTCTTCCAAAAGATCCGCGGCCAGTGCATCACATCGATCTATGACAACCAGATGGCCTACAAGCACTTCGGCTACGAAGGCGAGACCTGGTCCAAGGGGGGCTACATCAAGCGCGGATTCAACGACCTGAGCTGGTTGCCCGATCCGCCCGCTGCGGCGAGCCCGCCGCCGTTCGACGCCTGAACGGTGGCCGGGCGCCGCCCCGCGGCGGCGCGGAATCGCGAGACGCCCATCCCCGGATGGCGCCCTTCGAGGAAAGATCGACAGGAGGCAATCATGGCCAAGTACGGCGACAAGGACGACAGCGTGGTCGTCATCATCGGTTCGGGAGCTGGCGGCGGCACGCTGGCGAATGAGTTGTGCCAAAAGGGCATCAATGTGGTGGTACTGGAGGCCGGCGGGCGCGAGAGCCCCGAGACCTTCATACAGGACGAATGGAAATCGTTCGGCCAGCTCGCCTGGCTCGACAAGCGCACGACCTCGGGCTCGTGGCGCATCGCCCACGATTTCCCCAATCTGCCCGCCTGGATCTGCAAGACGGTGGGCGGGACGACGACCCATTGGGCCGGGGCCTCGCTGCGTTTCCAAGAGCACGAGTTCAAGGCGCGCACGTCGTACGGCGATGTGCCGGGCAGCAATCTGCTGGACTGGCCCATCAGCCTGGCCGACATTGAGCCCTATTACGCGCGCGCCGAGGCCAAGATGGGCGTCACGCGCACCAACGGCATCCCGGGGCTGCCGGGCAACAATAATTTCAAGATCATGTACAGCGGGGCCACCAAGATCGGCTACAAAGAGGTCAGCACCGGGCGCATGGCCATCAACAGCGTGGCCCGCGACGGGCGGTCGCCCTGTATCCAGCAGGGCTTCTGTTTCCAGGGCTGCAAGTCGGCGGCCAAGTGGTCGACCCTGTACACCGAGATCCCCCGGGCGGAGGCGACCGGCCGGCTCGACCTGAGGCCGCGCTGCCAGGCGGCCCGCATCGAGCACGACCGGCGGGGCAGGGTGAACGCCGTCGTGTATTTCGACCAGGACGGCAAAGAGCGGCGCCAGGCGGCGCGCGCGGTCTGCGTCGCCGGCAATTCGATCGAGACGCCGCGCCTGCTGCTGCTCTCGGAGTCCTCCAGGTTCAAGGACGGGCTGGCCAACGGCTCGGGGCAGGTCGGCCGGAACTACATGCGCCACACGACCGGATCGGTGTATGCTGTTTTCGACAAACCCGTGCACATGTACAGGGGGACGACGATGGCCGGTATCGTTCAGGATGAGGCGGGCCACGACGCTGGGCGCGGCTTTGCCGGAGGCTACGAGCTCGAGACGATCAGCCTCGGCCTGTCGTTCTACGCCGCCTTCCTGGATCCGGGGGCCTGGGGCGCGGATTTCGCCTCCTACATGGACGACTACGCCAGGACGGCCGGCTTGTGGATCGTGGGCGAGGACCTGCCCCAGGAAACGAACCGCATCACGCTGAACGCCGAGGTCAAGGACACGTTCGGCCTGCCGGTCGCCAACGTGCACTACGACGACCATCCCAACGACCGCGCCATGCGCGATCACGCCTACCGGCAGAGCTCGGCGCTCTACGAGGCGGCCGGGGCGCGGCGCACCTTCCATACCCCGCCCTATCCCTCGACCCATAACCTGGGGACGTGCCGCATGAGCCTCAAGGCCGAGGATGGCGTGTGCGACCGGCATGGCCAGGCGCATGAGGTCCCGAACCTGTTCATCTCGGACGGCAGCCAGTTCACCACCAGCGCGGCCGAGAATCCGACCCTGACGATCGTGTCGCTGGCGATCCGGCAGGCGGAGGCGATCGCGGACCGCATGTCGCGCAAAGAGCTGTGAGGGCTTGATTCGATGGCCGGCCGCCGCGTGGCGGGGAAGGGGGCCGGTCCAAGGACGATTTCAGACGGAGGGCGCCATGTGCCACATCTATTCCAACACCGACCCGATCCTGTACGAATCACGGAACCGATCGGTGCGCATTGCCAAGGTCGTGACCAGCATCAAGCTGGAAAACCTGTTCTGGGACACGCTGTCGCAGCTCGCGCACGACGAGGGGCTGACGACCAACCAGTTGATCGCAAAGCTGTATGACGAGGTCTACGCATGCAGGAACGAGGTCTCGAACTTCACCTCGTTCCTGCGGGTGACCTGTATGCGCTACTCGGAACTCAGGGGCCAGTCGATGCGGGACGCCAGGCGCGTGCTGGACCGCACCGGGCTGCATGCGCCGCCCCCCGCGATGGCGCGCGTGCCGGACGGCCATTACGCGCCGCAGGACGGCCCGACGCAACCGGGGCTGTAGCCCCACGATCATTTCCAGGAGACCATGATGGCCAAGAAACTGCTGATGCTGGTCGGCGATTACGCCGAGGATTACGAGACCATGGTGCCGTTCCAGACCCTGCAGGCGGTCGGGCACACCGTGCATGCCGTGTGCCCCGGCAAGAAATCCGGCGATACGATCGCCACCGCGATCCACGATTTCGAGGGTGCGCAGACCTATAGCGAAAAGCGCGGCCACAATTTCGCCTTGAACTTTGATTTCGACAAAGTAGATCCAGGGTCCTATGACGGGCTGGTGATCGCCGGCGGTCGGGCGCCCGAATACCTGCGCCTGAACGAAAAGGTGCTGGACATCGTCCGGGACTTCGACCGGGCCGGCAAGCCCATCGCCTCGGTCTGCCATGGGGCCCAGCTCCTCGCGGCGGCCGGCATCCTCGAGGGGCGCACCTGCTCGGCCTATCCGGCATGCGCGCCAGAGGTCCGGCTGGCCGGCGGCACCTATGCCGAGATCGGCATCGACCAGGCCCACACCGACGGCAACCTGGTCACCGCCCCGGCCTGGCCCGCGCATCCCGCCTGGATGGCGCAGTTCCTGGCGGTCCTGGGCACGCGGATCACGCACTGAGACCCGTGGCGGGGGTCCGGGCATTCCCGGATCCCCGCGCGCCTCATCCCCCGAAACGGTAGCGTTCGAGCGACTCGCGTGTCGCCGCCGCTGGACATGCTCCGGCGTAGGTCGGCGCCCTCATCACCCATTTCAAAACTTGGTTAAGCTCGTGCCTGGGCCAGGCCCGGGCGGAACGCCGCTGCCGGCGCGCCCCGAGGCCCGGAATCATCCTGGAGGAGGAGCTGTCCAAAATGAACATTGCCGAAAGATTGCTGGTCCCGGCCGGCTTGAGGGTCCTGGTGACGGCGGGTGCGGCCGGCATCGGCGGGGTGATCGCCCAGGGCTTTCTCGCCGCGGGCGCGCGGGTGCATGTGTGCGACGTCGACGCGGAGGCCGTGGGGCGCGTGGCGCGCGAGCATCCGGGCATGGGCGCCAGCGTCGCGGACGTCGGCGTCCGGGAGGACGTGGACCGCATGATGGACGAGGCCGTGGCCGGGCTGGGCGGGCTGGACGTGCTGGTGAACAACGCCGGCATCGCCGGCCCCACGGGCGGCATCGACGGCCTGGAGCCCGCCGACTGGGAGCAGACCGTCGCGGTCAACCTCAACAGCCAGTTCTACTGCCTGCGCAAGGCTGTTCCCCTCCTGCGGCAGTCCGCGGGCAGCCCGCACGTGGTGGCCATGTCCTCGGTCGCGGGGCGGCTGGGCTATCCCTTCCGGGCGCCGTACGCGGCGACCAAATGGGCGGTCGTCGGCCTCATGAAATCCATGGCCGCCGAGCTCGGGCCGCAGGGCGTGCGCGTCAACGCCATCCTGCCCGGCCTGGTGGAGGGCGAGCGCATGGACCGCGTCATCGCGGCCCGCGCCCTGGCGCTGGGCATCGGCGAGGACGCCATGCGCGAGCAATACCTGGCCAGGATCTCGCTGCGCCGGATGGTCACGGCGCAGGACGTGGCGGCGATGGCGCTGTTCCTGTCGACGCCCGCGGCGGCCAACATCACGGGCCAGGCGATCAGCGTGGACGGCAACGTCGAATACCTGTAGGCGGCTTGCGCCGGCCGTCCGGACGCCCTTCAGGGCAGGGCGATGCGCGCGATGCTGCCGGCGCCGCTGGCGGAATAATCCTTCTTGGGCGGGGTCTTGATGGTCACATAGACCGCCTTGCCGTCCGGGCCGATCAGGACGCTGTTGGGCATCTGGGGCAGGGCGTAAGTCTTGATCGTGCGCAGGCTGCCGGCATCCACCACGCTGAACGTGCCTTGCTGGCGATGCGAGAGGTACAGCCGGTCGCGCGTCGCGTCGAACTGGATGTCGAGTGAATCGCCGGTGTCGATCCGGTCGGTCGCCTTGCCGGTGCGCGTGTCGAAGATCACCACGGCTTTCTGTTTCGAGTTGTCGGTGACGTACAGGCGGTGGCGCGCCTTGTCCAGCGCCAGGTTCAGCAGCAGCCATTCCTTGCCGTCGCCCGGTGTCCAGCGTTCGAGGATGCGGTTCTCGCGCGTGTCGATGACGAGGACCTCGCCGTCGCCGTTCGCGGCGTACAGGCGGTGCGCTTCGGGATCCAGGGCGAGGCCGGTGACCCATTTGCCCGCATTTCCGATGGCGGCGCGGACCTCGAGCGTTTGCGCGTCGATCAGCCAGATCATGCCCGGGTCGCCCACCCCTCCCACGTAGAGGGCCTTTTGCTGCGCATCGTAGATCGCCTTGCGCGGGCCGTAGGCCGATCCGTCCTTGCTGCGTTCCTTGAAGGCGACGCGCGCCTCGACGCGGCCGCTGGCGGTGTCCAGGGCGCTCACGCTGCTGTTCAGGCTGTTGGTGATGTAGAGGGTCTTGCCCTCGGGATCGATGGCGAGGCCGAAGTTCTTTTCGTCCGTGTGCGTCATGCCCAGCGTTTGCAGCGTATCGGGATCCAGTTTGTAGATGACGCCGCCCTGGACTCCGGTGGTGGCCTCGGCCGAGGCGACGTACAGCGCCCGCGTGGCCGGGCTGTAGGCGGCCTCATAGACGCCTGGAGCGATCGGTCGGCGGGTGGCGCCGTCCGCGGTGATCGTGACCGGCTGCGCGTCAGGGAAGGGATCGGGGGCGGCGGCCGCGTGTCCGGCACCCGCGAGGGCGAAGGCCAGCGCCAGGACGCGAACGAGATTGCGGGAGGAGGGAAAGGATGGGAAAGACATGGTGTCGGCTCGGAGTGCGATGAAGGAAAGCCGCGCCTCGCGGGGCGGCGAAGGATTGCATCGCCATATGATATCGTATTCAATAATACATATGAGAATCATTCCTATCATCGATATAATGCCACGGTACCGGGTCGCAGGAAAGGCGGACGATCTCGGATCCTGCTGCTTTCAACCTTCGAGACCATCATGAAAATTCTGAAGACGAGCGCTCTCGTGGCGACGGCCCTGTGCATGGGCGCCGCGGCCCGGGCGCAGCAGGCCGGCGATGCGTCCGGCGCGGTGGATACCCTCGGGACCATCCGCGTCGAGTCCAGCGCGGACGCATCCGCCGAGGGCTTGTCGCCCGCCTACGCGGGCGGGCAGGTGGCGCGCGGCGGCCGCGCCGGGATCCTGGGCACGCACGACTACATGGAAACCCCCTTCAGCATCACCAGCTATACCAGCGAGCTCATCCAGGACCGCCAGGCCCGCAGCGTGGGCGACGTGCTGCAGAACGATCCGGGCGTGCGCGTGGCGCGCGGCTTCGGCAATTTCCAGGAGGCGTATTTCATCCGCGGCTTCCCGCTGGGGTCGGACGATACGGCCTACAACGGTCTGTACGGTGTCCTGCCGCGCCAGTACATCGCCGCCGAACTGTTCGAACGCGTGGAGGTGCTGCGCGGCGCCTCGACGTTCCTGAGCGGGGCGTCTCCAGGCGGACAGAGCATGGGTGGGGCCCTGAACCTGCTGCCCAAGCGGGCGGGGAACGATCCTCTGACCCGTGTGTCCGCCGGGTGGGGTAGCGGCGGGCAATCGCAGGTCGCGCTGGACGTCGGGCGCCGCTTCGGCGACGAGGATCGCCTGGGCGTGCGCCTGAATGCCGCGCGGCACGGCGGTGGCTCGTCCGTGGGCGGCGAGGATTCCGAACTGAGCTTGGTGTCGCTGGGCCTGGACTGGCGCGGGGATCGCCTGCGGCTGTCGGGCGACATCGGCTGGCAGGACAACCGGCTCGAGCAGACGCGGCCGAATGTGACGCTGGCCGCCGCCGGCCAGGTGCCGGCCGCGCCCGACGCGGACACGAATTTCGCCCAGCCCTGGACCTATTCCAACGAACGGGATCTGTTCGGCACGCTGCGCGGGGAATACGACATCACCGATTCGGTGACCGCCTGGGCGGCCTGGGGGATGCGGCGCACGCACGAGGCGAATTCGCTGGCCGGGGTGACCTTGACCAACAATGCGACCGGGGACGGCACGACCTACCGGTTCGACAATACCCGGGAAGACTCTGTGAATACCGGCGAGGCGGGCGTGCGCGGCAAGCTGCGCACCGGCCCCGTGGGGCACGAGTGGGTCGTGTCGGCGTCCTATTACTCGCTGAAGAACGAGGGCGCCTATGCGATGGACTTCTTCAATTCGTTCGCGACCAATATCTATCGTCCCGTCAGCTACGGCCGGCCGGACATCAGCGCGGCGGCGTTCAGGGGCAATGCGCTGGACAGCCCGTCCTTGCGCAGCAGGACATGGCTCGCCAGCCTGGCCGTGGGGGATACGCTGTCGTTCTTCGACGATCGTGTCCTGCTGATGCTGGGTGCCCGCCATCAGCGGCTGCGCACCCAGGATTTCGCCTGGAACACCGGGGTGCCCGATCCGGAATACGACGACAGCCGGGTGTCGCCGGCCGCCGGCCTGACCGTGAAGGTCGCGCCGGAATGGTCGATCTATGGCAATTACATCGAATCGCTGGCGCCCGGCGGTTCCGTGACCGACACGACGGCCGTCAACTACGGCCAGACGCTCGAGCCCTACGTCTCCAAGCAGAAGGAAATCGGCGTCAAGTACGACGGCGGCAAGCTGGGGGCGGGACTGGCCTTCTTCACCACCGACAAGCCGCGCGCTTATCTGAACGCGGACAAGGTCTTTACCCAGTCCGGCAAGGATCGCCACCGGGGCGTGGAGCTGACCGTGTTCGGCCAGGCGGCCCGGAGCGTGCGCGTGCTGGGCGGCGCGACCTGGCTCGACGCGAAGCAGGTCGATACCGGCGACCCGGCCACGGATGGCAAGCGCACCATCGGCGTGCCGCGCCTGCAGGCCAATCTGGGCGTGGAGTGGGACCTGCCGTGGGCTGCCGGGCTGACGGTGGATGGCCGGGTGGTCTACACGGGTTCCAGCTACGCCGATGCGAGAAACACGCAGGAGGTGCCCGGCTGGACGCGCCTGGACGTGGGCCTGCGCTATCTGTGGGAAGTCCAGGGGCGGCTGGTGACGCTGCGCGCGCGTGTCGACAATGTGACCGACCGCGATTACTGGGCTTCCGTCGGCGGCTATCCGGGCAACGGCTACCTGGTCCTGGGCGCGGGCCGCACGGTTTCCCTGAACGCCAGCGTGGAGTTCTGAACGATACATCCGCCGTCGCCGGGCGCTGCATGCGAGACGGACGATCGATTCACGCCATGCACGCCCGGAGGCGCGCATGGCAAGGACTGTGCTGGCTCAGAAGGCGTACTTCAACAGCGCGCTGCCGCCCAGGCCTTCGCGCTTGCCGGTGTAGGCCTGCACGCCCAGGCTGACGGTGAGCGCGCGGGCCTCCTTGGGCGCGATCTCGAGCCCCAGTTCGAACACGCCCGTGTCGCCCTTCAGGCTCGGGCCGGGGGCCTCGAAGCCGTAGACCGTGGCGCGGGCGTCGCCGTCGAATTCGTGTTCCCAGGCGGCGCCGGCGTAGGCGCGGGCCTGTTCGCCGAATGCGTAGCCCACCCGTGCGCCGGCCCGCACGCGGTGCGAGTCGGTGTCGCTGAAGCGGAAGTCGTCGCCGGCGATCGAGACGCGGTCGCCGTCCTGGTGGTTCCAGAAATACTTGGCGTACAGGTCGAGGCTGGTGCGTGCGCCCAGGCCGGCCACATAGCCCAGGCCGAGGTGGGCGCCGTAGTAGGGCGCGGCGCTGTCGTACGAGGCGTTCGTCCCCAGCATCCGGGTGAGGTCGGCGCTGCGCCAGTCGGAGCTGGCGCGGCCGGCCCGCAGCGAGGCCTCGGCGTAGGGGCCGAGGGGGCCGCGCGCGTCGGCGGCGGCCGGATCGGCGAAGTCTTGGCGCGCCATCAGCCCCGCGCCATAGTAGCGGGTCTTGCCGCTGCCGCGCGCGGTGCCGCTGTTGAACCGGTTGTAGCTGTCGTAATGGCCGGTGCCGAGCTCGACGAAGGCCCCGGCGGACAGGCTGCCGTATCCGGTGTCGAAGCGCCGGGCCGCGCCGAGCACGAAGGACAGGCCATCGACGTCCACGTGCGAGCCCGAATCGTAGCGGGAGCGGCCGCCGCCCAGCGCGCCGAAGCCGGTCCACGCGCCGGCGTTCGCCGCCGCGCGGGCCCGGTCCATAGCGGCGCCGGCGATCATGTCGCCGGCCTGGCTGATGAGGGCCATGGGCGCGATCCGGCCCTCGATGGGCGCCTTGCTTTCCTCGTTGACGCGGACCTCGTCGACGGTGGCGATCAGGTCCGTGGGCGTGGCCGTCAGGCCCCATCGGTAGCTCAGGGCCAGGCCCTGGCGTCCGGTGATGTAGGTGGGGGTGTCGGAATAGCGTTCGCTGTCCAGGTCGTCGGAGTGCATCAGGGTGATCCGCGTGCCCGGCTGGAAGGGACCGGCGCCCCGTTCGGCGTCCACCGACACGGTGGCGTCGCACATGCAGGTCACGTCGGTCGTCAGCACCGGCACGCCCGGCACGGTCCCGGCGGGCAGGACGTATTGGTAGTGATCGAAGTTCATGATGGCGCCCGCCACGAGCCCGGTGCCGCGAATTTCGAGGACGTTGCCGGTGGTGTCGTCGCCCGTTCCGCTGACGCCGCCCGCGAGCATCGTGCCGGCGAGGCTCGGGGTCCCCTGCAGGATGATCCGATTGCCGGTGGCATCGCCGTCCGTGGCCAGTCCGCCGAAGACCTGGCTGTTCTCGACGCGCGCCTGGTCGCGGATGATGACGGTGTTGCCTGTAGCATTGCCGGTGTCATTGCTTTCGCCGCCTGAAATCTGGCTGTCCTCGACGCGCGCCTGATCGCGGATGATGACCGTATTGCCAAAGGCGGTGGTGTTCGTGCTGCCGCCGGCGATGGCCATGGCGTCGCTGATGGCGGCCTGGCCCTGGATACTGACTGTGTTGCCGCTGGCTTCGCCGATGGCGCTCGCACCCCCGTATATGAGGCTGCCGTTGAGAACCGTGGCGTGGTCGCCAATGGTGGCGGTATTGCCCGCGGCCTTGCCCAGGGTCGAATAGCCGCCATAGATCAGGCTGCTGTCCACCGCCGCCTGATCGCGGAGGACGACGGCGTTGCCGGTCGCATCGCCTAGCGCATAGCCTCCGACGATGAAGCTGCCGTTCCCGACGGTGGCCTGGTCACGCAGCACGATGGTATTGCCGGTGGCGGTGGTACCCCCGCTACCGCCCATGATGATTCCGCCGTCGACGACGGCCTGGTCCCGGATGGTCACGGTGTTGCCCTCGGCGGCGCCGGAGCAGCTGTCGCCGCCTACCACGTTCGCGGTATTGACGAGGACCGCCTGGCCGCCGATGGAAACGGTATTGCTCGTGGCATTGCCGCCGCAGGCGGCGAATCCGCCGACGAGATTCGTGCCGTCATAGGTTGCCGAGCCGGTGACCGTGACGCGGTTGCCGGTGGCATCCCCGTCGCCGTCGTTCACCCCGCCGACGACTTCAAAGACGGGAACGTCGGGATCGTCGTCCGAGGGGGGCGGGGTGTCGATCCGCACGTCTCCGCCGGTGGCCGGCGTGGAATCCGTGCTGCACGCGCCGATATAGCTGTCGCCCACGAAACCGCAACCCGTATCCGTGCTGCCGCCGCTGTTGTCGGCCCAGGCGGGCCCCCCGAGGCACAGCGCCGAGGCGACCATGATCGCGTGGTGCCAGCGCGGATCGGGGCGCTGCCGGCGGGGCGCGGTGCGCCGCGGGATTTGCTGGCCATGGGCGGGCGCGGGGGCGGAGGTGTCGTCCGTAGGCATGGGGGGCTCCTGTCGTCTGCGTTCGAGTCCCGAATTGTGCGGCCTCCATGATTGACATGTAAAGTGAGATTGCAGCCTATTACGGGATTTGTTCCGCCATTTTCACCTTCGGGGGCCGGCGCAGGGTCTTCGTCGACGTTCGCGGGGCCTTCGCCGACTTTCGCCGGGTCCTCGTCGACGCCGGATCCTCGCCGAGTTTTTGTGGGGCGCGGCTCCGCCTGGGATGCGCGCCGGCAGCGGTGCCGGGGGCTTCGGGGCGCTCGCCGCCGGACCGCGCCGTGTCAGAGCGCCAGGGCGGCGCTCAGCGTGATGCGGTCGAAATCGTCGATCAGGATGTCGAGGCTGAGCCGCCAGAACCCCACGTCGGGCAGCACCGGCAATCGCACCTGCCAGGCGCCATCCGGCAGGCGCCGGGCCTCGCGGTGCAGGGGTTCCAGGCCGGCGTTGGGATTGTCCAGCGTCACGGTCAGGGCCTGCGCGGTCAGGGGCTTGCCCTGGAGGGTCGCCAGCTCGATGGTCCACTCGGTCCCATCGGCGGCCCGGCGGATCCAGGCGAGCACCTGGTCATTGCCCAGGACCAGGGGGCTGTCGGCGCCCGAGGCCATGTGGTGTGCCGGATGGTGCGCCGACGCCTCCGCCGCCGGTGCTGCGGCGTCCAGGCTGCGCGGCGGGGGCGTGAAACGCCACAGCGACACGACCCCCAGGATCAGCACGGCAAGGAGGATCTCGGCCTTGATCGCCCGCAGGAGGCTGCGCGCGGCCCGCGTGTCGCCGGCGAGCGTGGGAGTGGTCAGGCGCCAGCGGTTGCCGGCCGCCAGGGCCAGCAGGGCCAGGACCAGGACCAGTTTGGCCGACAGGACCCATCCGTAGGGTGTGCGCCACAGGTCGGCGGGCCGGTCGAGTTGGAGGAGGACGAGGACCAGTCCGCTCAGGACCAGCAGCGCCACCACCGGCGAGATCCAGCGCGAAAACCGCGCGAGGGCCCGCAGGTCGCCAGGGGCCGCTGGAATCGTTAGGGCACGGTCCGCCGGGCCGTGCGCCTCGGGTGCCGCGGTTCGCGCGAGGCGCTGGCGCAGCCCTCGCGCCAGTGGCACCAGGGCGCCAAGCCATGCGGCGGCCGCCATCACGTGCAGCGCGATGGCGGGGCGCGACAGCCATTGGGGCGGGGCCGTGCCGGCGTGGCCGCTGTTGGCGACGGCGGCGCCGAGCAGGATCAGGCTGCCCGCCGCCGACAGGCGCAGGATCGGAATCCGGCCGGTGTCCTGCGCGCGATAGGCCGCGGCCAGCGCCAGGGCGGCGAGGCCCAGGGTGCCGGCGTACGGGGTGGCCAGGGCGGCCCGCCAGGTATCGGCCTCGGCCAGGGCGCTCCAGGGCGCGTCCAGCAGGTCCAGGCCTTGCAGCGCCAGGTCGATGAACAGCGCGGCCAGGCCGACGCCGATCGCCCGGCGCGTCCAGTCCTCGCGCGCCCACGGCGCGGTGGCGCGGAACATGGCCGCGCCGCAGGCCGCGATCAGGCAGGCGATGGCCAGCAGGCGTCCGGCCCAGATCGCGGTGTCGCGCCACGGGTGCGCGGCAGTGGCCGCGGCGGCGACTGCGGAGGCGGCGGCCGGGGTCGGCGCGCCGATCGCGAAATCCAGGGTCCCGCCGACCGGATGGCCGTCGGCCGAGGACACGCGCCAGGTCAGCAGGTAGGTGCCCCGCGCGGTGGTCGGCGGCAGCTCGATGCTCACCCGCGGGCCCTCGCTGTGCGCGGGACCCAGGGCGAGGGACTTGCCGTCCGGGCCGAGGAGGGCGAGCGCACTGATGCCGACCGGCTCATTGAAATCCAGGCTGATCGAGGCCGGCGCATGCTCCAGGACGGCGCCGGCCGGGGGATCGGTGACGATCAGCACGGCGTGCCCCCAGGCGGCCTGCGCCCAGGCTGCCAGGCACAGCAGCAGGGCGGCGCCCAATATCTTGAATGGCCGTGTCCGTCCGAAGCCCGATGACCGTGCAAGGTTCCAGGCCCCTGCCGCCTGTCCAAGGCCCGTTGGCCGTGTCCGCCCCAGGCCCGATGGCCGTGTCCATGCGAGGCTCGATAGCCATGCTCGTGCGAGGTTCAATGCCATGTCCGTGCAAGGTCCAAGGCCCGTTTCCGTCCGAGACCCGATGACCGTGTCCGTCCGATGCTCAATGGCTGGCCTTGGCGGGCGCCAGCAGCTTGATGCCGGGGGCGGGGCTCTCGGCGTCTTCCTTGCCGGAGGTGTCGATCCAGCGATCGACGCCTTGCTTGCATTCCTGGACGACCGGGAAATACAGCGTGCCGCCGGGCTTCAGGGAGGAGGACAGCGAGACGCGGAACACGAACTCGTCGTAGTAGGCGTCGGGCAGGTCGCCGCTCCAACTGATCTCGCGCACGCCCGAGGTGATCGTGGCGCCGTGCAGTTTCTCGGGCCGCGCGTAGTCCCCCTGGACCACGTCGAGCGTCCAGCCGGGCTTGGGTTGCGGTTTCGCGGCGACCGCGCCGTCGGGAATGCGGACGCGGATGCGGGTCGTGTCCGATCCCTTGCAGCCGTGAGGGACGCGCAGCACGGCCTTGTAGGTGCTGCCGATGGCGGCGCTGGGGGTTTCTAGGGTGACGTGGGCGCCGGCCGGGGCGGCGAGCGCCAGGCCCAGGGCCAGCGCGCCGATGCCGGTCGTCGGTTTCAAGAAATTCATGGACTGTCCTTTGCGAAAAGTAGGGTGGAACGCAAGCCGCGCACCAGGGAGGGATGCGCGGCATGAGCCGCGCGTTTCAGGGGGGAACGCGCGGCGTGTCGAACTCAAGGATTCGGACAGGGCGGGGCGCGTGGCCCCAGGGGGGCGCCACGTTCGCGAAAGACGTGGGCGAGGAGGGTTTCGGCGATTCTCGGTATCGCGGCCGCAGGGGCCGCGAAGATCGCCAGGACCGGGGATGCGGCGAGCGGCGAACCCGAGGCGTGGTGTGCCAGCAGGCACAGCGAGCAATCGTGGCCGGCCGTGCCGCGTGTGGGAATGGGCGGTGTGGCGCCGGCCCCCGCGGGATCGTGGGCCGTGCAGATCGACAGCGCCAGCATGCCTTGCGCGCGGACGCTCGGATCGGGCATGTAGCCGTCCGGCACCAGGGCGCGCAGCGCCAGGGCGAGGCACAGCGCCCAGGCCCACGACCATCGGCCGGGGCGCAATGCGGGAGATCGGGCCGTCGATGTCATGGGGCCAGTATAGAACGGAAATGCCCGCCATCCCCGGCCTCGGGCTTGCGCGCCGTCAAGCGGACGTCATTTCCTTCCCCGCATGTTGTATGACGACTTGGGAGGGATTTTCGAGAGGCATGCCATCGGGCATCCCGCGCCGGAATATCCAGTAAAAACGGGCATCCATTGACAAGCCTGGCATCGGGCGGGAATAATCATCGCCAAGTCGTACGACAACTACCCGCCGTCCGTTTTCCTTCGGCGGCCATTCCTCATTTCGTACGGTAACCATTTCACTGGCCGATCCCCATCATGACGCACCCCGCCGATTCTCATCCCCCCTTCGAGCGCATCCTGCTGACCGGCGCGGCCGGCGGGCTGGGCAAGGTCCTGCGCGAGTCGCTCAAGCCCTGCGCCCGCATCCTGCGCCTGTCCGACATCGCGCCGATGGCGCCCGCCCGGGGGCCGGAGGAGGAGGTCGTGGTGTGCGACCTGACGGACAAGGACGCGGTCGACGCCCTGCTGGAAGGGGTCGACGCCGTCGTCCACCTGGGCGGGATCTCGGTCGAACGGCCTTTCGAGGAAATCATCGAGGCGAATTTCCGGGGGACGTACCACGTCTACGAGGCGGCCCGCCGCCATGGCGTCCGCCGGGTGGTCTTTGCCAGCTCCAATCACGTGATCGGCTTTCACAAGCAGGGCGTGCGCATCGACAACACCGCGCCGCGCCGCCCCGATGGCTATTACGGCCTGTCGAAATCCTTCGGCGAGGACCTCGCCAGCTTCTACCACGATCGCTATGGCATCGAGACCGTCAGCCTCCGGATCGGCTCGTCCTATCCGCAGCCGCGCAATCGCCGCATGATGCACACCTGGCTGAGCTACCGCGACCTGACCGAGCTCGTGCGCCGCGGCCTGTTCACGCCGGGCGTGGGCCACACGGTGGCCTATGGCGTCTCCGGCAACGAGGACGTCTGGTGGGACAATCGCGGGGCGGCGATCCTGGGCTATGTGCCGCGCGACAGTTCCGAGCCCTTTCGCGCCGAGGTCGAGGCCCAGCCGGCGCCCGCCGCCGATGATCCGGACGTCGTCTACCAGGGGGGCGTCTTCACCGCCGCGGGTCCCTTCGATCACCGGTCGCCGGTGCGCCGCCCGGTCCGCTCGGCCGGCGAGGCCGAGCTGGTGCTGCACCTGCGCAACCAGACGGGCGAGAGCCCGGTGTGGCGCGCGCGCGAGCAGGCCCTGTATTGGGTCGACATCCAGGCCGGCACCCTGCATCGCTGGCGCCTCGGGGACCAGCAGCACACGAGCTGGCGCGCCGGCCAGCAACTGGCCTGCATCGCGCCGCTGCCCGATGGCGGCTGGATCGGCGCGATGGAGGATGGGGTCTACCGCCTGACGCCGGGCGCCGAACAGGTCCTGGAAACCGAAAAGCTCGCGGGCGTCGAGCATGCGCGGCCGGCCATGCGCTTCAACGACGGGCGTTGCGACCGCCAGGGGCGGTTCTGGGTGGGAACGATGGTCACCGACATGTCGCAGGCCGCGGCCGACGGCGCCCTGTACCGCATGACGGGGCAGGGGACGGACTTGCGCCTGGAGCGCATGACCGGCGACCTGATCGTCCCCAACGGCCTCGCTTTCAGCCCCGATGGGCGCACCATGTACCTGTCCGATTCCCATCCCGCGCGGCAGCGCGTCTGGGCCTTCGACTACGACATCGAGGCCGGCGTGCCACGCGAGCGGCGCGTGTTCATCGAGGCCCTGCCGGGCGGCCGGCCCGACGGGGCGGCGGTCGACGCCGAAGGCTGCTACTGGATCTGCGGCAACGATGCCGGCCTGGTGCACCGCTATACGCCCGACGGGCGCCTGGACCGCAGCCTGCGGGTGCCGGTGCCCAAGCCCGCCATGTGCGCCTTCGGCGGCGCGGGGCTGGACACGCTGTTCGTGACCACGATCCGGCCGGCCGGCGCCGCGCCCCACGCCCTGGACGGCGCGGTGTTCGCGCTGCGGCCGGGGGTCAGGGGGGTGGAGGAGGCGGTTTATGGGGGGTGAGGTGCTTCTCCAGCCTTCGGGCCTGGGTTCGGCTGGCGTGCGGAGGTCTATGGGAGTGTCTTGGGGTGGGGCATCTCTCCACCTCGCGGCTTGCATGCCGCTCGGATTCGGCAGGCACACAAAGGTCCGCAGGGACCTTTGTGTGTCCAGCCTCATCCACCTCGCGGCCCGCATGCCGCTCGGATTCCCCCACCTCGCGGCTTGCATGCCGCTCGGATTCGCTAGGCATGGGTCAGTCCGCAGGGACTGACCCATGTCCGAGCTCATCCCGAATTCCTCAACCCCGCTGCTATGCCGTTGATGGTCATGTGGATGGCGCGCTGGCTGCGGGTTTCCTCCTCGTCGCCTCGGCGGGGGCTGTTCTGGCCGGCGCGGTGGCGGCGCAGCAGTTCGACCTGGAGGCGGTTGAGGGGGTCGATGTAGGCGAAACGCTCGCTGAGGGCAGCGGACAGTTGCTCGTCGCGGGCCAGCAGCTCGTGGCCGGTCGCCGCGCGGAATGCCTCGACCGTGGCGTGGTATTCCGCCTCGATGCGCCCGAAGATCCGCTTGCGTAGCGCCTTGTCGGGCACCAGCTCGGCATAGGCGCGGCCGATGGCGAGGTCGGTCTTGGCCAGGACCTGTTCCATGTTCGACAGCAGGGTGCGGAAGAACGGCCAGTCGCGCGCCATGGCCCGCAGGGTCTCCAGGCGCTGCTCGGGCGTGGCCGCGGCATCGGGGCCGCCCTCGCGCAGGTAGCGGCCCATGGCCGTGCCCATGCCGAACCAGCCCGGCAGCGGCAGCCGGCATTGCGCCCACGAGAATCCCCAGGGAATGGCGCGCAGGTCCTCGATGCGCTGGCTCGCCTTGCGCGCGGCCGGGCGCGAGCCGATGTTCAGGCCGGCGATCTCGCGGATCGGGGTGGAGGCGAAGAAATAGTCCGTGAAGCCCTCGGTGCCGTACACCAGGTCGCGGTAGGCCTCCTGTGCGACCTGCGACATCCATTCCATGGCCTGGCCGTAGCGCGCCATGTTGTCGTCCTCGGTGCGCGAGGCCGGGTGCTGCGGCGCGAGGCTGGCCTCGAGCGTGGCGGCGACGAATAGCTCGAGGTGCCAGCGGCCGACCTCGGCGTCCTTGTAGCGCCCCTGGATGATCTCGCCCTGCTCGGTCAGGCGGATCTGGCCGTTGACCGTGCCCGGGGGCTGGGCCAGGATGGCCTCGAAGCTCGAGCCCCCGCCGCGGCCGACCGAGCCGCCCCGGCCGTGGAACAGGCGCAGGCGGGTGCGGTGCCTTTTGAAGACCTCGACGAGCTGGCGCTCGGCGCGGTAGAGGGACCAGTTCGACGTCAGGTAGCCACCGTCCTTGTTGCTGTCGGAATAGCCCAGCATGACCTCCTGGATGCCGTCCTGCGCGTGGCGCACGCGGGCGGCCACCTCCGGCAGCGCGAGCCATCGGTCCATGATGTCCGGGCCGCGCTCGAGGTCGGGGATGGTTTCGAACAGCGGCACCACCATGAGGCCGGCACGCGGCGTGGACTCGCCCACGGTGGGGGCGATCAGGCCGGTTTCCTGCTGCAGCACGAGGACCTCCAGCAGGTCGCTGAGGGTTTCGGTGTGCGACACGATGGTCTGGCGGATGGCGCCTTCGCCGAAGCGGGCGCGGCAGGACGCGGCCGTGCGCAGGATGGCGAGCTCTTTGCGGGTCTCGGCCGAGTATTCGATCCAGGGCGAGACCATCGGCCGCGGCTCGCGGAGCTCCTGGCGCAGCACGCGCACGCGGTCGGCCTCGGACAGGCGGGCATAGCGCACCGGCTTGCCGTCGAGCGTGACCCGTGCCTGGCGCATCAGCTCGTCGAGCACGCGCTCGTGCACGTCCGAGCTCTGGCGCAGGTCCACGGTCGCCAGGTGGAAGCCGAAGATCTCGATCGCCTGGATCAGGTGCGTCAGGCGCAGCCGGGCGATCGCCGCGCCGTGGTGCGCGTCGAGCGAGCCGGCGACGGCGCGCAGGTCGGCGGCGAACTCGGCCGCCGAGGCGTAGGCCGGGGCCTCGTAGGTGTTGCGCCGCGCGAGCCGGCGGCCGGTCAGGGCCTGGGCGGTGGCCGCCAGGCGCGCGTAGACGTGGATGCAGGCCCGGCGGTAGGGCTCGTCCAGCCGGTGCGGGGAGGGGTCCTGGCTGAGCGCGGCCAGCTCGGCGAGCTCGGGCGTGATGCGCGCCAGGGATTGCGACATGGACAGCTCGGCGCCCAGCGCGTGGACCTCGGTGAGATAGTGGCGCAGGACGTGCGCGCACTGGCGCAGCAGGGCCTGCTCGAGGGTGTCGGCGTTGACGTTGGGATTGCCGTCGCGGTCGCCGCCGATCCAGCTACCCATGGAGGCGAAAGGCGGCAGCGGCGCGTCGTCCGCGTCGAACGGGGTGCGCGCGGGCTTGGCCAGCAGCGCGGCCATGTCGAGGTGGAGCTGCGGCAGGGTGCTGAAGAACGTGCTGGTGTAGTAGGTCAGGGCGTTGTCGATCTCGTCCAGGACCGTGAGCTTCTGCTGGCGCAGCATGCGCGTCTGCCACAGCGCGGCGACCAGGCCCGAGAGCTGCCGGTGCAGGCGTGCCGATTCCGACGCGGTCAGCGTCCCGTCCATCTGCCGCAGGCAGTGCGCGATGGCCTGGTGCAGGTCGAGCGTGCTCTTTCTCTGGACCTCGGTCGGGTGCGCCGTCAGGACGGGCGAGATGCAGGCCGAGGCCAGGTAGCGGCGGATGCGCGGGCCGGTATGGCCGCGGGCGCGCAGCAGGCCGACCGCGTGCTCGAGGCTGCCGGGCGCGGGCTTGTCGTCGGCCAGCAGTTGCTGGCGCTGGCGGCGGGTCTGGTCGCGGTCCTCGGCGATGTTCGAGAGATGCAGGAAATAGCTGAAGGCGCGCGCCACCAGGTTGGATTCGCCGTCGGCCAGGCGACGGATCTGGCGCTCGAGCAGGCGGCCGTCGCGCGCGTCGCCCTCGCGGCGGAACTTGACCGCCGTGCGGCGCAGCTTCTCGATCACGTCGTAGACGGGCCGGCCCTCGCATTCGCGCACCACCTCGCCCAATGTCCTGCCCAGCAGCCTGATGTCCTTGCGTAGCGGCGAGGCGGGTTCGTTCGGTGCGGCGGCTGGCTTCACGATGGCTCCATCGATGAGGGGCCCCCGGCGGGCGTGCGGTGCCCGCCAGAAGGACCGGTCCTGGGAAAGGGTATGACAACGGAAGGGTTTATGATAAGCGCTTTTCCCAACCCGATCCCAGGACACCCCATGCCGCAATACCGTTCACGCACCTCGACGGCCGGACGCAACATGGCGGGCGCGCGCGCCCTGTGGCGCGCCACCGGCATGAAGGACGGCGATTTCGAAAAGCCCATCATCGCCGTGGTGAACTCCTTCACCCAGTTCGTGCCCGGCCACGTCCACCTCAAGGACATGGGGCAGCTCGTCGCGCGCCAGATCGAGGCCGCGGGCGGCGTGGCCAAGGAATTCAATACCATCGCCGTGGACGACGGCATCGCCATGGGGCATGGCGGGATGCTGTATTCATTGCCCTCGCGCGAGCTGATCGCCGACTCGGTCGAGTACATGGTCAACGCGCACTGCGCCGACGCCATGGTGTGCATCTCGAACTGCGACAAGATCACCCCGGGCATGCTGATGGCGGCGATGCGCCTGAACATCCCGACGGTGTTCGTCTCGGGCGGCCCGATGGAGGCCGGCAAGGTCGTCGCCAAGGACGGCAAGACGGTGGTGCGCAAGCTCGACCTGGTGGACGCCATGATCGAGGCGGCCGACCCCAACATCAGCGACGAGCAGGCCGAGACCGTCGAGCGCAGCGCCTGCCCGACCTGCGGGTCCTGTTCGGGCATGTTCACCGCCAACTCCATGAACTGCCTGACCGAGGCCCTGGGCCTGGCCCTGCCGGGCAACGGCACGGTGGTCGCGACGCATGCGCGGCGCAAGGGCCTGTTCGAGCTGGCCGGCAGCCTGGCCGTGCAACTGTGCAAGCGCTGGTACGAGCAGGACGATGCCTCGGTCCTGCCGCGCAGCATCGCGACCTTCGAGGCTTTCGCCAACGCCATGACCCTGGACGTGGCCATGGGCGGGTCCACCAACACGGTGCTGCACCTGCTGGCCGCGGCCCAGGAGGCGGGCGTGCCCTTCACCATGGCCGACATCGACCGCATCTCGCGGCGGGTGCCCTGCCTGTGCAAGGTGGCGCCCGCGACGCCGGACTACCACGTCGAGGACGTGCACCGCGCCGGCGGCATCATGGGCATACTCGCCGAGCTCGCGCGCGCCGGCCTGCTGGACCTCGGCGTGGGCAACGTGCACGCGGGGACCCTGGGCGAGGCCATCCGGCGCTGGGACGTGCTCGGCGATCATGGCGCCTCGGTGGCCGATTTCTACCGGGCGGCGCCCGGCGGCGTGCCCTCGCAGGTGGCCTTCAGCCAGGACCGCTACTACGAGGACCTGGACCTCGATCGCGAGTCGGGCTGCATCCGCGACAAGGCCCACGCCTATTCGCAGGACGGTGGCCTGGCCGTGCTGTACGGCAACCTGGCCCCCAAGGGCTGCATCGTCAAGACCGCCGGGGTCGACGAGAGCATCCTGACCTTCACCGGCCGCGCCCGCGTCTACGAGAGCCAGGAGGATTCCGTGCAGGGCATCCTGGGCGGCGAGGTCAAGGCGGGCGACGTGGTCGTCATCCGCTACGAAGGCCCCAAGGGCGGCCCGGGGATGCAGGAGATGCTCTATCCCACCTCCTACCTGAAGTCCATGGGCCTGGGCAAGTCCTCGGCCCTGCTGACCGACGGGCGCTTCTCGGGCGGCTCGTCCGGCCTGGTGATCGGCCACGCCTCGCCCGAGGCGGCCGAGGGCGGCAACATCGCCCTGGTCGAGGACGGCGACGCGATCGAGATCGACATCCCCAATCGCCGCATCCACCTGGCGATTTCGGAGGAGGAACTCGCCGCGCGGCGCGCCGCCATGCAGGCGCGCGGCGACCGGGCCTGGCAGCCCGTCGACCGCCAGCGCGAGGTCTCGCAGGCCCTGCGCGCCTACGCCGCCCTGGCGACCTCCGCCGACCGCGGCGCCGTGCGCGACGTGAGCCAGTTGCGCGGCTGAGGCCGGAGGCGCGGGTGCGCGCGCCGACCTGCGATGGCGCGGCAGCGGCGGTATCCGGCCACGATCCCCCGCGAGTTCGCCGGGCGGCGGCGCCCTCGCTGATCCCGGCGTCCTCGCCGAGCCGGCCGCCTGGCCCCTGGCGGCCCTACAGGCCGCCGGCGCAGGCCACGGTGGTGCCCGTGATGTACGAGGCGCGGGGCGAGAGCAGCCACGCGATGGCGTCGGCGATCTCGTCGGGCTCGGCCAGGCGGCCCAGGGGGATCCTGGGGGCCACGCGGGCCGGGCGGTCGGGCTCGCCCGCCGCCGCGTGGATGCCGGTGAGGGTGCTGCCCGGCGCCAGGCCGCAGACGCGGATGCCCTGGGCCGCGACCTCGCGGGCCAGGCCCAGGGTGAAGGCGTCCAGCGCCGCCTTGCTGGCCGCGTAGTGGACGTATTCGCCGGGGCTGCCGGTGCGCGCCGCCGACGACGAGACGTTCACGATCACGCCCCGGGTGCCGTGGCGCTGGAAGTTGGCCAGGGCCTCGCGCGCGCATTGCATCGCGCCCAGCACGTTGACGCGAAAGACCTGCTCGATGGTGTCGTCCGTCGTCCGGGAAAACGGTCCGATGGGCCCGGTGATGCCGGCATTGTTGACCAGGCCGTACAGCGCGCCGGCCTCGGCCTCGGCGCGCTCGAACAGGCGCTGGACGTCCCCCGGCCGGCCGATGTCGGCCTGGATGATGTACGCCTTGCGTCCCAGGGCGCGAACCTCTTCGGCGACGGCTTCCGCCGCCTGCGTGTCGTGCGCGTAGTTGAGGACGATGTCGCGTCCGGCGCGCGCCACGGCCAGGGCGGTGGCCGCGCCGATGCCGCGCCCCGCGCCGGTGATGAGAACGGCGCCCGATGGGGCGCCGCGGCTGGACTGATGTTCCATGGTCGCTCCCGCGGCATTCATGCCGCCTCGGGCCTGGCGCGCCTGTCGGCGGCCCGGCCCACGGAGTCATTATGCACGGAAAGCGCCGCGGGGCTCGTCGTCGGCTCCAGTTGCCGAGGGCCTTTTGCAAGTCGTTGCGCCTCTCTTTCGAGAGTCCCTAAGCGCCTTTGAACGTGGGTTGGCGCTTCTGGGCGAAGGCGGCCAGGCCTTCGGCAAAATCCTGGCTGTGCGCATAGCTGCGGAATGCCTGGATCTCGGCTTGGGCGGCCTGGGCCTGGCTGGCGTCCCGGCCGTTGCGCAGGAGCTTCTTGATGATCCCCAGCCCGAGCGGACTGTGGGCGGCGATTTGCTGCGCGATCTGGCCGGCGCGCTCGAGGAGCGCCTCGTCGGCCACGACCTCGTTGACCAGGCCCCAGTGCGCCAATGTCGTGGCGGACAGGAGCTCGGCGGTCAGCAGCATGAAATTGGCGTGGTTTGCGGCGATTTTGCGCGGCAGGCGCGCCGAGCAGCCGCCGGCCGGGATGATGCCGTAGCGGGCGTGTCCGTCGCCGATGCGGGCCGATGCGCCGGCGAGGACCAGATCGCAGCACAGGAGCAGCTCCAGGCCGCCGGCAATGGCATATCCCTGCACCGCCGCAATGACCGGCATGGGCAGGGTCTCGATGGCATCGAAGACCTGCTGGGCATAGTCGAGTTTTTCGATCAGTTCCTGGGTCGCGCCGGCGTCGACGTCCGCCTTGAATCCGCGCAGATCGCCTCCCGCGCAGAAGGCTTTGCCCGCGCCCGAGAGGATCACGCAACGTACCCGTTCGGACTCGCGTATCTGCCGCACGGCCCCGTCCAGGTCCCTCAGCATGTCCCCGGACAGGGCATTGAGGCTGTCAGGGCGGTCCAGTGTCAGCCAGGCCGTGTGCTCACGGATCTCGACCTTCACGAGCGGTCGCGCGCCCGGTTTCGCTGTGTGTTCCGAGGCCATGGCGATCAGCTCCGTTCAAAAATGGCGGCGATGCCTTGACCGCCGCCGATGCACATCGTCACCAACCCATAGCGCGCCTGATCGGCCTGCAGCGCGTACACGAGCTTGACCGTATTGATGGCGCCGGTCGCGCCGACGGGGTGGCCCATCCCGATGCCGCTGCCGTTCGGGTTGACGATGTCGGGGTCCAGGCCCAGCGCCTGGCTGACTGCGCATGCTTGGGCCGCGAAAGCTTCGTTCGATTCGACGAGATCGAGATCGGTGATGCGCAGGCCGGCCCGCTGCAGGGCCAGGCGGGTCGCGGGGATGGGGCCGAGGCCCATCATCGCCGGATCGACGCCGGCGTGCGCATAGGCCACCAGGCGGGCCATGGGCGTCAGCCCATGGCGCCGCACGGCGTCCGCGCTGGCCAGTACGACCACCGCCGCCCCGTCATTGATGCCCGACGAGTTGCCGGCGGTCACGGTGCCATCCGGATCCTTGAAGACCGGCCGAAGCTGCGCGAGCGCCTCCAGGTCGATATCCGGCCGCACGTGTTCGTCGGTGTCGAAGCGCCGGGTCCGCCCTGGTCTACCGACCTCCAGCGGCAGGATCTGCGAGGCGAATCGGCCGGCCTCGATGGCCGCCAGGGCGCGCTGGTGGCTTTGCACGGCCAGTGCGTCTTGCTGGTGTCTCGAGATGGCGCAGCGGGCGGCCACGTTTTCCGCCGTGACGCCCATGAGGATGCGGTGGAAGGGATCGGTAAGCACACCTTGCAATGCATCGACCAGGACGGCATCGCCCATCCGTCGTCCCCAGCGGTTGGAGGCGGAGAGAAAGGGCGCCCGGCTCATGGCTTCCGCGCCACCGCCCACGGCGAGGTCGGTTTCGCCCAAGAGGATCGCCTGGCTCGCGCTGAGGATGGCCTGCAGGCCCGAGCCGCAGAGCCGGTTGACCGTCATGGCCGGCGTGGCCTGTGGCAAGCCGGCGCCCAGGGCGGCGACGCGGCCGAGGTAGGCGTCGGCCGGCTCTGTGCCGATGACTTGTCCAAAGACGACGTGGCCGATGCAGGCGGGGTCGGCGCCGCTGCGCCGTACCGCCTCCCGCGTGACCTGGGTGGCCAACTCGCCGGGGGATACGTCCTTGAGGCTGCCGCCGAAGGTGCCGATGGCGGTACGTACGCCGGCGACCAGATAGACTTCGCGCATGATTCAGTCCCGCGTGACCGCACCGCTGCGGGCTTGAGCAGCGGTATGCAGTTCCTTCTTTGATTGTTCGAAACCACTGTATGGAACGATGTCGCGCGTCCTGTCCGCGATTTTCCGACTCTGCTGCAGGATGGCCTCGGCCATCGTGGGACCGTCCTCCATGTACAAGCCCCTTGTGAGCGTGACCTGTGCGCAAGAAAACACCCCGGCGCCGGCGCACAGGACCATCTTGCTGGGGGCCTGGTCGGACACCAGGTAGAGCAGCCCCGGCGTGATGCGCTCGGGGGTCAGCAGTGCGAGCTCGTCTTTAGCGAACAACGTCTCGGTCATCCGGGTGGCCGCCGAGGGCGCCAGGCAATTCACGCGGATACCGTACTTTTGGCCCTCGATCGCGAGCGTTTGCATCAGTCCGACCAGCCCCATCTTGGCCGCCCCGTAGTTCGCCTGGCCGAAGTTGCCGAAGAGGCCGGAGGAAGAGGTGGTCATCACGATGCGGCCGTGGCGCTGCGCCTTCATGATGTCCCAGACGGCTTTGGAGCAGCGTGCGGCGCCCAGCAGGTGCACGTCGATGATGGCCTCGAAATCTGCCATCGTCATATTCGAGAAGCTCTTGTCGCGCAGGAAGCCCGCATTGTTCACCAGAATGTCGATGCGCCCCCAGCGCGCCATGGTCTCGCGCACCATGGCCTCGATGCCTTCGGGATCACACACCGACGCGGTGCTGGCCATGGCTTGGCCGCCGGCCCGGCGAATCGTTTCGGCCACCTGCTCGGCGATCGCGGCGCCAGCCTCGAGGCCATCCCTGGAGACGCCCAGATCATTGACGACCACCTGGGCGCCTCGCTGGGCCAGGGCCAGTGCGTGGGCGCGGCCCAGGCCGCCGCCAGCGCCGGTGACGATGGCGACACGGCCATCGAGCCGAATGGCGGCGTCGAGTTGGGGGTCGAACGGAGGAGGGGCAGTATGGTCCATGGCGGTGTTCGGGCTTCTGAGCGGGAAGGGGTCGGCGATTTTGCGAATAGCCAGACTTTACCGAAGCCAATCCGTGGATACAATGTGATTCAATCACTGTTTTTGATGCAAAATTGGGTTCTGATCACAGTTTGCGCGCGGAGTCCGGTCCGGCCGCGCATGTGTGTGTTGCCATCGATCGCTCCAGGATCAAGCCGCCATGAATCGTTCCCCTATCGATCCAGCCACGTTCTCCCAGGCGTTCGAAACGCTCGACAAGGTCTTGCAGGTGCTGGCCGGCGGTGAGTCGGGGACGGCGCCGCTGAAGGCGCTGCTGCAAGAGACCGAACACCTGGGAGAATCACATCCCTTGCGCCCGAAGCTGCTCACGGCAGTCTACCGGGCGATTTCCGTGCATGAACGGCTCGAGCAGCATCTGCAGAATGAGTTCGGCCTGCGCGCGGTCTTCGAGAGCGCGCAATTCCTGACCGAGCTCAAGGAGCTGGAGTACGTACTTTTCGAGATCGTGGAGCGCGGACGGCGGTTGCTGGGCGGTGGCCTGGCTTGGTTGGCGGGCCTGGATCCCGAAGACGGCAGCCTGCGTGCGCTGGCCTTCAGCGGGATCCACTCGAATGAATTCAGCAAGCGGCAGCCGCCGGCCAATGCGGGGGTAGCCGGACATGTGCTCAAGACGCGCAGCGCCTTCACGACGCATGATTACATGGCGGATATCCGCTTCGAGCATTCCCCCGAGAGCGATGCGATGATGAACGGCGAGGACCTGTGCTCGCTGGTGGCCGCGCCGCTCTTGTCGGGCACGGAGGTGATCGGAATCCTGATCGTGGGCGACCGGTACACGCGGCATTATCTCCCCCGAGAGATTTCTATTCTCGGCACTCTGGCGGCGCATGCTTCGGTGGCGGTGCGCAATGCCCGCACTTTCGAGGTGACCCGCAAGGCGCTGGTCGAGGCCGAGCGCGCGAACCGTTTGCTCGAAGACCATACACAGGCCCTCGAGGTCGCGGCCGAGGCGCACGAGCAGCTCGCCAAGCTGCTGGCCAAAGGGGCGACCTTGCAAGAGATCATCGAGGTCGTGGCCGGCATCCTGAATGGGGAGGTGCGCTATCTCGACGCAGCCGGCGGCGAGGTGTGCAGGGCGCCGGCATCCGCGGTACAGGCGGCAACGGCGCCGATGCCGGATTCCGAGCGCGTGCAGATCCAGCGTGCAGTGAGTCAGAGCCGGGTCGCGGGAAAATCGGTGGCCGTCATCCAAGGCGCCGACAGACATGCACGGGTTGCGGCGGTGATGAGCGGAGACGACCTGTTCGGTATTTTGCTCGTCCGGACCGTCCAGCCTTTGACCGAGCAGGCTGTACGCATCTTCGAGCGCAGCGCCATGGCGACGGCCGTTCTGGAACTTTCGGCACAAAAAAGATCGGCGTCCCGGGACCAGGAGATCAACTCGGCCGTGCGGGCGGCGCTCGATGCGAGCGGCACCCTCGACGCCGGCACCTCCCAGCGCCTGGAGCGCTATGGCCTCGACCCCGAGCGTCCGGCGGTCCTGGCCCTGATCGAGGTTGAACAAACCAAGACGGGTTTCGTCGTGCGCCGCCTGCTGGGCCGTTTCCGGGCATTGACCCAATTGATTACGGAGCTGGATGGCTACGCCGTCATGCTGTTCAATCCCGAGGCCGGGCAGGCCTTCGAGGATGCCTTGCGTACCCTGCTGTTCGACGACCTCGCGTTCTCCGGCGTGGCGTGCGTGGCAGGGCCGCATGAGGGACGCCAGGGCCTGGCGGGGGCTTACGCCCAGGCGCGCAGGACGCTCGGCCTGCTGCATACGCTGGGGCGCCGGGATTGCGTGGTGCACGAGGCTGCTTTGCGCATGTACGCGGTCCTGTTCCAGCATCAGGGTGCGCAGGACCTCGAAACCATCATCGATTCGACGGTGGGTCCATTGATCGTCCACGATGCGCAGCGCCGCACGCACTTGGCCGATACCTTGCTCGCCTACCTGGACCACATGCGCAATGCGCGGTCGACGGCCCGTACCCTGGGGGTACACGTCAATACCCTCCACAATCGCCTGGAGACGATCGGCAGCCTGCTGGGGCCGTGGGAAACGGGCGCGCGCGTGGCGGAAATCCACCTCGTCCTGCGCCTGCGCCGCCTGCGTGACACGCTGGGTGCCCCCTGAGTCCGCCATCCCCCTGTTCCTCGTATGGGTCCGTCGGCTGTGTTCGCGCTAATAAATGTAGCTCAATCATAGAAATAGATATTCATATTGTGTCCTTGTCACATTGTTCAGGGGGATCCCACTCCCTAAACTGAGGGCTCCCAAGATCAGCATCAAAGCGGACAAGGAGAGCATCGTGCAAGGCATGCCGACGACAGCGGCCAGTGGGTTCGGACCCTTCGAGCATATCGCCAGGCGGCTTGTATGAAGACGGCGAGCGCGGTGTTTCCGGTCAGGGACCAGGCGGATCTGGAGCGGCTCGAGTCCCGGCCCTATGACGAACTCGTTCCCTGGGACAGTATCTACGGAGTGCTCGAGGCGACGGCCGGCCTGCATGGCGACCGGACGGCCCTGACCCTGCTCGGCACGGCGCCTCTGGAAGACACGCCCGTGACGTATACCCATGCGCAACTGCTGCGGGGGGTCACGCGCGCGGCGAACCTGTTCGCCGATCTGGGGGTCGTGCGCGGCGAGTCGGTGGCGATCCTGGCGCGCACGCATCCGCGGGTACCCGCGCTGATCTGGGGTGCGGCCACGGCGGCCACGGTCAACTGCATCAATTATCTGCTGGCTCCCGAAGTCATTGTGTCCCTGCTCGAGGCCGCTCGGGCGAGGGTGCTGGTTTGTCCAGGCCCTGTGCTGGATGCGGCGCTCTGGGACAAAGCGCGGGAGGTGGCGCGACGCCTGCCGGGGCTGCGGACCCTATTGGTCCTGGAGGGCGGCGCCGATATGGAGGACCCACGTTTCGTCGCCCTGGAGGGGCCGATGGACGAACAGCCGGGCGAGCGGTTGACGTCGGCATCGCGCCCCGGCCGGCAGGACATCGCGGCGCTCTTTCATACCGGCGGAACGACGGGCCTGCCCAAACTGGTGCCGCAGACCCACCTGAACCAGATCCATGCGGCCTGGTCGCTGGCGCAAGGGTTCGGCATCACCGAGCGGGACATTGCCCTGAACGGTTTTCCACTGTTTCACGTTGGCGGCACCTCGACGATCGGCATGTCCGTGCTCGCCACCGGCGGGCACCTCGTCATGCTTTCGCCGTCCGGCTTGCGCAATCCGGCCGTGGTGCGCGATATCTGGCGCCTGGCCGAGCGTCATCGCGCCACCCTCATGGGCGGGGTGCCAACCTCCATTGGCGCCATGAGCGAGGTGCCGGTGGATGGCTGCGATCTTTCCACGGTGCGCTTCGCCTTCACCGGCGGGTCGCCCCTGCCATCGGCGATCGGCGAGCGGTTTGAAACCCGCACCGGCATTCCGCTGTTGGAACAATACGGCATGACCGAAAGCGTGGCAGCGATCACGGCCACGCCCTTCCATGGTGCGCGAATCCGCGGCAGTGTCGGGATCCGCAGCCCGTTTTCCAGTGTCGAGATCGTGCGCGAGGACCCCCGTTCGGGCTGGCAGCCTTGCGCGCCAGGGGAAAGCGGCCAGGTCCTGGTCAGGGGGCCGCAGATCGTCAAAGGCTATCTTGATCCCCGGCACAATGCGGGAGCATTCACCAACGACGGTGGTCTGGTGACCGGTGACCTGGGCTACCTGGATGCGAACGGCTATCTGTTCCTGACCGGTCGCGCGAAAGATCTGATCATCCGCAGCGGGCACAATATCGATCCGCTGGCCATCGAGGAAGTCGCCAATGCGCATCCCGCCGTGGCGGTGAGCGCCGCCGTGGGCATGCCCGACGAGTATGCGGGCGAACTGCCCGTAGTCTTTGTGGCCCCTGTCGCGGGCATGTCCCTCGATGCCGAGGCATTGCTGCGATTCATTGCCGAACGTATCCCCGAGCCGCCGGCACGGCCGCGGCAGGCGTTCCTGCTCGACGTCATGCCGGTGACCGGCGTGGGCAAGATCTTCAAGCCTGCGCTGCGTGAGCAGGCGCTCGCCTGCAAGCTGCGCGCCGTGATCGCCGAGCAGGGCGAGGGGATCGAAATATTGGACATTCGCATCGAGCCCAATGGGACCGGAGCGAGCGTGCAACTGCGCATGGCGGACACGGACCGACAGTCCGGGTGTGCGATGCGACTCAAGGCCCGACTGGAGCGTTTGCCGGTCCAGGTGCGAGCCGAATGGAGGGGGGAGGCGGCGCGTGAGTGAACGCGCCGCCTGAAACTTGGCCTCCCGATAGCGGGAATACTTATTTCAAGGAGACTGATATGGCCAATCGACGTCATTTTTTGAAGCTGTCCCTGGCGGCTGGGCTGGCGGCCCAGCCCGTGTTCACATTTGCCAAGAGCGACGACCTGCTCGTGGCCTGCCCGACGGCGATGTCGGGTACCTTTTCGGCGATCGGGAAATACTCGGATCTGGGTATCAAGCTGGCCGTCGAGCAGCAGGGGTCCGTGCAGGGCCGGACGCTGAAGTACCGCATGATCGACACCGAGGCGAAGCCCGCCACCGCGGTGCGGCGGGTGCAGGAGGCCATCCAGCAGGACGGCGTGCGCTTCTTTCCGGGCGCGCTGCTGTCGGCCGAATCGCTGGCCATGAGCAAAGAGATCCACAAGTCCGGCGGGCTGCTGATCACCAATGCGGGTGCCGATGAGTTGACCGGCGTAGAATGCAACCGCAGTACGTTCCGCTGGGCGTTGCCCACTTACAGCATCATTCAGGGCTCGGCGCGGCCCCTGATCGAGCTGTTGCCTCAGGCAAAGCGTTGGTACACCATCACGCCGCAGTATGTGTTCGGAGAAGACCTGCTGCGCAATGCCAAGGCCTTGTTCCAGGAAAAAGGCATCGAGCACGTCGGCAACAGCTACCATTCCCTCACCGAGCGCGAGTTCAGCGGCCACCTGACGAACGCCCTGGCCTCCAAGGCGGATGTGTTGTTCCTGCTGAACTACGGGGCCCAGGCGTCCGACGCCCTGCGTCAGGCCATCAGTTTCGGCCTCAAAGAGAAAATGACCATCATCGTGGCCGCCGCCTCGGGGCTGGAGCAGTTCGAGTCGCTGGGCACCGATATCTGCGATGGCGTCTATTTCGGGGCTGTCTATTGGCATACGATCGATACCGCCTTCAATCGGACGTTCGTCGAGCAGGTGCGGGCAAAGTTCGGCATTTCGCCCAATTACAGTCTGGCAGCGCCTTACATCAATATGCGGATGCTCATCGATGCCATGGACAAGGCCAAGAGCACCGAGCCCCGCGAGGTGATCGGGGCGCTCGAGGGGATGGTGTTCGAGGGCCTGACCGGGACCGAGGAGGTGCGGCGCGAGGACCACCAGGTACTGCGCGATTTCTATTTGATCAAGGGCAAGTCCAAGCAAAACATGCGGGACAAGGACGACTATGCCGATATCATCCATTCCGGCCGGTTCTTTCTCGCTCCCGAACAGACCAATTGCAAGATGGCCTGATCGCTCATGAATCTGTATTTACTCCAACTGGTCAACGGCATCGGGCTCGGAATGATTTATTTCGTGCTCGCCGTCGGGCTGAGCATCATTTTCGGCTTGCTGCGCTTCGTCAATTTCTCGCATGGCGCGTTCTTTCTGCTGGGGGCCTATGGGTGCTATCAGCTGGTCCAGATGGGGGTGGATTTTTGGTGGACCTTGCTGCTGGGCCCGCTGATCGTGGGCGTGCTGGCTTGGCTGATCGAGGTTTTCCTGTTTCGCAAGGTCTACCATTTTCCCCATGAGATCCACATCCTGATCACCGTTGGCCTGGCCATGGTCGCCCAGGAGGCCGTGATCCTGTACTGGGGGCCGGTGGGCGCCAATGTATCGCCGCCAGAGCTGCTGCAGGGGGTGGTGGTGTGGGACAGTTTCATCTATCCGAAGTACCGCCTGTTCGTCATTGGCGCCGGGCTGGCCCTGGCCCTGGTCCTGGGGCTATTGCTGGAAGGCACCCGCCTGGGGGCGATCGTGCGTGCCGGCAGCGAGTCGACCGAGATGATTTCCCTGCTCGGCGTGAACATCCAGCGCGTGTTTGCCGCGGTCTTTGCGCTGGGTGCGGCCACGGCGGCGCTGGCGGGTGTGCTGGCCGCGCCGATTCGCGGCGTCGATCCCTTCATGGGGGTCGAGGTGCTGGGCATCGCGTTCGTCGCAGTGGTCGTCGGCGGCATGGGCAGCTTTGCGGGTGCTTTGGCGGGTGGCCTGCTGGTGGGGATCGTGCAGAGCATGATGAGCTCGATCTGGCCTCCCGGCGCGAGCCTGATGATTTACGTCGCCATGGCGCTCGTGCTGCTGCTCAGGCCCAATGGCTTGCTCGGTCGGGCTTGAGGAGGCTGAAAATGAAGGGTTACCGCCATTCTTTGTTCGTCGCGTTGTTCCTGCTTCTGCTGCCGCTGGGGATGAAGTCGGGATCGCTGGCCACCGAACTGGTGATCTATGCGATGGCCGCCTGCGCCTGCAATCTTTTGCTCGGCTACACCGGCCTGATGTCCTTTGGCCAGGGCATATTCTTTGGTGTCGGCAGCTATGCCGCCGGCTTGCTCCTGCTGCACCTGGGCTCGTCTCTCGCGTTCACGCTGGCTGGCTGCATGGCGGCGGGCGCCTGCGTGGCCGCGCTCGTGGGCTGGTTCTCGATTCGCCAGCGCGGAATTTATTTCGTGATGCTGACCCTGGCGTTTGCGCAAATGTTCTATTTCATGGCGTACTCCATGAAAGAGATCACCGGCGGGGACAACGGCTTGCTCGGCATCCAACGCCCGGATGTGACGCTGCTGGGCCACGAGGTCCTGGATACATCCGACCCATGGGCCTATTACGCCGTGGCCGCATGCGTGTTCCTCGTGGTGTTCACACTGCTGCAACGGTTGGCGGAATCGCGGTTCGGGCACACATTGCTGGCCATACGTGACAATGAGGCCCGCGCCGCGGCGGTGGGCTACGATGTCAAGGCTTTCAAGCTGTTGGCCTTCGTGGTGTCCGGTGCGGTCACCGGCCTGGCGGGAGGCTTGCACGCCATGCTGGCCGGGATCGCTCCCCTGTCGAATATCGAATACCACGTCAGCGAGATGATCCTGCTGATCACGGTCGTGGGCGGCACCGGGTCGTTCCTGGCTTCGGTGATCGGTGCCGCGGTGTACGTCGTTACGGCGGATTGGCTGGCGTCGTTCTGGCCGCGTTGGCTGATGCTGTTCGGCTTTCTGCTGATCGCCGTGGCCTTGTATGTGCGACAGGGGCTTTGGGGCGTGCTGCAGGACGTTTCGGCCCGTCTGCAGGCGTGGCGAACGGCGCGGGCCGCGCCTTCCAGTGCGCCGGAGCGTCATCCTGGGAGGCAGGCATGAGCGAGCAAATTCTCTTGAGGGCGCGCGCCGTCATCAAGAAGTATGGCAGCTTCACTGCGGTGGCGGGTGTCGACCTGGACGTGCGTGCCGGTAGCGTGCATTCCGTGATCGGCCCGAACGGCGCAGGCAAGACCACGCTGTTTCACGTACTCACCGGCGTGGTGCCCATTACGGGGGGAACCGTCCATGTCGATGGTCAGGATATCAGCCGCTTGCCGGGGCACCAGCGCGTGCGTCGCGGACTGGCGCGTTCTTTCCAGGTGACCAGCCTGTTTCAGAACTTGTCCGTCCGAGAGAATCTGCGGGTGGCCGCTCAAGGGCGAGCGCCCTGGGATGTTCTGCGGATGTGGCCGCTGCCCGGCCGGGCAGACGACGCTGTTGGGGTCGTTGACGGGCTGCTGGCGCGCTTCCGCCTGGAACAGGTGATGGATCGGCCCGCGGGTCTGTTGTCGCATGGCCAGCAGCGCCGCCTGGAAGTCGCGATGGCCATGGCGGCCCGCCCCCGCCTGATCTTTCTGGACGAGCCGACTTCTGGGATGGGAGTGGACGACATCCAGGAAATGAAGCAGCTCATTCTGGAATTGCGACAGGAAGGCTATGCCGTCTTGCTGGTCGAGCACAATATGGACATTGTCATGGGGGTTTCCGACGTGATTACTGTCATGCAGTCGGGCAGGGTCCTGGTCGAAGGCAGGCCTGACACCATTCGCAATGATGCGCGCGTGCGCGAAGCCTATCTGGGCAGTATGTTGACCGGGGGGCGGTGATGGGTGCGGAAGCCATACTCGAAATCCACGAGATCGACGCTTATTATGGCAAGAGCCATGCGCTCCAGTCGGTGTCCCTGCGCGTCGACGCGGGCGAGGTCGTCACCCTGCTGGGGCGCAACGGCGCGGGCAAGACCACGACGCTCAAAAGCATCATGGGTGTGGTGCCGCCGGCGCGGGGGCGGATCGTCTTCCGCGGGACGGACATCGCCGGCCTGCCGCCGTATGCCATCGCTTCCAAGGGGCTGTGCCTCGTGCCCGAGCAAAGAGGGATCTTCAGTCTGTTGACGGTAGAAGAAAATCTCACCGTGGCGGCGCGCCGTAACTCGCCCTGGCAATTGCAGGACGTCTACCGGATATTCCCGCGCCTGAAAGAGCGCCGCAGGAACGGCGGGGGGCAACTATCGGGGGGCGAGCAGCAGATGTTGGCGATCGCGCGCGCCTTGATGAATCACCCGACGCTGCTGATGCTCGACGAGCCCGTGGAGGGGCTTGCCCCGGTCATCGTGGACGAGATCGTGACGCAGCTCGGGCAGATCCGCGCCACGGGCATGCCGATCTTGCTGGTCGAACAAAATCTCGAGGTTTGCCATCAGCTTGCCTCGCGTCACTACATCATCGAGCAGGGCCGTATCGTCCACGAGGCCGACAACCAGTCGTTTGTCGGAGACCTCGCCATCAAGGACCGCTACCTGGGGGTGAACGTGGCTTCGTGATTTCGGCTACGGGCGCCCGGACCAGTCGATTCGGGCGCCCGTGGCACGCGGCGCCTAGAACTTGTAGGCGATCCCCGCAGTGACGCTGCGGCCGTTGCCGGGCAGGAAGGTGGGCATGGCGGTGGTGCCGGTGTTGCGGATCACGAAGGCGCTGGCGTAGGTCTCGTCGGTCAGGTTGTCGGCCTGCACGTAGGCGCTCCAGTGCTTGTCGTGCCGATAGTCCACCTTGAAGCCCAGGATGGCGTAGGCGTCCTGCTGGGTGTCGGGCGTGTTGGCGTGGTTGGTTTCGGTCTCGGCCGGCATCCAGCGCACGTTCGGGCCGATGCGCAGGCCCCCGAGGTGGTACAGGACCTCGGCGTTGACCAGGTGGCGCGGCACGCCGGCGATGCGCTTGCCCGCGAACTCGCCGCCCTTGAAGCGGAAATCGCTGAAGGTGTAGGCGACGCGGTAGTCGAATGTCGCGCCCTGGCCGGGGGCGCGCAGGCTGCCGGCCAGGCCCAGCTCGATGCCCTGGTGGCGCGTCCCGCCCCGGTAGTTGTAGGTGCCGGCCGCGGTGCCGTTGGCGTTGCTCACGGACATCAGCTCGTCCTTGACGTCGCTGTGGTAGAGGGACACGGACCAGCGCGGCGCGTAGCGCCCCGAGCCCAGCAGGCCGTCGCCGCCCAGCTCGACCGTGTCGGCGCGCTGCAGATCTAGCTTGCTCAGGCCGGTGGTGCCCATGGTGTCGACCATGGGATTGGGCAGGCTGACGGGGCCGGTGCCGCCGTTGATGATCTCCCAGTAGGTGGGGGCCTCGTTGCTGCGGCTGACGTTGGCGTAGATCCGCTGGTCGGGCGCGGGCCGCCAGACCAGCCCGAGTTTCGGGCTGACGTAGTCCCAGTCCTGGTCCAGCCGCTGGCCCGAGAGCCTGTCGCGCGCGTCGCGGATCGCCTGGGTGAACTTCAGGTCGCCGACCACCGTCCAGCCGGGGTGCACGTGCCAGGCGAGGCTCGCCAGCGCGCTGCGGTTCTCGGCCTGCAGGTCGAAGTTGCCGTAATGGGCCTTGCGCGCCCCGGTGTCCTTGTTCACGGTGTACAGGTCGCGATCCATGTCGCTGCGCGACCAGTCCAGGGCCAGGCGATAGTCCAGGGCCTGCGCCTTGCCCGCGAGCTGCCATTGCGCGCCGTAGGTCATGCCGTCGGTGACGGTGGAGATCATCGGGTCCTGGAAGGTGTCGTCGATGTTCTGCGCATAGAGGCCGAAGGTGTTGTTGAAGGCCTCGGTGCCCCAGTACGTGCGGTTGGCCGCGCGGAACTGGCGCGATTTGCGGTGGGGATCGCGCTTGTAGACGTCGATCTGGTTGAAGGGCGGGTTGACCCTCACGCCCTCGCCGTTGACCTCGCGCGGATCGTGCTCCATCTGCTCGCGGGTGACCACGAAGGGGATGGTGACGTCCAGGTCGACGTACGACAGATAGGTGCGGTTCTCGAAATTGCTGCCCTGGAACCCGAAATTGCCCTGCACGCTGGTCCGGTCCGAGTCCGAATGGTGGCGATAGCCGTCGTATTTGTCATGGGTGACGCTCAGGCGGCCGTCGACGTTGCCGGATTCGAAGCCCTTGGCGGCCTGGGCGCCGAAGCGCCCGAAGCTGCCGCCCTCCAGGCGCAGCACGTCGCCCTCGGTGCCCGTCATCGACTGGAAGTCCATCTCGCCGCCCAGGGTGGTGGCGCCGGCCGACAGGGCGTTGGCGCCGCGCCGGGCGCTGATGAGGCGCGCATTGCGCGGCTCGAGGAAGCCGACGATGAAGGATCCGTCGGCCTCGTTCAGCGGCAGGCCGTCCTGCAGCAGGAGCACGCCGCGGTTGACGGGATTGCTCTGGATGCCCGAGCCGCGGATGTTCAGCCGCGGCTGGTCCAGGCCGCCGAAGAATTCCTGCACCACGATGCCGGGCTGGTAGTTCAGGGCGTCGTTGAGGGTCGTCAGCCGGGTTTCCTTTTGCGGCTCGATCAGGTTGGTGCCGCCCGCGACCTGCTCCAGGCGGGCCCGCTCGGCGGCGACGCCGGCCTGCAACGGCGTCCCCGCGTCGGCGCCAGTGACGGTGATGGGCGCCAGGCTGCCGACTTCCTGGGCGTGCAGGGGACCGATGCCGATGGCCAGCAGCGCCGCGGCCAGGGCCAGGGGTTTGAAGGACGAAGTGCGAGTCATGGGATTCCTCGTTGGGTTCATGGAAGCCGGAGCATGGGAGGCGGGCCCGACGCCGGAGGAGGAAGGGGCGAGAAGGCCGCGGGGGGGCGGTATGATGGAGGAAGTCTCTTCCATATATCGTTAATGCGAATTATTATCAGCCGCATATAGTCTCATTGGTTTCACATCGATACCAATGACTCTTGTCAAGTTCCGAGGAGGTTTCCATGGCCCAGGTGCTGGACCATCGCCTGTTCCAGGGGGCGCCCGGCGAGGTGGCGGCCCTGCTGCTGCGCGATGCGGCCTCCCTGCACGCCCAGCCGCACGAGATGCTGTTCGAGGAGGGTGCGCCCGCGGTGGAATATCTCTACGTCCAGAAGGGCCAGGTCGAGGTGCTGCGCCACACCCAGGATGGGCAAGAGCGCGTCTTTCATATCTTCGAGGCCGGGCAGATGCTGGCCGAGACCGCCATGTTCATGAGCCATGGCCGCTATCCCATGTGCGCGCGGGCGCACGGCGACGCCGCGGTGCTGTATCTCAAGCGCGAGGGCCTGCATGCCGCCTGCCGCGCCTGGCCCGAGCTCTCGATGCGCCTGCTCCAGCGCCTGAGCGACCGCGTCTACCAGCGGGTCAACGAGGTGGAGTGGTTCAGCGACAGCACCGCCGCCCAGCGCCTGGCCGCCTATCTGCTGAGCCTGCGCGTCCGGATGGGCGACCGCATCCACCTGCCCTTGACCCAGCGCCAGCTCGCCGCCCATCTCGGCATCCGGGCCGAGACCCTCAGCCGGCTGCTGGCCGACTGGTCGGCGCAGGCGCGCGTGGCCGGCGCGCGCCGCGACTGGGAGCTGCGCGACATGGCCTTCCTCGAGGACCTGTCGCAGGCCGCGCGGCGGGGGTTCTGAGGATTCCGGGGCGGGCGGCCCGCGCCGGCCGCCGCCCGCGGCGCGCCAAAACCCGCGAGCGCCGTGTGCGCGCCCTACGCAATCGTGCGATCTGGCCGTAAACTGGAAAGCTGCCGTTCAACCGGCCTGCCCTCCCGGCGGGCCGCCAGCCACCCAGATACTACCGAGGACCCGTCATGACCCGTCGCCTGCGTTCCGCCAACATCACCCAGGGCGTGGCCCGCGCGCCGAACCGCTCCATGTTCTACGCCCTGGGCTACACCGAGGCGGATTTCGACAAGCCCATGATCGGCATCGCCAACGGCCAGAGCACGATCACGCCCTGTAACAGCGGCCTGCAGCCGCTGGCGGACGCGGCCGCCGAGGCGATCAAGGCGGCGGGCGGCAATCCCCAGATGTTCGGCACGCCGACGATCTCGGACGGCATGGCCATGGGCACCGAGGGCATGAAATATTCCCTGATCTCGCGCGAGGTCATCGCCGACTGCGTCGAGACCTGCGTGCAGGGCCAGTGGATGGACGGCGTGCTGGTGATCGGCGGCTGCGACAAGAACATGCCCGGTGGCATGATGGGCATGCTGCGCGCCAACGTCCCCTCCATCTACGTCTACGGCGGCACCATCCTCGCGGGCTGCCTGGACGGGCGCGAGCTGAACATCGTGAGCGTGTTCGAGGCCGTGGGCGAGCATGCGGCCGGCCGCCTCAGCGACGAGGAGCTGCACGCCGTCGAGACCCACGCCATTCCGTGCAGCGGGTCCTGCGGCGGCATGTACACCGCCAACACCATGAGCTCGTCCTTCGAGGCCCTGGGGATGAGCCTGCCGTACTCCTCGACCATGGCCAACGTCCACCAGGAAAAGCTCGACTCGGCGGCCGAGTCCGCGCGCGTGCTGCTCAAGGCGGTCGAGCTCGACCTCAAGCCCCGCGACATCGTCACCCGCCGCTCGATCGAGAACGCCGTCGCCGTGATCATGGCCACCGGCGGCTCGACCAACGCCGTGCTGCACATCCTGGCCATCGCCCACGCCGCCGGCGTCGAGTGGACCATCGACGATTTCGAGCGCGTGCGCCGCCGCGTGCCGGTGATCTGCGACCTCAAGCCCAGCGGCAAGCACCTGGTGGTCGATTTCCACAAGGCGGGCGGCGTCCCGCAGGTGATGAAGCTGCTGCTGAACGCCGGCCTGCTGCATGGCGACTGCATCACCATCACCGGCCAGACCATCGCCGAGGTGCTGGCCGATGTGCCCGACGTCCCCGATCCCGGGCAGGACGTGATCCACACCCTCGACCGCGCCCTGTATCGCGAAGGCCACCTGGCCATCCTCAAGGGCAACCTCGCCACCGACGGCGCCGTCGCCAAGATCACCGGCCTCAAGAACCCCGTGATCACCGGGCCGGCGCGCGTGTTCGACGACGAAACCTCGGCCATGGACGCCATCCTCCAGGGCCGCATCAAGGCGGGCGACGTCATGGTGCTGCGCTATCTCGGGCCCAAGGGCGGCCCCGGCATGCCGGAAATGCTTGCGCCCACCAGCGCCCTGATCGGCGAGGGCCTGGGCGATTCCGTCGGCCTGATCACCGATGGCCGGTTCTCGGGCGGCACCTGGGGCATGGTGGTGGGCCACGTTTCCCCCGAGGCCGCCGTCGGCGGCACCATCGCGCTGGTCGAGGAGGGCGACTCCATCACCATCGACGCGCACCGGCAGCTATTGCAATTGAACGTCGAGGACAGCGTGCTGGCCGCCCGCCGGGCCGCGTGGCGCGCGCCCAGGCCGCGCAGCTTCCGAGGGGTGCAGGCCAAGTTCGCCTTCAACTGCTCGGACGCCAGCACCGGTGCCGTGCTCGACCGCTTCGAGGACCGCTGAATGACGCCCGAGCAACGCGCCCTCCAGCAGCGGATCCGCCAGGCCCTGGGCGTGGCCGATGCCTTCGATGCCCAGGCCGAGATCGAGCGCCGCGTGGAATTCCTCGCGGCGCACCTGCGCGCCTCGGGGATGCGGGCCCTGGTGCTGGGCATCAGCGGCGGCGTCGATTCTCTGACGGCAGGCTGCCTGGCGCAGCGCGCCGCCGAGCGCATCCGCGCCGAGGGCGGCGAGGCCCGCTTCGTGGCCATGCGCCTGCCCTACGGGGTGCAGCTCGATGAGTCCGACGCCCAGGCGGGCCTGACCGTCATCGGGCCCGACGAATCGCTCACCGTCGACATCAAACCGGCCGCCGACGCCATGCTGGACAGCGTCCTGCGGTCCGGCCAGACCTTCCGGGACGCGGCGCAGCAGGACTTCCTGCACGGCAACATCAAGGCGCGCCAGCGCATGATCGCCCAGTACGCGGTGGCCGGCGCGCGCGGCGGCCTGGTGGTCGGCACCGACCATGCCGCCGAGGCGCTGATGGGCTTCTTTACCAAGTTCGGCGACGGCGCGGCCGACCTGATGCCCCTGGCGGGCCTGAACAAGCGCCGCGTGCGCGCCCTGGCCGCCGCCATGGGCGCCCCCGATCAACTGGTCCACAAGGTGCCCACCGCCGACCTCGAGTTGCTCACGCCCCTCAAGCCCGACGAGGAGGCCTTCGGGGTCAGCTACGAGGTGATCGACGATTTCCTCGAAGGGCGGGACATCCCCGCCGAGGCCTGCGACATCATCCTGTCGGTCTACCGGCGCTCGGCCCACAAGCGCGCGCTGCCGATCGCGCCCTGAGGGCCGCCGGGGGCCCTGGCCCGGATCACTTTTCCGGGATCCCCATCAGCGTCTGCTGCATCAGGGCGATCGGCTTCTTTTCACCGAGCTCCACCGCATAGACGTCCACCTGCGTCACCGACAGCGTGCGCCCCGAGCGGATCACCCGGCCCACGGCCTCGAGCGATTCGCCCTGCGCCGGGGCCATGAAGTTGATCTTGAATTCCACCGAAAGCACGGTATGCCCGGGCGGCATCACGGTCAGGGCGGCGAAGCCGCCCGCCGCGTCGGCGATGGCCGTGGTCGCGCCCGCGTGGAAGAACCCCAGGTGCTGGGTCAGCTCGGCGCCGTAGGGCAGGTGTATGTGCACGCGGCCCGGTGCGACCTCGCCCAGGTGCGCGCCCATGTGGCGCAACAGGCCGGAGCGCTCGAAGCTTGACTGTATGCGGGCCCGCAGTTCGTCGCGGTTCGCGGGGGCAGGGTTCTCGTTCATGGGCGCGGGCCTCGCTCAGGACGTGGGATGCTGCGAGCGAAAGCCGATCGCGATCCGGTTCCAGGCATTGATGGTGGTGATCAGCAGGGTCAGGGCGACGATCTGCCGGTCGGAGAAATGCTCGCGCAGGCTTTCATAGTCCGCGTCCGGCGCGCCGGTCTGCGCCACCAGCGTCAGCGCCTCGGTCCAGGCCAGGGCGGCGCGCTCGGCGGGCGTGTAGAGGCTGGACTCGCGCCAGGCGGCCAGCAGGTGCAGGCGCATCTCGGACTCGCCCATCTTGCGCGCATCCGTGGTGTGCATGTGCAGGCAATAGGCGCAGCCGTTGATCTGCGAGGCGCGCGTCTTGACCAGCTCGTACAGGAAGGGGTCCAGCCCGGCGCCCTTGACCGTCTTTTCCATGTGCAGCATCCCCTCCATCAGGTCGGGCGCCACCTTGAAATAATCCATTCTCGCTTGCATGTCGAATCCTTTTCCAGTGAATGGGACCGCATCCTGCGCCGCCGAGTCGCCTCGCGGCGCGGCCGGCCTCCGCTTTCATTTATACCGCCGTCCGTCCCTCGGGCGCCTGAATTCCGCTGCCGCATGCATGGGTTCGGCGCGGCATCCGGGTCATGCCGCCGGCGCGGGCGCCTCGAGCAGGCCCGCCGCGATCTCGTAGGACCGCAGGCGCGCCGCGTGCTCGTACATATTGCAGGTCAGCATCAGCTCGTCGGCGCCGGTGCGCTCGATGAAGGCGCGGATCTGGCCGGCCACCGTGCCGGGCGCCCCGATGGCCGCGCACGACAGCACGTGGTCCAGCAGCTCGCGGCCTTGCGGGGGCAGCGACTCGACATAGCCCTCGACCGGCGGCGGCAGGCGTCCGGGGCGGCCGGTGCGCAGGTTGACGAAGGACTGCTGCCAGGACGTGGCGAGGTAGCGCGCCTCGCTGTCGGTGTCGGCGGCGAATACGTTGAAGCCCAGCATCACGTAGGGCTTGTCCAGGCGTTCCGAGGGCTTGAAGCGCGCGCGGTACAGGGCGATCGCGTCCATCATCTGGGCGGGCGCGAAGTGCGAGGCGAAGGCGTAGGGCAGGCCCAGCATCGCCGCGAGCTGGGCGCCGAACAGGCTCGATCCCAGGATCCAGATCGGGATGTCCTGGCCCTCGCCGGGGACGGCGCGCACCGGTGCCCGGCCCTCGAAATACGCCATCAGCTCGACCACGTCGCGCGGGAACTCGTCGGGATCCGTCCCGAGGTTGCGGCGCAGGGCGCGCGCCGTCGCCTGGTCCGAGCCCGGCGCGCGGCCCAGGCCCAGGTCGATGCGCCCGGGATAAAGGGCGTCGAGCGTGCCGAACTGCTCGGCGATCACCAGCGGCGAGTGGTTGGGCAGCATGATGCCGCCCGCGCCCACGCGGATGCGCGAGGTGGCGCCGGCCACGTGGCCGATGAGCACCGCGGTGGCGGCGCTGGCGATGCCGGGCATGCCGTGGTGCTCGGCCAGCCAGTATCGCGCATAGCCCCAGCGCTCGGCGTGCCGCGCGAGATCGGCCGTGCGGGCGAACGATTCGGCCGCCGAACCCTCCTGGGTGATGGGCGCCAGGTCGAGGATGGAAAGTGGAATCATCGCGATCGGGGACGGGCGCCGCCAAACAGTGGCAGAATCCTGCTTGCCCCGCCATAAAAACACAACCTGCCCAGTGTAATGCCTCTCTCGAATGCCTGCCGGGGACGGCCTTGAGCCGTCCTTCCCGCGCCGCCGCCGTGGCGGTCGTCCTGTCGCTGGCCGCCATGGCCAGCGTGCAGTCGGGCGTGTCCCTGTCGGTGCCGGTGATCCATGAGTACGGCGTGCTGTCCACCTCCAGCCTGCGGCTGTGCTGGGCCGCGGTCGTCCTGGCCCTGGTCGTGCGCCCGCCCCTGCATCGCTATACCCGTGCGCAGTGGCGCGCCGCGCTGATGCTGGGCGCCGGCATGGCGGTGATGACGCTGACCTTCTTCCTGGCCGTCGAGCGGCTGCCCCAGCACCTCGCCGTCGCCCTGGAGTTCTGCGGCCCGCTCGCCGTCGCCGTGGCGGGCGTGCGCGGCGCGCGGGCGCTCGCCTGGCCGCTGCTGGCGGCCGCGGGCATCGTCCTGCTGCTCTGGGGGGATGCGCATGGGGCGGGCGGCGCCGACCCGGCGGGCATTGCCTTCGCCCTGCTCGCGGCGGCGGGATGGGCCACCTACATCGTCATGATGAAGCGCGTGGGCACGGCCTTCGGCGGCATGCAGGGCCTGTCGGTCTCGCTGCTGGTGGCGGCGGCCCTCGCCCTGCCGCTCGGGATCCTCGAGGCCGGCACGCTCCGTTTTCCCGATGGCCAGTTGCTGTGGACCGCCGGCCTGGCCGTGCTCGTGCCGCTGGTGCCCTACATGCTCGAGATCACGGCCCTGCGGCGCCTGTCCGCCGCTGCCTTCGGGGTGCTGATGAGCCTCGAGCCGGCCGTCGGCGCGCTGTCGGGCTGGATCATCCTGGGCCAGGCCATGACGGGCGCACAGGCCCTGGGCACCCTCCTGGTCGTGTGCGCGAGCGTCGGCGCCGTGCGCCAGGGCAGCGGCTAGCGCCGCCTCATGCGGGTCCCGCCGACTCGCGCGGGTCCCGCCGCCGTTGGCGGCTGCGGGGACTGGCCACCAGGGACGGGCCACCGGGGACGGACCGCTAGCATTCCACCACGTTCACCGCCAGGCCGCCGCGCGAGGTCTCCTTGTATTTCGAGCGCATGTCCGCGCCCGTCTGGCGCATCGTCTCGATCACCATGTCGAGCGAGACGTGGTGCTTGCCGTCGCCGTGCAGCGCCAGCCGCGCGGCGTTGATCGCCTTGTTCCCGCCCATCGCGTTGCGCTCGATGCAGGGAATCTGCACCAGGCCGCCCACTGGATCGCAGGTCAGGCCCAGGTTGTGTTCCATCCCGATCTCGGCGGCGTTCTCGACCTGGTCGACCGTGCCGCCCATCACCGCCGTCAGGCCCGCCGCCGCCATCGAACAGGCCACCCCGACCTCGCCCTGGCAGCCCACCTCGGCGCCCGAGATCGAGGCATTTTCCTTGTACAGGAAGCCGATGGCCGCCGCCGTCAGCAGGAAATCCACCACCCCGTCCTCGGACCAGCCGGGAATGAACGTCCGGTAATAGCGCAGCACCGAGGGCAACAGCCCGGAGGCGCCATTGGTGGGCGCCGTCACCACGCGGCCGCTGGCCGCGTTCTCCTCGTTGACCGCCATCGCGAACAGGTTCACCCAGTCCATCGCGAACATCACGTCGTCCCGCTTGTGCCCGCCCTTCAATTCCCGGTAGAGCGCCGGCGCGCGCCGCCGCACCTTGAGGCCGCCGGGCAGCACCGCGTCCTCGACGGGGCCGCGCATCCCGCAGCCCCGGTCGATCGCATCGTCCATCACCCGGGCGATGCGCAGCACCCCCTCGCGCACCTCGGCCGCCGGGCGCAGCGCCGATTCGTTGGCCATCATCAGTTGCGCGATCGTCAGCCCATGCGCCTTGCAGAGCGCCACCAGCTCGGCGCCGTTCGAGTAAGGGTAGGGAATCGGATCGTGCTCGGGCACCCGCTCGTCCGTCTCGATGCTGTCCAGCGCCCGGATGAACCCACCGCCGATCGAGACATAGCGCTCGTCCAGCAGCGTCTCGCCGCCGGCGTCGCGCGCGGTGAAGCGCATGCCGTTCGGGTGTTCCGGCATGGGCTTGATCCGGTACGAGAACACCTTGGCCGCGTCGAAATCGATGCGGTGGTCGCCCCACAGAACCAGCGACTTGCGCGCCTGCACCTCGCCCACCAGCGCCGGGATCGCCGCCGGATCCACCGTGTCCGGCGCCTCGCCCATCAGGCCCAGCATGATCCCCACGTCCGTGCGGTGCCCGCGCCCCGTTTCCGCCAGCGAACCGTGCAGCTCGATGGACAGGCCCGCCACCCGTTCCAGCAGGCCGCGCACCTGCAGATTGCGCGCGAAATTGCGCGCCGCGCGCATCGGCCCCACCGTGTGCGAACTGGACGGCCCGATGCCGATCTTGAAAATGTCGAAAACCGATAAAGCCATGACGTGCCTCCAAAACCTCGTCCATGGACCTCTCCCGCGTCCCGGGGAGTCCCTATCGACGATTCTAGGACTTGCATGGTTTTTCGATTGAATGATTGCGACATTCTTTAGGAATGGATTCGATGTGTTTCCTTGGCGGGTGTTTCAATGCATTGTCTTGGGGCCTCACGTGTATTCCATAGGTTGGGGATTTGGTGCGCCATTTATTCCGTTATTGATAGAATAGGAACGACACAATCCCAGGGATACGCCCATGGCCTCGCAGCCCGTCCGTTTCGGCTTCATCCTCCTGCCGCGGTTCACCATGACCGCCTTTGCCGGCCTGCTGGACGTCCTGCGCCTCTCGGCCGACGAGGGCGACCTCAGCCGGCCGGTGCGCTGCACCTGGGAGGTCATCGCCGAGACCCTCATCCCCGTGCGCTCCAGCAGCGGCGTCCAGGTCGTGCCCACCGACCTGCTGGGCGATCCGGGGCGCTTCGACTACATCATCGTCGTCGGCGGCCAATGGCGCGGCCGCCAGTCCGCGAGCCCCGACGTCCTCGCCTACCTGCGCGAGGCCGCCCGCGCCGACCGCCACATCGTCGGCCTGTGCACCGGCGTCTTCGCCCTGGCCCAGGCCGGCGTCCTCGCCGGCCATCGCGCCTGCGTGAGCTGGTTCCACTACTGGGACTTCATCCAACAATTCCCCACCTTCGATCCCGACGCCATCGTCGCCGACCGCCTGTACGTCTTCGACCGGCGGCGCATCACCTGCTCCGGCGGACACGCCTCCATCGACGTCGCCGCCCGCATCCTCAAGCGGCACCTCGACTCCGCCGACGTCGGCAAGGCCCTGCGCATCCTCCAGGTCGACGACGCCGACCACGGCCAGCCCGTCCAGCCCCTGCCGCCCGGCATACCCCCCGACGTCCCCGCGCCCGTGCGCCGCGCCGTCCTCCTCATGCAGCAGCACGCCGGTCACGCCCTCGAGATCACCGACCTGGCAGACCGCCTCGGCCTCTCGCCGCGCCAACTGCAGCGCCTGTTCAAGCAATCCATGGGCACCACCCCCCAGGCCTACGCCCGCGACCTGCGCCTGCGCCTCGCCGCCTGGATGCTCGAGCGCACCGGCAAGAGCATCGCCGCCATCGCCTCAGACTGCGGCTTCGCCGACGCCGCGCACATGGGCCGCGAGTTCCGCAAGCGCCACGGCATGCCGCCCGGCGCCTGGCGCAGCCACGCTGGGGCAGGGGAAAAGGCCGTATAATGGCGGTCCTTTTCCGCCGCGGCGTTCAGCCGCGGCGACCCTGCCCGGGTGGTGAAATTGGTAGACGCAGGGGACTCAAAAATAGGCACTTCTACCTATGTCCGGTTTGGGTCAACCGCCTGGAAAGCCACGCCAGGAAAGGGTTTTGAAGGTTTTGAGGCTGTTGGACAGAAGGTAGGTTTTTCGGTCCAGGGGCCAAATAGGAGCCAAGCACCGTCAAGGTGGCTCCTAGCAGGTAGTGAGAGGTAGTAGTAGCTGTACACTGCTTCACGATTTTGCCCGGGTGGTGAAATTGGTAGACGCAGGGGACTCAGACCAAATTTGAGCCCTCCGGGGGAAACCCCAGAGGTGAAGCCCGTCAAACTCGGTGAAGGCCCTGGACGCAAGTCCGAGCTAATG
>Ga0180216_1000094_pt1 | contig 110231 bp, 90 predicted proteins | sample eDN3rd37CBELigMG_FD_128879 | JGI IMG/M metagenome (GOLD analysis project Ga0180216, IMG submission 128879) | Enriched Miracle-Growth compost microbial communities from Emeryville, California, USA - eDNA 3rd pass 37_C BE-Lig MG (version 2)... ... | reverse complement strand
TGACGCCGCTTGATGGGCGTAAGAACACAGGAAAGACCAGAACAGAAGTCATCTCACTTTTCCGCCGACCTGGTGATTATGGCGGAGTGGCTGCACCCGATCCCATCCCGAACTCGGCCGTGAAACGCTCCAGCGCCAATGGTACTGCGTCTTAAGACGTGGGAGAGTAGGTCGTCGCCAGGTCTGCAGAAAAGTGAGTGCCTTTGAAACGAAGTCATCAGACAAATCCCCTCTTTCGATACGTTATCAGCGCCGCCCTGGCTTTCGTCAGGGCGGCGTTTTCGTTTGTGAGTCGTGCTGCTGCGCTGGTTTTGGCGGTGAGCTGCCGCCGGAAGTGATGGCGTGTATTCGTCTCGTTGGCAGATCGGCAGATCGTTTTGTCGGCGTTGCGATTTCGCGCAGCGGTCTCTTCGATCTCAGAGTTTGAGCAGGGGGAATGGGCGGCATCGAGCGGGTGCTCGGGGCGGTTGAGCCCGGCTGCCGAAGCCACTTTCTCGCTGCGATTGATGTCCGTCGGCGATGAGATCTCAGATGCTCGGCGGCTCTCGTGAGGTGAGCTGGGCAGCGGTGTTTCGTGTTTCTTCCTACGCACGGTGCGGTTAGTCCCGCCGGAGGCTTCAATTGTGACGCGTTCGCTGAAGGCATCGAATTATCATTTGGATCTGTGGACGCGTACGCCGGTGCGCAGCTGTTTCTGTCGATAACACGGAGTCTTTCTGGCTCGGATTGTGATGCCCATTGCGTCGCTGCCCACCGGATGGTCGCGGCGGCATACGGAGAACGGGCCGTCTCATGGCGAGTTTTTTTACGCAGTAGGTCGTCGCCCGTCACCGGCGGGAGCGTTCGAAATATCATCGACGACTATCAGCGGCACGGTGCGTGGGGATCGACGTCCATCGAACGGAACATTGTCCTCCCCAACGGCCATCGGGCAATGCATCTCGAAATCCCTCGCCGCTATCACCCTAAGCATAGCCAAGATTTTTGATCTCAACCTCGAGAGGCGACGCGCGTTGCCACGGATGAAACCGCTCGGCGGCAGCGCCGTCGGTGCGCCCCCGTCCACCCATCGAATTCCTCCCGCGCGGTTGAAGTGAGCGGTGGGAGTGGCGATAGTCAGCCCGCGAGAAATCAGCAGCAAACATGGAGGGACTGCGCCGATATGAGCGATCGCATCATCATGAGAGTTGGCGAAAGCCTGGTTGCCGGTGGACCGCCGGGTACGGCGGCCGAGCCGGAAGTGGCGATCGGTGAAATGGACGGCCCATTCGGAACCGCCTTTGCCAATCTGCTCGGCAACCAGGTCGCGGGCCATTCCCGGGTACTGGCCTTGCTCAACACCGATGTGATGGTTCGGCCGGCGACGATCTGCGTCAGCAAAGTGACCGTTACCGATGAGCGCTACACCAACATCCTGATGGGCACCGTGCAGTATGCGACGGCGATGGGCGTGCTCGACAGCGTGCGCGTCGGCGATATTCCAAAGGAAAAGGCCAACGACCTCGGCATCATCGTATCGGTCTGGCTGAATCCGGGAATTGTCGAGGTCAAAGATCTCGACCATCGGGTGCTGTTCGACATCCATCGCAAGGCAACGGCGCAGGCCATTCACAAGGCGATGACCAATCAGCCGTCGATCGATTGGCTGCTCGAGAACCAGGATAAGGTCATCCACAAGTATTTCGAGAAAGGACTCAAGGGAGAGCTCTAGAAACGCGCCGCAAAGGGGCGCGAATTTTTGCGCGAACGCCGGTTGGGCGGCGCGAAAATTCGGGCGGTTCACCGTGGCGATGAGCAGAATCGTCGCCTCGCGGCGACGAATAGAACAATGCAAATCGAGGCGCTGCTTCAGCCGGCCACTTCATGCCGGCATCAAGCAGCGCCTCGATGCGTTTTGCGACCAGTTCTGCATCGAACAAAGAGCCATCCGCGCTCCGTGCGACCCAGGGCTGCGGACGGCGGTGCGTCTGCTGGGTCGTGAAGCGCGACGTCCCACATCGCGGGGGCCGACGATATAGTTGAACCCCATGGCAGATGGCGCATCGGCGTTTGAGAACGCGCGTCTCAAAAGCTGGCACGGGGGGCACAGCGGCGAGAGCGGCGAAGTTTCGGCTGACCTCATACGACTCAACGCGAGGCGCTGCTTCAGCCGGTCACTTCATGCCGGCATCGAGCAGCGCCTCGATGCGTCCTGCGACCAGCTCTTCATCGAACGAGCCATCCGCGTTCCGTGCGACCCAGGGCTCCAGACGGCGGTGCGTCTGCGGGGTGCGCGAAGCGTGACGCCTCGCGTCGAGGGGACGAGCGGTATAGCTGAAGACCTTCGGCAGAGGACGCATCGGCTTTGACGATCGGCTTTGAGAACGCGTCTCGGGAGCTGGCACGGGGGGCGGCGCAGCGGCGGGAGCGGCGAAGTTTCGGCTTACCGCATACGACTCAACGCGAGGCGCTGCTTCAGCCGGTCACTTCATGCCGGCATCGAGCAGCGCCTCGATGCGTCTTGCGACCAGCCCTTCGTCGAACGAGCCATCCGCGTTGCGTGCGACCCAGGGCTCCAGACGGCGATACTTCTGGGGATCGTAGAGCGTGATGCCCTCGTTGAGGATGCCGGCTGTATAGCTGAATGCGCCCTTCGACATGATGAGCACATCGGCATCGACGAGCGCGCGGTGTGTTTCGAGAGCTGGCGTGTCGAGGTGCAACTCCGCGCCGAGGGCGGTGAGATCGGCGAAGTCTTCCGGCATCCCCTGCGAATAGACACCGATGCGTGCGCGGCAGGCGCGGGCGTCGAGCAGCGCCTTGAGGCGCGACAGGGTGTTCACGAATACGCCGTTCGGCGTGAAGTTGCGCGCGACCTTGCTGTTGCTCGCCGAGACGTCGCCGCGCCGCATGTGTACCGCGATGCGGATCTCGCCGGGCCGGCGTGGGCTGCGCTTTTTGTTGCCCCAGAATTTTGCGCGTAGATCCGGAAGCACGCGTTCCCATGCGCCGGGATCGTTGTTGCAAAAACGCAGGTAGTGCTCGGCCGTAACGATAGCTGACGTGTGATGGGGAACGAGAGGAAGGCGGTCGACCGGGATAACGGGCGCGGAAACGCGATCGAGGGTCATCTCTCCGGCGCCGAGATTGAAATACGTCTCGCACGCGCGCACCCATGAATCCATATCGCCTTCGGCGTGCTCGATGGTCGCGAAAGGCCGATGGACGTAAGCGAGGCCGTGGGCGCGGGCAAAGCAGAGCGCCGACATGTTCGCCTGTGCCTGCGATCCGGCCCCGTCGTTTTTTCCGATCGCCATCACCAGCAGGTTTTTGCCGGTTGCGCCCGAACGGAGCGCGCGGCTGAAGCGGTCGATGTAGAAGTTCGCATCGGACTTCGTCGGCAGCCCCAATGCTTCCTTCGTTCTCACCCAAACGGCGCGTGCACGAAAACGCGCGCCGGCGGGCGCTGGTCCATTACGCGAAATGATCATTTCTTCTAGCGTCTGTACGTTGCGATTTTGACTAAACGGCGCGTGCGCGCCCGAGCAATTTCATGCGCGATGCGCAGTCCTATCAGGCCGCCCGTGCAATTGCGACGGAGGACATAGTAGCGGAAAAACAAAATGGGATATTCGAATGGTAGACGCGCGATGACATACCAGCGCGGCTTGCGTAATTCCTTAGCCTGGAGGTCAGTATATTTCTCGAGCTTGCTGCGCACGTGATCAATGCTGCGCCAGGAAAAATGCAGCGCAGCGCCAGTGAGTTGGCCAACCGCGTGGGATCCGGTGTCGACGGTGTCGTGCACGAGGCTGTCGCGGAAGCGGACACGCCGGCGATCGTAAAGCCGCACGTAGTTGTGGTAGTCGGCCCACAGCCGCGGACGTTCATGGCCCGGATAAACGGTGATCTGACGGAAACGATAGGCCGGAAGACGCTGATCGTCCGGCAACTGCATGACCGATACGATTTCCCGCGCGAGATCGGGTGTGACGACCTCGTCAGCATCCAGATTCAGGATCCAATCGTTCTGGGCGCAGTCCTCGGCAAAGCGCTTCTGGGGGCCGTAACCCACCCAGGCGTTGTAAATGGTGCGCGCGCCGAGCGCTTGCGACTTGGCGACGGTGTCGTCTTTCGAGCCTGAATCCACCACCACGATCTCGTCGACGATGTCGCGCACCGCCTCGATGCAGCGCGCGATGCGGTCGCCCTCGTTCGCGGCGATGATGCAGCAGCTCAGCTTCGCGCGTTGCATCGCATCAGCCCGAGCCGGTTCCGCCGCTGCGCCAAGGCAGGCGCTTGTCGATCGACCGCTTGAGGCGCTGCAAGAACGTCTTGGCGCGCTTGGGCTGGAAGGGATCGTGGGCGTGGCGATCATCGCCGATGTGATCGGCGATGCCGGGGACCACCATGGCAATACGCATGCCGCGCTGCTTCAGAAAGAGGCTGAGGTTTTCCTCGGTGACGAAGCGCGCGAAGGGACCCACCTCGCGCCACAAGGACAGGCGCGCGATGGAGGGATTGAACGAATAGGAAAACCACTTCGGATGCGCGTCGAGATCCCAGACGAGGTAGTCGATCCCGCCGTGCGTCTCTTTGCGTGCGCCTTTGGAGAAGCGCGGATCGTAGACGCGGTGGGCGATGCAGACGACCGAAATGTCGGGGCGCGCTTCGAGGAATTCGGTGACGCGATCAAGGTCGATGCCGCGGGTGAAACCCCAGTCATCTTCCAGGTGCAGCACGTAGGGTGTCGAGAGCGTCGCGTAGTGGGTGTCGATGGAGCGCATCTGGCCGAGCTTCGGCAGGTTGACGCGCACGTCGGCCACGGGAAAGGCGCGGGCGAAGGCGGCGGCCGCGGCGCTGTCCTCCGAATCTTCGGCGATGAGGACGCGCTCGACTTCGAAGTGGCGCTGGAGGGATGCGACGGTTTCCCCGAGCAGGTCGAAGCGACCGCAGCTCGTCAGGACCGTCGAAAACTTGGCAGGGTCTACCTTGTATTTCATGGGGCCCGGGCTGGCTGCTTGGCGGTGCCCAAGGCCTAGTGGGTCAGCTGCCCCATGGCAAGTATCACAAGGCTGATGGCGCCGATCCATAGGGCGACACGGCCCCAGCGGTTGCGGCGGGCTTCCTCCCGGGCGATCTGGCGTACGGTTTCGTCGTCAAGGCGCAGGCCGTTGCGGGCCATGTCGGCGAGGGCGACTGCGGTCTGCTGGCCTTGGGTCAGCAGCGCGGGAAGGTCAGCCAGGATGTTGCCGATGACGGACGCGCCTTCACCCGCCTCGCGCAGCCTTCCCATGGGGCCGAGGTTGCTTTCGATCCATTGCTTGGCGATCGGCTCGGCGGCAACCCACATGTTGAGGCTCGGGTCGAGACCGCGGGCGACACCCTCGACGACCACCATGGTCTTCTGGAGAAGGATCAGCTCGGGCCGGGTCTGCATATCGAAGACCTCGGTATAGGCGAAGAGCTGTCCCAGGAGATCCGCCATGGAGATCTCCTCGGCCGTGCGGCCGTGGATCGGCTCGCCGATCGCGCGCAGCGCCTGGGCGAAGACCTCGACGGGGTGGTGCGGCGGCACGTATCCGGCCCAGAAGTGCACCTCGGCGGCGCGGCAGTAGTCCCGCGTGATGAGGCCGTAAAGGATCTCCGCCAGGAAGCGGCGCTCCTTGGTGCCGAGGCGGCCCATGATACCGAAGTCGACGGCGACGAGCCGGCCGCCCGCGTCGACGAACAGGTTTCCCTGATGCATGTCGGCGTGGAAGAAGCCGTCGCGCATGGCATGCTTCAGGAACGAGCGCATGACGGTGAGGCCGAGCGCCTTGCGGTCGATGTCGGCGGCGGCGACGCGCTCGTGATCGGAGAGGCGGATGCCGTCGATCCATTCGACGGTGAGAACGCGCTTGGCCGTGCGCTGCCAATCGACCTCCGGCACGCGGAAGTCGTCGTCGGTGGCCGTGTTCTCGGCCATCTCGGAGATGGCGGCGGCCTCGAGGCGCAGATCCATTTCAAGCTCGGTAGAGCTTTTGAGCGTGTCGACGACCGCGACCGGCTTCAGCCGGCGGGAAGGCTCGTGCCAGCGCTCGATCTGGCGGGCGGCGAAATAGAAGGTGTCGAGGTCGCGGCGGAAGCGGCGCTCGATCCCCGGGCGCAGGATTTTGACGGCGACCTCGCGCCGGCGTCCGTCCGCGTCGATGACCGCCGCCTTGTGCACCTGGGCGATGGAGGCGGCAGCAACCGCGGGGCCGAACTCGGCGAAATGGTCTTCGAGGCGCCCGCCGAGCGCTTCCTCGACGGCGCGGCGGGCCTCGGCCATGGAGAACGGAGGCAGATTGTCCTGCAGCAGGGCGAGCTCGCCGGCGAGCTCCTGGCCGATGACGTCGGCGCGGGTGGCGAGGAACTGGCCGAGCTTGATGTAGCTGGGCCCGAGGCTCGTCAGCGCGCTGGAAAGCCGGCTGCCGCGGGAGCCGCCGGAGCGCCGCGCGAAGGAAAACCAGCCGAGGGGCGCTGTCAGCGCGCTGGCGATGCGCAGCGGCGCCGGCACCGGCGTTCCGGGCGGCACGAAGCGCACGCCATGCTGGGCAAGGACGAGGCCGGCGCGGGCTAGCCGCATACTGTTGATGATCGCTCCGGCCATCGGCGCGGCTCAGTCCTTCGCTGCCAGTCTTTCGCTGCGGATTGCCGCTCGACTGCGGGGCGCAGATTGCCTCTTAGCCGCCCCGGGTCAAGGATCATAACCGGGCGAGTGTTTCCATTAGGAAAGCGCGGATGTGGTGCTGCAACTTTTCAGGGGCGCTGTGGAAGGGGAAAGGCGGTACGGGGGCGCAGATTTTAGCCGATTTCCTCACCGCACTTCGCCTATCATGGGGCGTCGAGAATGCGTCACCTGCGGTCTTAGGGAGGCCCTCCAGGAGCCAAGTCGTGCCGACCAACATACTGATCGTCGATGACCACCCGCTGTTCGTGGAAGCGCTGGAACAGGTCATCCAGAACACGTTTGCCGATGCGGCGGTGTCGAAGGCGACATCGATCGAAACCGCGCGCGCGGTTCTGGATGAGGAAAGCGGCTTCGACCTCGTGCTGCTCGATCTGTCCATGCCCGACACGCGCGGGCTTGAGGGGGTGATCGAACTGCGCACGCGCTATCCCAAGGTGCCGATCGTTGTCGTTTCGGCGCTCGAGGATGCGCGCATCATCCACGAGGTGATGCAGTGCGGTGTAGCGGGCTACATCTCGAAATCGACGCGCGGGGGCGATCTCGGGCGGGCGCTGCAGGACGTGATGGATGGATCGGTGGTGCTGCCGAAGGGGTATCAGCCGCCGGCGCCGAATGCAGCCTCCGATCTGGCCGCGCGGATCGCGACGCTGACGCCGCAACAGGTGCGCGTGCTGCATATGCTGCGCCAGGGGCTCCTCAACAAGCAGATCGCGTTCGATCTCGGGGTCGGGGAGACGACGGTGAAGGCGCACGTATCGGAAATACTGCGCAAGCTGAAAGTGAACTCGCGCACGCAGGCCGTGATCGAGGCTTCGAAGATCGATTTCGAATCCATCCTCGGCGGCACGCGCGACGACTGAGCCGATGCCGCTGCTCTCGCTGCTAAGAGAGGACCAGCAGAGTTATTCGCCGTGGGCGGCGCGCGCCAGAAGGTGCAGCATCAAAGCGCGTAGCCGCGCCGGCTTCACGGGCTTCAGCAACACCTCGCAATCCATCTCGCGGGCGGCGTCTGCGATCTCCGCTGTGCGATCGGCGGTGATGACGATGGCGGGTATGGCCGCGCCCGCCGCGCGGCGGAGCGCATGCACCGCTTCGAGGCCGTTGCGGCGCTCATCGAGGTGATAATCTGCTAAGATGACATCGGGCATGGGCTGCGCGCCTTCAGCGCGCGCGAGGCCTTCAAGGCTGCGCGCCGAGCGGACGTGGCAGCCCCAGCGTTCGAGCAGCGAGCGCATCGCTTCGAGCACACCCGGATCGTTGTCGATGACGGCGATCTCTGCACCTTCGAGGCTCGATACGCTCACATCGACGGGCGCCGGCGCCTCGGTTACCCGCTCCCGCGTGCCTGCTATCTCGGTCAGCGCACGCGGCACGGTGACGGAAAAGCGTGTGCCGTGTCCGACCCGCGAGCACAGGTCGAGCCGGTGGCCGAGCGCTTCGGCCATGCGCTGCACGATGGAGAGGCCGAGGCCGAAGCCGCCGACCGTCGGGCGGTCGGTCGCCGCACCACGCTGAAATTCCTCGAAGATCGTTTCGCGGTCGGCCTCGCCAATGCCCGGACCGGTATCCCATACTTCAATGCGGACCATCTCGCCCCGCGGCCGCGCAAAAAGGCGGACACAGCCCCTGTCGGTGTACTGCACCGCATTGGCCATGAGGTTTTGCAGGATGCGCCGGAGCATCAGCGGGTCGGAGACGACGGTGAGCCCGTTGCGCCGCCATGAAAGGGCGAGGCTCTTGGCCTTCGCCTGGGGCTCGAGATCGACGACGAGCGAGGCAAACATTTCATCGAGCGCGACCGGCCGGCGCGCCGGCGTGACGACGCCCGCTTCGAGCTTGGAGATGTCGAGGATGGACTTGAGCAGCTGTTCGATGGTGGTGAGGGCATGTTCGATGCGTTCGGCAATGACGCGCTGGGGTCCGCCGCCGTTGGTTTCGGCAAGGGCGCTGGCCGAGAGGCGCGCCGCGTGCAGCGGCTGCAAAAGATCATGCCCCACAGCGGTGAAGAAGCGCGTCTTGAAACGGTTGGCGCGTTCGGAGGCGTCGCGTGCAGCCGAAAGCTCATCATTGGTGCGTTCGAGCCGTGCAAGCGTACTCGTCAGCTCCTCGGTGCGCTGGCGCACCTGGCTTTCCAAAGCAATCGCCGTCTGGAACAGGGAATAGGCGTTCCCCTGCTGATCCATCGAGCGCTCGACCCGCTGCATGAGCGCCGCGTTGATCTTCTGCAGCTTGGCGATGCGGCGCTCCAGATCCTCCGGGTTCGCTTCAGGCGCGTCGATGTCGAACAGCGAAGCCATGGCTTACGCTTCCGATGCCGGCGCCCGGTGTCCGAAGGCTATGCCGGTCAGCGTCTGGTTGAGATGCATGGCGTTGAACTGCTCACCGTAGGTGTGGAAGCCGTAGATATTATATTTCCGGTAGAGCGCGTCCATCTGGTGACGGATTTGGCGCGCTTCCGCGTCGAGCCGACGCAGGATGCAGTCGAAGCCGACAACGAGATCGATGCCGCCGAGAACGCTGTCCACCTCGCTCAATGTGGCTTCCGTCGCGCTCAGTATGTCGCGAGGGCGCGCCACCGTGAACACCAGCCCCTCGTCGATGGCACAGAAGAATGACAGGCTGCCGTCAGCGTTCATGTTGCGAATGGAGCGGCAGAAGTAGTCGCCGCCGACCTTCACGACCAGCGGATAGGACGCGAAGCTGAAGGGACCGAGGTCGTCAGGGCGCAGGCCGATGGCGGCGGCGTATTCACGCGCTGCAGGCTCGGCGTTGAGCTCGTGCACGATGCGGTTCTCGGTATCGGCTGCGGTGACAACGAGCTTGATGCCGGTCGGCTCGAAATTCTGCGTCTTGAATACGCGGAAGGGGAGGTCGGTCTCCACCAGGATGAGGACGGCGGCGCGCTGGGCGACCTCGCCGTCATGGAGAATCGCGGTCCGGTGAAAGTGGATGCCATCGCCCGCCGAGCCGCCGATCAACTCGATGTCGTCCAGCGCCCAGTTGATGGCGGCGACGATGTTCTCCTCGGCGTTCGACAGGCCATCGACCAGCAGCAGCGCGAACATCGTCTCGCGCGACAGCCGATCGGACGTGGGGCGAAGCCGCGACTTGACGCGGCGCACCGCTTCGGTGGCCCGCTCGACGCCGAAACGGCCGATGTTGGTGATGAGCTCGGTGTGCACGCGGAAACCTTCGCGGGGGAAGGCAACGAGCAGCAACCCGCCCTGCATCATGCCGGCGGGGCCGATCTCGCCGGCCGTCGAGCAGCCGGTGACCGGTATGCCCGGGAAGGCTTCTTTGAGGGCGCCGGCCAGCACCTCGGCATCGTGGTCGATGCTGAAGAAGGCGATAAGCTGCTGATAATCGCCGCCGCTGCCCAGTTCGAGTGCGGCTTTGGCTTCGCGCACGGCTGCGCAGGTCGACGGCAGCGCGCTTGCCGCAACACGAATGCCGCTGCTGCTCTGCGTGGCGTTTCGCCGGGCGAGTGTCGTCATGATCCTCCGCTGCGCCTTCTCATGGGCGCTGCCTGGGGGGAGCGTGCCACAGCCGCACAGCGGCGGCAAATCGGCGCAGGCTCGCACCCGGCCTTCCGAGGATCAGCCGGTCAAAAGCGGGTCGTTCGGCAGCAGGGGCCGGGTGAACCGCACGCCCGCCGAGGTGCCGCTGCACCAGGCGACCGATCCGGTGAAGCGCCGTCCGCTCGGAAGCTCGATCTCGACCATGGTTTTGGGCACGAGCTGGGGGACGCGCTCGAGACCGAAGCCGCCGGGCGAGACGTCGCGCACGAAGGCCTGTGCCGTGAGGCGATTGTAGGTCAGGGTGCAGGACTGGCAGACGGTGCGGCGCGCGGACTGCCGACGCTGGGGCAGATCGGGCAGCGCGATCTCACCGCTGGCGTCCAGGCAGGGCGAGCCGCCCATGATGACATCCTGCAGCAGATTATTGAGGAGCTTAGAGTTGCTCGCATACTGCGCCGGTAGGTGATGCAAGTCGGAATGGAGCTGACGGACGGCGAGCAGCGCGTCCTGGCAGGCGCGGCGCCAGGCCGTCGACAGGGTGAGCAGGTGCAGAGCGACGGCGCGGTCCTCGCCCAAAACGTTCGCTTCGGAGATGTAGCGGTCGATGGCGAGGCGGGCGGGCGCGAGATCGTCGAAGAACTGGATGACGAGGCGCACCGTGTCCTCGTCGAGGTCGGTCTCCAGCATGCCGTTGCGCAACACGGAGATGATCGCGGGCTCGCCCGGCACGTACGGGCGGATGGCGTCCTCGCCGCGTGGGGAGTATCCGCGGTTGAACGCGTTGATGACGCTCGCGATGGTGGCTGTCAGCAGCGCCGCGGAATGCACCTCGCACACCAGTGCTTCCAGCATCGGCATGCTGGAATCGGGGAACTCGGGATGGCGATCCTGGGTGCGCAGGGTGTTGCCCTCCGCGGCGAGGCCCGCGCGACGTAGTCTACTAAAAGGCGGCACGGTGGCCTCGACGCTGTTTTACGAGTACGCGCAAAAGGTAGGCCGTCAAGCGCTAACGGCCGGTTATCCTCTGTAGTGCGAAATCTCGCGGCGCGGTAACCAATGGCGCGTACGGAACGTATGGACCCGCGCGTTCGCACGGGGGTGCGGTGACGCGCCACGGCTCAAGCGTGTCGGAAGACGGGTGCGCGAAGAGGCGCCGCTTACCCCGGTCAGAGGTTAGCGTTCACCGCGTGAGGACGATGAAGTCGGTGTATTCGCCCATCTCGTAGCTGCGCGGGTGATCGGAGACGATCAGCGAGCCGCCGGTCCAGAGCAGCTCCGCAATGCGTTCGCGGGCCTCCTCGGGAAGCTCGATGCGGTCGAGCGCACCGGTGGCAGTTTCAGGCTTCGCGCTGGGCTGCGCCGCCTTTTCCGCCGCTGCTGCTGCGTTCTTCCCTTTGGACTTGCCGCGCCGTGTTTCGGCGCCGGCACCTTCGGGCGGCATCGTGATGGCTGTCCAATGGACGTTCGAGCCGTCCGGGGCGACATCGACCGCGGTGTAGACGTGCGTTCCGAGGGGACGGTCGGGATCGCGAATGGTGACGGGAGCGTCCCACACCTCTTTCCAGTCCTGGCGGATGAAGATGCGACCTTCCTTCTTGGAGACGAACACGGAAACCTGCTGGCGCCGGCGCGTCGCCTCCGCGATGAGGTCGTCGGCGGCTTTCGCGGTCTCCGCTGCGCGCTTCCAGGCTTCGACGGCGGCAAAAGCTGCTTTGGATTTCTCGGCCTCATGCTCGCGCGCGGTGGCAAGGGCGCTGCGCGCATGCTCAACCGCCGCTTCCGCGGCGGACTTTTCCGATGCGATCGAGGCTGTCGTGTCGGGCGTATCGGTGTTCGCCGCGGCCTGATCCGACGTGCCCGTGGCGCGCGCCGTGAGGTCGCCGAGCTTAGCCTCTGCGGCTTTCAACGCGGTCTCGGCTGCTTCCGCCGCGTCGGCGGCCTGGCGCGCTTCGGCACCCGCCGCCTGCGCAGCATCGAGCGCCGTCTTGGCCAATGCATCGGCTACGGACTTGTCGGCAACTGCGCGTTGCTTCAGGGCGCTGGCGTAGGCGATGGGATCGAGCAGCTTCGGTGCGCTCGTTTCGTCACCATGGCTCGCCGCTGCGGCTGTCGTGTCGCTGGCCGTTGCGGCGTCCGCGGACGCAAGCTCGACGGCTCCATCGCCTGCGGCCTGCTGCTGATTGGCGGGCGAAGGCTGCATCTTCGGCAACGGGAGCAGGGGATGCGAGAAATCGACGGGCGCAGTATCGCGCGTGGTGACGATCACGCGCGCGCCGATTTTGGTGAGACCGTAGAGCTGCGGGGCAAACGAATAGGGCAGGCGGATGCACCCGTGCGAGGCCGGATAGCCGGGTACGACGCCAGCGTGCAGGGCGATGCCCGACCACGTGATGCGCTGCATCCACGGCATCGGCGCGCCGGAGTAGATGTTGGAGCGGTGGTGCCGGCTTTTGCCGATCACACTGAAAACACCGGACGGTGTGCGGTGGCCCGCGACGCCGGTGGAAACGCGCGAATGGGCGATGCGGCCCGTGGCATCGTAGACGCTGACGTGCTGGTCGGGCAGCGAGACGATGGCGACGAGAGCGCCCTTGGGTCCGGTCTTCTCCGCTTTCGCGGCGGTTGTCTTCGACGCTGCGGCCGCATTGCCCGCCTGTGCCGGGGCTGCCGGCGGGCGCTTTTTGCGCACGGCGCGTTTGGGCGGCTTCTGATAGCCGAAGAAATTGCCGAAGCCCTGCTGGGCCGCCGCCGGCTGGACCGTTCCCACCGTGCCGCCGATGAAGGCGAGGGCGGCACCGATGGCCAAGGCGCGGGGAAGGAAGAAAGGTTGGGCGAAATGGGTGCTGAAAAGGCGAGAGAGCACGGCTAAGAGGCTCCGAATCTTCATGAAATCGCAATGCCCTCTGCTATACCGCAGGCCTTTGCGGCGTGCGCGGACTTTTGACCTCGAAATACGTATATCCGAGGATGTGTTGCTCCCTGGTCGCCAGGGTACGCCAACATTCGCCTCAAAATCCGGCAGCCGCAGCGATTAATCGCTGCGGAAAAGAAAAATCTCACCCTTCGAGGCAGCAGGTCGCAGTGCGCGCGCTTCCGTGGCGCTATCGCAGTCACTATTTGGCCTGGGACGGCGCTTAATTGGGCGCCATCCTCCCAGCGTCTTTCCGGCGCCAACGAAAGCAGTGTGGAGCATGAACCCACCCGACGACCGCGCCGTAGCCGAGGGCGCGCAACCGACCTTCCAGGCAAACCCGATGCCGGTGTCCGAATTCATCGCGCTCGTTGCGGTGATGATGTCGCTCACGGCGATGGCCGTGGACGTGATGCTGCCGGCGCTGCCGCAGATTGGCGAAGCGCTCGGCGTCGGCGATCCCAACGCGCGCCAGAACATCGTGATCATATACATGCTGGGTTTCTCGATCGGGCAACTCGCGTACGGGCGCCTGTCGGACGATTACGGGCGCAGACCCGTGCTTATGGTCGGCATGGGCATTTTTATCGTGGGCTCGCTGGCGGCTTCCTTCGCTTCGGGCTTCGAGACGCTGCTGATCGCGCGGGCCGTCCAGGGGCTGGGGGCCGCTGCGCCGCGCGTTCTCGCCATTGCCATCGTGCGCGACCGCTTCTCAGGGCGGCAGATGGCGCGCGTGATGTCGTTCGCGATGGCGATGTTCATCATCATTCCGGTGATCGCACCCAGCATGGGCCAGGGTGTGCTGGCCATCGGCACGTGGCGCAACGTGTTCGATCTGCTGCTCGTCTCCGGTGCGCTGGTGACACTTTGGGCGGCGCTCCGGTTGCCGGAATCGGCGCCGATGAACGGCTCGCGCCTATCGCTCGGCCGCTCCGTCCGCCTGGTGCTCACGGTGCCGCAGACTCTGGGCTATGCGATCGCGGGAGGCTTCGCGTTCGGTTGCGTTCTCGCTTACGTCGCCAGTGCGCAGCAGATCTTCGTCGACGTCTATGATCTGGGCGCCGCCTTCCCGGTCGCGTTCGGCGCCATCGCGCTCACCATCGGCACGGCTTCGCTCGTCAACGCGCGCTGGGTGGAGCGGCTCGGCATGCGGCTCGTTTCCCATGCGGCGCTCTCCGCCTTCACCGTGCTTGCGATGGTGCTCTTGGTTGCCGGGCTGCTCGGAGTTGCGAACGTGTGGGTGTTCATGCTGCTCATGGGCGTTCTGTTCTTCCTGTTCGGCCTCGTGGCGCCGAACTTCAATGCGCTCGCGATGGAGCCGCAGGGCGACAACGCCGGTATGGCATCGTCGATCGTCGGCTTCCTTTCGACGGCGGCGGGCGCGATCGCAGCGGCGGTGATCGGCCACGCGTTCGACGGCTCGATCGTTCCGCTGGCGGCCGGGTTCGTTTTTCTCGGTGTCGGCTCCTTCGCCATCGTCCTCTGGGTAGAGGGCGTGCACGGGCTGTTCCACTCGGGACGCTGAGGGAGTTTCGAGTTTCGCCGTTCAACGGCTCGCATGCGGCAACGGGCCCGGCCTGAGGCCGAACCCGCTGCTGTCGTCGCGTGTCTGATTGCGGGTGGTGCTCAGGTCTTACGGGCGACGGTTTCGCCCGGCACGGAGCCGCTCGCCGGTGTCAGCCGCTTTTTGGCGGACTGGTCGGCGAGAAGCTGGCGCAGGGCCGCCTCGCGCTCTTTCCATTGCGCATTGCCGGCGAGATTCTGCAGCTCCATCGGATCGGCCGTGACGTTATACATCTCGACCTCCTCCGGGGCGGGCGATGTCTTCACGCGCTGCTCGTAAAGGCGGCGGTTGGTGCCTTCGTCGGTCGCCTCGCGCCGCAGCGGCTTCACGATGAGATCCTGCACACCATCATCGCCGGGCGTGCCCGGCGTGCTCCAGTAGCGCGGATGGTCGAAGTAGCGGGAATACTTCCAGACCGCGCCGTCGATCTCGGCAACCACGGTCTCGACGTGGTTCGGCTGGGAGACGGAATCATACGTGAGGCCGATGAAATTCTTCTGGTCGAGGCCGCGGCTCGGGTCGTCGTCACTCATGAAGTAGACCGGCTCGGCCGACGCTTTGGCATCCGCTTCGCCGCGGATGACGGGCGACAGGTCGCGGCCGACGAGCGGAAGCGGATCGGTGAAGCCCGGAGCGATTTTCGCCCGGACGGCTTCGGCATCGACGCCGGCGAGGCCGAGGATGGTCGGTGCGAGGTCGATATGGCTCGTCGGAACGGGGACGGTGCGTGCCTCGCTCGCGCCCGGGGGCACGATGACGAGCGGCACACGCAGCGCTTCCTCGTAGGCCATATACCACTTCTGGAAGAGGCCGCCGTGTGAGCCGAGCAGGTCGCCGTGGTCGGAGGTGAAAATGACGACGGTGTTGTCGAGGAAACGGGATGCCTTCAGGGCATCCATCACCTCGCCGAGGTGCTTATCGACGTCGGCGTGCAGCTTGTAATAGAGACGGTAATAGTCCGGCCGCACGGCGCTCGCCTGCATGAACTGGCCGTAGGCGTCCTTGTAGGACTGCTGGCATGACGGTTTTTTGTCGAGCTTCTCCGTGCGCGATTTGGCGAACAGCGCCTTGTCGAATACGTCCTTCGGCACGTAGTCCGGCACGCTGAAATCGTATTGATTTTGCGCCGCAGCCGCGAGGTTGGTGAAGAATCCCCAGAGCGCGATGTCATGCGGGTTCGTGAACGAGGCCATGACGAACCAAGGCGTGTCGTCCTTCGCGGCGTCGAGATCCTGCAGCAGCTTCACGACCTGGGCGGAGATGGCGGGATCGCGGCCCTGCTTGCCTTTCGCGGCCGAGGAGCCGGAGCGCAGCGGATCGGAGCCATGGGGCTCGGGGCCGACCCAGCCCTCGAAGCCGAACGGATCGAGCACGTTCGCCTTCAGGTAGGTGTTTTCCTTTACGGGATCGTTGAAGCCATCGGCGTCGTAGCTGGTGACCACCTGGCTGGTGCCGGGCACGCGAAGATCGGCTTCATGGGCATGCCATTTGCCTTTCCAATAGGTGCGATAGCCCGCCTCGCGGAGGTAATGGCCGATGGTCGGCACCGAGCCCGGCAGCAGCCAGTGCATGTCCGGGTCCTCGGCGGCCTTGGCGGCGCCGTCGGTGTTGGCGACGCCGTGCAGCGAAGGATAGTGGCCCGTGTAGAGCGAGGTGCGGCTCGGCACGCAGGCGACGGAGGCGATGTAGTGGCGGTCGAAGCTGATGCCCTTCTGCGCGAGCGCGTTTTGCACGGGCAGGTGGGTTTTGCGGAATTCCTGCAGCGCCTCGCTCTCGTAGACGGTCGGGTAGCGCTGCTCATCGACGAGCAAAAACAGGATGTTGGGACGTCGTCCGCCGCCGTTCTTTTTCTTTGCCGCCGTTGCCGCCTCGGCGGTCGACGTCGCATCCAGGCCGCCCGCAATGCCTGCGGCGCCGGCGAGGCCGAGCTTCAAGGCGGTACGCCGGTCCACGTCGCGCGTATCGGTCATCGCTACTCCCCCTGCAAAAATCGGTTGCGGCGCTTGAAATCGGGCTAAAGTCCTGCGGCGCTGCCCATGTTCTCGCTAACGGAACGACGCTTGAGTTCAACTGTAGAAATTCAGTCGTATCGCTCCCGCCACAGGGGCTGCGAGGGTCTCGTCGATACGCTCGTCGATCCCGATATCGACATCGACGTTAGGGCCCTGTCGCGGGACGGCGGGCCGCTCGCGCCGGCAAAGCGCGCGTGGCTCTGCGCGCAGCCGGGCTTCGAAGCATCGGCGAAAGAGACGTCCGCGCGCCTCGTGGCGGCTTTTCACGGCAAACGGATTCTCAACCTCGTCATCAACGACCGCGGGCGCTTCATCGTCGCCCTGCTCGCGCTCGATTTGCACTTTCGTGACGATGTGCCGGATGCCGGGCTCACCTCGGGGCGCTTGAAGCGCGTGTGCTCGGAGATGGGTGTGTGCAGCCCGACGCGCGTCGCTTCGCTGCTCGCGCTGATGCGGCTCGGCGACTTCGTGCGGGCAATGCCTTCACCGGGCGACAAACGCCGGCGCGTTCTCGTTCCGACGGCGCGTCTCGTCGATTCGCAGCGTACGCGCTGGCGCTGTCACCTGGAGGGCTCGTCGCGTTTTCTACCGGAGGCGCAACGCGCCATTGCGGCGCTCGATGGCGAGGGGTTCGTTGCCGAGATGGTGCGCGTGCTCGCCGACCATTTCTATGCCGGACTGCGCATTCTCGATCTCGTTCCGGGGTTGCGGCTGTTCGGAGAGCGTACGGGGGGAATTTTCGTCGTCTTGGCGCTGCTTGCCGCCGCTGACGATAGAGCGCTGTGCGGGGAGAGGCCGGTCGGGACGTCGGTTTCAGATCTGGCGCGGCGCACGGGCACCTCGCGTGCGCACATCATCAAGCTGCTGGGCGATGCGGCGGCCGAGGGTTTCATCGACCGTCCGGCGAACAGGGACATCCTCCTGCAGCCGCGCCTTGTCGGCGCCGCCCACGATTTCCTGGCGGTGGGCTATCTGTTCCTAAACTACGCGGCAAAGCTCGCCTTCGCGCGGATGGACCGCGACGGGCGCGGATGAGATGGGAGGCGCCGCTTTTGCTAGAGCGGATGCACAGCATCTTTCGGCACAACCTTGCGCCGCAGCTCATCGGATAGGGCTTTGTGCACGACGCCGGAGTGCTGCTGCAGGAGATCCTTGCCGGTCTGGTAGTAATCGGTCTGAAAGGTGTGCTGCTTCATCTCCGCGATCCATGTGGGATTGACGCCCGCGGGAACCCAATATTTTTCGATGAGCCGCTCCCACTGTCCGCGGTCGAGCGCGTAGATTTTTCGCGTGTGCTTGTCCGAGCGCGACACCTCGTGGAAAAGCCAGATGCTGGCCGGCGCCGCAAACCGCTTCTCTCCCTGCACATAGATGAATACACACATGGAGCCGCACCGCTTGCCGGGCATGACGACGGTGGAGAGCCGGTGGGTCGCCTTGATCGCCTGCAGAACCTGGATGACGCGCTCACCTTCGCGCACCGAGCCGCCTGGGGAGTCGATGACGAGCCGGATGACGCTATGGGAAAGCTTGTGTTTTTCGAATGCGGCATGGATCTTTTCCGCCATGCCGCGGCGCACTTCCCCTTTCCACCGCATGATGAGAACTTCGGGGTGACGGCGCGATTTGGAAAGTCTCAGCTGACCGGATGCGTGGGCGTTGCAGGGCGTCGCGGCGATCGCGGCGGCCGTTGCGAGGGAGACAGCGAGCATTCCGAGTACTGAACGCATCGACCAATGTTTCCCCGGTTTGTAGACCGGCCAACCCATCCAAGCCGGCGACCGGTCTTCGGCGGCATGCGCCGTGACGGGCTCGCGTGGCGAGGCGTGCATCGCGCCGGTCTAATGCTTCGTCAGCTTTTCGATGCTGTCGATGTCGACGGCGTTCACTGCCGCCTTCAACTGCTCGATGCTGGCGCCGTGACCTTCCGCCTTGACCATGACCCTGTCGCCGACGAGCACGGCATAGCTGCCGATCCCGTCCCGGGAGTTGAAGTCCTCCATCGTGATGCGTCCATCGACGGTCGACAGCTTGCTGTAGCTTTCGGCATTCTGCTCGGTGCGGCTCACGCCGAGGGCGCCGGTGAGCCCCGCCATGGTGCCGGCAACCCCCATGTCGGAAAGTGAAAGCGTGATGGTCTTTTCTCCTTCGGCATAGACCGCCGATACCGATGCCAGATCGAGACCCGCGATGCTTTGGTCGGTCGAGCTTTCCGTGCGCTTAAATCCGGGCAGGGTGATGGGCATCAACTCGACGAGGTCGACGGTGGCGATCACCGGCAGCTTGCCATCGCCGCTCGATAGCGCATCGAGCCGCTTCCCCAATTCGCCGAGCTTTGAAAGATCGACTTTGCCCATGCCGGGTAGGGCTGGCGTCTCTGCGGGCGCTCCCTGTTCGCTTGCGGCCGAGGAAGACGTCGGCGTGGCCGGGGATTGAGTTGCCGAATGCAGCATCGGCGCCACGAGGGCGTAGAAGATCAGCGATGCAAGGATGCCGATGCCGACGAGGCCGGCGGTGAACTGTATCGCGCGCTCCGGCGGGACTCCGAGCAGAACAGGTGCTCCGGTCTGGATGAGGTAGAGAGTGTAAAGGACGCCGAGGACGGTCAGAAAGCCGAGCCAGGGGATGAGCAGGAAGACGTTGGCGATCCAGGCTGCGGTGGCGGAATAGGCTGCAAGTTTCAGTGCGCCGATGGAATCTTTCCGGCCGCCGAGGCGGGGTGCCAGCCAGTTCATCACGAGGGAAGCGGCGTACACCCAGGCGAGCTGCAGGGCGTAGCTCCACAGAGCCGATCCCGCAGCCTCGCCGAGGGGTGGCCGGTCATTAACGCCGAACGCCGAATGCCCCAGGAGGTCGTGGATGAGCTGACAGACCACCGCGACCCCCGCAACGGGAACGATGTAGCCCGTAAAGAGTGTTGCGAGGCTGGCGGGCTCGGCGGCGATCGCCGGCCACTGGCTTTTCGGGTCGAGCAGGATACCTTTGATCCGCGCCAGGAGCTGGGGCTCCGACCGGACGTGTGGATCGAACGTCATGCGCGCACCGATGCGTTTCAAAGGCCCTCTGCGAAAGGAATAACCGTGGGGAAACGCGGTGGCCTCCTCCGATCGGAGGAAAAGCTGTTCGGTGGGGTGAATTTGGCCGGGTGGCGTGTGTCGCGCGCGATCCAATGCATCCGCGCCGTGGCAGACATGATCCGCAGCTAGAGCCGTTCCGGTTTGGGTGGAAACGCAGAACGGCTCTAGACCATTGTTTGGTCGTGCTTCTTATCGGAAAACCGGTTCCCACTTTTCCGGAAGCACTCACTATCCACCGTGCTTCTTATCGGAAAACCGGTTCCCACTTTTCCGGAAGCACTCTAGCACCGATCGATATCCGAAGGTGCCGCACTGTTTCCGGCGAGACAGCGGAATGGGATCAGCGCGGGCAAGCTCATGCATGTTTTCTCGAGCTTGGAGCAGAGCCCATGTCGTCCCAGGTCCGCAGCGCCAATCTTTTCGTGGCCGTCACTGTCGTGGTGGCCTTCACGCACCCAGCCGCTGCCTTCGATTTCGGCAACAGTGCCGACAAGCACGCCTATTGCCAAGTCTATGCCCGGCAGGCGGTGAACGATGCGCGCGCTGTGGCGGCGCGCGGTTGCGGCTTCAGCGGCGTTTCTTGGAGCGGCGACGTCGATGTCCACTTCAAGTGGTGCATGGCGCAGACCGATGTCGGCGTGCCGACGCAGGAGAATCTCACCCGCAGCACAGCCATCGAACAGTGCAGCAGCGGGCAGAACGGTTTCCCGCCGGTCGTAGCCGACAGCTCCGCGGAGACCGCCAACACCTTTCCGCCGGTCGTAGCCGATACGCCAGCCGAGCAGCAAAGCACTTTCCCACCGGTCGTTGCCGACACTTCCGCGCCTGCCGCTCGCGACGAACCGGGCACGCAGTCTGCGAGCCTTCCCCCGGTGGTTGGACGCTCCAGCTCCCGGTCTTCCCGAACGGCTCGCACGTCGAACGTATCATTCCCCCCGGTGGTCGATGTGCCGGACGCGGATACGACCGTCGACCGGCGCGAGGAGATGCGCGCAGCCGTCGAACGGCTGATCGAGTTCAAGCGTGAACATGGGGACGAGATCCGTGAGGTTGCGCACGGGATGAAGGAGAAGATCAAGCGCAAGCTGTCGGATATCAACGCGCATCACGGCAAAGGTGACGATCAGGATGATGGTACGCTCGGGAACAAGATCAGGGAGAAGATCTCGAACCTGAAAGAGCACCACCATGGCAAGCACAGCGGTCAGACCGCCGGCAACCTGAAGGAGAATATCAAGCGGAGCCTTTCGGAGTTCAAGAAGCACCACAACGAGCATCATGGCCAGGCAGAGCGTTCGCTGCGGTCAAGAGCGAAGAACGCTCTCAAGGATGGTCTGATGCGTCGGCTCGCAACCCATTAAATTTCAATCGCCAGAAGCAAGAGCCGCGCGGCTTTCGCCGCGCGGCTCTGCCTGTATCGATCGGGCAAAGCCGGGATATCAGGAGCAGCGCGACAGGCACGCCTTGCGCTTCTTGGGCTCGTTGGGGAACTTAGAGAAGCACTTGTCCTCGCACTTCTTCTGGGGCTTCGCATTGCAAATACGCAAGCATGCATGCTTGTGGCCGCCGTTTTTTCCCTCGAGGACGCATTTTTTATAACAGCTATCGATCGACTGGCTGGACAGCACGACCGCGCCCGCGCCTTGCTGCACAGGCGGCGGCGAAAGAGCTACAGCGACGGCTGGAACAAGCGCGACGGCAACAGCGGCAACAACTACGCGAAGCATGTTCGTTTCTCCCGATGGCGGCGCTCGCCTGCCCGGCGTGTGAGGCAGAACGTCAAGGAACTTGCGAAGGGCCGGCCGCGGAGCGGCCCTTCGCCAGGGGTGGCACTACTTAGGACCTTGGTATTTCTCGCAACGCTTGGTTTTCGAATTCCACTCGCTCGCTCCGCAGCAGTTCGGCGGGGTGCCGAACGGCGTTGCACCCGAGCACTTCGGCGTCGTCGGTTTCGGCGGCATCGTGCACCGCCCGTGGAACAACTTTCGTGGTGGTGGACAGAAGCAATTGGGTGGCGTCCCCACCATGCCTCGGCTGCATTTTTCCTTCGGCGGCTCAGTTTTGGGCGGTGGCTGCTGCGGGGTTGCGTCCGGTATGCACTGCCCCGAGCGCGATAGATGCGTTCCGGGCGGGCATTTGACCGGCGGCTTCACGCATTTGCCGTTCTGGAACCGGGTACCTGGCGGACAGCAGTTCGGTGGCGATCCGGTCATTCCCAGCGGGCACTTGCAGTTTGGCGGCCTGCCGATGGTGCCGGCAGGACATTTGGGACCGTCCTTGTCCCCCTTGGTGCCGTCGTCGGTGGAGGGTGACTTGTCCGGGCGGCAAGCGCCGCGCAGGAAGTGCGTGCCCGTCGGGCAGCAATTTGGCCAGTTGCCGATCGGGCGCGGCGGCTTGCAGACCGGCTTCTCGGTGGTCTTGTCGTCGCCGCCCTTGCTGGTATTGGCGCCGCCGTCGCCGGTGGGCGACTTGTCCGGGCGGCAGACGCCGCGCAGGAAGTGCGTGCCGGTCGGGCAGCAATTCGGCCAGTTGCCGATCGGGCGCGGCGTCCTGCAGACCGGCTTCTCGGTGGTCTTGTCGTCGCCGCCTTTGCTGGTATTGGCGCCGCCGTCGCCGGCGGGCGATTTGTCCGGGCGGCATGCGCCGCGCAGGAAGTGCGTGCCCCTCGGGCAGCAATTCGGCCATGTCCCGACCGGACGCGGCGACCTGCAGACCGGCTTCTCGGTGGTCTTGTCGTCGCCGCTCTTGCTGGTATTGGCGCCGCCGTCGCCGGTGTCACGTTTATTGGGTACGCATGCGCCGCGCGGAGGATTGATCCTCGGATCAAAGTGCGTGTTGCGCTCGCAGCAGTTGGGGTACGTGCCGACAGGAAGGCTGCGCGGGCACACGTTGACGGGCGCGGTGGTGTCGCCTCCCCCGGCGTTATTCTCGATCGGTGGAAGCTGCGGGCGTCTCGTGACGCAGTTGCGGCCATTCCACTCCGTATCCGGCGGGCAGGCGCAGGCACCTTCGTCGAGGAGAATCATCCCGCCTTTGCATTCGGGCTTCTCGCGCTGTTCCGGCGGTGCCGCGGTCTGCGTCTTGACGGTGACGCACGAAGAAACATCCTCTGATCCACCCGCGCCTCCCGGCGCTTTACCCGCGCTGATGATTGCGCAGTTCGTGAATGTATCGGCGCTCCGTGGAATGCGCGCCGTCACGCGGAACGTCCGTTTGCCACCGGCGGGCAGAGTGAAATCGTCGGCCGTTCTGCAGTTGAATGGAATCTCCTTCGGCTGCTGCGCACACGGCAATGGCGGATCGACCGACGCAATGGTCATCGCATCGACGCCCGAGAGCCCATCGATCAGTGTGACGGCGCCGTGGTGCTCCGTCTGACCAGGATTGCTGATGGTCAGGTCGAAGGCACACTCCGACCCGGGCTTGCACGAAGCGGGGCCCGTCTTTTCGATCTTGAGCTTCGATGCATGCTGGGGCGGGTTGAGCTGCACGCTGTGGCAGGAGGGATCGGATGCTCCATCTCCTGCGGCCGTATCACCGATGGTGGCGCAGTTCGAGAAGGATTGTGCGCTCGCATCCGCAGGCAGGCGCACGATCATGACGTACTTGTTGTGCTCGCCCGGCGTGAGATTCATGTGGCCGGTGCAGGTGAAGGGGATCTCAGTCGGCGCGGGCGTGCACGGGAAGGGATCGGCGCCTGCCTGAGGGGTGATCGATACGACCTGTGCCGAAGACAGCCCCGACAGTCTGTCCGATACGGTGACGGGATCATCGTGGACGATCTGCTCGTCGTTGAAGATGTCGAGCTCGAACCGGCATTCGCTGCCGGGCCGACACGACTGGTCACCCGTCTTCGCCACCTTCACCTTGAACGGGTCCAGTCTCTGGGAAGCGCATTTCTTCTTGTCGGCCGTCAGAGGCCCCAGGTCGTTACCGAGGGGCACAAACTCCGCACAGTTGTTGATCGAGTTGCTGTTCTGCCAAGTGCTTCCCGGCTTGACCGAGATTCCAAGCTCGATGAATTTGCCGGGCGCCAGGGGAACGAAGGTGCCCGGTTTGAGCGGATTCGGCGCCCCGGGGATCTCGCAGTCGATCGACTGATTGGTCGCAATACCGCCCTTCCCGTTCTTCGCGGTCGTGCACTTCCAGCCCAAGTTGCCGCCGGGCCCTTCCTCGATGACCTCAGGCACACCGAGCGAGATGGTGTCGGTCACCTTGATCGGTCCGGTGAAGTCGCCGGTTCCCGTGTTCGTCACCCGGATGATGAAGAGGCATTCCTTCTTGAGCTCGCAGTGGTCTGCGCCCTTGGTGCCGGGGCTGGCATTACGCTTTTCGATGCTGAGATTGGCGAACGGCTTTTCGGTCTTGGCATCGCGGTTGATTTGGACGCAGCGCTCCCGGTTCTGAGTGTTGTCGACGTTATTGCCCGACACGCTTCCGCAGTTGAGCCCCGTGAACTGCTTGTCGATGGCGACCATCTTGAAGGTAGCGCTGACAGTACCGTTCGGCTCGATCTTGCCAGTGAAGCTGCAAATCGGGTTCGCACCCGTGGGACAGGTGACGCCGTTCGAGGCATTGGTGGCGATGACCTCGGCATTGAGCCGCTCGAACGGAGAAAACTTGTTCGGTCCCACCTTCATCGCTTCGTCGAAGAACGCGAACGTACCGTTGAACTCGCCTTCGCCTACGTTGCGCACCGAAATGACGAACGTGCATTCCGGCGCGCAGTCGCCTGACTCGAGCTTCTTTGTCGCCCGCAGCAGCGGTGTCTTATCCTTGCGCAGCGGTATCTCGGCGCAGGTCTTGTTTGCAGCGCCAGCAAGGGTGACGCAGTTGCGGATGCTTCCTGCGTCCGTCGTCTCCTGGGGAACCATGTTGAACGTGAATTCGAGCGGCGGGTCGCCCGCCTTGAGCGGCCCTGGAATCTTGCAGTGCAGGCTTCCCTGACCGTCGTGCTTGCATCCGTTTGGCAACGACGAGTTCAGCGCAATCTTGAGCTTCTTGTCGAGGAAGGTGGCGTCGTCGTCGAACTCGATATCGCCGTCGAAGTCACCGGGGCCGGGGTTCTTGACGGTGACCTTGAACAGGCATCCGCCGCCGAGTGCCGAACAGGAGTTGACCAATGCCTCCTTGGCAACCTGGAGCTGCCCCTGCTGGCCCGGTTGCGGGCCCGGCGCATTCATCGGCAGCGTCGCGCACGTTTTGGCCGGCGCATCTTTCAGGGTGGCGCAGTTCTCTACGTTCTGCACCGCGCCGATACCGGGGCCGAGGTCGAAGGTGAGGGTGAGCGGGGGCGCGGCGCCGTTGGCCGGAATCTTCAGTTTGGCGGTGCACTTGAAGCCCTGTCCGTTCTTCGGACACGTCCACGGTGCGGCGGGTGCGGGCGTGATCGCCGTCGCGCCGAAGATGGCGCCGTCGCCGGTGATGGAATCATCGAACTCCACCTCGCCGTCAAAGTCGGTCGCGCTCGTATTGGTAACCGCGAAATTGAAAGTGCAGATCCGGTTGTCCTTACAGGAGACGCCCGTCTTCAGAAGCGATATCTGGCCCGCGGTCGAGGGTTTCGGCGTCTCGGGCTGCTCGACGGGCAGCGTCGCGCAGACAGGGCCGACGGGCGCTGCAGGCGCGCCGTTCGGCGCATCGGCCGCCTGATCGTTTGCGCCGTTCGCGGGCTGCCCGTTGGCGTCGGCAGCGCCCGCGCCGCCTCCGCCAGCGGCTCCGCCTGCGCCGCCACCGGCAGCCGCGTCCGCAGCGAGGCCCGTAGGCGTCTTGACGACGTCCTGAACGCGCCCGCTCTTGTCGGCGAAGTCGACGTTAACAGAACTGCGCACCGCCTCTTTGGTGTTGTTCTTCGCGCTCGTGACCTTGTAGCGCAGCGTCAGCTTCTGATTGGCTGCGAAGGTGAAGTTCTTCTGCTGGCACAGGATCTCATCATCGATGTTGGGCGCAGCCGTGCAAGGCAGCGCCGGATCGGACGTGAACGAAAGCAGCTTCAGCGCGCCCCCGGTTGCAGCCGTGTTCGCCTCAACGTTCATCGGCGATTGGCGAAGCTCGATGCGCAAATCTCCCGTGACGGCCGGGCCGGTGTTCGTCCCGGTAAGCTCCCACTCGCACCCGATTGCCGGGTCGCAGTTGTCAGAGAGCGCGCGCACCTTGAAATCGACCGCCCCGACCTGCGTATCCACCGGAGCAAGAGGATTCTGGATGGGTGCCGCATCGGGGCCGTCGAGATTCATGAACGACCGGACCGGACCGGCGTTCGCCGTGCCGATCGAAGCGGTGTAGTCGGCCGACATGAACCTGCTGACGTTCGGGTTGATCGTGGCCTTCACCTTGATCGGAATCGAGATCGTCTGGCCGACGGCAAGATTGGTCTTTCCCGTGCAAGTGATGAGCGTCTTGTTCGCCGGTTCGAGCGTGCATTGGATGCCGGCCGGAGGCGTGACGGATTCTGGAACGAGCAGAGCGAGGAGCGATTTGTTCTCTTCCGTCGTGATGTTCGATGTGAAGAAGCCTTTGAATTCGCCCTCTAGTGTCTTATCGCCGACGTTTGTCGCCTTTGCCTCCCAGGTGCACCCGCCGGTCGATGTCGAGCACTTCGGCGAGACGGGCACGAGCTCGACCTTCAGTCCTTTGTTCGTCGCAGTGCCGGCATTCGGCGGACCCGCACCCAGCTTGTTCGCCGGCGCGGGACCTGCGCCGCCCGGTTGCGCCGTCGCGCAGTTCTTCAGCTCCTTCTCCTGACCGATGCCCTTGGGGACGAACGACAGCGGCAGCGATACCGTCTCGCCGTTCTTGATTGTGCCCTTGTGCGTGCACGTGAATTTCGGCGGCGCGGTGCATTCCCACGGTGCCGGGACAGCGCCCTCGATCGTGGCGCCGCCGAGGTTTGCCGCACCGCCCGTCAGCTCGTCGCCGACGACGATCTCGGGCAGATCGGCGCCGGAATTGTTGGTGACGTCGATGTTGAACGCGCAGCCGCCCTTCTCCGTACACGTGCCGGGCACGGCCGACTTGGTGATCGAGATACCGCCGGCCTCCGCGGTCTGTCCGCCGTCGGCGGTCGTTGTGCCGTCGCCGCCGTCCTCGACGGGCGGAAAGGTTTCACCGCCGCCCTCATCGCTGGCCGTGCCGCCCCCACTGGCGTCCTCGACCGGCGGGAAAGCGCCACCGCCGCCATCTGCGCCGCCGCCCGCAACCGGCGGGAAGGCGTCGCCGCCTTCCACCGGCGCGGCTCCCTCGGCGATGGGCGGGAATCCGGCGTCGACACCGCACAGGCGCAGTGCAGCGACGCTGCCCACGTGTCCGCGGACATCCGGGTCTCCCTGCTGCGGGTTATAATCGATGAACGCGCTCTGGGCCGGTGGCACGTTCGCGGGCCGGACCAGCTCGAGTGCGTTGAGCTGCACGCCGCTGGCGGTGGTGCTGAGCGTGTCGCCGGTGGCTGCTACCGCCCCGTCGCACGTGTTGAGGTCGATGAAGCCATCCGGCCTATAGCCGTATTGGAGACTGATGCCGCCGCTGCCCGCGTTGCTGCTGTCGGCGGTGCCGACGGCATAGGTCGCGGGGTCCTCGCGCCAGAGGCCGGGCGTGTTGGGATCGTCTGGCGTTTCCGGGGTGTATCGGAACACCTGTGCGCCGGTTTCTGTGAAGCTACCGTAGTCGTAAGGGCTCTTCACCGGACTGCGCTGGGCGAGCAGCATGCGGCCGCTGGCGTCGAACGCGATAGCCGTTATGGGGAAGGGCTTTTCGGCCTTGACCGAGACTTCCCGTCTCGCGTCCGTCAGAAATGCACCGCCGTTGAGGCCCACCGACCAGATTTCCGGTCCTTCGGCTACGGAATAATAGAGGCGTCCGTCATGGACAGCGAGGGCGTCGACCCGACGAGCCGGCTGTGTAAATCCCCAGGTCGCGGGATCGTCGGCTTTGAAGTCGTTGCTCGCGATGTCGAGGCGGCTGCCGTCGTCCGAGACCGCCTCCAGTCCGTTGCTGCGGCGTCCGGCGACGCCATGGTCGTACTGGCCGAGGTCGGCGGCATTGTATTCGAGGCCGAAGCGATGGATAAGCCCGCTGTCGAGGTCGGACGCAAAGAGCGTGCGGGACTTCGGGTCATAGGCCAGCCCGCCGATGCCCGGTCCGCTGTTGAGGATGCCGGAGAATGCCGTGTCGGCGAGGTAGGTGACGGCACCCGTCGCGCCGTCGATCTTATAAATGGCGCCTGGGCTGTTGCTCGACAGAGCGCCGAACTGCCCGTCCATGAAGCTCGCATCGGGTGCGCCGGCCTTGAGGCGTATCGGTTTGCCGTCGGCGGCACGGCCAGCCCCTACGATGCGCAAGCCGAATGCGGATGTGGCCGCCGCGAAGATGCGCGGTGGACCGCCGTTGTCGCTCGGATCGATCGCCAGCGCAAAAACCTGGCCAATGTCCTTGGCGGGAACATCGAGGCGCGGCGGGGCATTGATCAGCTGTCCGGCAGGCGTGCCGCTGAGACTGGATGCATCGAAGATCCGCAGGGATGGCGCACTGAGGTCTATGAAAGTGCGATCGAGGGGATCGACGCCCAGCGGAAGCTTGTCCGTTGCGAGCACCGTGCCGGAGAATCCCGTGACCGCAATGTCACCGGGCTTGAATACGGCTGCCGGCGTCACCTCGTCGCCGGATTCGGCGGGGGAGGCGACGCTCATGACCAAAGATGTGAAAACGACTACGGTCGCCGCTGCAAGTCGGCCCATCAATCGGGTCACGCTCATCTTTAATCCTGCGCCAGCCTCGAAATTTCGGTCAGCGATTTTCTCAGGATTAGAGATGAGCTGCCTCATCCGTTCGGACGAGATCTCGGAGGTGCGCCCGAAAATGGACTGGCGGCGCCGGCTACGAGCTTCACGAGGTCGGCCTGGCGGCGGCATTCTGTTTTTTGGAACAAATTGCGCAGGTGAGTTTTAACCGTCGTCTCGGAGATGCCGAGGGCATCGGCGGCTAGTGGTGCGCCGCCGATCTCGACCACCGCCTGCAGAACCCTCACCTCCATAGCCGTCAGCTTGAACATTTTGGCAACGATCTCCAGGGCGGACGGGTTTTCGACCGACGCACGCCGAATGAAAATCGCGGCAGACGCTGCCTCTGGAATCCCCGCCTTCTCGCGCGTGTTCGCCGTCAGCGGCAGGACGTGCGCGAGCCAGCGTTCCATTCCAGCCGGTGAAATCGGCACAGCGACGCCCTTGGCGGTGATGTCGTGGCCGTTGCCCTCGCTGGATACGATGGCCTCCTGCAACAGGCGGTTGGCCTTGGGGTCGACGGCGGAGAGGCTGGCGCGCGGACCGCGCAGGAGCTTGCCGTCGCGCAGCAGTCCTTCAGCGGTGGCATTGGCAAATATGATGCGTGCGCGCGCATCGACGAGAAGAACGGCATCGGAAAGCGCCATGAACGTATCGCTGAGGGCCGCCAACGCGGTCTTTTGATTGTCGATCACGTTGCCGATGAGAACGGCGCGGCGCAAATGGGGTACGACGAGCCCGAGCTTGCGACGGCACTCGACATCGACGCGGCCCAACGTCGTGTTGCGCCGGATGGCGAACAGTGCGGAGCTCGTTGCCGACTTGTCGAGGTTGGCGCCGATGACGTCGACCAATCCTTGAGGAGCCACCCACTCCTTGTAGAAACGCGTCTCCTCGAACTCATCATATGGGATGAGGTCCGATTGACTGAACACGATCCCCGGATCGACAAAGCTCGTTGCCGGAGCCAGCGGGTTCAGCTTGTAGTATTCCTCGACATAGAGACGTTCATAGTGCTGATCGTTTCCCCACTGAAAGTGCAGGACCGCATGTCTGCTCGATGAGTTCTGCGAGAAAAAATTGGCGCTCGAACCCCCGACGAAGGTGCTTACTTTGGCAAGTATCTCGCTCCAGGCGCTTGGAACGAGCGCGGCGTCATAAATATCCGCAATGAGAGCGGACAACTGCACAAGCTCGTCGCCCACTGGGCCTCCAGACAATGCAGAAAAAATTGTCAGCGGTGCTCAAATCGTCGACCCCGGCCGACCGGGGCACGCCCATGCGGGCATCCTCCGATCGAACGAGGGCCGGCTTTTTTTCCCACAGATGGGGCCCCGGCGGAAGTGGATACTGTTCTATGAATCATGTTCTCGACGGCGTTTCCGGTGTAGCGGGTCCGGGCCCGTAAACGCCGGCAGTGCTTGGTATTTTCAATGTGCCGTTCCCGCCGAACGCGGCCGGCTCGCCACATTTTTCGCCCGTGCGTGACACGAACACGCCGTGGAACAGCGCCGCCTGCAGGTCTGTGCGCGACGGGCTCCATGTGCCTACGCCCAAGACGATCGGGTAGCTCGCTCGCACGTCCGCTGCCCATGGCGTTGGCGCTGTTTGCAGTGGCCGAACTTGCCCGCAACGTCATTGCAGCGTTTCGAGGTAATCCGCCGCGGCGACCGCTTCCTCCTCGCTGAGCCCTACGTTCGGCATCGCGTTTCCGGGGCGCACGGCCTGCGGATCCTTCAGCCACAGTACGAGGTTGTCGCGCGTGTTTTGCAGCGTGCCTGCAATAAATCTCTGTCCGCCGATGTGCGTGAGGGGAGGGCCGACTTTGCCGTCCGCATTGGGAATCCCCGGGATCGTGTGACACGTCGCGCATCCCGACCGCATGATCACCTGCACGCCGGGGTGGGTGTTCTCGCTCGTGTCGCGAGTGACGTCATCGCACCCGCAGATGGCGAGCACCAAAGCGAGACCCACATATGTGCTCGCAGCTTTCAGCATGCGCGCAAGCCTATGTTGACGACGACGCCAAATATGATGGCGGCGCCGAAAGCGAGGCCGAACAGCATCCCCCAGAGAGACATAAATCTCGTGCGCCCCTCCCCGATCTCGGCAAGCTCGTGGACGTCGCCACGGGATTCCGTTCGTGTCCGACGCCAGTTCCTGTAGGAGAGCGCAGCAGCGAGAATAACGACCGCCAGCGCCAGGGCGTCGATCCCATAGAGAACAGGAAAAATCCATTCCGGTAGTTTGGCTGCGCCCGGGGAACAGGCAAAGCTGGTGACGCCATACTTCACCGTCAGATCGCTTACCCAGGCAATCGGTGCGCCGACGAAACCAAGCAGTATCATGGCCCAATGCACCCGGTGCCGATGAGGCGCCGGGTGTGCTTCCTGGGAGCTGATCAATGCGTTCGCCATCATGCGCTCATGTACGGCGTGAGATAGAGGGTGAAGAACACTACCAGCCAAACGGCATCGACGAAGTGCCAGTAAACGGCGCCAATGGAGATCGCCGCATGGCGGGTCTCATCGAAGTACTTCCGATATGACCATGCGGTGAGCGTGGCCAACATCAGCAGGCCCGCGATCACGTGGGCCATATGAAAGCCGGTGATCGTGAAGAACAACGAGCCGTACGGGCCTGAAGCAAGGGTAAATGGCTTGGACTTCCACTCGACGATCTGCACGCCGACAAAGACCAGCCCCAGGAGAGCGCCAACGCTCAATCCGACCAGTTGCGTGCGCGGTCTGTTTTGGCGGACAGCCCGTTCTCCTATCCAAACAGCCACGCTACTGAGCAAAAGAATGATCGTGTTGGGTGCCGCCAACGAAAGGCTGGGAAGCTCGGGTGGCCAGGCGCCCGTATGCGGTTGAGCTGCGAGATAGACGTAGCTGAAGAGCAGGTATCCGAAGAGTGCCGCTTCCGTGACAATGCCGGCGATGATGCCCCACCAGCCCGGCGCCGATGCGCCAATGCTGCCGACAGGGAGTTTCTCCGCTCCTATGACGACCCGCTGTGTTGTCATGGTAGCGTCTCGGTTGTCTGCGCCAGTTTGCGACGCGGCCACAGCCAGCCGACCGTGATCGAAAGGCCCACGAGGCCGTCCAGGATCACAAGCCACCAACTCTGGGTCATCAGCGCGGCGAATAGAATCGTGAGGACGACCGACAAAAGAAACGGCGCCAAGCTGTCCTCCGGCATTTTCACAATTGCTTTCGGCATGGCGTCGAGCGTCGTGGTGCTGAGCGCTTCCTTTCCCTGATCGAGCGCGTAGCCATAGGCGAGAGAGGAGAACTCGGTCCTCTTCGAATCGTACCGTTCCCATAGCGGGGCTCGGCTAGCGATCATCGGGATGACTGCGAAATTGTACGGCGGGGGCGGCGAGGGAATGGCCCAGTCGAGCCCATCGCCGTCCCACGGGTTAGGCCCGGCGAGGGCACCCCGCCGAAGCGAGCGAACGACGTTGATGAGCGTCAACAGCAATCCGACCGCCAAGGCGAAAGCCCCGACGGTGACGATGAGATTTATCGTGTTCCACCCCATGTCGGGAGGATACGTGTAAACCCGGCGCGGCATGCCTCTGAGCCCGAGCAGATGCATCGGGAAGAACGCGAGGTTTATGCCAAGGAAGGTGAGCCAAAAGCTCCATTTTCCCCACCGCTCGTCAAGCAGCCTGCCCGACATCTTCGGGAACCAGAAATAGAGGGCGCCGAGCACCGGAAAGAGGTTCCAGCCGATCAGCACGTAGTGGATGTGTGCGACGACGAAGTAGGTGTCGTGGAGCTGCCAGTCGGTCGGAACCGACGCCGTCATGAACCCCGACAGACCGCCGATGACGAATACGACGATGAAGCCGGCAAAATAGAGAAAGCTCGTGGTGAAGACCGGACGCCCCGACCAAATGGTGGCAAGCCACGCGAAGAGAGCAACGCCGCTCGGGAGTGCGATGACGATCGATACGGCGCTGAAGAAGCCGAGAGAGATGTTGGGTAGTCCGGTTGCGAACATATGATGCAGCCAGACACCGTAGCCGAGCATCATCGTCAGCACCGTGGCGAGCGCCACCAATGAAAATCCAACGAGCGGTCGACGGCAGAGCACCGGAAGGGCTTGCGAGACCATGCTCAGGGCAGGCAGCACGATGATATAGACCCAAGGGTGCCCCCATATCCAGAACAGGTGCTGCCACAGAAGCGGATGACCACCGCTCTCGGGTTTAAAGAAGTGCGTGCCAAAGCGCCGATCGAGCCACAGCAGGAAAAAAGCCAGGCTCACGGCGGGTACCGACAGAACGCTACCTACGGAGATCGTCAGAGTGCCCCAGCTCATGATGGGCATGCGATTGATCGACATGCCGGGCGCGCGCATGGTGAGGATCGTAACGATGAAATTGATGGACGAGAGCGTCGTCGAAATGCCGAGAAGGATGTTGGCGAACGCGTAGAAGTCTATGTTGAAGCCGGGATCACTCGCCTCAGAGGAAAGCGGCACGTAGTTGAACCAACCCGCGTTGGGCACAGCACCGACGAGAAAGCTCGTGTAGAGAAACGCACCGGAGAAGAGGAACACCCAATAGGTGAAGGCGTTGAGGCGCGGCATCGCCATGTCGCGCGTGCCCAGGATCAGAGGCTGCAGGTAGACGCTGAAACCCGTCAATATTGGCAGCGCATACCACAGGATCATCGTGATCCCATGGATGCTGAACAGCTCATTGTATCGCTCGGGAGAAAGCAGGGACTGGTTGGGTTGCGCGAGCTGCAGGCGCATGATCAGCGCTTCGACGCCGCCAAGTGCCAGAAAGATAAACGCCGTGACGATATATCGTATGCCGAGTGTCTTGTGGTCGACGGTCGACAGCCAGCCGCGAATTCCAGGCTCACCTTCCCACAGTTTTTCGAGGCGCTGGCGCAGCGCCTGCGTGTCGTTCGCCAGTACGGGTGCACGGAAGTAGTCTACATCTGACATGGCATCGCCCGCCTATCGTAGCGTCTGCAAGTAATCCCTCACCTGATTGAGCTCAGGTCCAGAAAGCTTGGTCATCGGCATCTTCGCACCCGGCTTTATGTGCTGCGGATCAGCGATCCACCCGGCAAGGAAGCCAGGGCGATTGGGTAGCGTTGCCGCTGCGAGCGTGCGCCGGCTCATCAAGTGCGTGAGGTCGGGCCCTACCATGCCACCGGCAGGGGTGCCGCGGACCGTATGGCAGATGCTGCATCGCTGCATGAAGACGGTGTTTCCCATCTTTGCAGCCGCAGCCGTCGGGGCGCGCGCGGGCACCAGCTGTTCTCGCCACCAGTCCATGAAGCGCGGTCGCGGCGACGCGACGACCTCCATGCCCATGTGTGCGTGCTGAAGTCCGCAGTATTCGGCACACTGGCCGCGATAGATTCCAGGCGTGTCCGCCTGGAGCCATGTCACATTCGTTTGCCCCGGGATGAGATCGGTTTTGCCGGTGAGCTTCGGAACCCAGAAGGAATGGATTACCCCGGGGCTCTTCAACACCACCGACACGGGCTCGCCGACCGGAATGTGAATCTCGTTGGCGGTCGTGAATATCTGAGCGGGGTTGTCGGAGAGATACCGCACTTCCCACCACCACAGGCGCGCGGTCACTTCGATGGTGAGGCGGGGTTTCTGCGGCGGGCTCGATATGCCTGCGATCGTCGCGACGGTCCAAACCGTGACACCGAACAGGACCAATGCGGAGAGGACGAGGCCCGTGTAGATCGCCCGCACACCTCCGGGTGAATCGTAAACCGGTGCGGTACCGGGCAACGTGATCTTCGGCTGCCACCATCCTCGCCAAAGGGCGATGAGGAGAATGGCGATCACAATCACGAAGACGACGATCGATATGATGAGTAAACCCCAGGTGAGGTGGCTGACGTTGCGCGGCCCGTTTCCGCTGAGGTAGCCCATAGGTGCGTCGGCGCGCGCCGACGTCGCATAGAGCCAAGCAGCGAAACATGGGAGCGCCGGAACGCAATTGGCGGAATGTCGAAAGGGGCTGCGCACGACCGCGCTCCCGAGCTAAGGGTTTGGCGCTTGGCCGTTGCTGAATTTCTGGGTGTAGTTCCAGGGTCGAGCGGTCGACGGCTTGAATTCCTTCGGCACCTGCTCAATCGCCGGAGACGTCATCGAAGTCGTCGTGCCCCACTGCTGTACTGGAGCCTGGTTGATGTTCTCGATGTAAGCGACAAGATCCCAGATCAGCTTTTCAGGAATGACGGTGCCCCATGCGGGCATGCCGTTCGGCCGTCCCTGGTGGATCGACAGATAGATGTTCTCCGGCCGATCGCCGTAGATGAACGGTCGATGGCTGAGCGCCGGGCCCATGCCGCCACCGCCATTGGGCATGTGACAGCCCACACAATTGAAGTTTGTAAAATACTGCAGGCCGCGCTGGGCCGCGTCGGCGTCTAGTTTGGGGATTGCAAGCTTCGGACGGACGTTCACCGCGCCGGGTGTGAGATTGACGACCGGGACGTCGATAAGCCTGTCGGGCGATAGCGCATCGCTTCGCGTCGGATTTCCGCCGCCGTCGCCAGATCCGAGAGCGGGACTTTCCTGCGCAGATCCGGATAGCGGTACCGCAGTCGCTAAGCCGGCGACTATTGCCGAAAGCATGAGACCCACGCGGACGGGGGCTGTGCAGATGAGTGCTACCATGGTCCTCATCCCCTCATTGCTGCGGGGCTGCGATATTTGCCGTGTCGCGTTTGTTTGCCGGCAGGGCGAACACCAGCAGCGTCGCACCTCCGACGGTGTGCGCGGGTAAATCCTGCATCGCACCGGTGAAGCCTAACGCGCCGTTGCGCACGCGGGGGTCGATCTTCGCGGCTGCAATCGCTCCGGACCAACCGCCGACGCCGGAGATGATGGCGACGTACTGGCGCCCATCGGCACCAGAGAATGTCGTCGGCTGGCCAATGAATCCCGAACCCGCTCGAAACTGCCAAAGAAGCTTTCCGCTGTTCGCATCGACGGCCTTGAACCACCGGTCCATCGTTCCATAAAACGCCACATCGCCTTTGGTCACGAGGGCTCCGCTCCAGACGGGAAGCGGCTCCGCTATCGCCCAGACTTTCTTCTTCGTGACGGGGTTCCAGGCCATGAATTCCCCGCGGTCGCCGCCGGGGCCTGCGAACATGTCAACGTCCGCACCGACGTAAGGCGTTCCGGCGATGTATCCGACGTCGCCCGTGAGGAAATTCATGCAAAGGTGCTGGTGTGGAACGTAAAGGAGCTTTGTGCGCGGCGACCATGCCGAAGGCTGCCAGTCCTTCGCGCCTGGGGATGCGGGACACACGTTGCGGACCGTCCGGCCGACTTGCGGCGTGAGGCTATCGTTGAGCACCGGCCGGCCGCTCTTGAGATCGATCGCGCTGATCGTGTTCACGGTGTCGAATGCGTCGGCGGATAAAACCTCGCCCGTCGCGCGATCGAGCACGTACATATATCCATTGCGGCCAGGGTGGATGAGGACTTTCCGCACCTGGTTGTTGACGGGCAGATCAACCAGGACGTTCTCGTTGATCTCGTCGTAGTCCCACAGATCGTGCGGCCCGATCTGATAGGCCCACTTGGCCATGCCCGTATCGGGGTTGCGCGCGAAGATGGCGCAGCTCCAGAGATTGTCGCCGGGACGAGTCTGGTGGTTCCAGGCGCCGGGGTTGCCTGTTCCATAGTAGATGAGGTTGAGCTCGGCATCGTAGGAGATCCAGCCCCATGCGTTGCCGCCGCCCACCTTCCATTTGTCCGGCGGCCAGCTTTTCACTCCCATATCCTTGCCGCTCATCCAAGGGTAAGGCGGCTTGAAATCGTTTCCGATCAGAACCTCGGAATCGGGGCCGGTCGAATAGGCGCGCCATAGAATTTTCCCGCTGTTTGCGTCGACAGCGGCGAGCCAACCGCGCGCGCCGTACTCACCGCCGCTGTTGCCGACCAACACCTTGTCCTTGACGACCACGGGCGCCATCGTGATCGTCTCGCCTTTGTTGATGTCGCCGAGACGGGTATGCCAGAGCTCCTTACCCGTCGCGGCATCGATGGCGACAGAGTACCCGTCCAACGTATTGAGAAAGATCTTGCCTTTGTCGTAGGCGAGCCCGCGGCTGACGACATCGCAGCAAGCGATGCCAGCCGCCGCCGAATCCGGCTTTGGCGCGTAGGACCATTTGAGATCGCCGTTAGCGAGGTCGAGCGCGAAGACCTGATTGGGATTAGGCCCGGCGTACGGTGCAACGACGTAGACAACGCCGTTGATGACAAGCGGCGCCGCTTCCTGTCCGCGCGCAGCACCTAGAGAGAACATCCACGCGACCTGCAATTGAGCAACGTTAGCCGCGTTTATCTGGTCGAGCTCACTGTAGCGGGTGTTGGCGTAGTCCTTGGCTGCCATGCCCCAGTTGTTCTTGTCTCCGACGAGCTGCTCTATCGTCGGGGGCGGCGCTGCGCTGCCCGCGGCGCTGGGGTTCGGTGGCGAATTCGGTGGCGAAGGAGATGGCGCTGGGGTATCGGCAGCCGCGCTGACCGTGGCTGTCAGGAAAAGCAACGCTGCATATGGCAGGCATCCCCTGGGGCCGCAAAGCATGGGCTGCTTCCTTCTATTTTGCGCCGGCGGTGTGCGGCTCCGGAACTCCGAGAAGCTTTCTCGTCTCTTTCACGTCTCCGGCGGAAACCTCGCCGAAGTGATTGCCCCAGTTCGTGCGCACGTACGTCGCCACGGCGGCAATTTCATCGTCCTTAAGGCTGTCGGCGAAAGTGGGCATGACGGACGTACCGAGCAAAATTCGAGCGGCGACGAACTGCGATATGGCGAGCATGCGGTCTCCCGCCAGGCGAGGACCGACACCGCCACCACCCATCTGACCATGACAGGCAAAGCACTTGGCGTTGGTGTAGACGGTGGCGCCATCCGGTGGCTGCGCCGCTCCGGGCACGCCGGAAAGGCTGAGCAGAACGAGCGCGGCAATGAAGCGATGCGGCATGGGAACACGCCTAAAAGGAACAACAGGAATGAACGTCGGCTGTCGGTCGTTGTTCCTTGCCGGCGCAAAACTGTTCGCATGGGCTGGCGGAATTTGCAGATTCGGATGGCGAAAGGCGTACTGTGCGCGGTGCACATGGCCGTGGGCCGTACGGCGGACTTTGCGCTAATCGTAACAAATGCAAGTTCGTGCGTTATTTCTCGAACGCGTCGAGGCCCGACCTCAACGTATCCTCACGCTGCACGCAAGATCGCGTTTCCTAGCGCGACATGGGCTGACGTGGATGGATGCCCGCGAACTTGGTCGATGCGCGGCCGTCACGAAACGCCGCGGTTCGCTTCCGTCGTTCCCTCCAGCCGCTCCAACTCCCGGAGCCACACGGCGAACAAGTAGACGATCTGCGCGGTGAGCAGCAGACCTGCCGGCACCCACATGATGAGACCGCCGAGCTGCTGGTCCTCCAACGGCGACAATCCCCAAGGCTGGGTGGTGGTGAAGTGCGGAGCGAAGATCGCGCGCGGCAACAGAGTAAACACGGCAGCAAGTGCACCCATTTGCAAGCTCGTGAACGATGCAGTCGCGAATGCGTATCCCTGCTGCGCTCGCAGGATGACGCGCCAGAGCACCAGCGCCGTTCCGATCAACATGAGCTGCATCGACCAATACGCGACGTGGCTTGGGAAGGTCACATCGTAAAATAATGGTAAGTGCCACGCCCAAAGTGCCGCTGCAAAAGCCAAGCTGGCTGCGAGTGCCGTCGCGCCGGACGGCTCGCCCGCGCGAACTCGAAAAAGACGTAACAGCATCAGATCGAGGCCGCCCAGCACGAGAAGGGGTGCTGCCACGATGGTCGTCAGCATATGCTGCGTAACGCGAACCGAGAACAACGCGACCCCGAGGTTACACAAGGGCGACACGAAAGCGATGGCCAGGACGCTCCAGCCGAGCGCGAAGGCAGCAGCCTCTCGACGTCTCAACCCGCGCCCGAGCCGGGAGTTGAATGCAATTGCATACAAGGCGACGATGGCGAGCAGCGCGATGACCAGAAACGGATCAAAGTTCCAACGTTCCGCGTGGGGCACCGGCGCCGCACCGCAGTAGGGGATCGCGCTGATCCAGGTCTCGCGACTGAACATCGTGTCTCTCGCATTCCGATTTCGGGCTGCGGACATGCGTATCCGTAGCGAAACTCCGCCTCCGCCCCAATGTTCCCCGCGGTCAGCTGCCGATGCAGGATCACGAGAGAAAAGAGTGTGGGGGTTCGGGTGTACAGCGGCGGGTAATGCCCCGGTCCTTCGCGGAATGACGGGCGTGTCTGCCAGCGAGCCACGGCGTCGACAGCTGCTCCACGCTGCAATGGATGGCGCCCTGGTCTATCGCCAAGCCAAGCTCGCTGCTGGCCGTCCCGTGGCGGAGCAAGGTTGAGCCGCGCATCGCTGCGGCTGAAGATGTCAAATCGGAAGTTCTTGCGGCTGGAGTACGCTGGAGAATGGCTGCGGTCGTCCACATTTGGGCCCTGCGTTAGCCGGTAAGCTGCATCGAGAGCGTTCTACGGACACACTGGTGGGGATAGCCGTCATGGAGAAATCACCGCAACCGCGCGCGTTGTTCAACGATCCCGTGGCGGTCCTTACCATCGCTCTTGCCGCCGTTCTTCTGGCGCTCGCCGTTTTCCGCTGGCGCGAGAATGGCTGGGGCCCGCTGGTCTGGCTCGGCGGGTTCGTTGCCAGCATGGCCATCCGCACTCCGTATGCGTTAAAGAATCGGGCCAACGTCGTCGTTGACGCCCGCACCGGCGCCACCGACGTGATGCTGCTCGTGGGTATGTTCCTGACGATGATGCTGCTGCCTCTGCTTCAGCTTGCGACAGGCGTATTCGCGTTTGCGAACTACGCGTTACCCTCCTGGGTGGTCGCCGTCGGTGCCCTGCTGCAAGTGCTTTACCTATGGCTGTTCTGGCGAAGTCACGCCGATCTGGGGCGGAACTGGAGCGCCGGACTTGAGGTGCGTCAGAGCCACGATCTCGTGACCTCCGGCATCTATGCGCATATGCGCCACCCGATGTACGCGGCGATCTGGATTGCCGTTCTCGCGCAGCCGCTCCTCATTCAGAACTGGATTGCCGGAGCGCTCGTCATTCCAGCCTTCGCCGCCATGTGGTTCATCCGTGTTCCCAACGAAGAAGCGATGATGCGCACGACGTTCGGGGTGGCGTACGACGACTATTGCGCCAGGACGAGGCGTCTCATTCCAGCGCTACGGCGGCTGCGCTGAGGCGCCGAAATGGCTTCGCTCCCAGGTCCGTGTGCGTGACCAGCGGATGCGGCTGGTCTCGACCGCCGGATGCGTCGATCATCTGTCGTCTACGATCCTTTCCTGCACGTCATCCTGATTTCTCAGTGATGTCGATGTGCCGTTCGATTTGGCCAGCTGCGGTGCGCGGCCCGTCTGAGAACCACCCTCACAGGATCGCGGGCTTGATGCTCCCATACAACGCAACAAGCGCACAGGACGTGCTCGACAATCACCGCCATGAACGCATGCCCTGAAGCAAACCGCGCTCGTCTACACAGGCATCTCGTGTTCGGATATGCGGCTTACCAGAGCCGCTCCGCGCTGGGCGGCATGCTCGCCCACTTCCTCGATAACTTCGCGCCGAAGGCGTGAGGGCGGCCGGTTCGCGCCGGCGGCGGTCTCGGCGCGAGGAACACGTCCTTTCCCGCTACGTTAGACATTCTGCGGTTCGCGAAAGAGGCGCCCGTGCCGACCAATGCTCAGAGCCCGAGGCCCGTCGCCGTCGCGGACACATTTCCTGCCGAGCGGATTGTCGAAACCGACATCCCGGCGCGTCTCGACCGGCTGCCCTGGGCGCGTTTTCACACGCTCGTCGTCGTCGCCCTCGGTATCACCTGGATCCTCGACGGTCTGGAGGTGACTGTCGCCGGCGCCATCTCCGGCGCGCTAAAGGAGAGCCCAACCTTACACTTCACCAACACGGACATCGGTCTCGCTGCCAGCACCTACCTCGGCGGTGCGGTGCTCGGCGCGCTGTTCTTCGGCTGGCTCACCGACCGGTATGGGCGCAAGAAGCTCTTCTTCATCACGCTCGCCGTGTACATGAGTGCCACGGTCGCCACCGCGTTCGCGTGGAACATCTGGAGCTTCATGCTCTTCCGCTTCCTGACCGGCGCGGGAATCGGTGGCGAATATTCCGCGATCAACTCGACCATCCAGGAGCTGATCCCGGCGCGCGTCCGCGGCTGGACCGATCTCGTTATCAACGGCAGCTTCTGGCTCGGTGCCGCCATCGGCGCAGGCGGATCGATCGTGCTCCTGCATCCGGGCTTGTTCGATATCGACACGGGATGGCGCCTCGCCTTCCTGCTCGGCGGAGGCTTGAGCATCGTCATCTTCTTCTTACGGCTTTGGATTCCGGAAAGTCCCCGGTGGCTGATCACTCACGGGCGTCCTGCGGAAGCCGAAGCCATCGTCGCCGAGATCGAGCAGCGCGTCGCCGCGGCCGGACATCACCTTCCCTCCGGTCCGTTTGCCAAGCTGCGCCTCAATATGCGCACGCACACGCCCCTGCAGGAGGTGGCGGCCAACCTATTCCGCTCGCAACGCCGGCGCACCGTCGTGGGCTTCAGCCTGATGGCCGCGCAGGCATTCTTCTACAACGCCATCTTCTTTACCTACGCCTTGATCCTCACGGACTTCTATGCCGTACCGGCGCAGAACATCGGCTGGTACCTGCTGCCGTTCGCGGCGGGCAACTTCCTCGGGCCGGTGCTCCTCGGACGCCTGTTCGATACACTCGGGCGCCGCATCATGCTTTCCTTCACTTACGCGGTGTCGGGTGTGCTGCTGGCGATCACCGGCTATCTGTTCGCCGTCGATGCGGTGACGCCGGGCCAGCTCACCGTGGCCTGGATGATCATCTTCTTCTTCGCCTCTGCTGCCGCCAGCGCGGCTTACCTCACCGTCAGCGAGACGTTTCCATTGGAGATGCGTGCCCTCGCGATCGCCTTCTTCTATGCGATCGGCACCGGCGTCGGCGGGGTGCTGGGGCCATGGCTGTTGGGAACGCTCATCGACACCGGGTCGCGCACGAGCGTATTCGCGGGCTACCTACTGGGTGCCTTTTTCATGATTGCTGCCGCGGGCATCGCATGGCGCTGGAGCATTGCAGCCGAACGCAGGCCGCTGGAAGACGTGGCTCCTCCCCTCGCCTCTGTGCCTTCGCAACCGGAATAGGGAAGATGCTACTCTGACCGGACGCCAATCTGCGCGTGACCGTTGCTGCGGGTGGGCGTGCGCGCGGGTCCAATCAGTCCGCCGCGCACCACCTCGAATATCTAATAAGCCGCTGGATTAATAACGCCGCTGATTTCCGCCCAGCTGCTCACCACTCTTCGGGTCCAAATAGACCTTCTTCTTGGTTCCAGTCTTTGTATAAAATTTGACTTCTAAAGCGTTGTCTTCCCACTCCACTTCATCGATGTACCCGAAATCGGGGCTCTTTTCGATGCTCTGCAGCAGCTCGCTGACCGGTTTCGAACCTGGAGGCGGTGGCGGATCCGCGAGAGCCATCGTGCTGTGAAAACCGATCAGCAGTGCGGATGCTACCAGGATGCGCATGCCATGATCCTTTTTAAGACTTCCGATCATTAGGCTGCTTTCCATTCGGTCATCGCTTCCTGGGCTGGCTTGTTCAGTCGGACAGTTCCATCGGCGCTTTGCACCCAGTCGGCCGGAATCATGTGATGCCGGCCGCCCGAAGCGCGATCGCTCTTGGTCAGCTTGATCGTGCTTCCATCAATGCGATCGACGGTGCCGACGTGCTGGCCGTCCGAACCGACGACTTCCATATGCTCATGGATGCCGGAGATATCTGCTGCCATTGGTTTTCTCCTAAATTGTGCGGGCTCTGCCATTGCGGGGGAACTGTTCCAGACGATCGCAACGCGGCGGCGCTCGCGGGCATTCGCTTTACAACGTTGCCATGGGGCCCGCGGTTCCGATGTGCAATGCCACCCACGAGACCGGAGAAAAAATCACGCGCGCGTGCCGGCTTCGGTGCTCGACCCGCGAGAGGCGTTCAATGCTCACGGAAGGCGCGCGAGAAACTGTCGAGTACCGGACGCAGCATGTATTCGACGAACGTTCGCTCGCCTGTTTTTATGTAGACGTCGGCAGGCATTCCGGGCGTAGGCGTGAATTTCCCTATCTTGGCCTGCACATCCGCTTCATCGAGCTTCACGCGCACGATGTAGGAATGGTGCTGGAATGGCACGAAGCGCTCTGGTCCCTGTTGCGTCTTCTGATCGGCGATGGCATCGGCGGACACATATACGACCTGACCATTGATGACGGGCGTCAGGCGCTGGTTGAGTGCCGTCAGCCGGACGAGTGCGTCCTGCCCATCGCGCACGTGCGAAATGTCATTGGGCGCGATACGTCCCTCGATCACGAGCTTGTCTTCGACGGGCACCAGTTCGAGGATCACCGCGCCAGGGGCGACCACCGCGCCGCGCGTGTGATAATTGACGCGCACGACGACGCCGCGTTCGGGTGATTGCACCTCGATCCGCTGCAGTACGTCGCGCGCCGCGCCGATCTGCTCGCGCACGTCGTCAAGCTCGCTCTCAGTTTCGCGCAGTTGCTCCACGGCTTTCTGCAGAGAGCCAGAACGCAGCTCGGCGATTTGCTGCTCGGCACGTGCGATGCGCTGGCGCGAGTCGGCAACGCGTCCGAACAGCTCGCCGCGTGTGCCGACGAGATCCGCCTCGGCCCGGCGCAACGCCATCACTTCCGTCTTGCGCACGAGCTGCCGGTCGAGAAGTGACTTCTTGTCGTTCAGCTCCTCGCTGAACAGCTTCAGGCGCTTTTCGACGGCCTGGGTCTGCGCTTCATAGCCGCCGATGGATTCCATGAGTGCTGCGATTTCCTTGCGCAACACCTGTTCTTCGTCGGCTTTGTTGGTGCGCCAGGTCTTCAGCTCCATCTTCTGGCGCGCCCAGATCTGCTCGACCTCGGGATCGGAGATGTTGGCGGCGAGTTGCTCGGGCATGGCGAAGTCTTCGCCGTCCGCTATCTGCGCCTGCAGCCTTGCCTGCATGGAAAGCAGACGATACTCGCGCAGCACTAGGCGGCGCAGTTTCGTCTTGGCGGAGGTCTCGTCCATGCGCACGAGTGTCTGGCCAGCCTCTACCAGGTCGCCTTCGCGCACCAGCATGTCTTTGATGATGCCGCCCTCGAAGTGCTGGATCTGCTTGTTCTGTCCGGTGGCCACGAAGCTGCCGGAGGTGACGACCGCGCCATCGAGCGGCGCGAGTGCCGCCCAGGCGCCGAAGCCGCCAGCCCACAGTGCTACGACTGCGAAGCCGAAGAGCATGGGCCGGCGCAGCCCGTTGGGCACACTGCGCTGCCAAATATCGAAGGGAGCAGTCGATGATTTCACGATGCCCCCTTCTTCTCTGTCGGCGCAGGTACGGGTGCGGCGGACGGGGGTTTTGCCACTGTCTCTATTGCAGCGGCTGGAACGGCGCGATGCAAGACTTTCGAGGGGGGCCCAAACGCTTCTGCGCGTCCGTTACGTAGAACGAGCACCCTGTCGACGGATGTCAGCAGAGCCGGCCGCTGCGTGATGACGACAACGGTGACACCGCGCCTCTTGGCTCGGCGCAATGTCTCGTTGAGCGCCTGCTCGCCGACAGCGTCGAGGTTGGAATTGGGCTCATCGAGAACGACAACTGCCGGGTTTCCGAACAGTGCACGGGCGAGCGCAATGCGTTGCTTCTGTCCACCGGAGAGCGGCGCGCCGCTTTCCTGCAACTCGGTCTCGTAACCGTGCGGCATATGCGCGATCATCTCGTGGACGCCGGCGATCATCGCAGCCTCGTAGACCTTGTCATCGGGCAGATCTCCGCGCATGCGGCAAACATTCTCCTTGATCGTGCCAGGAAACAGTTCGACCTCCTGCGGCAGGTAACCAACGAACGAACCGAACTGACGCCGGTCCCAGTTGCGCAACTCGGTGCCATCGAGGCGGACGCACCCTGCTGTCGCCGGTAGACATCCGACGAGTAGCTTGGCGAGCGTCGATTTGCCTGACCCGGAAGGTCCGACGATGGCTAGTGAAGTGCCGGGCGCGAGATCGAAGGTAACGCCGTTGAGGGTCGGTTCCCTGACGCCGGGGGGGATATACAGCAGCCGGTCCGCGGTGAGCCGTCCCTTCGGCCGGGGGAGGTGCATGCGCGGTGCATCGCGTGTGAAGCTCTCGACCGCTTGGATTACCCGCTTGTAGGCAGCCCACGCCTGGACCACGTTGCGCCAGCCTTCGATCATGCCTTCGAGCGGCTGCAGCGCGCGGCTGGCGATAATCGATGCGGCAATCATCATGCCACCAGTAATCTCGCCGCTCAGGGCCAGAAACGCGCCGGCACCGAGGACGAGGACCTGCGTGACGAGGCGGAAAAACTTCGATGTGCCGCTGATCCAGAAGTTGCGGTTGAGCGCCCTAGCCTGGAGGGTTAGCGCCCGCGCATGCGCGTTACCCCAGTGCTGCACGCTTTCGTGCAGCATACCCATGGCGTTGATAACCTGCGCGTTGCGCGTCAACGCATCGGCGCGCTCGTCTGCGTGGGCGGCATGCTGGCCAGCAACGCCGAGCGGGCTTGCCGTTGCGCGCTGGTTGATCGCCGCAATGCCGGCGAGAAGAACACCGGCGATCAACGCGATGAAGCCGAGCTGAGGGCTGATGAGAAACACCGCAGCAAAGTAGAGAGGTGCCAGTGGCGCATCGAACAGCAGCAGCATCACCGGGCTGGAGATGAAGTTACGCACGTGATGCATGCTACGCATCGTTTCAGATCCGCCGCCGGTCGCGCCCTGCGGGGTGCTGATAGCGCTGGCAAGAAGGTGTCCGCCGAGAGTCGTCTCCAGGCGATTGGCGAGCGCGCCCAGCACTTGCCGGCGGAAGATGTCGACCAACGCCAGCACACCGACGAAGGTCACGGCGAGAATGGAGAGCATGAGCAGCGTGTCGGTGCTGCGGCTCGTCAGCACGCGGTCGGACAGTTGAAAGAGATAGATCGGGATCGTGAGCATCAACAAGTTCACGAAGACCGAGAATATCGCCACGGTTATGAAAGTCGTCCGCGAGATTGCACGCCAGGCGTCAAGCGGTGTGCGGTCAGTCCGCGGCTGCGTTTGCTCGTCGTTCAGAGAAGGCGCAGTCGCCTCAGCCAGTGACGCCATGTCTAGCCCAGTGTGTCGAATGCGCTTCGCAGTATTGCCTGGTCGTGTTGCAATGCGTCGGAAGCATCATGCAGGTCGATGCTGACGATATGGTCCAGCGCAAGCGCGTCGATTGCACTGGTCGTGTCGATACTTCCGGAAGGGGATGCTTCGGTGTCTTCCACGCTCAGCGCGATGCCGTAGCTGGTGTAACCGCCGCCGCTCGTTGACAGCTCGTGGGCAGGGGTATCTGCAGTCGCAAATAGCAGCTGGCCCGGCTGGCCGATGACCCCGAACCCATCCGTGTGGTTATCATCTCCACCAAGATTGATGTCTACGAGCGAGACGACCGGTTGCAGCGTCGATAGAAGACCCTCTGTCGTTTCAGCGACGGTGCCGGTGAGGTGCTCGATAGTATTGCCGACGACGGGGAGCGATCCGAGCGTATCTCCACCGCCGAGCAGTCCTTGCAGGCTATCACCAAGGTCGAGCTGCAAGCCGAGATCGAGAAGGCCGCCATCGCCACCAATGGCGAGGATAGGCGGCAGGCCGAGATCGCCATCGACGGTGTCTGTTGCCGCTTCGGCAGAGGACGCCGCGACGGCATCCAGCGTTACGGATTGTGCCGTTGCACCGCCCCCGCCGCCGTGAGCCGATGCCATTGCTGGCTCGGACGACGGCACCGCTGAAACATGAGGATCAGCAAGTTCTCCCGGCGAGTTCGGGTTCGCTATATCGGACGGTATGGCAGCAGCCTGCTGATAAACGGGCGACTGTACGTTCTCGGTGTCGGATGTAACGGCGACGTTAGGAAGCTGGCTTGGCGCAGCAGCGCCGTCCTCGCCGTGCGTACCCGCACTCCCCGTTTCGGCTTCTGCTGCATGCGCCGAGGTCGGTAGAAAGCCATCACGCCCTGCCATTTCGGCGAGTACGAAGGCCCAGGTGAGAAAGCTGATCCATCGACGTTTGTCAGCGGCGCCGATCGCTTCGTCGTTCTGCGCTGCTGCACTCGATGTCGTTCGTAGCGGGCCGACGCGGCCTCCAACTGCTGACGTGGTCATTGCACTGCTCCGCCGTACAGGCACTAAAGAGGCGGCCGGCATCGAGGGGTGCCGGCCGCTTTGTCGGGTGTCAGGTGACAACGTCGTCGAAGATGCCGGCGAGGCTGCTCGTGTCGACGTCATGGAGGGCGCCTACGAGACCGCCGTCACCAGCAATGTCGAAGCCGCCAAGCAAACCGCCGCCGCTCCCGATATTGCCGAGGATGCCGCCGAGTTCAGCGCCGCCCACCGTCACATCGACAACATCAGGAACATGGGCTTCGGCGAGATAGTCGTTGTTGAGCACATCGACCGTGATACCGCCGGTCGCGTCTCCACTGAGACCGCTGGCGACCGTCAGCCCGCCGAGACTCAAGCCATCGAGTTCACCGCCACCAATATTGGCGTCGAGCAGGCCAGGCGCGTGTACGTCGAGAATATCGCCATTGTCGAGGACGGATATCTCGATGCCAGGCGGTGTGCCACCGCTGCCGGCGGTGCCATCTCCGATAAGATCGGCAACGGACCCGTTTCCGACCGTTACGTCGAGGACGTCGGGGATTCGCGCATCGATCAAGTTGTCCTGATTGGCGACGCCGACCTCAATACCGTCGAGGGCATCTCCGAATATCGCGCCCGGCAAATCGGTATGAGTATCAATGAGACCTTGGCCATCGCCGTCCGTGTCGCCGGCTGCAACGTCGAGACCGCCCTCGTTTACGCCGACATCCGCCAATCCATGGCCGTTGCCGCCGTCACCGAGGTCAGGTGGTGTCGATGCGTCGGAGCCTGGAGGTGTCGATGGCCCCGGGCCACCATTGTCGCCGTTGCCCGGTGGCGGCGGTGATGAGGGGAATTGGTAGTACGGATAGTTCGGATCATACATGGCTACTCTCCTCGTTTATCGCTGTCGACCCGTGCGGCTTGAAGTCCGATCGCCATTGGCAAGAGGCGATGCCGTCAGCGGGTGGTGGTGCAATGACCGTCTGATAGACGCTGTTCCGGCAGCCGGGACGGCAGGGTTGAGATCAGGTTCACAGCGCTTGACGAATTGGAGACGACCAACCCGGACCGGCTACGGGGTATCGAGTTGCTATTGTCAGTTCCCGAGCTAACCGCCGGGCACTGCATGCGCGCAAAAGAAGTCTGCGCGTCCATAGGGCACTGCGACCCTGCCTTTGGCCTCGAGGGTTTTGGCGAGGATGATGTCGGCCGGCGGTGTTTCGATACGTTGGGCGATGAAGGCTATGCCGACATACGTGCTCAGCGCAAAGTAGCGCGTGACATGGAGCGCAGCGTACCGTTCAGGCGGTGATCTCGCCTCGATGTACGTGGTTCGCGGAGGGGAGCTCGGGTTGAACACAATGGCGAGTGGATCGTGCACTCGCAACACTGTTTCCATCTGCCTCCGAGCCCGACCCGCTAGGACACAGTCTCATAACTTGCGTGTAAGTTGCAGGCCCGTGGCCCGGCGGTCGATGCGAAGCTAGGCAATGCTGTCGTGGCGCGTTCAACCTGCGCGCAGACTTCATGGTCGACGATCAGATCTGCCGTCGCGGCCAGCGCTACTAGAGTTAAAACATGCAATCGTTGCGCTGGAGGACGAGCATAGAGGATGCTCGCAGCCTCTTAAGAAGGCTGCGAGCTTATCGCGACCGTGACTTCACCAACCTTGCGTCAGACGTGCGTAATAGACTGCCGGCGAAGGCTCCCGGCTGACGGTCACGCTGTTGACGCCGCCACCGTCGATCTCGGTAAGGACGCGCTCGTCGGTCGTGCGCAGGAGGTTGCTCGCGGTCAGCGTGAGTACGACTTGCTCGTCGAGCGCAATACGCAGGGACGCATCCAGGCGGTCCAGCGCCGAGAACGACGTGAGCTGATGCGCGCCGCCCGAAACTTCGATGTCCTGGTCGTAGGCGTAGGTGCGGTTGTAGCCAAGCCCCAAGGTCGCGTCCCATGCGCGGATGTAATAGTCGAAGCCGACGTTGGTGATGAGATCGGGCTGCTTGTCAAAGCGGCGCTTCTGTCCGGTTGCCACGTCCTCGAGCTGGGACTTCATCGCGGTTGCGTTGCCCCACAAAGTGACGTCGCTCAGGCCGGCGAAGGCAAGCGGCAGGCGCCCTTCCAACTCGAAGCCGTAGAGATAGCCGTCGCCGGCATTGCGGAACGTCCGCACGTACATATCGGCGCCGTCGTCGGGGATGTACTCCCGCGTGAGGATGGTCTCGATTTTGTCCGTGATCGAGCGCGCGAAGAAATTGGCGGCGATAATGCCGGTGCGGTTGAGGAAGTAGTAATCGGTGCCGAGGTCGAGACCCCAGATCTTTTCCGGCGTCATGTTCGGGTCGCCGCGCTCGTAGGGGTCGCCGAGCGAGCCATCGCCATCGGCAATGGTCGGGGTCAGGTCGCTGAGATCCGGGCGACGCAACGTGCGGGCGATGCCAAGGCGGAAATCCAGGTTCTCGGCGGCCGACAGGCGATAATTGAGCGAGGGGTTGAAGTCGGTGGAGTCCGTCGCGGTGGTATCGCCCTCGAAGCTGCGCGTATCCGTCTTGCTCTGTTCAAGGCGCAGACCGAGCGTCAGGAGGTCGTTGCCTAGGAGCCTGAAGCTATCGCTCACGTACGCGTGGTAGATCGTTTCCTTCACCTCATAGGTGCGGTCCACTTCCGGTACGACGGTGCCGTTCGTCTTCAGCGTGATGCCGGCCTCGTCATGGGAGCGTTCCGCCCACCCGAAACCCGCTTCCACAGTGTGCCCGCCCATACGGGTGGTGTACGCAGTGCCGGCGGCGATGCGCTCGATATCAGCGGGAACGAAGCGCCCGTCGCGGGGCTTGTAGCTGCCGTTGCCGGACTTGCGCGTGGAGGCGCGCGTCGTGTCCTCGCGCCCGGCCTGATAATCGAAGAATACCCGCGAAGCCGTCACGCTGTCGAAGTCGTGCTGCCACTCGACGTTGGCGCCGTAGGTTTCGCGGATGCGCTTACGCAGCTCGTGCGTGTCCTGCTTGAAATTGCCCTTGCTGTCGAAAACGATGGTGTTCTGGTCGCGCTGCTCGGTCGTACGGAAGTAGCTCGGCGATAGCACGATGGTGTTCGCGTCATCGATTGCCAGCTCGAAACGCGACAGCAAGGTATACTCGTCGAACTTGCGGTGTTGGGGGCCGATCTCAGCTTCTTTTAGGCTGCCGTTGGGCTTGTAGACGTACTCCGTCGAACTCTCCTGCACGAGGCGCCGCTGGTAGCCACCGCCGATGAAATAGCGCAGCGGTCCGGTTGTCCCGCCTTGCCAGGCGGAAATCTCGCCCGGAACGCCATTGTCCTCGATGTGCCCGGCACCCATGGTCAGCTGCCCGCCGGAGGGACCGAAGTTGCGCCGCGTGATGATGTTGACGGTGCCCGCGGCGCCCTGCGACTCCATGCTGGCCAGCGGGGTCCGGGTGATCTCGATGCGCTCGATGAAGGAGGCGGGGATGCGATCCACCTCCATGTTGCGGCTGGTATCGCCGTCGAGCAGCGGGCGTCCGTCGAGCAGGACCTGCGTGTATTCCTTGGGCAAACCGCGCAGCTTGATGTCGCGTGAACGGTTGACGCCGGGGAAGGTGACGCCCGGCAGGCGGCGCACCACGTCGCCGATGCTCAGGTTGGCGTACTGCTGGAGCTGCGCGCCTTCCATGACGACGGTGGCGTTAGGCGCATTCGCCCTGATGTTGTTCGCGTCGGCGGCAGCCGCGGTAACCGCATTGCCGGAGTCCGACGAGGACGTGCCGGGGGCTGGCGCGGGGTTCTCGCCCAGGAAGGCGGGCGTCGGCTGTGCTTGAACCGCGGTGGCCTGGACGGGGACGGACTGCTGTCCGCCGGACGATTTCGTGCTCGGCTTCTTTTTGTTGCTGGATTTCGCAGTTGGCGCTGCCGTGACCGTAACAGGCGGCAGCTCCGTTGCCGCTTCCTGTTGCTGGTCGGCATCCTGTGCGTGCGAATTTACCCCACAGTTGGCAATGATTACGGCTGCCCACGCCGTACGCCTTACTACGCCCACTAACTTATACTCCAACGAAAGCTAAACTTTAACGGCGTTCAAACTGCTCACAAAGGCTCGCAACCTCAAGTTTGTTTACTCGTGTAGTAATGTTTTTGCGGCGCTGTGCGGCAAACGCGTTACACTGCGTGGGGCGAGGGCTGCCCACTGTGGGCTGAGTGTTGACACGCCTAGCAGCAGGTCCGCTGGCCGATGCCGTTCCGGCCAAAGCAGAATAACCATCGCATTGCGATGATGTGATTCCACCCGAGCCAATGCTCGCGTCATCTGGCGCGCGGCTTGCTAGGTGGCTTAGCCCCCGTATTCACAAAGAGAGAGTTGTCACTCGGGCCACGGTGCTCCACGTGCGGTCACCGCGGGCCGGGTGGATCAAGCGCCAGTCCGCGGGAGAGGATAGTGCTCGTCGCGCCCTTTCGCCGTGCGCCTCGCCATGGTTGTCTCTCGTCGTGGCTACGTGCTAAGGGCGCTGCGCCGTCCACAGAGCACCAGATGCCGCAGCGCTCCATTCCACTCTCGATCCTGATCATCGACGAGAACCGTCTGCGGGCCGCGGTCATCCAGGAGGGCCTGCGGGACGCGGGTTATGATCGCTTGACCGTCGTCCACGACGTCGTCGGCATCGCCCGCAAGATCGCCGAGACGTCACCGGACGTCATTGTCATCGACCTGGAAAACCCGAACCGCGATGTCCTCGAAAGCATGTTCCAGCTTTCGCGCGCGGTGCAGCGTCCGATAGCAATGTTCGTGGATCGCTCCGACCAGGCGTCAATCGAAGCGGCAGTCGAGGCGGGCGTCTCCGCCTATGTCGTGGATGGCCTGAAGCGCGAGCGCGTCAAGCCGATCGTCGACATGGCTATCAGCCGCTTCAATGCCTTTGCGCGTATGGCACGCGAGCTGGAGGAGGCCCGCTCGCAGCTCGAAAGCCGCAAGCTCATCGATCGCGCCAAGGGCATCCTGATGGCAACGCGGGGCTTGTCCGAAGCCGACGCCTACGCGCTGCTGCGTAAGACGGCGATGAACCAGAACCGCAAGATCTCCGAGATCGCTGAAAGCCTGATTACGGCCGCGGGGCTGCTGGCTCCGCCGGAGGAGTGAGAAGCGTGCGCAAAAGCCATGAGATCGTCGCGGGCTTCATGCCGTTGCTCGACAGCGCAATTCTCGTCGCCGCGAAGGAGATGGGCTTTGCGCAAGCGGAAGGTGTCGAGCTGACACTGGTGCGCGAAACCTCCTGGGCCAGCATCCGCGACCGCATGGCGGTCGGACATTTCCAGGTGGCGCACCAGCTCGCCCCCATGCCCATCGCCGCCAATCTCGGCCTCACGCCCCTTGCCGCGAAAACGATTGCCCCCATCGCGCTCGGCCTCGGCGGTAATGCCGTTACGGTGTCGAACGATGTGTGGGCACGAATGTGCGATTGCGGGGCGCCGGCCGATCTCGATGCCGGTGCTGCCGGACGCGCACTGCGCGCTGCGCTCACCGCCCGCGCCCGCGAAGGGGCGCGCGAGCCGCTGAAGCTCGCGGTCGTGCACCCGTTCTCGGGCCACAACTACGAGCTTCGCTATTGGCTGGCGGGAAGCGGCATCGATCCCGATCGCGACATCGAGATCGTGTTCGTGCCGCCGCCGCTGATGGCGGACGCGCTCACGGCCGAAACCATCGATGGCTATTGCGTCGGCGAGCCGTGGAGCACGGCCGCGACGTTGGCTGGCGCCGGACGCATTGCAACGGTGAAAGCCGCGATCTGGCGCTCCAGCCCCGAGAAGGTTCTGGGCGCTGCGGCGGCCTGGGCGGAGCAAGAGCCGGAAGCGCTTGCTGCGCTGCTACGGGCACTCTGTCGCGCAGCGCAATGGTGCGGGGCCGCGGAGAACCATCACGAGCTGGCCGCTATTCTTGTCGGCCCGGATTACATCGCGCGCCCCGCGGAGTGGATGCTGTACGGCCTTTCCGGCACGCTCGCCATCGGCAGCGGCGCAACACATCGGATTGAAGATTTCTTCGTACCCTTCGCCAAGGCGGCAACGTTCCCATGGAAGAGCCACGCATCGTGGTTCTATTCGCAGATGGTCCGTTGGGGGCAGGTTGCGCATTCGCCCGAAAATGCCGCTATCGCTCGTGAAACCTATCGACCCGATCTCTACCGCAGCGCCTTGAAGCCGCTGGGCGTGGCGTTGCCCTCAGCCAATGCCAAGGTCGAAGGCGCACTGGCCGCGCCGACGCCAGTGGGCTCGGCCGGCGCGAGCCTCGTGCTCGGGCCCGACGGATTCTTCGACGGCGCGCTGTTCGATCCCGATAAGCTGGACGATTACATCGCCGCCCAAAGGCGTTAGCGCAGATCTCGCGCTGCACAAACTTTGAGCCGGATGGTGCGGGAAATGGCTATTCTTTGGCCTTGCCCCCGCAGTGCCAGCGCGCGTACGAATTAAGAAGATGCTCGATCTTCAGCAGGTTTCGTCAGTCGCGATGGCTGGCATGATTTCTGCTCTCAGGTCGTAGAGTAATCGCAGACCGCACCCAATGACGGGTGCTCACTTGGCAAAGCTGCCGTTCGAATCGCTGCGCGCGTGCGCAGGGTTTGGCCGGCAGCTTTTTTATTTTGGCTCGCGCCGCAGGAGGGCGATGGATGCACGATCGGAGAAGCGCGGATCTTGGAGTATCGAGCACTGCGGGCCGCGCACTGTGGATGTCGACACTGGCCTTCACGGTATGCTTTGCCGTGTGGACCATCTTTTCCATCATCGGCGTGCGCATCAAGGACGAGCTGGGACTGAGCGAGACCGAGTTCGGCCTCTTGATCGGCACTCCGATTCTCACCGGCTCACTTTCGCGCATCTTCCTCGGTATCTGGACGGATCGATACGGCGGCCGTCTCGTGTTCATGCTGACCATGCTCGCCACGAGCCTCGCCACTTTGCTGCTCGCCTTTGCCCACACCTACGGTCAGGTGCTCGCCGCGGCGCTGGGCGTCGGCCTTGCCGGCGGATCGTTCGCCGTCGGCGTCGCCTATGTCTCGCGCTTCTATCCGCAACAGAGCCAGGGCACCGCGCTCGGCATCTTCGGCGTCGGTAACGTCGGCGCGGCGGTGACCAAGTTCGCGGCACCATTCGTGCTTCTCGCCTGGGGGTGGCAGGCGGTGGCGCTGGTGTGGGCGGCGGCGCTGATCGTGATGGCAGCGGTTTTCTATGTGACGACCGTCGATGATCCGGTCCTCGTTGCGCGCCGCCGCAGTAGGGCGCCATGCAAACCCATCATGCTGGAGCTGTCGGCACTGCGCGATGTACGCGTCTGGCGGTTCGCCTACTACTATTTCTTCGTCTTCGGCGCCTTCGTCGCCCTGGCGCTATGGCTGCCGCGCTATCTCATCGGTGTCTACGGCTTCGACATCGCGACCGCAGGCATGATCGGCGCGCTCTATTCCATCCCCGCCAGCATTTTCCGCGCCTACGGCGGCGTGCTGTCGGATCGCATCGGCGCGCGCAAGGTCATGTATTGGAGCCTCGGTGTCTCGGCAATCGCCACGCTGATCCTATCGCTCCCACCGACAACCTACGTTATGCGCGGCATCAAGGGCGACATCGCCTCGCACTTCGAGATCGGTGTTGCCGCTTTCATCGGCACCGCGTTCGTGCTCGGCTTTTTCATGAGCCTCGGCAAGGCCGCCGTGTTCAAGCAGATCGCGTCCCACTACCCGGACAACGTCGGTGCGGTTGGCGGCCTCGTCGGCATGATCGGCGGGCTCGGCGGGTTCGTCCTGCCCATCGCCTTTGGCGCGCTCAACGATCTGACGGGGTTGTGGTCGAGCTGCTTCATGCTGCTTTTCGCCATCGTCACATCAGCACTCGTGTGGATGGACGTCTCCGTGCGCCGCATACAGCAGCGCTCACGCGCACCGTTACAACAATCCATCGTCGCAGCGGAGTGAGGAGGCGGCAATGACCGAGAAACTCGTCATCATCGGCAACGGCATGGCGCCCGGGCGCATGCTCGAGCATCTCTTCGAAGCGACGCCCGGACGCTACGAGGTTACGATCTTCAACGCCGAGCCCCGCGTGAACTACGACCGCATCATGCTTTCGCCGGTGCTGTCGGGGGAAAAGGATTACGAGCAGATCATCATTCACGGTGACGGCTGGTACATCAAGAACGGCATTACGCTCTATAAGGGCCACAAGGTCACTACGATCGACCGCGCGGCGAAGACGGTTACGTCGGAGCATGGTGTCACGGCACCCTACGACAAACTCGTGATCGCCACAGGATCGGTGCCGTTCATCCTGCCGGTGCCCGGCAATACACTGCCCGGTGTACTTTCCTACCGTGATCTCGACGACGTGAATGCGATGCTGCTCGCGGCTCAATCGCGCGCCAAGGCGATCGTCATCGGCGGCGGCCTGCTGGGCCTGGAGGCAGCCGCCGGACTCAAATCGCGCGACATGGACGTCACGGTGCTGCACCTGATGCCCACGCTGATGGAGCGTCAGCTCGATGCGCCCGCCGGCTATATGCTACAGCGCGAGCTGGAAGGGCGCGGCATCAAGGTCGTCACCAAGGCGCAGACGCAGGCGATCGTTGGCGAGCGCAAGGTCGAAGGCGTCGAGCTGGCGGACGGCCGTATCATCCCCGCGTCACTGGTGGTGATGGCGGCCGGCATCCGTCCCAACGCATGGCTCGCCAAGGCTGCGGGGCTCGATGTCAACCGCGGCATCCTCGTTGACACAGGTATGCATACGTCTGATCCCGACATCTACGCGCTCGGCGAGTGTGCCGAGGTAGGAGGCCATGTTTACGGCCTCGTCGCGCCGCTCTACGACATGGCGCGCGTCGCCGCCGCGCACCTTTCCGGAGACGATAATGCCATCTTCGTGCACAACGACACGCCAACCAAGCTGAAGGTGACCGGCGTCGATCTGTTCTCGCTCGGAGATTTTGCCGACGGGGAGGATCGTCAGGAGATCGTGCTGCGCGATGCTTCCGCCGGCATCTACAAGCGTCTCGTCCTCAAGGACAACCGCATCATTGGTACCGTGCTTTATGGCGAAACAGCCGACGGCGGCTGGTTCAACGACCTGAAGAAGAAGCAGGTCGACATCTCCGAGATGCGCGACACGCTCATTTTCGGGCAGGCCTATCAGGGCGGCGCGCCGCTGGACCCTATGGCGGCCGTTGCAGCGTTGCCCGATGACGCAGAGATCTGCGGCTGCAACGGCGTGTGCAAGAGCAAGATCGTCGGCACCATCAAGGAAAAGGGTCTGACGTCGCTCGACGACGTGCGCGCCCACACCAAAGCCTCCGCGTCATGCGGTTCGTGCACCGGCCTCGTCGAGCAGCTCATGGCGCTGACGCTCGGCGACGCCTACAGCCCCGCCGCCGTGCAGCCGATATGCGCATGCGCCGACCTTGGGCATGACGACGTACGCCGGCTCATCAAGGTCAAGGGCCTCAAGACCATCCATGCAGTGATGCAGGAGCTCGAGTGGAAAACTTCCTGCGGCTGCGCCAAGTGCCGCCCGGCATTAAATTACTACCTCGTGTGCGAGTGGCCCGGCGAATACGCCGACGACTACCAATCGCGCTTCATCAACGAGCGCGCGCACGCCAACATCCAAAAGGATGGCACTTACTCCGTCGTGCCGCGCATGTGGGGTGGCGTGACCAGTGCCAAGGAGCTGCGCGCCATTGCGGACGTGGTCGATAAGTTCGCTATCCCCGCGGTGAAGGTCACCGGCGGTCAGCGCATCGACATGCTCGGTATCAAGAAGGAGGATTTACCGGCGGTGTGGGCGGATCTCGGCAGGGCCGGATTCGTCTCCGGCCACGCCTACGCCAAGGGACTGCGCACAGTGAAGACGTGCGTCGGCACTGACTGGTGCCGCTTCGGCACGCAGGACTCGACCGGCCTCGGCATCCGCATCGAGAAGTTCATGTGGGGCTCGTGGACGCCGGCAAAGGTGAAGATGGCGGTCTCCGGCTGTCCGCGTAATTGCGCGGAGGCGACCTGCAAGGACGTCGGCGTCATTTGCGTCGACAGCGGCTATGAGATCCATTTCGCCGGGGCTGCGGGCCTCGACATCAAGGGCACCGAGGTGCTCGGCCTCGTCAAGACCGAGGACGAGACGCTCGAGGTCATCGTTGCACTCGTGCAGATGTATCGCGAGCAGGCGCGCTATCTCGAACGCATCTACAAGTGGGCGAAGCGCATCGGCATCGCGGAAATTCGCCGCCAGGTCCTGGACGATGGAGAGCGCCGCCGCGCCTTCTACGACCGTTTCGTTTTTTCGCAGACGTTCGCACAGGTCGATCCGTGGTCCGAGCGTGTCTCCGGTGTCCACAAACACGAGTTCCGGCCGCTGACTGCGGTCGGCTTGCCTCAGGCAGCGGAGTGACCGGCATGCATTGGACAGCCATAGGCCAGCTTCGCGACATCCCGCAGCGCGGCGCGCGCTGCATCGATACGCCGGATGGAAAGGTGGCCGTTTTTCGCACCGGCGACGATCGCGTGTTCGCCATCGACGACCACTGCCCTCACAGGGGCGGTCCGCTCAGCCAGGGCATCGTGCACGGAGCCTCCGTCACGTGTCCCCTGCACAGTTGGGTGATTTCGCTGGAGAGCGGCAAGGCGCAGGGCGCCGACGAAGGATGCGTCAGGACAATCCCGGTCAAGGTGGAGGACGGTAGGCTCTACATCGCGCTCGGACGGCGTGCAGAGCAGGCGGCATAGCCATGGATATGCAGGCGCCACGGTGCATCAAGACGACGTGTCCGTACTGCGGTGTCGGCTGCGGCGTGATCGCCGAGGTTCAGCCGGGCGGCGAGGTCAGCGTCCGCGGCGATCCCGAGCATCCGGCGAACTTCGGGCGCTTGTGCTCCAAGGGCACTGCACTCGCCGAAACCATTGGCCTGGAAGACCGGCTGCTCTATCCCCAGCTCCAGGGCGAGCGCATCGATTGGAGCGCCGCGCTCGATCTCGTCGCGGCGAAGTTCACCGAAGCGATCCGCGACCATGGCCCCGACTCCGTCGCCTTCTATGTCTCCGGCCAGTTGCTCACCGAGGACTATTACGTTGCCAACAAGCTGATGAAGGGCTTCATCGGCTCGGCGAACATCGACACCAACTCGCGCCTCTGCATGGCGTCCTCGGTCGCCGGTCACAAGCGCGCGTTCGGATCGGATACGGTGCCGGGCTGTTACGAGGACCTCGAGCTCGCCAATCTCATTGTCCTCGTCGGCTCGAACCTCGCCTGGTGCCATCCGGTTCTTTATCAGCGGATCGTCACCGCCAAGGAGCGGCGGCCGGGGATGAAGGTGGTGCTCATCGATCCGCGGCGCACCGCGACTGCCGACATCGCCGACCTGCGTCTGGCAATCAAGCCGGACGGCGACGTGCCGCTGTTCCTCGGTCTGTTGAGATTCCTCGTCAGCAGCGGCGCCATCGATCGCAAGTATGTCGGCCGCCACACGATTGGATTCGATGAGGCGATGCGATGCGCCGACGCGCTCGATCTCTACGGCATCGTCCGCCGAACGGGGCTTTCTGCGAGCGCTGTCGCAAGTTTCTTCGAGCTGTTCGCTAAAACCGAGCAGACGGTGACGGTCTACAGCCAGGGCGTCAATCAGTCGGCCGTCGGGACCGACAAGGTCAACGCGATCATCAATTGCCATCTGGCAACGGGCCGTATCGGCCGCCCGGGCATGGGACCGTTCTCGGTCACCGGGCAGCCGAATGCCATGGGCGGGCGCGAGGTCGGCGGACTGGCGAACATGCTCGCTGCTCATATGAACATCGAAGACCCCGTTCATCGCCACCGTGTGCAGCGATTCTGGAAGTCCCCCACCATCGCGACAAAGCCGGGCCTCAAGGCGGTCGACATGTTCCGCGCCGTTGCGGATGGGCGCATCAAGGCGCTGTGGGTGATGGCGACCAACCCGGCCGTCTCGATGCCCGATGCGGACGGCGTGGCTGCAGCGATCAGAGACTGTCCGTTCGTCGTCGTCTCCGACGTGACGGCCGCCACCGATACGGCCAAGGTTGCGCACGTCGTTCTGCCCGCGGCGGCGTGGGGGGAAAAGAGCGGCACAGTAACGAACTCGGAGCGCTGCATCTCGCGCCAGCGCAGCTTTCTGCGCATGCCGGGCGATGCGAGACCGGACTGGTGGATCATCTGCGAGGTCGCGCGGCGCATGGGCTGGGGCGAAGCATTCGCCTATGCCGATCCGGCAGCGCTCTTTGCCGAGCATGCTGCCCTGTCCGCTTTCGAGAATGACGACGCACGGGATTTCGACATTGGAAGCTGCGCCGATATCGGCGCGGATCGCTACGACGACATGCGTCCGTTCCAATGGCCAAGCGGTGCGGGGCGCGCCCCTGCGCAGCGTGTCTTCTCCGACGGCTGCTTCTCCATGCCGGACGGCAGGGCGCGCTTCGTCGCGGTTGAAGCGCCGTCGCGCGCGTGCGGCACGGCCGGCTTTGCGTTGATGCTCAACACGGGACGGGTGCGCGACCAGTGGCACACGATGACGCGCACCGGCAAGAGCGCGCGCCTGTCGCAACACTATGCAGAGCCATTCGTCGAGATCCATCCAGAGGAGGCAGCGCGCGCGCACATCAACGATGCTGATCTCGTACGGGTCTCGACCGGACTCGGTGCGATCCTGGTGCGGGCGCTCGTGACACCGCGGCAGCAGATCGGCTCGGTCTTCGTGCCGATGCACTGGAGCGATGGGAACGCGGCGCGCGCGCGCGTCGACGCGCTGGTCGCCGGTGTGACGGACCCGATCTCGGGCCAGCCCGCCTTGAAGAACGTGCCCGCGCGCATCGAGCGGTTCGTTGCTGCGACGTATGGTTTCGCGGTGCTGAAGCGGCGGCCGGCGGGCTTGAACAGCGCGTATTGGGCCATCGCCAAATGCCATGGCGGCTGGCGGGTGGAACTCGCCTTTGCCACCAACCTCGACGACTGGCCCGGTTTCGTGCGCACCCTCGCGGGCGGCAGCGACATCGCCCACTATTGCGACAGCCAGACCGGCCGAATGCGCTTTGCCTGCTACGAGAACGGCGCGCTGTCCGGCGTTGTGTTCCTGGCGCCTGAGCCGGTTGCGGTTTCGCGCGAATGGGCGATCTCGCAGTTCGCCGCACCGGACGTCGCGCCGCGTCGGCGCAACGCCGTGCTCGCCGGGCGTCCCGGTGCCGGTGCCATCGACAGGGGCGCTAGCGTCTGTGCCTGCTTCGGTGTCGGGGCCAACGAAATCGCGGCTGCGGTCGGGCGCGGCTGCGCGACGGTTGCCGCCGTGGGCGCCGCGACGGGTGCGGGGACGAACTGCGGCTCCTGCCGTGCGGAAATCCGCAACATCATCAGGGAACAGACGTGCTCGCTGCGACGGGCCAAGGGGGAAGCATGCGCGGTGCGCTGACATTGAAGCCGACATTCGTGGAGCTGCTGCGGCTCGCCGTGCGCCGCGCAAGCGCTATCGCGGGGGTGCAGGTCAATCGGCATCGGCGGGCGAACGGTCTTGCGGGCGCCCGGCGCCGTAGCGAGGGTTTCGTATCATTGGTCGGCGCCGGCCCCGGGGACCCCGAGCTTCTGACGCTGAAGGCGCTGCGTGCGCTGCAGACGGCTGACGTCATCCTTTTCGACCAGCTCGTTTCGGACGAGATCCTGTTGCTCGCTCCAGCGCGCGTCGAGCGGATCGATGTCGGCAAGAAAGGCTATGGCCAAGCCTGCCGGCAGTCGGACATCAACGCGCTGATGGTTGCGCACGCGCGCGCCGGCCGCCATGTCGTTCGCCTCAAAGCCGGCGATCCGCTGATGTTCGGGCGGCTCGAGGAGGAGATCGCCGTGCTCAGGGAATCCGGGGTCGGATTTGCGGTCGTTCCGGGCATCTCGGCGGCACAGGGCGCGGCGGGCGCCTTGGGGATCGGTCTGACGCGCCGCCACGACGCGCGTCGCTTCCAGGCCATTACCGGGCACGCGGCGAGGTACCGGCTGCCCGACGATCTCGATTGGAGCGGCCTCACCGATCCGAAGGCGATTACCGCCGTTTACATGCCCAAGGCTACCATCGGTGACCTTTGCAGCGAGTTGAGGTGTCGCGGCCTGCCGCCCGAGCATCCGGCCATCGCGGTGTTCAACGCCACACGCGCCGACCAGATCGTTCTCACCGGCTCGATCGCGACGCTTCCTCGCCGAATTGCGGCCGTTGATATTGGCGCGCCGTGCATCGTCCTCATCGGCGCCACCGCCGATTCACAGTCTCAAGGTATGTGCTGCAGTGGCATTGCAGATTCGATCCTTGCCTGAGTAACCGGTAGGCGTTTTTTGCAGGGCGTCGTCCATCGAGGATTCATTTCCGGTTTTGTACGGAAGCCGGAAGGGCATCGCCGTATCGACTTAGCGAACCCAAGATTGCACGCCGAGAAGCCGGATTCTGTCGGGTCGGTCCAATAGCGTGCCTGCTGGACGGCTTGATGCGCGGCAGCGATAGCCGGTATCGTGACTTGAGGCTTCGAGGAGAACGGGATGTCGGATAACCCATCACCAGCTCGTGTGTTGGCGTTGTTGTGCATCGCCGGCACGACAATGCTGCTTGCAGCTGCCGGCAATGCGGACCCGGCGGGGGTTCGGGCGTTCGAAGGAACCGGCTTCACTCAGGACCCGTGTTCGCTCCTCACCGATGCCGAGGTGTCGCAGCAGCTTGGACGTCCACTCCGAGCCGTGCCCAACCGCGATCAGCAGCCGATGTGTGAGTGGACAGCCAACGGCCAACCTGGGCTCGATGCGCCGGTCTTCCTGGAATACCAAAAACTAAACTCGCGTTTCCACATGGACGTCATTCGCGATCTCAAACGACCGAATGTCGGCCCCGGCACGCAGCGCTTCGATATCGGAGACGGCGCGTTGTTGAGCACCGCGCGCCGGGACATCACTGTGCTGGTCGGCGGGTCAACTTTCAGGATCGGTGGTGGAGGAGCGATACCGATCTCTGACGATGCCCTGGTCAATCTGGCACGGATCGCGCAACCGCGAGCCCACTAGTCTACGTGGGCGTTGCACCGCGCCGCCTGCCGTTACCCTTACTGATTGTCGACGCAGGCGTCGGCTAAGCACCCTTCGATCTGCCTGAGCAATCTGATGCCAGGCGTGTCATCTTCGAGGATTCTCTCCATCGTAACGCCGTCGGCATGGCATGCCGTGGCCTTGCGTAAGCCGGCCAGCGCTTGAGATAGCGTTTTGGCGTCGGTTTCCTCGAGCGTCAGCACGCTCGGAGGCTCGGAGAAAAGCGCAGCGACAGGCGAGCCTTTCAGCAGTTCTGGCGCATCGATGGCCTTCCCGAGCGATATCAGAACAGTCCGGTCCTTCGGATCGAGGTTCACATTCGTCTGAGGACCAATATTGCAAGCGAGTGCCGAAGCGCTCGAGAGCGCGCCCGCTGCAAAAGCCACTACGAAACGCATCCGGTTTTCTCGCAGATAGCACCACCCGCGCCGCACTCTGCTGCAAGTGGCGCTGCAGTTCAACATCGTTGGTGATTGTGAGGCGACGGCAAGGCCGGCATTCAAGATCGCCGATCGGGTTCGCTCGTAGAGCCGAACAACCTTGAGATTTCAATCTTCTCGGCAATCCCAATTGGACCTGACGATGGTCCGCGCCTGCCCAATTGCTGCCGCCGTCAGACATCCGCGGATAGGCGTCCGAAGGCTTCGACAGGCTCGCTCCAATACACCAGATCCGGAATGGCCGCCTTGACGCGGATCTCCTCCAGCAGTGGTGCCAGTCTGGCGCGAACCAACACCACGACGAGAATGCCGCGCGATATGCGACCGGGCACCTGTTCGCGCATGCTGGCGTTGCTCAAGGCGTGTCCATGACCCTCCGCGTTCCACGTCGTGAAACCGAGCAGGGGCGGCTCGGAGTTCATCATCAGCTCGACGATGTGTGTTTCGGACGCCGGGGGATAGATCAGCGTCAGCTTGCAAAGGGATTGGTCCATGTCAGGGGGTGCAAGAGAGCTTAGCCCCTGGCGCATCGGCTTCCACGGTGGCGAGAAAAAACAACTGTTCCGCTGGCGGGGCGAATACCGGATGGGTGTCCTGAAGAACCCTCCGACGGGCGCCCTGCCGGGCCCCGCGCCTAGCTTTACCCGGTGGGGAGTCATCGCCAAGGATGGTTGGCTGATACAGCCTGCACCCGGCTCACAGTCTTGAGTGTCTTGGAAAGGTGTTTCAGCGGCCCGGTGTAGGACGAGCGGCCGGAATTGTCGTCATGGGAGATTTCCGGGAAGAGCAGGCTGGCCGAGAACGCGAGACTGCGGCGGAAGCCGGCGCATGCGATGGACTTCCGAGGTCTTCTGGGGCTTCCCACAACAGCGAGATTTGCTCTCGGCAGTGCCCTCGGCGAGTCGCAATCCGAACCGATGCTGACTTTGCGGGGACGATTTCCGGCGCAATTCGGGGTGGTGCGATGCGATTGGCGGCGAGCTTGGCAAAGTTATCCAACTGAACGCTTTCGGTCTCGCCTCCAATATCTGAACCAAGTAATGGACATCAAAACCTATCGCGATCTCGGACCCGTCCTCGCGCGAATATCGATGAGTGAAATCGCGGATGTTGCGTATCCGCAGAGCCAACGGAAAAGAAGACCATGCTGCTCCCTACTTCCGGAGACATCTGGGCTCGGCTGATCCAGACTTGGGATCGAATTGTCATGGAGATCAGCGCCGATCACGTCGTTGCTGCGGCATTGATCCTAGTCGCGGCCGAGGCGATTCGGCGCCTGATCAGCACTGCGCTTCTTCGGCGGATCCGACGCTGGTCCGGCCATCCGACCAACCCGCACAGCGACGCGATCATCGCCGCGCTGACGCCTCCTGTTCGTTTCATCCCCATCGTCCTTGCCTTCTTCATCATCTCGGAACTCATCACCGACAATTCGCAGATCGCGGCAATACTTTCCAAGATCAACCGTTCGCTCGTGGTTTTGACGATTTTCTGGTCTCTTTTCCGGCTGGTGGTAAAGTCCCACTTGATTATTCACGGGGGAGTAAAAATCTTCACCGAGGCGATGATCAGCTGGGCCGTGCGCGTCGCCAAAATACTGATCGTTGCACTCGGATCGGCCGCAATCCTTGAAATTTGGGGTATTAAAGTCGGGGCAATTCTTGCAGGTCTCGGGCTCTTTGGCGTGGCCGTAGCGCTCGGCGCACAAGACCTGTTCAAAAACCTCATTGCCGGCATCTTCATTATGGTCGAGCAAAGATTTCAGAACGGCGATTGGATCCTGGCCGATGGCGTTGTCGAAGGTTTCGTCGAGAATATCGGTCTAAGAACCACAAAAGTTCGCCGGTTTGACAAGGCGCCAGTCTACGTTCCCAACTCCCAACTTGCCGACAATGCTGTTACCAACTATTCGCAAATGACCTATCGGCGGATATCCTGGATCGTGGGGCTTGAGTATCGCACGTCCATCGATCAGCTTCGCCGCATCCGAGACGACATCGAAAACCGCATTCTCACCAACAATGATTTTGCGCATCCTCCCGAAGTCCCGACGTTTGTGCGGGTCGATAAATTCAACGACTCTTCCATCGATCTTCTTGTCTACTGTTTCACGCGTACGACCGATTGGGGCGAATGGCTCAAGATCAAGGAATCGCTCAGCTTCGCCATCAAAGACATTGTTGAGCGGGCAGGGTCGGGTTTCGCCTTTCCGAGCCGGTCGCTCTACGTCGAAGCGATGCCGGTGGGTACTGAACTCTTTCCATTGCAAAAGCCAGTGGTGGCTAGCACTGGAAACACAGGCCCGCAAACTGCAGCGACGTAAGGCATCGGCGACAGCGGGGGGAACATCAGCTCCTTGTTGGGACCGTCCTTCGAAAAGGCTTGCGCTCCGTTGCCGACGTCAGCGAAGCGCACAGCCCTGCGCGGCTGCCGCTATTTCACCGCTTCCTCAGGACTTGGTACGTCGTACAACAATCTGCCAGCTTGCTCATGGTGGTGGCACTGATTGCGGCGACGAGGGACCTGAGTGGTCGGCATGGGGAAACGCGCCGAGCGATCGAAGCAGCGCGAAAGCTGGATTCCTTCGCTGCGTATTTCAGATGTTGCTGACCGGCTTCCTATCGCCCGCGTCGATCACCGTGCCGTATTTACCGACGGCCTTCCTCGAACGCATCGTAATGTCACCGCTCCGATGTATTGGCTTGCCGAGGAGGCGCGTTCGATGTGGATCATCGAGAAAATCTTCCGCCGACGCGCGAAGGGCTACAGCCGGCCCATCAAGCTCCGCTACAGGGACACGCTCGTCTTCGAGGGCTACTCCCGCACCGGCGATAAGCTCTTTACCAAGGAGCGCACGCCGCTTCCGTCTCTCATCTATCACGCGTTCGGTTTCGCGCTCGACGCCGGCGAATGCGAGATCTGGGTGAAAGACGACGCGAAGACGCGCTTCGAGCGGGACCGGTCCTATCGTGCCTATCTCAACGCGGACGGCACCTATTGCTGGTTCCATGGCCAAGAGGCGCTCGTGCGCCGCGGTGAGGCGGTCCATGGGGCAGAGGACGGGGCATCGTGACTTTCCACCTCGCCGTCGACGTACACTATCTTCCTGATGGCCGGGCCGTGGCCGCCGGGGTCGCATTCGCCGACTGGAGGTCTGACGTGATCGCGCGAACCGAGGTGGTATGCCTCGGGCGCGCGGAGCCGTACGTGCCCGGACAGTTCTTCAAGCGCGAGCTGCCGCACCTCCTAGAGCTTATGGATCGCTTCCGGGAGCCTCCCGCGACGATCGTTATCGACGGCTACGTGACGCTGGGAGGGGACCAGCGTGACGGCCTCGGCGCGCGGCTCTTTTCGGCTCTGCGCGGGCAGGTTCCCGTCATCGGCGTTGCAAAGACCCGCTTCGTTGGGACGCCGGCTGAGACGGAGGTCTTGCGGGGCAAGAGCAAGCGGCCGCTCTATGTGACAAGCCGCGGTATCGCGCTCGAGACCGCGAAGGGCCTGATCCGCGACATGCACGGCCGTGACCGTTTGCCAACGCTCCTGACAGCAGTCGATCGCGCGTGCCGCGGGCTGGATCCTGCGTCCAGTCCGGAATGAGACCTTCGGTGGAACGGGCGAGATCGATCGGCTGTTCGGGATCGCGGCCAATGCCTTCGCCAAGCCAGAAAGTGCGTGAAGCTCAGGAGGCCGTTCGGTGTCTTGAGGCTGCCGGGCATGAAAGCAGCCGATTGACGTGCGCGTGCCGGGCGTTGAGGGAAGCGGTGCCGGTGATGGCGTGGGCCGCTTCCCAGGGTGTCCAGGTCGCGTTCCACACGGTTGCCTTGGAGCCATCTGCCGTGCGCGTCGGCCGGCGGCGCTCGTTGAAGTTCGGTTGGTACCTGGGTGCGCGACTGACGATGAGCACGTGACGCGTAGGGCACGCGAACGAAATGGCAGCTATTATCGATCGGGACGTTTTCGGGAGGCCGCCTGGGATGCTGCTCGATCTATTTCCTCAACTGCTTCTCTGGCGTCGCAGAAGACTTTGTGGTCCCAAGAGATAGGCAGCAGACTGGGCAGCGCGATCCAACTTGATATGCCATCTTCTGTTTCCCAGTCTTCTTCTTCGGCGCGAGGGATGAGACGATGCAAATATTCAACTGCCAACAACGTAGCCTGTAGCCAGGTGGCTCCCACAGACTCCCGATTCTCAGTTTCGCCATTGTGGGATACCGTATACCGCACCACCCAGATTGGAATCTCGCGCTTTAAATGGGGGTTTACCCTGCGCACGAGTTGGGGGCTTCTAAACTCGGCATGCAGTTTCTTTCTTGTCTTCGTATTCAGAAATGAAAAATGATAGGGTTCTGCTATCTCATCCATTTTTACACTTCCAGCGTAAATCTTTTAGTTTCCAAACTCGTTGTGGCGCCAATTTTTTCGATTTGTGGTGGGGTTTGGTGCCATCGCGCTGGCCGGTTCTTGTTGGGGTTAGGGAGTGGAGACATTACACTGACTGGAAGTACAAAAACTATGCCAGTCGTCATCTGATCCTTCCGCAGCCTTTAAGCATCGATCCAACGAGTCATCAGATGAGTCTCCTCCGTTTGCACCCGAGATCCAGTTAAAGCATTGGGTCAGCACTTTCTTGCACTGCTCTGGGTTCAGCAGACAGGCAATGGCTGGGATCACTGGCCACGCCTGGGGCGGTATTGGAAGCGGAACCGCGTGGCGTCCATCATGATCGGTGAGCGTGCCGGGACCTACGCCTTACTCGACAGCTGGATTCTGGCTAAACTTCCGTAGCTTGGTTAGCGGCCGACCCTTTTGACGCAAATCGGACACGCATAGATGGCGATGCCGTGCGCGGAGAGTCGTAAATTGCATCACGGAAAATATCTGTACCGGCAATGGTCCTTTACTTGGCAACCGCCAAGCACTCCACTAGCGTTCGAGCAGAGTTGTTCTTAAGGGGGATGCGATGCAGGTTTTCAAGGCAGGCTTCGTGGCCGCGGTTATGGTGTGCACCCTTTCGGCGATGGCTCAGGCGGCCGATTGTACCCGGGTCGCAGCCAGTGGCGATAACGTCACCCACGATTTGGCGGTGCTGTTCTCCACAAACGCTCTCAAGAATACGATCGCCGGGCGAGGGCTTATAGGGAAGGGGCCAGTGAAAACCAGCTGCAAATCGGGCTCGGCAATGATTGAGTGTCATTCCTCGCAGATGGCCTGCAAGGGCGGAACGCCCGCGACCTGCTTGGGCCCTTGGCTATGCTTCTGAAGCCAGCACTAGACGTGCCCTTTTGAATCTGCTCTTGCGGCTCGAACTCGGCAGTTGTGCCGGGCACTATGCGAGCCGGCGGCTTCCGGTTTCGGCGCGTTTCTTCGCGTTGATGGGTACTCTCTATTGACTCAGCCCCTGAAGCGGCCGAGGCCCGATTTGTGGCGCTCGTCAATGAATTCTGTCGCTGTCTGCTCGTACGCCGCCTGCAAGTGTCCGTGAAAACGTCGAAGCCGGGCAATCGATGATCGCCCGGCTTCCGCATTTCGAAATTGTGCGGGCTTAGCCCGCCTTGCGGGCCTTGCGGGCGGCGTAGCGCGCGTCGCGATCCTTCTTGCGCTGCGCCTCAAGCTCAACCTGCTCGTCGATTTCCCGCGCCTGCCGCGCTTCGCGCTCCACACGCGCGGCCAGTTCTTCTGCCGCCACCTGCGCTGCATGCTGCTCCTGTTCGACGCGGCGTGCCTCTGCACGCTCGGCTGCCAGCCTCTGCCGTTCGGCCGCTGCCAGGGCACGCGCCGCCCTTTGCTCGGCGACTGCCGGGTCTTCCGCTCGAGCGCGGAATCGCGCCAGCGCGGCGCTTTTGGCGGCTTCGGACGTGGCCCGCCGGTCGTTGAAATTCGGGTCCTTGAAGGCTTTCATCTTGCTCCAGTCAATCGGTTCAGTTTGCTGACCCGAAAACGGCGCTTCCGTCTCCGGGAAACAGCTGGCGGCTCCTTAGCACGGAATTCGCCACCTCGCGAAATGCCTCTGACGTCATTCTTCCTTATCCATCTCCGGACTGGGGCGCCTGACTGGTGGCGACGCCACCTACGATACGCGTCGCGTCATGAGCTTCGGTGGCTCGACCAGCGTTAGCAAAGGCGACCAGGACCTCGGGCTTTTTTCAGGCGCGCTGCGCGCCGCCTACGTGATCGGCGCGCAGAGAGAAGTCTTCAAGCGCCACAACGATGACGAAGATCACGCAATCCGTATCTCAAAAGCGCCAGTTGAGCCGACCGGAAACGCCGTGATCCTCGATGTCGCCGGCAAGCTCGCCGTTATAGGAGAGACTCAACGTTGCGTCGGGGGCCAGGAACAGGTCGAACCCGGCATCGATCAGCGCCGCGTTGCGCGCAAGCGGCACGCCGGCGATGCCGAAAGCAGATCCACCGGCATTGAACGCCAGCGCCTGCACCGGATTGATGTCGCCGAAGGCATACTGCCACCCGAATGACGCGCGCGGCACGATGCGGGCGTCGCCGAACATCGCATTGCCGGCTACCCGCAAGCCCAGGGTTGTGAAGCCGGTGCTGGTATTGGCGGCAAAGCCATCGAGTGCCGCTGCGCCGCCCTGCTCCGTGAAGCGGTCGGTCGATACATGCACGTAAGCAACGTTTGCGAACGGCTCGTAGGCGACCGCACCTGCATGCAGCGGCAGTGCTGCCTCAGCGAACAATTGGCCAACGTCGCCGTTGTAGGAGGCGTCAACGCGGTCGAAGAAGCCGGGGAAGGCAACCGTTCGCTTGGAATCAATATCGTTCCAGCTCCATGCACCGCCGCCGCGCAACGCCACTGCGCCTGCAGTGCCACCGGTGTAGAGTGCGAGGTGGTAGCTGTCGATGTTCGCCGATGACAGCCGCGCACCAACGCCAACGCTGGAATGCGAGTAGCCGAGTGCCAGACCGGCACGCCAGCCGTCATCCAGCTCCGCATCGACACCGGAAAGAAAGCCACCGATGGTGCGATTAGCAGTTGCGGCATTGCCGTTGCTGTCGAAATCACCCCACGATCCAAAGCCTTGCGTCCAGAACACCAAGGGTGATGGGGCTGCAGGCATATCGTAACCCGATGCACCCTTCCCGCCGCCCATGCCGAGCGCCATCGGTGCATCGAAGCTGCCGGCAACCGTAACGGGTGTATTGGTGCCGCTTGCGGCGACCTGCGTGCTGCCATCCTGCGCGCTAATGCCCGATGCCTGCTGCATGCGATTGAAGATGGTGCGCCGGATGAAACGGCTGTCGTTGGTCAATACCGTGCCGACGGTGGTGTGCACCTCGCCCGATAGCGCATCTAACGCCTGCCGCGCGCCCTCTGCGCTTTGGCCAAACAGGGCAATGACCAGAGGATTTGTGACCGGTAGACTGCCCACGCCCGTGGCCGTCGCAAACTGGTTTGGCGTTTGGGCTACATCGGTGAAACTGACGTCGTTCCGCGTCAGCGTCAGCACCACGTCATTGCCATCACCGCCATTGTAGACGACGGTGGGGTTTAGGAACGCGAGATTGCTCGTAATGGGCGCAAACGTGCCGATGACCGCATCGCCGCCGTCATTATCGATGATGAGATAGTCGGTCGCGATGGCATAATTGCCGCCATCGGCCAGCACGCGCAGTGTCGCGCCTGTAATGTCGACGGTGCCGTTGACAACGACGAGATCGCTCTGCCCGGCGGCGTTGGTCTCAATTTCGAGGATCGCACCTGCCTGCAGAAGATAGGGACCATTCACGGTCTGCGTGCCGATGGAGTTGCCGGGCGCGTGCACACCGCCGCTTTGCACGGTGACGCCGCCGAGAGCACCCGTCCCCATCAGCGTACCAGCACCACCGACGGTCACATCGCTAACGATCGAGCCTGCACCGCCAACGCCGACAACAAGCGTGCCGTCATCGACGTTTGTGGCGCCCGTATAGGTATTTGCGCCAGTGAACGTCTGCGTGCCGGTGCCCTTCTTGTCGAAGCCGCCGTTGCCGGACATAACGCCCGAAAACGTGGTCGAGGTGTCATCGCCGCCGGCTGTCAACGTACCTGACCCGAGATCAACATCTCCGCCGCCTGCCAGCGAGCCGATCGCTTGATCCCAGTTCGCTAACTGCAATACGGCACCTGCAGCCACGACGTGCGCGCTGTTCGCCGAAAATGCGTTGGTGCTGGTAGCGACTATCCTACCTTCGTTGATCGCGGTCGTGCCCCCATAGGTGTTGGACCCACCGAATCTTTGCTCGTATGCGCCCTCTTTGATGACGCCACCCGTTCCCGAAATACCTCCCTCAAACGTGGTGGTAAAAAATAGCGATGAGTTTCCTCCAAGTGTCAGCGTCGCGTCGGTGAGCAGAATATTGCCAGAACCTTGGCCCGCGTCGGTTGAAAGCCCCATCACTGTTTGATCGAAGCCATTCAGATCAACCTTTCCGTCTTGCCAGACGGCCATGAAACCGCCCGATGAAAACGCGTTCACCGCACCGCCAAGCAAGAGGCCCTCGCTAACAGTAGTAGTGCCCGAATAAACATTATTGCTGCCGGAGAGCGTAAGCGAACCGCTGCCGTCCTTGATGACATTGCCGGACCCGCCGATGGTCCCTGAAACGATAATATTTCCAGCGCCACCGAAGGTAAGCGACTGGTTGGTCCTGGAAATTGGTCCGGAAAGCGTCAGCATGCCCGCGTCCGAGTTGACGCGGGCGGCGTCGGTCAGGGTAATGCCTCCGACGACTATATGAAAGTTCTCGATATTGCGCAGTGCGCCACCGCCATTGACACCGTTTCCGGCTAGACTGAGTGCATCGGCTACCGAGTAGCTGCCGCCGGACAGGCTGAGCGTTGCGCCGCTCGCGACCGACGTTCCGCTGTCGGCAGTGCCGAACGAGGCGCTGCTTCTCATATTAAGCGTGCCGGCAACAACTTCCGTTGGTCCGGTGTACTCGCCGACGGTGCCAGTCGGCTTGGTCAGATTGAGCGTCAGTGTCCCGGTCCCGACCTTGCGCAGGCCACCAGTCCCCGCACCCTGCGTGGCGAAATAACCGGAGAACGTATCGTTCTGATCGAGCGCTCCAACCTCGATCATCGAGCCATTGCCTTCGAAACTGACTCGCCCGTTCCCGACAGAATTGAGTGAGCCGAGCGATACCGTTGTCCCGTCTCCACGCACGAAAATCGCGCCGTTGGTTCCGGATGCGGTGAAGAAAGCGGCGCTCGCATCGTAGGTGGTGTCGAACTGTACGATGCCCGTCCCCGATTGGTTGATAGTGACCGCACTCGCCACGCCCGGATTAAGGACATGGAGATACGATTGGCCGACGTTGATGGTCTGGGCGGCCCCGGAACTGTTGGTGATGTTCGTCAGCAATAGGACCTGTTCGATATTGATCGTGTATGCAGGCGCGGCGGCATTAAACAGCAACCCGCCCGTGCCGAGGTCAGCGGTTTGGGTGACATTGACAGTCTGGCTTGCGCCTCCGCCCGCGAACGTTGCGGTATCACCGTAGCCCGGCGCGTTGCCGGTGCTCCAGTTTGCCCCGAGATTGAAATTTGTCGGGTTGGTGGCGTCATTGCCGAGCCAGGTCTGAGCCTGCGCCGGGCCGGCGGCGGCCAACGCAATCGCCAGGGCTGGCCCTGCGGCAGCAGCGGGCGACATCCGGATGCGACGACGGTTGACATCGGATGCCTGTTTCCCGTGCCTCTTGCCCCGCATCGCGTCCCTCTTGATTGCCGGCCAACGACTAAAACCTAGCCCGTCCCGATTGCACCGGAATCGTCGATACCACACAGCCTGAAATTCATGTGTACCCCAGGCTTGATATCGGAGAAATATTCCCGTGCGTGTTGCATTCTGCACAAAGACCGGCAGATCACGGACTGACTGCGACCGGTGCTCGATTCGCCGCCGCCGTGTCTATAGCGAGGTTGAACAGCGCCAAGTCGCGCTTGCGATCCGCCATTTGCAGCTTTGTTCGGATGGACCAGACGTGGCTCGGTCGCAGCGGTGGCTTCGCCCCGATAAGCTTGCCTTGTTCCAGGTCGAACGGCGCGGGGCGATCGGTTGATCCAGCTGTTGGTAGTGTTCCATTGCTTCGTCTCCTTTTGTTAGAGACACAGCAGGATGCCCCCGGGAAGACTTGGAGCACGCAGCAGACGACCGACTCTCGGCACCTTATTCGGTGAGCTGGTTACCGGCTGATGACCCATACCGAACTGCAAGAACCGGCAGTACATTCATCTTCGAGCTTAAGACTACCCGCTCATTCTGCCAGTCCGGCCTTCCGTAAGCCCTCGGCAAATAGCGCAAGGTGCTCCGGGCGGCTGATCGGGAGCCAACTGGAAACCTTAGAGACCCGCAGCGATGGATCGAGCCGTCTCACCTCGTCCAGCGCGCGCTCCGCATCCTGCTGGCGGTCGCCAAGCGCGCGCGTTGCCGCGATCAGCGCGACGACCATCAGGAAGCTCGGCAGATTGCTGTACGAGCGCTCCGCCCACGCAGACGCTTGCTCTATGCGTCCGGCAAATAGGTGTGCCATCGCGATGCCCGCCTGCATGCGGTAGAGCTCCGGGTCTACCGGGCTCAAACGCATGGCGTGTTCGAAGTGCTCGATGGCGCTCTCGCATTCTCCATGCCAGGTCCTGAGGAAGCCCCCGAGAAACCACGCCGATGCAAGATTGGGGTTGAGAAAAATGGCTCTGTCGAGCAGGGCAATTCCGCTGTCGAGATCCCCGGTGAAGTGGGCAATCGCGTGCCCACCTCGTGTCAGCGCTACCGCGTCATCGCGGCCGAGCTCGACAGCGCGCTGCGCCAGCCGCAAACCCTCTGCGGTCTCCTTGTCGTGGTCGAGCATCCAGCCATTGACCCTCCGCCAGAAATAGCACCAAGCGGCCATGGCATGTGCCGACGCGGATTGCCCATCGATCTCAATGGTTTTGTAGAAAAGAGGTATGGCTTCGGTCATCGCCGCTTGGTCGCCGCGATGGACATGTGCGAGCCCGCGCAGATAACAGTCATAGGCGCTCGCGCAGCGGGTTGGATTGCGCTTCGCTCTTTCGATTTCGGCAAGTTCGACTTGCGGCGCGATAGCCCCGGCGACGCTCGTTGCGATTTCATCCTGCAGTTTGAAAATGTCTTCAAGTTGCCCTTCGAAGCGCTCGGCCCACAGGTGCGCGCCAGAAGAAGCGTCGATGAGCTGCCCGGTGATGCGGACGCGATCGCCGGCTTTGCGCAAGCTGCCCTCCAGCACGTAGCCGACGCCGAGTTCCTGCCCCACGAGCTTCGGGTCCACATCCCGGCCGCGGAAGGTGAAACTCGAGTTGCGGGCGATCACGAACAGCCAGCGCACGCGCGATAGCGCCGCTATCAGCTCCTCGACAACACCGTCGGCGAAATAGGCCTGCTCAGGGTCGCCGCTTAGATTCTGAAACGGTAGAACGGCGATAGAGGGCTTACTTGGCAGCTGTGGGCGGGTCCGCTCTGCGTCGGCGCGCGCACCCGAACCTCCATCGGCGGCGCTCGTGACCGCGTTGATCTCAACGTTGCCGACGAAGCGAAGACCTTTGCGCGGCACCGTGCGGATGAGGCGCTGCTCCTGGCCACTGTCGCCAATGGCCTTGCGCACAGCATTGACGTGGCTCGCAAGCGTGGATTCCGAAACGATGCGTCCGCCCCAGACAGCTGCGATCAAATCGTCCCTGCTCACCACGTGGTCGCGGTTCTCAACCAGATAGAGCAGGAGATCGAACACCTGCGGGGCTACGGCGACCGGCCGCGATGCGCGTGACAGCTCGCGGCGCTCGCGATCGAGGACACAGTCTGAGAACCGGAATTGCACCTAGTGGCCCGCCGAGCATCTGTTCCGAGAACGTCGATAGATAACATGCCCATGCGAACGGCAAGACCTTTGGACGTGTTTCCAAGGTAAACCAAAGGGTATCTGAAGCCCGTCGCAAAGCCTTCCCCCGGCGCTCGAGGCAGTCTCCATGCAGCGGTACCGTCGACGCGGTGCCTCATGGGAGATGCCACATGAAGATCGTCATCATCGGCGGCACAGGCCTCATCGGCTCGAAGCTGGCAGAGTTGTTGCGCACCGAAGGCCATGACGTCCTTGCCGCTTCGCCCCGCAACGGCGTCAACACCATCACCCGCCAGGGCCTGGCGGAAGCGCTCTCCGATGCAACCGTGGTGGTTGACGTCGCCAATGCACCGTCGTTCGAGGACAGGGCCGTACTGGAATTCTTCGAAACCGCCGGGCGCAATCTGCTGGCCGCGGAGGCAGCCGCTGGAGTCGGCCACCACGTGGCACTTTCGGTTGTCGGCGCCGACCGCGTTCCCGATAGTGGATACATGCGGGCCAAGCTGGCGCAGGAAAAGCTCATCCGAGGGGCAAAGATCCCCTACACGATTGTTCGCTCGACGCAGTTCTTCGAGTTCATTGGGGCTATCACGCAGTCCGCCATGGATGGCGACGAAATCCGCCTGTCGCCGGCACTGCTCCAGCCCGTCGCCTCTGATGATGTGGTTGCGGGGCTTGCAAGGATTGCAATGGCCACGCCGGCGAACAGCATCGTCGAACTGGCGGGACCGGACAAAATTCCGCTCGATGAGTTAGCCCGTTTTTATCTGGCGGCCAACGGTGATGGCCGACAAGTCGTCGCGGACGTGCACGCCCGTTATTTCGGGACCGAGCTGGACGACAGATCACTGACGCCGGCTTCGGCGGCGCCCGTGCTTGGGTCGATCCGCTTCGAAGACTGGCTGCACCGAGATCTCGCCAAGCACGCCGCGGTCCGCTGACCGCGCAGCAGGAGACCTTTCCATGCTCAAACCACTCGGTATTGCCGCAGCCATTACACTCGGTGTGGCCGCCACGGCCAACGGCATCTTCATGCTAGTCACGCCCGAGCACTGGTATCTGACGGTGCCCGGAGTGCCGACAACGGGGCCATTCAACCAGCATTTCGTACGCGACATCGGCCTGATCTTCCTTTTTATCGGCGGGGCTTTTGTGCTGGGGGCCGCACGGCCGGAGCTGAGGGTTCCGTTCTGGGGTGCAGCGTCGATCTGGCTCTCGGGTCATGCGCTGTTTCATGTCTGGGAGGTGGCCGTCGGCATCTGCGGACCGTCGGCCCTGGCGCGCGATTTTCCGGCAGTGACGTTACCGCCCGCTATCGGGCTCGCTATCACTTGCTGGGCCGTCCTGGACGCGCGCCAAAAGACGGCGGTCCTTGCCGGGAGGGTCGCATGATGGGCGATCTGACAGATAAGGTCGTCGTCGTGACGGGCGGAAGCTCCGGCATTGGCCGTGCCGCGGCCTTGGCCTTTGCTGCGGCAGGCGCGCGCGTTCTCATCACGGGGCGCCGCAGGAAGCCTCTCGATGCGGTCGCCGGCGAACATCCCAACATCGCAGGTTTCATTGCCGACGCAGGCGTGCCGGATGATGCTGGCCACACTGTCGGCCAGGCAATAAGCCTCTGGGGACGACTAGACGTACTGGTAAACAACGCCGGCGCCGGTGCCATCCTTCCGCTGGAAAACGTGACCAGCGATCAGATTGCCAGCATTTTTGCGGTGAACGTCACGGCGCCGAGCCTATTGGCCGCCGCTGCGATTCCTCACCTGAGCGCGACCCAGGGCTCGATCATCAACATTTCGAGCACGTTCTGGCACAAGGCGGCCGCCCACCTCTCGCACTACGCCGCCAGCAAGGCAGCGCTCGAGCATCTGACGCGCTGCTGGGCTCTCGAGCTTGCACCTCGGGGCATACGCGTCAACGCAGTCGCTGCCGGACCGACCGAAACGAACGCACTGACCGGAATGATGGGACTGTCTCCTGAAGCCGCGGTAGCCGTCGAAGAGCAAGAGCGCGAGCAGATACCACTCCAGCGGCGCGGCCTGCCGGACGACGTGGGACGCTGGATCGTGACGCTGGCCGGGAGGCGCGGGGATTGGGTGAGCGGGCAAGTCATTTCGGTCGATGGCGGCTTGAGCGTGACCTGATCATACCGCCACGCGATTTCCAATCTGCACATTCAGGGTGGTCGATGGACGAGGCAGAGGAGAGCCAGAAGCGTCGCGCTGCAGAGACGGAGATGGCGCGCGTTCTGAAGACCAAGCCTCTCAACATCGTTTCTGGCCTGAACTCATCCAGCGGCGGGATCGCCCATTGGAAGCATGGCGCCCTGCACGACGTCGTTGAGCCGATGGCTGACCATGTGATCATGACGTACGTCGATACGATGCGGCCACTGGAGCGGCGAACGGGCAAGAGCATCGCGAAGGGGGTCGCGCGGCCGGGCGTCGTGACGATCATACCCGCGGGCACCAGCGCGCGATGGGACATTTCCGGCAGCGTCGACGTCGTTCAACTCTATCTTCCGCAGACAACCATCGAGCGCATCGCCGCCGAAACCGGAAATGCATCGGCTACGGAGCTTCTGGAGCGAACCGGTCATGCCGACCTGGTTACATCGCGACTGCTCACCACGGCAGCGGAAGCACTCGAGGGGAACTCGGCGCTGGACGCGATGTTTCGGCAGCAGATCACGGATTTGCTGGCGACGCGGTTGCTCGCGGCTCACGTCGGAACTCCCGCCGTGCCACCGCCGGCCTCAGGCGGTTTGTCGCCGGGAGTCCTTCGGCGTGCATTGGAGCGCCTGCGTTCAGAGAACGACGCCGACGTTTCGCTGGCCGCCTTGGCCGCGGACGCAGGACTATCGCGCTTTCATTTCTGCCGGGCTTTCAAGGAAAGCACAGGGTTGCCGCCGCATGCCTGGCTGCGGGTTTACCGTTTGGAGCAGGCGAAGGCCATGTTGTGCGATCCGTCCATGCCGATCGTCACGGTTGCGGCAGCGCTCGGCTATGCGTCGCAGACTGCCTTCGCCGCCGCATTCAAAAAACTGACAGGCGTATCGCCCAGCGACTTCCGCCGACAGGCGATTTGACAGCAATCCCTCTTCAATCGCCGCAATCACTCTGGCGCAGCACCATGCGTGGGTCGCTAAGCCAACGTCACGCCCATTCGTTCGGGCGAAGCGAACGCTCAGTGACAGACAGAAGGAGCCTCACATGTTGGACGTAGTCGGGAAGAGAAGCGTCGGCACCGTCTCCACGCTTCCATCCAAGTCCGAAGAGTTGGTCCCATCGCGCTACGCGGTGCGGATCGGCGATATCGACGTCATCGTCGTCAGCGACGGCGTGCTGCCGCTTCCCACCAAGATGCTGGCGCACAACGCCGAGCCGGCCGAACGGGCCGCTTGGCTGGAAGATATGTTTCTGCCGCAGGACGCGTTCGATTGGGCACTGAACGTGGCTGTCGTGCGTAGTGGGGATCAGACGATTCTCATCGATGCTGGCCTTGGGCTCGATCCGGATCTGCACTTGCCGCGCGCTGGACAGCTGGTCAAGCGCCTCGCTGCAGCCGGCATTGATCTGGGCGCCGTGACCGACGTCGTGCTCACCCACATGCACATGGACCACGTTGGCGGCCTTCTCGTCGACGGCGTGCAGGAGCGGCTGCGGCCGGATTTGCGAATTCACGTTGCGGCTGCCGAGGTTGAGTTCTGGGAGGCGCCCGATTTCTCGCACACGGCCATGCCCGCCGGCTTCCCCGATGCGCTGCGGGCGACGGCGACGCGATTCTTGCAGGCGTACGGCAGCTATCTGCGCACGTTCGGCGACGAACACGAAGTTGCTCCGGGTGTCACCGTTTATCGCACCGGGGGGCATACCCCTGGGCACAGCGTGGTCCGCCTGGCGTCCAATGGGGACGCGCTGACGTTCGCCGGCGACGCTGTATTCGCCGTCGGTTTCGATCAGCCGGAATGGCACAATGGCTTCGAGCACGATCCCGAAGAGGCTGCGCGTGTGCGCGTTCGTCTTTTGCGCGAGCTGGCGGAGACGGGAGAGCTGCTGGTGGCGACTCACCTGCCGTTCCCGTCGGTTGGCCACGTAGCGATCGACGGCGACACCTTCCGCTGGGTTCCAGTCTTCTGGGACTACTGATCTCCAGCAAGCCCGGCTCGAGAGCAGCAATGGGTTGATCGTCTGCCCTGTCAGCAGGCGGTCAACCCTCTCGCGCCATCAACACAAACGAACGGAGTCCTACCCATGCCTGCGATCACGACACAAGATGGCACTCAGATCTTCTACAAGGATTGGGGTCCGAAGAACGCGCAGCCCATCGTCTTCCATCATGGCTGGCCGCTCAGCAGCGATGATTGGGATGCGCAAATGCTGTTCTTTCTCAGCAAGGGCTGTCGGGTCATCGCGCATGATCGCCGCGGCCACGGACGCTCAGCTCAGGTCAGCGACGGTCACGATATGGACCACTACGCCGCCGATGTTGCCGCTGTCATCGAGCATCTCGACCTGCGCAACGCGGTTCATATCGGGCACTCGACCGGCGGCGGCGAAGCAACACGCTATGTTGCCCGCCACGGTAACGGCCGCGTCGCGAAGCTCGTGCTTGTCGGCGCTGTGCCACCGATCATGGTCAAAACCTCGACCAGCGTTGGTGGGCTGCCGATCGAGGTGTTCGACGGGCTGCGCAAAGAGCTCGCCGCCAATCGCGCGCAGTTCTACCACGAATTCGCGAGCGGCCCGTTCTACGGCTACAACCGCCCTGGAGCGGCGCCGTCGCAAGCGGTGATCGGGAATTGGTGGCGGCAGGCCATGATGGGTGGCGCCAAAGCGCAGTACGATGGCGTAAAGGCGTTCTCGGAAACGGACTTCACCGGCGACCTGAAGATTATCGACGTTCCCACGCTGGTGATGCACGGGGATGACGACCAGATCGTGCCGATCGCCAATTCCGCGCCGCTGTCGGCAGAGCTGCTGAAGAACGCAACTCTAAAGGTCTACCCGCAGCTTCCGCACGGGATGTGCACGACGCACGCGGATGTCATCAACGCCGACCTGCTGGCATTCATCACAACCTGAAACTTCACCCCGCGATTTCGCCAAGCGCGCCGCCTCGACGGCGCGACGGCGAACTGCGGCTCCGCGACAGGAGTTGAAAACATTTCGGTCGCCTGTCGGTGGATCGGGAGCTGCGCGTCGTCGGCGTTCCGGGCGTGTTTGCGACAGGGGATGCCGCCAAGGCCGCCTGTGATGACGAGGGAAGCTTCGCGTTGATGTCGTGCCAGCACGCAACGCGCATGGGCGCATTTGCCGGCAACAACGCGGCGGCCGAGCTGCTCGGGGAAGTGCCCACTCCCTATCACCAGAAAGCTTATGTCACGTGCCTCGATCTTGGGGAGGCGGGTGCCCTTTTCACGCGTGGATGGGATCGAAAGGTCGAGCACGTCGGCGCCGACGCGAAGAAGATCAAGCACGAGATCAATACAGTCTGGATCTATCCGCCAAAGCCGATGCGCGCTGCCGCGCTTGCATCCGCAGACCCGCAATGCGTGACCGATCTCTAACCCACCTCAAATACAACAGCCGCGACTGGAGCTATCGTGATCACTCCACAAACACCGCTCGGCTCGGTTTTCAACGCGCACAGCGCCACGCTCGACGTCATCCGAGGCATTGATCTCACTGGTAAGCTCGCCGTCGTGACGGGAGGGTACGCGGGGTTAGGGCTAGAGGCCGCACCAACGTTGGCCACAGCCGGAGCACGTGTGATTGTCCCGGCGCGCAATCCGGCACGTGCGCGCGCCGCCATCGCTGATGTGGGCGGCGGATCGAAGTCTGCTTCATGGATTTGACGATCCTGAGTCGATAGGCGCGTTTGCCCGCCGCATTGTGCAGTCAGGGATGACTTTGCACATCCTGATCAACAACGCAGGCATCATGGCCGATCCCATCTGGTCCGCGATGCCCGTGGCAACGAGCTTCAGTGGTCAACGAACCATTTGGGCCACTTTCAACTTATCCTGAGACCGTGAGCATTGCCCCCGCGGGCTCCAGCGCCCATGACGTCGGCTTCCTAGATAAGAACGGTCGTTCCCGAGCGGTGAAATCTTCCGATACCAAGTGCGATGATTATGGTGACCGGTAGGGAATGCCAGCAACGAACTCCACGCATTGCTCAGCAATCAGAACCGTAAGCCGCGTGTCGCTGTCCTTGTTTCCGAATGCGGCCTGTGCACCGAGCCATTCACGTACATAACGCTCATGCGTTCCAGTCCTCTGGGCGAGCTCGGCTGAATTAATTTGTCCGTCAGCTATCAGGCGGGGAAGCATAGAGCTCCTGAGCGCGGGTCGGCTCCAACTCTCCCAGCCGCCTATCCGGCGGGGAAGGACCTCGCAGGCTATCGCCTCCGGCGATGAAGTCTCTCAGCCGCCTATCCGGCGGGGAAGGGCGACGAACTCGACCGCCTCACCGAAGAACGTCTCTCAGCCGCCTATCCGGCGGGGAAGTGTTCGGCGCTGGCGCGTCGGCAAAGATCGGGTCTCTCAGCCGCCTATCCGGCGGGGAAGAGACGAAATTATCAACTGCCGGTGCCGCCCCATCTCTCAGCCGCCTATCCGGCGGGGAAGAGCCTCGTAGAACATCTTCCCCCGCCCCCCAATCTCTCAGCCGCCTATCCGGCGGGGAAGTGCTTCTAGCTCTGAGACGCGAGAGCGGAGACTCTCTCAGCCGCCTATCCGGCGGGGAAGGCCGAAGGGCGTGAAGCCCGCCACGTGGCACTTCTCTCAGCCGCCTATCCGGCGGGGAAGGGCTGGCCGCTTTACGCGGCCGCCGACCTCATTCTCTCAGCCGCCTATCCGGCGGGGAAGGATGGATCACTCTTCGCCGCGGTCGACGCTGCTCTCTCAGCCGCCTATCCGGCGGGGAAGATTCGATGAAGCCGAATACACCGCAGGAGAAGTCTCTCAGCCGCCTATCCGGCGGGGAAGGCAGGCGGCGATCTGGCGGCCTTGGACGAAGTTCTCTCAGCCGCCTATCCGGCGGGGAAGAGCCTCGCCACCCGCCACGCTCGTCGCCACACTCTCTCAGCCGCCTATCCGGCGGGGAAGTCATCCCCCTTGAGCGCGAACCAGTGCCACGTTCTCTCAGCCGCCTATCCGGCGGGGAAGAGCTTGAAGTCGGGCAGTCATTCGGCGTGAAATCTCTCAGCCGCCTATCCGGCGGGGAAGAGGGGAGGCCCGCACATGAGCACCCAGGGACATCTCTCAGCCGCCTATCCGGCGGGGAAGGCTAGGCTTTCGCTAGGTAGAACCAGCAAGAACAACAACGTATGTCGTCTCGATCGTCGTCAGGATCTTTCTTGGCATGGCTACTATCATGTTGATTTCGGTTGCGGTTTTCCGAACGGCTGAAAAAGATCCTTCGGATCGCCGCGCGTGAAGCCTGTCCACTCGACATATGTCATGGTTGGCTCCCCCTCTTCTGCCCGACCATAATCAGGCACGCGTACTTCGGTTAGGCTTTGGATCCGGCGCAGCGTCGGCTCGTCTTCGCCGGTTGGCGCAGCTTGCCACGCTAGGTCACTGAGGTTTGGCAACAAGAGGTGATCAGCACACGGCGCCTCCGCGAGGCGTAGCCCGGCTGCTTGTGCCGGCCTCGGCGCGCTGTTGCGCGTCCCTGGCGCTAGGTCAAGCATCCATCTCATGTTGGTGGGATTCTCACCGTCCTGAAAATAGAGGAGATCGCGGGTCGTGGCGCGTCGAAACTTACGACTCGCTGTCATGTGCCGGTTGAGACGTGAGGTGGGGTGGCGGACATAGCACCCAAGGGGCTTGGCGACGTCATCTGCGCTGACCATCTGGCCTCGCAACTCCGCTTCCTTTTCGCGCAGGGGTACCTGGCCTCGGCCGAGGATTGCGCGGGCGTCGATAACGTCGAACGTGCCCTCTCCCACAAGGTTGACGAGGTGGCGATCGCCAAATTCATTGAGATCGACACGCGGCACGAGAGAGTCACGATGAGGGGACGTTTCGACACCCGGCTGCGCAAGCTTGCCTGTTTGCATAACGACCGCGCTGCGGCCCAGTAAGGCGACATTTGCCGCCTCGCTGCCATAGACACGGTGACGCCAGACCCGGCCAGCTGCCTGGACGATGGCGCGCATGGAACTTGGGTCGAGGATGGCCCAGTCGAAGTCGAGGTCGTTTCCAGTCTCGATTACAGGCGAGGTCACGACGACGATTTCAAGTTGGTTGCAGCCGGCCGCTGTGGCGCGCTCGAAAAGCCCATGACGCTGGCAGAACTCGCGCAATTTTGCGTGAGGGTCGTGGCCTTTTCGGGTGAGGGCTGATTTCAGCTCGCGTTCGATCCAGGCGCGGTGAAGGCGGGGAAACTGCGCATGCAGGCAGAGCTTGAGTCGTAATCGTCGCTCGTCGCGCGCACCGGCAGGCAACTGCGTTGCGAGTGCTGCGGTATGTGCGATGCGGGTCATCCGCACGAAGCCGACGGACACGTTCACATCACCAAACGTGCTGGCTGTCATGTCGTGAAGCGTGCTGCACTCCGCGTCGATCTGAGCGACCAAGGCGTCCCAAGCGTCACATACGGGAAGGATTTTTCCTCGCCGAAGCGGCTGACATGTCTCAAGTGCTGCAACCGTTGCCGCCCGGCAGTCTTCGTAGACCTCGGCAAACGTGCGACCATCGCTATTTGTTGCGCACGATCCTGGTGCGTCGCCACAGCACAGCACGTTGACATGATCGTCCTGTCCCGAGGCAGAAGCGTGTACGTGCCAGCCAGCCAGGTAGGCTTCATGCAAGGCTTTTGCGACGTCATCTGGCAGCGTTGCCGACATAATGATTACGCGGCGCCCGCCTGCCGCTGTCTGGTAAACAAGGCGGCCGATCGCGGCGATGTCCTCTGGCTCGTATTGGTCGATCTCGTCGAGGATCAGATCCGATGTCAGCACGCGCAAGGCCTGGAAAAGGTAGCGCGAATTAACGGGGCTCGCCACGCCCATGAGGTGATCGACGGTCCCCACGATGATTGGGGATGTCGCAAGACGATTAGCCGAATTCGCAATCGATCCGGCTTTCTCAAGAATGCGATCGAGCGTTGCGGGAAGCCGCCTGTCAGTGTCTACCGACAGGCGGCGCAACCAGTCGGCTTCGCGCTTGTCGCCTACCGGGGGCGGATTGCCGCCAGCTCGCTCAATACGGAGCCAATCTGGTAGAGCGAGTAGGCTCTCTGACCCCACGCTGTGCTCGAAATCCTCTTCTTCCTGTTGGAAGCGAATTGGGGGGTGGCCAATCATGACTGCGACGTCTTCTCGGTCGAAGCCGATGTCATTGGTGTACTCATCCGCCGATTGCTGCGCCAACGAACGCAGGCCGAGTGCCAGCATCATGCGCAAATATCGTCGCTCCGGGCGGGCATCAGCGAACGCGGCGGATGCCAGAATGGTTGGTGCGCCACGCGTTTTTCCGGTTCCTGTGCCAGCCATCAGGCAGGCAAAAAAGCCACCTTCGCGCGCTTCACATAAGGAGCGCGCCGCACTGGCGGCGATTACCTGCCACGCGAAGTGTTTCGCTGTGGGCTCGGGGTGGCGAATGTCGATCGGCACCTGATCTTCAGCGAGGGCAGGGTAGCGCTCGCGGTGACGGTGCAGCATGTCGAAACAGCCAGGGGCGCGCTGCCAAACACGATCAATGTGCAGAGCCAAGGAATCGGCCGGCTTGCCGTCCTTCGTATTTGCAAGGTGTTCCTTTTTGCTCGCACTCGGGTCTGCCTGCACTTCGCTGAGCGCAGAGCCGAGGTGATCGGCAAACATCAGCGAGGCTCGCAAAACGATGTCCAGCCCGGGCGAACCGAGCCCTGGCCTTAATTTCTCGCTGGCGCATCGAAGTCGGGTTCGCCAAGCATCGGAATGCCAGAACGGCGTTCCATCGGCGATCTTGAGTGCGTTAACTTCCAAGGTTGCTTCAGTGTTGATGTGGGAGCCAGATTGCAGCCGTAAGTGCGTAGTACTGCCATCAGGCAGCCGGTGGTGCGTCAGGATCAACATGCCGACTGCGAACGCAATCGTGCCTTCCCGCGCGGTGACTTGGCCATTGCGCTCGGCAAACGCGAGCTTCATGGCCGAAGCCGGTTGGCTATGGTATCGGCGCAAGCGCTCTACAGCGGTTTCGCAGGCGCCATCAATGTCTTTGGGCTTAATCTCGCGAAGACACTTGATCAGAGCCGCATCGTCGAGGTCACCGACAAGCGTGTCCCAAACGACGGCGGAGAACAGTTCGTGACGTATCGCATCGGCCTCGCGCTTAACGCCTTTCGATAAGGCTCGGCGCAGCTTGTTCTGAAAGATACTTGTTGCCTTGCCGAGATCGTGAAACAGGATCGCGGTTCGCACGATGGCGAGGCGCGAGTGCTCGCTTTCCGAACGCACATTACGTACGCCCGAGGCTTGTGAACGAACAACAACAGGCACGACGCCATCATCCGAAAAAGCCGTGCGTGATCCGATGCGGACGATCGGCACGCGACTTTCGCGAGCCGAGCGGATTTCATGGATGACGACGGCGGTGTTGCGCTTGGCTTCCGCCCGCAGTTCGCGCGCTACGCGATCGAGGCAGGCGTTGCTGGCACGGCCGCGCCATGTCCGGTCGCCAATCCGCCAGAAATAACGGTCAAGGACAGCGGCAACGCGAACGCGTGAGCGCTTGCTCGAGCGGCAGACGGCGATAATTTCCCGCATCTCTCATCCTTTCGCGGTCGACCTCGCTTCTCCTGCCAGAAGCATGGCCTCTACGGTGTCGACGGCCTTTGCGAGAACCCTGTAATCATCAAAGGCCCCGATGAGTTTGGCGCGGAACAGTTTCTCGGAATCGTCCGACTTTTTACCCGTCGCAACAGCGAACGCCAGCGGCAAGACCAGCGCGTCCTTGAACGCATCGGCGACGTCGAACACCAGCCCACCTGCGCGCGTCTTGCCGTGAAAAACGGACATATGTGGCGGGATACCGAGGGCCCAGAGCGCCGCGCCAGCCATCCCGTAACAGAGGTAATTGCCTTGATCGATGAGGCGGTTGACTAGCGTGACCTGTTCCGCCTCTGGTTCAGTAGACTGCGCCGGGTCAAATAGGCCTGCGCCAGCATTCCGCCTGAACGCTTGGAAACCGGCCAAGCGGCCAAATTCCCGGTAGCACGCTTTCGAAAAGTCACCCTCGTGACCGAGCAATTGCGTTACGTTCTGGCAACCTTTGAGCGCAGTCGCGAATTTCGTGCAGGCAGCCTTCAGGCCATCGATGTGCCTTGCGCGCAGCTCTCGGACTGCGATCTTCCCGCTGATCGTTTCCAACCGTTCCATGCGATGCTGCATAACAGCGATCGCCGCCTGCAGGGACAGTTCGGGATCGAGATAGATCGGCAACAAGCGGCGGAAGTGCGCAGTGGCCGTGTAGGTCGTCAGCGCGCCCATGTGCATCGGCGTGCCGCCTGTTCCGGTGATAGCGAGGCGGACATGCTCTTCGCCAAGTAGCCGCACCGCCTCTTGCGAGATCGACGTGCCTTGCCCCAGGAACAGCACGGCGAGATTGACGTGGGGAACGTTGAACTCACGAGCATTCTCATCGTCCGTGATCGTATAGACGATCCGCCCGCCCTCGACGTGAACGCGGGCGCGCTCGAGATAAAGCGCGCCCTCGCGATCAGTCACGAGAAGCCGCGGCCCACCTTTACGCTGCATCTTCAAGCGAGAATTTCGAGTTGTCGGCCAGGATTGGCAGTACTGCGGGATTTCCGACCGCGGAAAAACCGTAGGTGCCGATCAACAGCGGTCCTGCAGAGATTTCTGCCTCGATCGCGCGGACATGGACAACAGCGGAACCGAAATGCAAAGCCAACACGGCATGGCTGGTAGGTCGCGATACCATCTTGTCCGACATTGTGACCCCCCGGCGTTCCGCGCGTGCCTTGGCACGGCGCACCGCACCGGGGCTGCGGCGTGCCACTTGGCGATCGCGTAAGTAGGCTGTGCCGCGTTCACCCGGCTGGCCAATAGCTTCCATCACGTTGAGGTCTTTCACCATGCCGCGACGTGCCAGCCGCTGAGTGCCTTCGAGCGCGAGGTAGCGCTCAAGCGCGGCTTGGGAGCCGAAGACGACAATCTCCGTGCCAGGCCGGGCGATGCCGCGATGAACGTGCATCGTGGGCAACGCAACGGCTATTCTGTTGTTCGGCGTGCCAGAGCGGTTTGCGTGGTGCACGGCATTGAGTGCCGAGTGGAGCACGTCTGCAATAGCTCCGAGTTCAATGACTGCTTGGACGGGGCGGATGGAGAGCTGGTGCGTCGGGAGGCAGAGACCAGGGCCAGAGTTGGGCGCGCTCATGCGTCGCCGCCTTCCTTTTGACCGAAAACACCGCCACGCACGAGATTGGCGATTACGAAGTGGACATCACCAGGGATGGAATTGCAGTCGACTGCGGAATCGATGGCTGCAAAGAGATTGGCAGCATTCGAGCGTAGAACATAGAAGCTCTTGGCCGCATCAAGACCGCCGCGCTTCTTGTCTACGCGCAAGACAGCTCCGGTCTCCTGCACCCCGCCGTAAGGATTTACCGCAATGGCACCGTAATTTTCGTGGCCGTGATCGATGTCGATATGGCGCAACGCTGCGCCGATTTTCTGACTGTGCATGGAAGCTTGATGGATTTCCCGACCGTTCCAGGACCTCGGCAGTTTGGCATACACGCGGCTGGCAGCATTCTTGGCTGCGTCTTCGCGCATATATTCCTGAGAGGGGAAAACCTCCTGGCCTTCTTGCATGCTTGCCTGCCAGGCGACATCGAGCCCGACCCGCTCAGTTCGCAAGCCTCTTTCCATGTGGTTGACCAACTCTTCTATCGGGGCGTGCGAGTTCGTGAGTGCCGCAGCGCTCAGCTCTTCGACACTTGCGGGATTGTCGAGCTCAAGGCGCGCCGGATCAAATCTGATTGTTTTTCCGTTGAATTTGACTTCGACGGTCATGGTGTCGGCTTGGAAGCGATTGCGCCAGGCAAAGCGCCCGTTCGCAATGTTCCAGAGGTAGAGGCGAGCAAGATGGTTGAAGCCGCCCTTGTCCGCGTATGCTCGTACGAGATCTTGGTAAGTCTTGCCTACATCGACATCACCGCAGGCCCACGGCTTGAGGCTGTGGGGCAGTACCAGCATCGAGAATTCGAGCCTAATGCTGTCGCAACCGGGCGGCACGACAGCCGCCTCTACCACCTGCGGATTGCTCTTGCCTGGGTTTTTGGTCTTAAACTCCGACGATTGTCCCCGCACGCCCTTGTCGAAAACCTCGATCGGCTGTTTCGTTCCGTCGTTAGCTGTCAAGCCCCAGAACAGCCCTTCCGACGGTTGCAGAGCGCGCGCGAAACTCAACATGCCGGTTTCCAGTGAACGCTGTTTATCCGTTGCGCTTGCCATGTGATTTTCTCCTTCAAGCCGCCGTGTGATGATGGGTGTAGTAGTTCTGATGCCCGACGACCCATTGGCCTTCGGCTTTCCATCGCCATAACAGGTCAGCAAAGTCGTTGGCGTTTGTTTTGATCAGCTGCTTGCTGCGCACGGATACGAGTTCGGCGATACCGACGACCGGCTCAGCAAAGACATGCGGAACTTCCGGATCGCGCGTGTTGGAGCGTTTGGGAGCGCTGTTCGGATCTTCCAACAGGTGGTGACCAACTGCGACGGGAACAAACCATCCCATCCCTGGGGCCCGCTCGGTGGGGTAGAGTTCCGCTGCAAAGATCTGCAGTTCGTCGATTGCGCCCGTCGCGATTGCGCCCGACTTGGGCTTTTCGGCCCGAATCATCGCATAACCGCGATTAAGTTTGTTAAGACATGAGCCATCGGGCGTGACGCGATCGACGGCGATCTGGTGATTGTGGATTGGACCGCCGGCAATCCTGCAACCAATCAGCGCCTCAGCCACTAGGTGCTCATCCGACACGTCCGGAATATCAAGGAGTAGTGAAACCGCTACCGATCCAATTAAATCTTCCGCAATCTCGATCGGAGCAAAAACGCCGCTCTTTCGAGATGTCGATGCTTCTGCCTTCGTTCGTCCAGACGACACGTCGATCCGGTGCAGAACTGGAAGCACACCGACCTTCCAATGTTCGGCTCCCAGCGTCCGACCGATTGCTTCTCCGAGACCGAGGAACGCAAGCGGGCTTGGCAGGCCAGCCGCAAAGTCGTTCATCAGGAGGTTGACCCGACTGGCCCTCAGGTCTTTTGCAAGGAACATCATGTCAGTGCTCTCTCGCCGCCGCGAGCCGCCCCTTGAAATGGTCGCCCGTCAGCACACGTCGAGCCCGGTCGCGTCCGTCTTTCGGCCACGCCCTGTCCAGAATGACGTGTGTGATTGACGGCTTTTTGGATTGCTCCAGGCCGCTGTGTTCGCGCTCGTAATCTACAAGTGTTTCGTCAATAAAGTTGCGAGCTGCCGCGATCAGTTGATCGGCGCGACGATCGAGGCCAGCCCGAATATCCGCGTTGCTGTAATCCGCGTTGCGGTCGAGCAAGTTCGTGTAGTCTTCAACCGCCTTGGCCACACTCTCGTCGCGCCAAATCGGAAACCGGCCACCGCTCGCATAGCGATGCAATTCTGCGCTTATAAGGTCGAGCACCCGCGGCATGGAGGCGAGAAAGCGCGTGCGCTTGGGGCCGATAGCGGTCGAAATGTTTTGAGGATGCAATGTTACGTGCTGCCTATGCCAGCGGCCGCGAGGCACTGGAAGCGCTCCGTTCTCCTGCTTGCGGAAATAGGGCTCGGTGACTTCGCGAAATCGGACATAGGCCTCCGCGGGGGCAATGGGCGTGACCTGAAGATCGCCGCCGCCGGGCCGCGGCACGAAGATGATTGGAAACTCCGCTGCAGGCAACGACGTGATTTCGGCCAGCGGCGTCGTCAGCGCCTTACCAAGAGCATCAAGTGCATCGTCACCAAATGATTCCGCAAACCCCTTCGTCACAAGCGGGGACAGATCATCGGGATTGAGGAGGTGATCGACGAGTGAGCGTGTGGCATGACCGACGACCTCGAGGGGGCGAAAAATAAGCTTGGCAACAGGTGCCATCTTTGCGTCGATCGACGGCCAGAGCGTTGGCTGCAGATTGTTCTTTGCAAGCTGAATTCTCACCAAGTGCTGCCCAATCTCACATCTCGGTGTAACGAGCTTTAGAAAGTGGGTCCCGCACGCCATCCCAACCTGTTGAAAGGCGGCTTCGTCTGGAATTTTGTTCTTCTCAATTTTGAATGCTTGGCGGATCAGCGCAAACTCAGCTGCGATGCCATCCTTACGTAGAATTCGACCCAGCGGCCTGTGCCCAATCAGCTTGTCCAGCTTCGGCATCTCGTCGTCCATGCTCGGCCCTCTCGACGATTCTCAGGCTGCTCTCTTGGCTGACAATACGCGAAGCCCCAGGTGACTAATCGAAAAAAACTCGATCTGTTCAATAAACGACGCTGAGGGAGGGGTTGCTGTGGAAAACCCGGATCGATCCGAGCGGACGGTTGGCCTGGACCGGATCCTGCCTGCGGCTCGCTAGCCGGCAAGGAGAAAAACGCCTATCGCAATCGCTTTGCGTTGACCGATGGCATGGTCAGTCGCGACCAGGACGCCTTGTACGCAATATGTAATTGCGATGCGGGGCGCAGGTCGTCATCTAGAGCGTGGCTGGCTTTTCGTTGCGGAAGGTGTGGCTCGTGGAGCCGAACCGTCGCGCCGAGCCGACGCCTCGATCTTGAATGAGTTCGTCGAGGCGGTCATCGACAAGCGCACCGTAAGATTTCGCTATCAGCCCCAGCGTAGTGATTGCGTGATCTCACCCCATGCGATCGTCAATGCTGTTGGCCGTTTGCGTGTGCGCGGCTGGGACCAAGGGCGGACACACTGCTTCGAACGATGAACCCGTCCGTGTCGACAGGACGATCAAGGGCAGCGCATTCTGCTGCTCATTCGTCGAATAGCGCGAGGCGGCCTACACGCATATCGTTTTTATCCGGCGGGGCTACAGGAGGATATTGATCAACGCATCTTCGGCTTCCAGCGAATGCTTCACAACCGCCGCGCCTTCAGACCGATCCTGGGAGGTTGTCCAGCCAATCCACGATTTGGCTTTTCAAGAGCGGATCAGGCGTCGCTTCACCGGGAAGGCTATTAAGCTCCTCCTTCGCCATCCCCACGGTACGCCATAGCGATGTTCCTTCCCCTGTTTGAAGGAGCCTTCGCCTAATCCCTTCCCGTACACGCGCCCGCTCTGCTGGAGTCATGGTCGCTGGCGCCATTAGATATACCAGCCGCTGAGCGAGTTGCCGGAATCGACCATCCTTGAACTGCCGTATAAGCGCTCCACGTTCTGACCACGGCAAAGAGTGGAACCTGCGCATCAAGTCGTCGTCCCCTTTCGAAGGAAAGCCCTCGAAGATTTTTTGCTCGACCTCTGCAGCGTCTTGCGATTTTCGCTGGCTGCGAGCGTGAAGCCGAACCAGCAAGGATTTCCTATCGCTGCGCGATATCATATCGATGGAGTCCATCTCCCTTTTTGAAGGGACGATTCCAAACGCCGTTCGGGCTGTGCTCGCATCGACAATGAGCGGCGCATGGTTGAGCCTCACCCTAGCTATGGGCCAAGGATACCCAGACAAGAACTTTTCTTGCTCAGCTTCGCTCGAAGCGAAAAAGCTATCCCAGCTACACTCCAGACGGGCGAGAAGGTGAGTTGTGCCCTGCAATTGACAAACCTGGTGAGCGTCTACTGGCATTGCTCCGCGATTCGTTCGATTCGTAATAGACAATAAGAAATGGCACGAAGCCTTTGTTCACCCCCCGTTTCTCGAACCCTTCGCGCGGTACGGATGTCGGCTTGCCGGAAGTATCCGGACGAGGCGTGGACCGCCTTACGCCCCTACCAACCAACAACGATGCATGTCTGGAATCTCGGCATCGCGACCGTTCAGCGTGTTCGCCGCGACGATGGCTGTGCCGAGATCGAGCACACCGATGGACCTCTACCCCGAAAATGTCGCTCGCTCAGTGGCGGTGCGGTCCCAAAGCAGTCGCCCATGCCTCTGGGCAACGTTGGGCTGGGTTGAGAAAAACTTATTCGATCGGGAACAGCACCGTGAAGCTGAGGCTCTCGGGATCTTGCATGTGACGGGGCACAGCATGAACCTCGAGTGCCGGCGCCGCAGCCGGTACACGCCCATGGGTGATGTTGATGCAGAGCAAATCGTAGGTTTCGGGTATGGCCGCGAAATGTCCGCGATGATGCATGCCGACGTAGGTGCCCGGCATCGTTTCGACGATATGCAGGTCGTTGTGGTGTAGGCAGCCTTCACGACAGCTGTAATCCGCCGTGAGGACGATGCCGCAATCGTAGCGCACCTTGTCTGGATCGGTGACGCGGGGGTCGTCGTGAAGCTGTCCGATATGAAGCGTGCTTTGGTTGTCGGCCAATTCCTTCGGCAGCCGCGCGTTGAAGTCAGTCCAGTAGGCGCGTAGTTGAGAAATGTCGCCGACGTATCTTCGGCACAGCAATCGTAGCGGTTCGAGTTCCTGCGTGAAGACATCCGCGCTGGTGGCGCATCCAGCGCCAGGTGCGCGCGCCTGGAGACTGCGACGGTACCTGGCAGGCGGCATGCCGAACTGGCGTTGAAACGCCCGGATGAAGGCTGGGCGGCTGCGAAAGCCGACGGCGTGGGCCAAAGCCTCTGTCGCCTCGTCGGCCCATTTCAATCGGAACGCTGCCTCATTCAACCGGATGCGCTGCAGAAACTCGGACGGCGTCTCGCCAGTCTCGTGCAGGAAAAGGCGGCGCAAATGCCGGGGGGTGACGCCGACGTTCTGAGCAATGGACGTTATGTCCATCTCGCTTCCGAATTGCTGCTCCATAAGGCGTATCGCCCTGAGAAGTGAGGGATGCATGATGTCAGCGCGTATCGCTTCCTGAAGGCGGCCACCGTTTCCCGAGGCTGCAGGGGTTCGATAAAAAGCCAAAACACGGTGAACGCGCAACGCCGTTGGTTTTTATGTCCGGATGTCCCCTCCGGCTACACATGAGATTTTGCTCCGTGCTAGCGACGAACATTAAGGGGAATCATACGCACATTGACGGGGGACGCACGCATGACGTCGAACCACATCGGGAATGGCCGAAACACGAACGGTTTCCTAGGGACAGACGCACCACGCGCGCGAACGGATCAGGCCCGCGAGAGTGTCGCCAGCACGCTCCGCGCCAAACGCAATCCGCTGCCACAGCGTCTCCTGCAAAGCGCCGCCGTCATTGCGTCGCCGCTGGCGCTGGCCGCAGTGCTCATTGCGTGCAATCCGACCGACGCTTCGGCCGATGGTGGATCGGGCGGTGGTGGCACGGCAGGCGGCGCCGATGCGTACTCCATTTCCAACGGTGGCGCTGGAGCTGACGGAACCGCGGCGGGTCAAGGCGGTGGCGGTGGCGGTGCAGGCGCTCAGTTATCTTCTGGGCCTGTTGGCGGGGCTGGAGGATCGGGAGCCGGAGGGATTGCAGGCGGCGCCGGCGCGCAAACGCTTGGTGGAAACGGTGGCGATGGAGCTCACGGAAACGCGCCAGGTCAAGGCGGAGGCGGTGGCGGTGGCGGCCTTGGCGATGCGTTCACGTTGGGCATTTCACTGTCCAGCTCTTTAACACAAGGAAGAGGCGGCCACGGAGGACATGGTGACGGCGGCGGCGGTGGCGGCGCGGGCGGGATTACGGCAACTTCAACCGCAAATGGAGACGTGTACGTCAGCGTGGGAACCAACGTCACGCGACGCGCCGGAGACGGAGGCAATGGCGGCGAGGGGCTTTTCGGTAGCGACGGTGGCTCGGGCGGTTCCGGTGGGCACGGCATTTACATGCCGAATGCGGACAGTGGCCTAATTTCCGCGGGGAACGGAAGTTCGCTGTATGCCGGCAACGGCGGCAACGGTGGCGTTGGCGCTGAGGCGGGCAACGGTGGTGACGGCGGTATCGGCATCTTCGCCAACAATACGACCGTTACTCTGGGAGCGGGCAGCGGAATTTTTGCCGGCAATGGCGGAACCGGCCTCGTGGCAGGCATTGGCGGCATCGGCATAACCGGGTCCAACCTCACCCTCACCAGCGATGGCCGCATAGCAGGCGGCGTCTCCGGCGACGGCGTGCAGGCGCATGCGCTGGCGTTCACGGGGGGCGCCAACACCCTGAGTTTCGGCGTCAATGGACTGACCAACGGCATCGCCAACCTCGTCGGCGGCATTGTCGTCGGTGGTGGTGGGTCGCTGACAATCGACCAGTGGGTCACCGACGCGACGATCGCCAACGCGATTACCGGCGACGGCTCGATCATCAAGGATGGCGCCAGGACCGTTGTGCTGAGCGGCACCAACACCTACTCCGGCGTCACGAGCATCAATGCGGGTGAACTACATGCCGGCGGTCAGAATTCACTATCGGCCGCCAGCGCGCATGTCGTCGCCGCCGGCGCTGTGTTGCGTCTGACCAACGGTATCGACCAGACGGTCGGTTCGCTGGCCGGAGACGGCAATGTAGAGCTCGGGACAAGCAGGTTGACCGCAGGTGGCAACAACGCATCCACCACGTTTTCCGGTGTGATGTCCGGTAACAGTTTCGCCAAGGTCGGCACGGGCACCCTGACGCTATCCGGGAGCAACATCCACGCGGGCATAACATTCGTCAACGAGGGCATTCTGCGGGCAGGAGCAGCGAATGTCCTCTCGTCGAGAAGTGAACTGAGAATCGATCAAACCGCAGTCGTCGACCTGAACGACTTCGATCAAGCCGTATACGCATTGCAAGGCCGCGCTGGCGCCCAGCTCTTGCTTGGCACGGCAGCGCTCACCTTGGCGGGGAACCCAAGTCTCGCCCAGGCAAGCTATTCTGGTGATATCTCGGGCGCGGGCGGAATCATAAAAGAAAGCTCGTACGAACAAATTTTTAAAGGTAACAACACTTATTCCGGCGCTACGCTGATCAACGCCGGCACCATCAGCGCCGATGGCCAAAATTCATTGTCATCGAGCAGCGCCCATGTGGTGGGAGCGGGCGCAACATTGAGGTTGTGGTCCGCCGATCAGACAATCGGCTCGCTGGCCGGAGCAGGCCACGTCGATATCCGTGCCCAGCGGCTTATTGCGGGCGGCGACAATACCTCCACCACCTTCTCTGGCGCGATGACGGGAACGGGCTGGTTCACCAAGACTGGCACCGGCGTCATGACATTCGAAGGTACGCAGGATTATTCCGGCGGAACGACGGTTGCGGGCGGTACGCTGGCCGTCAACAGCACGCTTCAAAACTCCGCAACGACCGTGAACTCCGGCGGCACGCTGAAGGGCACCGGCAGCCTGCGCGGCGTGACCGTGCAGGCGGGTGGCGTCCACGCGCCGGGCAATTCCATCGGGACGCAGACGGTGAACGGGCCGTACCTGCTGCAGGCAGGCTCCATCCTCGAGATCGAGACCAACGCCGCGGGACAGAGCGATCTCGTCATCGTCAACGGGACGGTGGACCTCACCGGCGCGACGCTGCGCGTGCTCGCCGACGCCGGCAACTATTCGCTCGCGACCGACTATCTGATCATCGACAACGACAGCAACGATGCTGTCACCGGCACCTTCGGCCCCGTGACCAGCAATCTCGCCTTCCTCACCCCGACGGTGGTGTACGACGGCGGTGACGGCAATGACGTCGTGCTGACGCTGACGCGCAACGACGTCAATTTCACCGATGTCGCTGAGACGCCGAACCAGTCGGCAGTGGCAGGTGCGCTCAATGGGTTGCCGGCGAACAACCCGCTGGTCGTTGCCGTATTCGGCCAAAGCGCCGACGGCGCGCGGCAAGCGTTCGATGCGCTGTCGGGCGAGGTGCACGCCTCGGTCGGCACGGTGCTGGCAAACGACAGCCGGCTGACGCGGCGCATTATTCTTGGCCGCCTGCAGCAGGCGGCCAATGCGGCGCAGGCAGGCGGCACGCAGTTCGCGGCGACCGGCGCCAGCGCGCCTATGGCGGTTGCTGGCAGCTTCGATGCTCCGATGGCGCTTGGCATGGGCAGCGGCCGTGGCGCATCGGGCGACGGCACGCCCGTAGCTGCCTCGCCGCTAGTGTTCTGGACGCAAGGCTTCGGCTCGTGGGGTGATTTCGACGGTAACGGCAATGCCGCCTCCGCCGATCGCACCATTGGCGGCTTTCTCTCCGGCGCCGATGCCGACCTCGGCGATGGCTGGCGCGCCGGCCTCGCACTCGGCTATTCGCAATCGAACATTCATGTCGGTGCGCGCCGCTCCTCAGCCAATATCGACAGCTACCACCTGTCGGCCTACACCGGCGGTATGGCGGGCGCCGTCGCCTTGCGCGGTGGCGGCCTGTGGAGCTGGAACGATATCGACAGCAACCGCACGGTAGCGTTCCCCGGCTTCCTCGACCGCGTCGATGCTTCCTACAACGGCGATGTCGGACAACTGTTCGCCGAGGCGGCGCTGCCGCTGAGCACGGGCGTCATTGCCTACGAGCCGTTCGCCAACCTCGCCTATGTGCACGTGTCGACGGATCGCTTCACGGAGCAGGGCGGTGTTGCGGCGCTTGACGGCTTCGGCGGCAGCAACGGCACCGGCTTCGCCTCGCTGGGCCTACGAATCGCGGGCAACGCGATGCTGGGCGATGCGCGCATCGCGCCGCGCGCTTCGTTCGCTTGGCAGTACGCTTTCGGCGACATCGATCCGGTGCAAGGGCTTGCGTTCAGCAGCGGCGGACCGGCATTCGGTATTGCAGGCGTACCGCTGGCGCGCAACGCGGCGTTGATCGATGCCGGCTTCGACGTGCTGCTGGCGCCCGACGCCACGCTCAGCCTCTCCTACAATGGCGAGCTTGCCGGCGACGTCGAGGATCACGGTGTCTCCGGACGCCTCAACTGGCGGTTCTGAACGAGGCCTCAATCTTTGGATGAGGAACATCTTGCTCGGGGCGGCTAGAGTGCTTTCGGAAAAGGTGGGAACCGGTTTTCCGATAAGAAGCACGACAAAACAAACATCTAGAGCCATTCTGCGATTCAACGAAACGCTGAAAGGCTCTAGGCTCAGTACCCAATAGAGATTCCGCTGAGCTGCAAATCGTGATTCAAGCTTTCCAACCAGGGGAGGCTTTGGATGTCGAAGCTTTATTGGCTCAGTGACGGAGAATGGCTCGGATTGAGCCGTTGTTGCCTCGCGGTCGCAAAGGCGCGCATCGCGTCGATGATCGCCGCGTCATCAGCGGCATCGTGCACATGCTACGCTCGGGCGCGCGGTGGCATGACTGCCCGGCTCCCTACGGGCCTTACACGACGATCTACAATCGCTTCAACCGCTGGAGCAGGCATGGCATCTGGCGCGAAATCTTCTTCGCGCTGACGGGAGCGACCGGAAGCTGTATCGGCGTCGCGGCCGTCGATGGCACACACATCAAGGCGCACCGCTCGGCAGGAGGGGCAAAGGGGGGGCTTCGCGCACGCCATCGGTCGATCGCGAGGCGGGCGTACGATCAAGATCCACGCCCTGACAGACGCGCGCGGCCGGCCCGTTGCCTTCACTCTGACGCCAGGCAATGAGCACGATCTGGACGGTGCGCGCGATCTGCTGGCCATCGTCGTGGCGCCATCCCGTCTGATCGCCGATCGCGCCTACGATGCCAAAAGCCTGCGCGACTGGCTCAGCCAACGCGGCACCGACGCCGTCATCCCGCCCAATCCGACCCGCAAGCACCCGCACGCCTGGGACGCCGACGCCTACAAGACCCGCAACCTGATCGGGCGCATGTTCTGTCGGCTCAAAGACTATCGCCGCGTCGCAACCCGTTACGACAAGCTCGCCCGCAACTTCCTCGCTGGCGCCTTCATCGCGGCAACCGTAACTTGGTGGCTCAATTGAGTCCGGAGCCTAGTGCTGGGACGGAACCGAACGCCACCGAGTGTGCAGCATTGGCAAGCCCCGGCATGCAGCTGGTCGATCTCGTGCGGCGCAGCCCTGGCTCGCCCAGCACCCTCGGTCATGTCTTCCGAGCTAACCACATACCGACACGCTGTATTCAGCGGCCTGGATTGCCGCAAACTCGGCGTGGCGACGTTTGCGTCGACCACGCTGAACAGTCGCGATGCCGAGTTTGCGGACATCTCACTAGAAAAGACCATTCACGCAGGATTGGATAGAAAGCAAGTCTGCTCTGGCTTTGAAAGCGACATTGAGCGCAGGTCATCGCCTCTCGCGATAGCAGTCTCTTGAGGTGATAGCGGGAGCGTTGAAGTCACTGAGCACTGGGGACTTACGTCGGTTGCAAGATGAAGCTGGAACGTCAGCAATTGGGGCTGAACTCGTGAGCATTGGCTGGGGAATGACCCTGCGTTCTGGTAAGTTAATGCCCAGCTCGGGACACACGGGGACGACGGCGATGGAAATCGAATTTCCGATAGAATTCATCGTGAGGGGTACGCCGGTTTCGCTGCAAGCGAAGCGGCCCGAGGCGCGCGAGGAATGGAAGGAAATTGTGAAGACCGCTAGCACTTCGGCTATTCCGCAGCCGCACTACGCCTCGGAGGATCGTATGGCGGTTACGCTATACTACCTCCCGGGCGGAGCCATGCAGGGTGACGTGGACAATATCGTGAAACCGATCCTGGACGCGCTCTCAAGGCATATCTTCCTCGACGACCGGCAAGTCGAGCGCGTGGTAGTCCAGAAGTTCGAGAGCGGCAACATGTTCGAGTTCACCCAGCCGACTGTGACCTTCTCTGAGGCCTTGGGAGGCGAACGGCCCTTGCTATACGTGAGGATCTCGAACGATCCCTTCGAGGAGCTTGTGTGATGCCGCAGGACACAGAATCGCAAATGCTAGACAGGGTTGCGGTAGAACTTCAGGCTGAGGGCTACGAGGTCTATTTGAACCCGCGCCATCCGCTGACGCCAGCTTTCTTCGGCAACTTCACGCCAGACGCAATCGCCAGAAAGCAGGATGAACACCTGCTCATCGAAATCATGCGCAAATCGCCAGCGGCATCGGCAAAGCTCGCCAAGCTCAACGATCTTCTGAAGGACCAAGAGAACTGGAGGCTGCGCGTTTACTGGCTTGAGCCAATCACCTCCGGGGATCAGCTGCCCGTCCAGCGGAAAAGCACAATCGCTTCCCGGCTGGATGAAGCAGCCGCGCTTGCTGCTGCCGGAACGCTAGAAGCAGCGCTCCTTCAGACATGGGCGACATTTGAGGCGATTGCGAGGGCGTTGACGCCGGACAATTTCGCAAGGGCCCAGAGTCCGCGCCGCATTGTGGAATCTCTTGCCGCCCAGGGTTACCTGACTCCATCCGAGGCGCTGGCGATCCGCCCGCTCATCGACAAGCGCAACCACTTCATCCACGGCGCACTGGAAGAGCGAGTCACGCCCGACGAAATACAGAAGTTTATCGGCATATTGAGAGCGCTGCAGGGACAGCTGACTGAGTGATGGGCACCATCACCCGGGCTCAAATGGTCTGCGCGATGAGTGCATTGAGTGTGCTGTGCGCGCCCCAGGCTTTCTTGCACGTCCTCCGCTCAGCCGTAGTCATGTAGCGGGACGCGTAGAGGATCGCGCCTCTTACATAGGCTGATGGTTCGTTCTCATACTCCAGCTTGACAGCGCGCTTTTGCGTGGCAATGCCATGCCGCATCGCAAATATCGCCGCGAGAGCTCTTACTTCTTGCGGCAATTGCCGGTTCTGAAGCCAATGCTGCACGATTGTCACGGTGGGCCGTTTGATTCGCGGGGCCTTCATGAGCGCAGCGAGTATGTACATTTTCTGGTAGTCGCTGATCAGATCGGGTGAGCCGCAAATGGCCTCTAGCGCTGACGCGACTTCTGGATTGTCCCTTACGAATCCAGAAAGGTAGGAGAAGTACAGTCGCGTCTGATGGGGCTTGCAGAGCAGGTTTGAAAGGACATGCTCAAGTGCGACGTCGGATTTGCCCTGCCGTAGCAGCGGCAGCGTAAAGCGTTCGATCCGATCTGCATATTTGGGCCTGTTATCTATCTCACGGAAGAGGCGTCGGACAGCGGCAACTTCAACCACATCCTCGTCCTCGTCCTCGTCCTCCTCCTCGCCTTCCTCTTCCTCGTCGTCTTCATCCTGATCGTATTCCCAGTCGGCATCGAAGGCATAAAGGCTCGACGACGTGTGAGCGATCTCATCGGCAATGTTGTCGCGTATCTCGGCGAACATGCGGTCAATCGCCGTTTCATCACGGACGACACGCTGCGCCTCGAAGATGCCGCTCTTGTGCTCATTCAGGTGCAGGCCATTTTTCCTCAGACGCTCGATCAGATCGGTCAGGCCGACCCGCGCGTCGGTTTCAGTGTCAAAGGCCATATAGATATCGTCGACGTAGCGGGCGGACGGTATTCCGTGCAGCTCGCAGAAGGCGTCGAAGTCCGAGAGGAAGAAGTTGCCGAGCACGTCGGACGGATAAACGCCCTGAATGATGCCGAACGAGTCACGCTCCTGAAAGGCAAGAAGCATTTCCTCTAGCAGGTTGACGATCTCTCCGGCGCAGCCGGAAGAACTCATCAGATTGATCAGGTGGTGCTGCGGAATGCGCTCGAAGTAGTTGGCGATGTCCGCCTTGAGAACGTAAGCGCCCTCCTCGCAGATGGCTGCGATCTTGGCTTGGAAGCCTTCCCACGAGCTTTGGGTCGGAGAGAAGAGTTCACCCGCCTTGTGCGACACGACGTGGCTGAAGGCGCGGTCACGATCAATGTTCTTTTCAAGGGTGCGTGACACGCTGTCGACCAGCGCCTGATAGAGGAAGCGGTCGAAGGGCTGCAGGATGCTGCCCGGGCGCGTGAAGCCTCGTTCCTTCGGAACGCTGATCGTTAGCGGCAGTTCGGGGCTATACTTGCCGCTGCGCAACTGTTCTTCCAGACGCGACCACAACTCGTCGCCAGCGGAAACGAAAATGGCGTTGAAGTGGGGAGCTAGGATGAAGTCGCTTCTGATATCGAGCTTCACACGCTCGATAACAGTCGCGTGCTTGATACCTTTAAGGATCTTGCTATCAAGCCCGGGCATGCAATCGCCTCAACGTTCTAACGCGCTCGCAGCCGTCCTATCGTTTGACATCGCGCGACATTAATCCGGTAGAGCATCGATAATCCATTCCTGTTCGAGTGGCGACAGGCGCTGGTCCTGCCGCTGCGCCAATCTCTTCAGGCGCTTGCTCAGCGATGAGATGGTGTCGGTAGCAATGAGGAAGCGCTCCGAGATCTGGATAGGCACGCCCTGCTCTTCCAGCATCTTGAGCGCCTCATGCCTGAACCACCTCGGAAGCTCTGCCGTGAACAAACTGTAGTCGGCGGACGGATGCACCTTGCGAACGAAGAGCCCAACGCAGGCGAAATACTCTGGCAGGCTGTGCTCGCAGGATCGCAGGAACCGGAATACGTTATCGAGCGTGTCCTCGTCACCCTTGAACGATCGAGAGTGCCACTCAAAAAAGCCCTTCATGCGCTTTTGCTTGCGCAGCTCATGAAGATACATCGTGAGCTGGTTCGCCGTCTTGACACCAAACTCGCGCGGCTTTCGCACCTTGCAGATGACTTCTGCAACGGCCCGAATTGCATTGTAGTCAGGTCGCTGTGACCAGTTGAGCTTGCCGCCATCGTCCAGAGCGGCTTCGGTAGCGGTCCGGATTGCCGACACATTGTCTATGCCGAGCGATGCGACCTGCCGAACCTCGTCCCAAGTCAGGCCGAGCTGTGAGGCAAGCTGATTGACCCGCTCCCCCATCGTGTCTGTTCTGTCTTCATCGTCAATGTGAACGACGAGCTCGTCGGGCGCATCATCAAGGTCGCCGAAGAGCGGCGTTTCGACGTCGACATCTGCGGTGGCCGGAGGCGCATGGAAGAGGAAGACCCGGCCCACGTGATGCTGGCCAAGACGTCCTGCCCTGCCGCGAATGTTGGAGAACGTGAAAAAATCGAACGCCCTGTTGTTGATCTTCTTGTCGTAGATCAGCACGGATTTGGCGGCGGTGTTTACGCCCTCGATGAGAGTCGAGGTGCAGACCAGAACGGGGATGTGCCGGTCGTTGAACATCTTCACGAAGCGGGACGCCAAGGCGCGCGGTATGCGGCCATGATGAACCCCGATGCCCGCCGCTACGGTCTTGGCCAGTTCCCATCGCCCGCCGTAGTTCGCGTTGATCCACGAAGAAAGCTGCTTTGCCTTACCCGGCATAGAGCGCCCGAGCATGAGCTCTCCGGCGAGCTCGTTAGCCTTGTCCGGCGAAGAAACGAAGACGAGCGCGGGCCAGTTTTCTTGCTTGAAAGCCTCTTCCGACAGGCGAGCGTCGCGATCCTTTACGTTCTTGAGATCGTAAGTATCGACGGCGACCGTGGAGAACCGGGTCTTGAGGAATTCGAAGCGCCAGCGGCTATTCGGACTAAAGCGCACTTCCTCGATGTTGGGGCCAAGGAAGAAGAACTGCTTCGAGCGGCGCAGCAGTTTGTAGACGGCGGCATTGAGCGTCATGCTGCGGTCATCTTGGCGGGCGGGATCGAGCTTGTAGAACTCGTCCACCACGGCAAGATCGAGGTCGGCGAGGTCCGAACGATTGATCAGGCGCTCTTGCGTGCCAAGGAATATGACGCGGTCTTTGGATGGCGCTTCCGAGTGGTGCATGACGATGTCGTACGTGCTGCCGAAGCGCCCGACCAGGCGACGACGAAACTCATCAAGAAGCGCAATAGTCGGCAGGACGATAGCGATGCGCTTGTAGTTGCCGGACAGGATGACGGCGTCTATGAGCACGCTCTTGCCAAAGCTGGTCGGTGCGCTGAGGACGAGATTTTTGCCAGCCAGCAGGATATTGAGCGCTTCTACTTGCTCCCGGTGGAGCGCGATGCCGCCCAGCTCGGGAATGGTAACCGCTCCTGCTACAATAGCTTCCCTCTGATCGGCCACAGCGTGATCGATGTAGTTCCAGAGGCCAACTGCCGCGCGAGGGTGCTTACAAGCTCGGAGTAGCTGGATACGTCAGGCCGTGCTCCGATAAGTTCCGCAAGGCGCGGGACGGTGGCTAGCAGCTCCGGATCGTCGGGATCGCGTTCCTGCACCTCCAAAGCAAGCGTCTGCAATATCCCGAAGAGCTCTCCCTTGAGCTCGGTTGTGTTTGCCTGCCGCAGGCTGTTCCAATCGATGTTCATCACTGCAATCCTTTCAAGCGCTTGTCGAAGGTTTCAGTGAGCAAATTCTTGTCGGCGAGGGGCACGTAGATGAGGACGAGCCGGAGAGGAGCCGCAAACTTCGCACCGTTGAGGACCTTGAGCATCTCGGAGAGTTCGGAGATTGCTGCATTTACGTACTCATCGCAGTTTTCTTTGGCCGCCGCTGCGCCCTTGCTGTTGGCGAGGATGCCAACGACGAACACGGATGCCGCGAGGAACTTGTCGATGCTCGCCTGTGCCTTGAAGACTTCCATGATCTCTTTGTACTTCGGGGCACTCTTGGAGATCTGCGGGCCGAGCAGCAGCTTCTCCTTGGTGAGGAAGCCCTGCTTGATGTGCTCCTTGATGGAGTCGATTGCAGCGGCAATTGCCTGCCCGCGGTTGGCGTAGAGCTTGGACTCACCAAGCCAGATCTCAAAGGGCTTGCCTTTCGGGAAACGCGCGTGCACGAGGTCGAACGACTTCACCGGATCGTTCGATGCGGACTTGTAGAAGACGCGGGGGGAGATAGGGATCGTGTCAAAGAATTCTCGGCAAATCGCATGGAGTGCGATCTCGCCAGCCTCTCCCCTTTTCTTGTACTTGGGGCTGGTGTAGACGCGAACTGCGGCCTGCTTCAGCTTGATGAAGGCGTTGCCATGATCAAAGTCGAGCTCCTCTTCAAGGAGCGCGTAATCCGGCAGCCATTCCACCAAATGGTCTGCCATCGGTATGCATCGCCACTTCTTGAACTCGAAGCCCGCGCAATAGATGTTCGATCCGATAGGCACCGCGCTATCGTCATGCAGTGACTCAAAAAAGCGAGTCGGCTTCTTAGTATAAATTGACATTATGATTGCCGCCCCCACGGCTATTATTCAATAGCTGCGATTTCCCGCTCGAATAGCGTTGCGCATGCTCATTGCACCTCATGCCAAATTTGATACGTCATTGAAAGAGATAGCGCCCGTCGCTCGGCCGACGTAACGGGCCAGCAGGAGACGAATGCATCCATCCAAACTGCGCGGCGCATGAAGTTGCGTCAAGCGGTGCCTTGCATCCTTTGCGCGCAGGGTATTGGCACGAGCAGGACACCTTTGAATACGACCGTTTCCTGACCTACACCCACGAGGCCATCAAGCAGCGCCTGCTTCCGCTTACGGACCAATCCGTGGCAACGCGCCCGGCCAACCGGAACAACGCGGTCCCTCCAATTCCGGACAAGGTCGGCGGCGGTGTCATCGTCGCCGAGTGCTAGGGTGTCGATGACCGCTATTGGGACGGGTGAGACACTGCAGCAGGTGAAGGCGCGCTCCAATCATAGACTCGGTTCACGCGTCAGAGACACTATTTTGACTTCGGAGGTGCCGAGCGATCGCACCGGTCCGCGCTGGTCGACGCTCAGATAGCGTTGAGAAACGCTACCAGCGCGTCGCGCTCTTCGCGCGTTAGCTCAAATGATTTCAGAAGTGGCGAGACGATCTTCGCGGCCTTGAACACCGCTTCACGCTGAGCATCCCGGTGCTCCTCCAGCACCCGGCCGCCGCCAGCCTCATAGAAGCGCACGATCCCCCTTAGATGCGGAAATATTCCATTGTGCATGTAAGGGCCGGTCCGCGACACATGCCGGAGCGAAGGCGTCTTGAAGCGCCCGGCATCGGCAGGATTACCGGTAACGCCGAAACGGCCCAGATCCTCAAGCGAGCGGCCGAAGAAGCTCAAGCCTATATTGTGCGCGAGCCCATCGGTTAGCAGCGGGCCGTTATGGCAGTTTGCGCATCCGGCCTTGGTGCGGAACACATGCAGCCCGAAAATCTCCTGCTGAGACAGCGCTTCAACTTCTCCGTCCAAAAACCTATCGAGCCGCGTCCTGCGTTCTAGCGTCCGTTGAAAGGCTGCGAGTGCGTCAAGCACGTCATTGAGGCTTACGCTTCCGCGGCCCGTAAGCGATTCAAATGCAGATCGGTATGATGCATCCGCATTCACGCGCGCCTCGATCGCGCCTAGATCGGTATTCGCCAGCTCATCGGCGCTCGTCAGCGGTCCGATGGCCTGCTCCTGCAGACTGCCGGCGCGGCCGTCCCAAAAGAACGAGTGCAGATAGCCGACTGAGAACAATGGCGGCGCGTTGCGTTTACCTTCACTACGGCCGTGCCCAAATGAGACGGGCAGGCCGTCGCCCCAACCCAATCGTCGGTTGTGACAGCTCTCGCAGGCGAAATGTCCTGACGTGGAAAGTGCAGGATCCCTGAACAGCCGCTGGCCGATCCGTGCCAGATCGCGCTCCTGCCCCACCGAGGGCGGCCTAATCTGCAGCGATGCAAATTCCTTGAAGTCCGCGCCGTCGCGAAGGTACGGGCGTGGCCAGCGCTCGACCGATCGCATATAAAGAGGGGCAACCTCTGCAGCGGACAGTGAGCGATCACCACCCACCCGTTCCGGCCCCGGCTTCTCTGACCTATCTAGGGCGGAGGCAATCAGGCCTCCGCCCACGACCATCAACATCGAGATGGCCGTCAGCTTCAAATGCAAACGAGGCACACTCAGCGTCCTAACCTCGCCGTTGAACTTCCGGATCTCACCAACCAATCTTCGTGCCCGCCCAGACGCTGCGTCCGCGCACCCACGGATTGCGGTCACTGGCAACGCTGTTGCCGAGGCTATCTGTCAGGTTGTTGATCTGGAACACCAGTGCTGCCTGGGAGGTGAGATGGTACTCGCCGTAAAGATCTAGCAGCAGTGTATCGCCGAACGTTCGATCGTCGTAGACGTCATAGTTCAGTCCGTCGATAGTCTCGTTATATCCGGTGTCATAAACGCCTTCGTAGCCGAAATTGAAGGCGGCATTGAGATCGAGCCTTAGAGCACTATTGAACCAGAACGTCGTCAGTGTGCCACCGACGCGGATCGGAATGTCGAGGTTGCCAGTAACGGCGACGAACGATTCTCTCGTGTATTGGTTGCCGTGGTAGAGGATGTATGCCTCGCTCCCGTCCTCTTCGAAATACGTTCCGCGGTTTGCGGTCTGTTCCGACTTTGTGATCGATCCCGTCAGCGCGATCCCCGCAAGAAGCGTCGGATCCTGGTTTCTCCACGCGGCCGTGTATTCGCCGGTCCAGGCCTTGTAAGTACTTTCACCATTGTTCGAGAGTGAATTGCACAGGGAACTCGTAGTGTCGGGGCATTTTTCACGCGAGAATTCGTCCCGTCCATAGCGCTCCAGATAACGCACGCGGAAGTGGCCGCCCAGCACCGGCTCTTTCACGCGCACGCCCGCAGTGTATTCATCCTTGTATGGCGTATTGAGACCGGCCGCGCGGTAGCCAAATGGAGCGTTAACCGTGCTCCTCCATACAGCGGGCACATTGCCATCAGCATCGTGCTTCCCCGTGAGAACGTTAGTGATGGCTCGGGGCTGCGCGTCACGGATGGCATAAGCCAGCGACGTGTCGTCGTAGTAACGGTTGTATCCTGCTGAGACGCTGAACCAGTCGACAGGTGCAAGTGTTCCGACCAGACGCGGCGCGAAGTTCGGATTTTTGAAGTAGTCCTCATAATCGAAGCGAACACCCGCGCGGACATTGAGCCAGCCGAACGTCTGATCAATCTCAGAATAAAGATTGAAGGTGCTTACCGCAGCCTCGATATCGAATGCAGGCTGGGTGATCCAGATGGAAGCATACTGTTCTTCGGTGCATGCCGGGTGCTCGTCCGGGCAGTCGAACGCGGTCACGTTCGGCGTGACCCCTAGCGTGTTGAACGAAGAGTAATAGGTGAAATCCGACGGTCGCTCGCGCGTTCCCTTAATGCGCTTCGCCTCGCCGCCAACCAGGAACTGGCCCCACAGGAACCGTCCGGTCAATTCGTTCTGTACGCCGTAATCCGTCTGTCCCGTATACAGACTGCCCCAACCGCCTTCCCGGCATGTTGCGTTGCCCGATGTCCCCGTCAGAACTTCTTCCGGTAACGGACGGCAGAACTCGTCCGTCATCGTTGAATCGAATGAAGTTTGCCACGGAGAGGAGACATTGGCTCGGCGCCGCTGGATCGCGACCCAGAACCACGACTCATTGCCGTTTGATACGTTGGCCATATCGGCATCATTATAGAACGCGCGCGAGGTAATGGAGACTCCGGCTATACCAAGATCGGCATATTCAAGCGCCGGAAGCGCGTTCGTGTACTCGATCTGACTCGTCTGCGCCTTGTTCTCGACGTTGATGAAGAGATCGCGCGACGCCTCGCTTTCCCACGATTGCGTGTAGTCCGTCACCGAGGTTTCGAACTTGAAGCGACCGATTTCTGTGTTTGCAACAGCTGCCACACGGAAGAAATGGTTGACCGATTCCATGCCAACCCACTTGTTGAAAAACTCCCACTCTTTTTGCTGATTCGTATCGGCAAACTTTCCTGACCATTGCACAATCGCGGACAACTGGCTGCTGATGGGACCACCCAAAGATAGTGCGACGTTATCCTTCGTGAACTCCGGAGCTTCGCGTTCAAGCGGGTTCATACCGTCTTCCGTACCCAGCAGGTAGTTAACAAATTTGCTGCTGTGTCGGTCGTAGTTCAAGCTTGCACGCCAGCGATCAGTCGGCGGGGACGCCAGATCGTAGATGACCGCGCCGCCAAGGAACTGGCCGTACTTTGCCGACGCATTGCTGTCGACGATCGTTGCCTTCTCAAGGAACTCCAACGGAACATAGATCGTCTGCGAATGCATGCCGTATTGCACGTCGACGATCGGGTACGGATCTTCGTCGAGTTGGGGATTGCCCCTTTCAATCGGGCTGACGACGTTATTGATGGAAATGCCGTTGAGGATGATATTGTTCTGGTAGGGTCTGGCGCCGCTGATCGAAAACTCAAGCGGCTTGGTGTCGATCTCGCGATAGGGATTGGTGCCCGCATCCTTCGACGTCTCATTCTGGTATTGGACGTTTGGCAGGTTGCGCACGAACGAGTTGGCATCTCCACCACCGACCGAGCGCGCCTTGACGTTCGCCGCGTCGAGCGTTGTCGTGCCCGTATCTGCGATGGTCGATCCAAACGCGACGCCGGCCCCTGCAGAATAAGGTCCACCAACGCCCGCGGCACCTTCAGCCGTGCCGTCAACTTCTCCGGCAGCGTCACTGGCCGATGCGGACCCCTGTTCGGCAGCCTGCGTCTTGTCCGGCGCTTTCTTGGCTTTAGCCTGCGAGACTGACTTGCTGCCGGATGACTTCTTGGCCGTCTTTTTTCCCTGCTCAACCGTGGGGGCCGGCTCGACCGTCACCTCCGGTAGCTTTTCATCAATGACATCCGACGTGCTATTCGGCGATTGGGCTTCCTGAGCCTTGGTATCGCCATGGTAAACCACAACGAACAGCAAACTCAGCACTGGCAGAGCACACACGCGCCAGCACTTCACGCCACAAACAACAACACTAAGCACGCGCAAAATCGCGCGCACGAACGCCACACCAAGCATAAGTCCCCCAAACGCAGTACAGAGCGGCTGACTTGCTAAGCGTGTCCGCGTTCAGCTGGCTTGCCGTGACTCCTCATTGCTACGGATTGTTGATGATTGCAGTCAAGATTGTTCGGCTGCGTTATGTCAGCGCCTCAGCCATCTTTGCGTCGGTTGGAAATTATATGTGCCCGAAAAACAACGTCGCCACGTTCAGACATTGTTGATTTCATGAGTAATCAATCTATGGTGGCGCGCAAGGCACGTTGAGGGGCTCAGCTCACTCGCTTCATATGAGGCAGAGCTGGCGCCAACGACTTTCGAACCGCGCGCGCAATCAATGGGCGTAATCTTGACGACTCTGACAGCTCAGCACGCCACACTTTTTCGTCCATGACGGTCCATGTTCGAAGCTAAGACGACTCCAGTTCTGCGCTACGGTCTGGGCGGACTAGTCGCTGCGACGCTGCATTGTGGCGTGGTTGCTTGGTCGCTACACGCGAGCCCACCCGAACAAAATGAAATTCCCGATGGCGCCTTCGTTGTTGAGATTGCCATCGATACGGCTGCTCCGGACATCGAGCGCCGCGAGATCGCCATCGGCGTGCAGAGCGATGCCGTCGCTCCCGTGGCGGCAGCGGCGCCTGAACAGGCGCAAACTGCTGCACCCAACGTTGTACCAGAGGAAGTAACGGTTCCAGAGACGGCGCCCATCGACCCGGAGCTCGTGCTTGCCAATAAGAAACCTGAGACCGTGTCCGAGGAAGTGCCACCTGCAGAGCCGCAGGAAATCACCGCAAGGGACGCGCCGGCTTTGGCCGCTGTGTCAGCGAGTGAGGCCACCGTCCAACAGCTTATCGAAAGCTCAAAGCCGAGTGCTGCCGCACCGCGCAGCCGCACCTCTGGCCTCTCTCATCAGGATCGCCGCGAGATCGAAGATTGGCGGCGCGACATCGTCGGCCACATCAATCGCTTCAAGCGTTACCCGTCTGAAAGTCGCAGCGCACGCGATGAAGGAACTGTCGAAGTAACGTTCATCATGGACCGCCAAGGCCGCGTCCTGCAGTTAAAAATCTCGAAGTCGAGCGGTATAAATCGACTGGATCGTGCAGCAGTTGCAATTCTGGCCCTCGCTGAGCCCTTGCCGGCGCCACCGGCTGGCGTGAAAACAGCTACTATCCAGCAGACGATCCCAATCAACTACCGCTGGCGCGATTGAATTTTGTCGTCGCTTCCGGGGTCGTAAGCTCCTATTTGTCCGCATCTGACCTGCCGGGCAGTTTTATCTACTTGCCTACGAAACCTTCCTGCTCGTCGTACTCCTCCGAAGAGAACACGTTGCGACTGCAAGGTCTCGCGGCGCGCGGAACAGAGCTCGGACGATGTCAGGGGAGACTACAACAAGGTTCGTCCTCACAGCGCGATCAGCAAACCGCCATACTTCTTTTTCCAATTGTAGTTCGTCACATGACTGATCGCTGTCTTCCCGGCAGATCTCCACAACTGGCGCATGCCTTCCTCACCCTGTCGCAGCACGAACGCGATCTGGCTTTCCGAAAATTCCGATGTCCTCATGACACCCTGGACCGGCCCCGTTTCGACATGGGCAAACTCGAAATTTCTAACTTATATCGGTCCAGTTCGAGGAGGCGGCCATGACTTCCTCAAGGCGCGCGTCCGCAGTTAGCATCCCTTTTGCCCCCGTTGAGAGGCCGTTCGCGTTCGCAAGGACCACGCTCGGCGTCCCGACAGGTCCGCTTGTAAGTTGGAAAGAGACTTCGTCGAACAGCAGTTTGTTGTCGATGAAGTACGGCTGCCGACTTCCGCTTATGTGAAGGGTTTCGGATGACGGCCCTGTTCAAACGCGGCTAGGGGCACGCGGGCCGTCGTCGGAAAGCCTCCAGTGAAGGAACCCGCGGGGATGTGGGCGCACCGGTGTCTCAGGCGCTATGGCGATTGATGCCCGGCGGTTGTGTCCAGGCCGGACAGGTGGTGGTGCATTGCCTTGGATCTTGACCCGTCGCGAGCTTTGCGAATGCCATTGGCAGGCTGGGACCGACGGAGCTTCACCACGCTCGATTGCGAAGGATTTGAATATCAGAGGCATTGCTGGACCCTCGGGACAATCGTGGGGGCCGTCTACGATCAACGGAAACGCTGCCCGCGGAACAGGGATCCTCAACAACGAGCTTTATATCGGCAGGCTGGTTTGGAACCGGCTCAAGTACATGAAGAATCCTGAGACCGGTCGGCGGCAGTCGCGCCTCAATCCTCGCGAGAGCTGGGTGGTGACCGACGTTCCTGAATTGCAGATTGTC
>Ga0180216_1000093_pt1 | contig 111229 bp, 115 predicted proteins | sample eDN3rd37CBELigMG_FD_128879 | JGI IMG/M metagenome (GOLD analysis project Ga0180216, IMG submission 128879) | Enriched Miracle-Growth compost microbial communities from Emeryville, California, USA - eDNA 3rd pass 37_C BE-Lig MG (version 2)... ... | reverse complement strand
TTCAACAATCACCGGCTCCTCGAACCCATCGGCTACGTCCCGCCGGTCGAGTATGAGGAGGCGTACTATCGCGCTCAGGAGGCTCAGGCCACCGAGCCGATACTCAACTAACTGAGTCTCCGGCAAACCCGGGGCGATTCAAAATGGTCCCGGAGGGGGTGACGGCCACATACAGGCCGTCCCTGTCCGCCACCTTGTACAGCTTGCCCGTCGGCTTGAGGTTCCGCAGCTTGGTATCGGTCAACATGGCACACACGCTCCCTTGCAACACCATGCGTCGTGCGCCCTGCTTGAACCAAAGGAAACCCCTTACAAGTCAACAGCTTGCGGGGACGTACCCATGGCACGACCATCGTGACGCACACGCTTCAGCGGCCCCCAATACCATGCCCGGAAAACCCCGCGCGGAACGACAAAAAATTCGTTTTACAGCAACTACTTACACGATTCCGATACCATGACCACCTGGGAACGAGGCGCATGGCATCGGCGGCGAGGCATGGCACAGGCCGGTTTCGTGCCATCGACTATGCCATGAAAAATTCGTGCTTGGCCATACCCCAGGCTGCCAGTCCGTGCCAGGTTGAAAGCACACAAAAGCCCGCAGTGACGCGGGCTTGGGTGTGTCTGGTGCCAGATCCTGCCGGCTGCCGCCCGACGCGGAATCACTCCCACTCAATCGTCGCCGGCGGCTTCGAGCTCACGTCGTAACACACCCGGTTCACCCCCGCCACCTCATTGATGATCCGGTTCGAGATCCGCGCAAGCACATCGTGCGGGAACGGATACCAGTCCGCGGTCATCCCGTCCCGGCTCGTCACCGCACGCAGCGCGATCACGTTCTCGTACGTCCGCGCATCGCCCATCACACCGACGCTGTGCACCGGCAGCAGCACCGCGAACGCCTGCCAGATGTCATCGTAGAGCCCGGCGGCGCGGATCTCCTCGAGGTAGATCGCGTCCGCCTCACGCAGCACGTCGAGGCGCCCCCGGGTAACCGGCCCCAGCACGCGGATCGCGAGCCCGGGCCCCGGGAACGGATGACGCCCGACCAGCTCCTCCGGAAGCCCGAGCTCACGCCCTGCGTTCCGCACTTCGTCCTTGAAGAGCTCGCGCAGCGGCTCGATCAGCTCGAACGTCATGTCCTCCGGCAGACCGCCCACGTTGTGATGCGTCTTGATCACCGCGGAGGGGCCCTTCACGGACTGTGACTCGATCACGTCCGGGTAGAGCGTGCCCTGGACGAGGAAGCGGGCGTCGCCGGCATCGCGTGCAGCGCGCTCGAAGACACGGATGAACGTCTCGCCGATACGCTTGCGCTTCTGCTCGGGGTCCTGCACGCCGTCGAGCTTCGCCAGGAACTCCTCCGACGCGTCGACGACCACCAGCTTCGCGCCGAGATGCTGGCGGAACGCGCGTTCGACGCTCTCGCGCTCGCCTTTCCGGAGCAGCCCGTTGTCGACGAAGATGCAGGTGAGCTGGTCGCCGATCGCCCGGTGCACGAGCGCCGCTGCGACACTGGAATCGACGCCGCCGGACAGGCCGCAGATCACGTGCTCGTTGCCGACCTGTGCGCGGATCCGCTCGATCGACTCCTCGATGAACGAGCCGGGCGTCCACGTCGGCTCGCAGCCGCAGATGCGGAATGCGAAGTTCGAGAGGATCTCGTCGCCGCGCGGCGTGTGCGCGACCTCGGGGTGGAACTGCACGCCGAAGATCGGTGCGTCCTCGGCGCGGAACGCGGCGACCGGCAGGTCCGACGTCGAGGCGAGTGTGCGGTAGCCGGCGGGCGGGCGGTTGACGTGGTCGCCGTGGCTCGCCCAGACCGTGATCGGCTCGCCCTCCTCGAAGCCGTAGAACAGCTCGTCGGCTTCCTCGATCACGAGCTGCGCCCTGCCATACTCGCGCTTCCCCGCCGCGACCGTGGCCCCGCGCGCCTGCGCGATGAGCTGCATGCCGTAGCAGATCCCGAGAACGGGCACGCCGAGCTCCAGCAGATCCTCGTTCAGCGTCGGCACGTCCTCGTCGTACACGGACGACGGGCCGCCCGAGAGGATGATCCCCTTCGGCAACCACTCGCGGACGAAGTCGGTGGATACGGTCGGCGGGTGGATCTCGCAGTAGACGCGCTCCTCGCGGATGCGCCGGGCAATGAGCTGCGTGAACTGCGAGCCGTAGTCGAGTATGAGGATGCGATTCTTCGTGTCCATTCGTTCAGTCCTGGTCGAGCAGCTCGACCTCGCCGCGCACGAGATCCTCCAGCGTCTCCCGCGCGCGGATCAACCGGTGCGTGTCACCCTCCACGAGCACTTCCGCCGGACGGGTGCGCGCGTTGTACGTCGACGCCATCGAGAAGCCGTATGCGCCCGTGGTGCCGATCACGATCAGCTCGCCCGGCTCGGGCATCTCGATGCTGCGGTCGAGCGCGAGGAAGTCGCCACTCTCGCAGATCGGGCCGACCACGTCGACGACGCGCTCCTCGCGGTCGGGGTGCAGCTCGGCCGGCTGCACGCGGTGGTAGCTCGCGTAGTGGCTCGGCCGGAGCAGGTCGTTCATCCCGGCGTCCGTGATGACGAACGTCTTGCCGCCCATCTCCTTCACGTAGATGACGCGCGCGAGCAGCACGCCCGCGGGTCCCACGATGTAGCGGCCCGGCTCGAGCAGCAGCCGAAGGCCGGTCGGCTCGATGAGCGGCCGGATCACGTCCGCGAACGCGCTCGCCGGCGGCGTCGACTCCTCGTCGTAGCTGATGCCGAACCCGCCGCCGACGTCGATGAACTCCAGCTCGATGCCGTCGGCTTTCAGCACGTCGACCAGCTCGAGGATGCGCTGCACGGACAGCTGGTACGGCTCGACGTCGACGATCTGGCTGCCGATGTGCGCGTCGATGCCGCGCACGTGGATGCCGGGCAGCGAAGCGGCGAGGCGGTAGAGACGACGGGCGTCTTCGTAGGGGATGCCGAACTTGGTCTGCTTGTGGCCGGTCGACGTGTAGTGGTGCGGCGTCGCCGTCTCGACGTCGGGATTCACGCGCAGCGCAATCGGTGCGCGCTTGCCGAGCGTCTCCGCCAGCTCCGCGAGCGAGCGCAGCTCGCCCTCGCTCTCGACGTTGAAGCTGTAGATGCCGGCGTCGAGCGCGGCCGCCAGCTCGGGCACCGTCTTCCCTACTCCGCTGAAGACGATCTTCTCGGCGGGGATGCCGGCCAGCCGGGCGCGGTACAGCTCGCCCGCACTGACGATGTCCGCGCCCGCGCCCAGGCCGCGCAGCAGCCGGAGCACCGAGAGGTTGCCGTTCGCCTTGACGGAGTAGGCGATCAGGCGGTCGAGCGGCGCAAAGGCCTGGTCGAACGCGCGGTAGCGTTCCGCGATCTCGGTCGCGCTGTAGACGTAGAGCGGCGTGCCGTACTCGACGACGAGCTGCTCAACCGCGACGTCGTCGCAGTAGAGGTGTCCGTCCCGGTAGCGGAACGCGCTGGTCACTGCGGCCTCAGTATGCACGCGCCCACACCGCCTCGTGCTGCGCCGCGGCGCCGCACACCAGGCAGGACTGCGGCGCCTCGCTCGAACGGAACTCCTCGTCGGGCAGCACGCGGATCGTCGCCTTCGTCTCCTCCTTGACGCGCGCCTCGCAGTCGGCCGAGCCGCACCAGCCCGCGAACACGAATCCGCCATCGCCCTCGATGATCTCGCGGAACTTTGCGTAGTCGGTGACGCCGCGGTACGTGTTCGCCTCGCGCCGCGCGAGTGCACGATCGAAGAGCGCACGCTGATAGTCGTCGAGCCGCGCGCTGATCACGGACGTGGCCTGCGACTCCGGCACCGCCTCCTTGCGCGGGATGCCGTCCAGCTCCAGCCGCGTGACCACGGTCAGCTGCTGCGCGTCCATGTCCTTCGGCCCGATCTCCACGCGCAGCGGCACGCCCTTGCGCTCCCACTCGTAGAACTTCGGGCCCGGCTTGAGCGTGTCGCGCGCATCGACGTGCGTGCGCACGCCGGCAGCACGAAGCGCCGCGGACACCTCGTCCGCCTTTGCGAGCACACGCTCGCGCTCCTCGTCCTTGCGGTAGATCGGCACGATGACCACCTGGATCGGCGCGAGCTTCGGCGGCATCACCATGCCGTTGTCGTCGCCGTGCGTCATCACGAGCCCGCCGATCAGGCGCGTGGACACACCCCACGAGGTGTTGTAGGCGTACTCCTCCTGCCCGCTCTCCGCCTGGAACTTCAGGTCGAACTGGCGCGCGAAGTTCTGGCCGAGCATGTGCGACGTGCCCGCCTGCAGCGCCTTGTTGTCCTGCATCAGCGCCTCGAGCGCGTGCGTGCGGACGGCACCGGGGAACCGCTCCGACTCGGTCTTCTGCCCGGTCAGCACGGGCATTGCCATCCAATTCTCCATGAAGTCGCGGTACACGCCGAGCATGCGCACCGCTTCCTCGGTGGCCTCCTCCTCCGTGGCGTGCGCCGTGTGCCCCTCCTGCCAGAGGAACTCCGTCGTGCGCAGGAACAGGCGGGTGCGCATCTCCCACCGCACCACGTTCGCCCACTGGTTGATCAGCAGCGGCAGGTCGCGGTAGCTCTGCACCCACTTCGCGAACATGTCGTAGATGATCGTCTCGGACGTGGGCCGCACGACGAGCGGCTCCTCGAGCTTCGACTCCGGGTCCGGGATCAGCTCGCCACCCTCACCCGCAACCAGGCGCGTGTGCGTGACGATCGCCATCTCCTTCGCGAAGCCCTCGACGTGCTTCGCCTCGCGCGTGATGTAGCTCTGCGGGATGAACAGTGGGAAGTACGCGTTCTGGTGGCCCGTCGCCTTGAACATCGCGTCCAGCGCGTCGCGCATGTTCTCCCACAGCGTGTAGCCGTAGGGGCGGATCACCATGCAGCCGCGCACGGGCGAGTAGTCCGCCAGCTCGGCCCGCAGCACGATCTCATTGTACCACGCGCTGAAGTCCGCTGCGCGGGTCGTCAGTCCCTTTTCCGCTGCCATCTCGCTATCCCCCGGAGTCCGGCCCGCGCGCCGCGCGCCGGCTCTCTCGATATCGCTGTATCAGGTACAGAATCGACGCCGGCACGAGCACGAGCGCGGAGATCACCAGCCACCGCTTCACGAAGCTCACGCCCGGCACGCGCATCAGCAGCGCGATCAGCGCCGCGCCGCCCAGCGCAATGAACATCGTGACGGCGAACAGCCCCCACGTGTAGAGCCCGGCGCGCCTTATGATGCGACGCCGCTCCTCGGCCGCCTCGCGCTCGTCGTCCCTCATCCGGCCTCGAGCCGGCCGCTGAGGATCACGTCGAGCGGCACGCGCTCCTCGCCGCCCGTGCCCATCGTGCGCACCACGGCGACGCCCGCGGCGACCTCGTCCGGCCCGAGCACCACGACGCGGCGTGCGCCACGCGCGTCGGCGTCCTTGAACTGCTTGCCCACGCTCGTCGGCCGCAGCGCATAGATGACGCTGTGCCCGCTCGCGCGCAGTGCGCGGGCGGCGCGCAGCAGCGTCGGCTGCTCGTTCTCCGAGACGGCGACGAGGTAGACGTCCACCGCCGGCGCCGTGTCCGGCAGCAGGTCGAGATCGCGCAGCAGCTCCGTCAGCACGACGTCGCCCATGCCGAACCCGACAGCCGGCAGGTCCGCGCCGCTCACCGCGCCCAGCAGCCGGTCGTAGCGGCCGCCGCCGCAGATCGCGCGCAGCTCGCCGCGCCGGTCGAAGATCTCGAACACAATGCCCGTGTAGTACGCGAGTCCGCGCACGATCGAGGCGTCGTACGCGACGTACGCCCCGAAGCCCATCGTCTCGAGCCGCTGCTGGAACTGCGTGATGCGCTCGATCTCCGCCTCGATCCCCTCGACGCCGCCGAACTCGTGCGCGAGCGCAGCGAGGCTGCCCGCGCGGAAGACACTGAAGACGCGGTCGATCGCGGCGTTGTCGAGCCCGGCCTCGGAGCGGAGCCGCTCGCGGATCCGCTCGTCGGGGTCACGGCCCAGCTTGTCGACCGCGTTGTACGCGCGAGGCAGGTTCGCCTCGGCCACGCCGATCTCGAGCAGCAGCCGCTCGAGCAGCCGCCTGTCATTGTAACGGGCGACGATGTGCTCTTCCGTCAGCCCGAGCGCACGCAGGCCGTCGAGTGCCACTGCCAGCACCTCCGCGTCCGCCGCGCTGTCCGACTCGCCCACCAGGTCGACGTTCCACTGGAAATGCTCGCGCAGCCGCCCACGCTGCGTCCGCTCGTAGCGGAAGAGCTGCGGCACCGAGAACCAGCGGATCGGCTTGCGCAGCCCGCCGGCGCGCGCGCCCACCATGCGGGCCAGCGTCGGCGTCATCTCCGGCCGCAGCGCGACCTCGCGCCCGCCCTTGTCCGTGAAGTTGTAGAGCTGCCCGACGATCTCCTCGCCGCTCTTGTCCGTGTACAGCTCCAGCGCCTCGAGCGGAGGCCCGTCGTACTCCTCGAAGCCGTAGCGGCGCGCGGTTTCGCGCCAGGTGCTCGTGATGTGCGCGCGGACGGCGAAATCGGCAGGGTAGAAATCCCGGAATCCCGGCAGGCTCGTATACGTCGGCATTCGCGCGAATCTAGACGACGAACGAAGGGGGCGGCAAGGAGGCGTCGGCACCCCATTTCGCGTGACGGAGCGCGATCATCGCATCGCCCACCGTGTGGAACGAGCCCGTCACGACGACGGTGCCGCCCCGCGCCGCGCGCCAGGCCGTTTCGAGCGCCGCCGTGAAGTCCTCGACCACCTGCGTGTTCGGCGCGGGAACTGCGGCCGCGACCTCGTGCGGGGCCCAGGCACGCTCCGGTGGCGCCGTCGGCGGCACCGTCAGCACGACGGTATCCGCGACCGCCTGCAGCGGCCCCAGCATCGCACGCCAGTTCTTGTCACCGAGCACGCCCACCAGCAGCACGAGCGGCCGGGGCAGCGCGAGCCGGCCCAGCGCCTCGACCAGGACGTGCACGCCGGCCTCGTTGTGTGCGACGTCGTAGAGCCACGTCGTATCCGCGCTCCGCACGAGCTGCAGCCGGCCCGGCCAGTCGACCGCCGCCGTGCCCTCGACAATCGCGGCCGCGTCGGGCCGAAGACGGTCCTCAAGCCGGTCGACCGCGCGGACGGCGAGGGCGACATTGCGTGCCTGGTGCGCGCCGATGAGCGGCGTGCGGAGCCGCACGGCCCCGTAGTGCTCCGTCGCGGCAGTGAGCACCGTGCCCGCAGCCGTCACCTCGACGTCCTGCGGCTCGCTCTCCGGCATCACGTCGAGTGTGGTGCCGAGCTCCTGCGTCCGCGCGCGGAAGATCTCCAGCACCACCGGGTCCGTCTCGGCCGTGATCACGGGCGTGGCCGGCTTGATGATCCCCGCCTTCTCGCGTGCGACCTCCTCGACCGTGTTGCCCAGGAGCTGCACGTGGTCGAGCGAGACGTTCGTCAGCACGCTCAGCACCGGCGCGATCACGTTCGTCGCGTCGAGCCGACCGCCGAGCCCGACCTCGATGACCGCGACGTCGACGCCGGCATCGGCGAGCGCGAGGAAGCCGATCGCGGTCGTCGCCTCGAAGAAGGACGGCTCGGTCGCGCGGATGTGTGGCCAGAGTCGCTCCGCGGCCGCGAGCAGCGCCGCCTCCTCGATGGGCGTGCCATCGATCCGGATCCGCTCGCGGAACGTGGTCAGGTGCGGCGAGGAGTAGAGACCGGTGCGGTGACCGGCGGCGTGCAGGATACCGGCGATCGTCGCGGCGACACTGCCCTTCCCGTTCGTGCCGCCGACGTGGATCGTCGCGTAGGCGGTGTGCGGATCGCCGACCGCGGACAGCAGTGCGCGCGTCCGCTCGAGCCCCCAGCGGATGCCGCCCGTGAGCCGCGGGAACAGCTCACGGACCAGCTCCTCGTAGTCCAGCGCGCTCAAGCGCTTGCGCGATCCTCCGGGCGGCCGTTCTGCAGCGGCGCGGGCTGTCCGAGCATGTGACGCAGCAGCCGTGCGATCGTCGACTTCAGCTCGCGCCGGTCCACGATCGCGTCCACCATCCCGTGCTGCAGCAGGAACTCGGAGCGCTGGAAGCCGTCGGGCAGCTCCTGCTTGATCGTCTGCTCGATCACGCGCGGCCCGGCGAACCCGATCAGCGCGCCGGGCTCCGCGAGGATCGCGTCGCCGAGCATCGCATAGGACGCGGTGACACCGCCCGTCGTCGGGTTCGTAAGGATGGATATGAACGGCACGCCCGCCTCGTGGAGCTGCGCGAGCATGACGGACGTCTTCGCCATCTGCATCAGCGAGAGGATGCCCTCCATCATGCGTGCACCGCCCGATGCGCTCAGGATGATGAGCGGGATGCCGCGCTCGAGCGCGAGGTGCCCCAGCCGCGTGATCTTCTCGCCCACCACGGAGCCCATGCTCCCGCCGATGAACTCGAAGTCCATGACCGCGAGCGCGACGGGGATGCCCTCCATCGTCCCGGTCGCGGTGCGCACCGCGTCGCCGGGGCCGTGCCGGCGCTCCGCGGCTTCCAGGCGCTGCGGGTAGGGCTTCAGGTCGACGAAGCTGAGCGGGTCGGCGCTGCGCAGCTCGAGGAAGTGCTCCTCGTAGTCCTCGTCGTCGAAGAGCGCACGGAGGTACCCCTCCGCGGTCATGCGCTGGTGGTGCCCGCACTCGGGGCACACGAAGAGGTTCTGTTCCATGCGCGCCCGATACACGATCGCGCCGCAGGCGGGACACTTGTCGAATACGTCCGACGGCAGGTCGCGCCGGTCTTCAGCGCGCAGCTTCTGCTTCGGTTTCTTGAACCAGGACACTCAGTACCGACCTTGTTCCATGGCGACCCGCTGCGAGATGCCGAGCGCAAGATAGGTCGCCAGAAGGAATGAGCCACCGTAGCTCAGGAACGGCAGCGGGATTCCCGTGATCGGCATGACGCCGAGCGTCATCCCGATGTTGACGAGCACGTGGGTGAACCACGCGCCCAGAATACCGATGACGACGATCCCCGAAAACGGATCTGTCAGACGCTCCGCCAGCCTGGCGAGACGCCAGAGGATGAAGCCGAAGGCCAGGATCACGGCCGCACCGCCGATGAACCCCAGCTCCTCGCCGATCACCGCGTAGATGAAGTCGGTGTGCTGCTCCGGCAGGAATGCGAGCCGCTTCTGCGAACCCTCCGTGAACCCCTTGCCGAAGATGCCGCCGCTGCCGATCGCCACACGCGACTGGATGACGTGATACCCCGAGCCGCGCGGATCGATGGTCGGGTCCAGGAACACGAGCAGCCGGTTCTTCTGGTACTGCTCCAGCGAGTTCCAGAGGGGGACCGCGATCGTGCCGGCCGCCAGGTTCGCGCCCACGACCGCTACGCTCTCCCACAGCTCCATGCGGTAGAAGTAGACGAACGCGATCAGCACGATCATGTAGACGCTGAAGATCCAGCCGGCAAAGGCAAGGAACAGCGCGACCATCGGGCTGATGAGGAGGAACAGCAGCGCCGCGGGCGTGCCGGCCCAGTAGAGCGTCGCGAGCAGCACACCGCCGAACACCATGGCCGTGCCGAGGTCCGGCTGCGCGAGCACGAGCAGCATCGGCACCGCGACGATCGCGATCGGCTTCCACAGCTTGAGCAGCGACTCCGGCCGCTCGCGCCACGCGCCCATCACGCGTCCGAGCATCAGCACAGTCGCCACGTTCGCGAACTGCGCGGGCTGCACCATCATCGGCCCGATACGCAGCCAGCTCTTCGTCCCGGCCGCCGTGCCCTGCCCCGTCCCGATGGCCAGCGTTGCAATGAGCACGATAACCATCAGGAAGTAGCCGGGCGCTGCCAGCCACTCGAGCCAGCGCACCGGTACGCGCATGACGACGAAGAGCGCGACGAGCGAGATGCCCAGCCACGTGAGCTGGGCGCGCCACAGCCCGGTCAGGCCGCGATCGGGGACGTCGAGCTGGCCGGCCGAGTAGATCATCGCCACGCCCAGCAGCGACATCGACAGCACCGCGAAGACGAGCGCGGGGTCGCCGAAGAGTGAGCGGATCCGTTCCTTCAGACCCATCCGTGTCTACCTCCGCTCAGCGTTCGCCCGTGATGGCGCGATACACGCCGAGCGCAATGAGGCCGGCTACCATGACGTACAGCGCTGCGACCGGCGTTGCGGTCAGCAGCATCCCCGTCTCGGCGGGCGTGAGCAGCACATGGATCGCGTCACGCAGCGCCTTGCCGAGGAAGAGGTAGACGGCCACGAACAGCATGCTGTCGCCCTCGAACAGGTCGCGCGAGCGCGCACCCAGCAGCGCAATGAACGAGAACGCGACGGCGCTCGCACCGAAGGATACCAGCGCGAGCGAGTCCTCGAGAATGCCGAGCAGCAGGCCGAGCAGCGCCGCCGTCGCAGCGCGCATCCGGCGCGCGGCGAGCAATACGGCCGCCGTCATCAGGTCAGGCGCGCTCTCGCCGATCCCCATGCCGACGTGCAGCACGAGGTGGATGAGGACGAGGAATACAACGAAGATCGAAAAACCGTACTTCGATCGCGCCATCAGTTCGTATCCTCGTCAGCGTCGAGTGCCGGCAGCGGCGGCAGCGAATCCGCACCGAGCGGATCCGGCGCGGCCGAGACGTGCCACAGCGCCGACAGGTCCGCCTCGCGCCCTGAACGTCCTACCCCGACCAGCACCTGTGCGACTCCCTCGGGACGCACCGCCGGCCGGATCAGGTAGCTCTTGCGCCAGCCCGTATCCGCCTCCTCGATGCCCAGCACCGTGCCCACCACGATGCCGCGCGGGAACACGCCGCCGCGGCCGGACGTCACGATGCGACGACCGGGTGCAATGTCCACGTGGAACGGCGCGCCGGTCAGCGCGAGCAGCGCTTCCTCCGGGTAGCGGCCATGGCGCGGCTCGACGATCCCGTATGCGAGTCCGTCCGCCGTCATCGCACTGACGCGGAACTCCGGGTGCGTCCAGTCGATCGCCTGGGCCTGGTGCTCGTCGACGGACCAGACGACCCCGAGCAGCCCTTCCGGCGTAAGAACGGGGCTGCCGACACGCACGCCCTCCGCGCGCCCTACGTTCAGCATGAACGTGCTCTCCGCGGTCGCCATCCCCACGTGCAGGACGTCGGCGGGGATGAACGCGTCCCCGGCCCGCTCCTGCAGCGCGAGCAGGGCGCGCAGCCGGCGGTTCTCCTCTGCCAGCGAGGCCTGCGCGGTCACGAGTGCGGCAAGGGAGTCGCGCTGTGCGCGGATCGCTGCAACGTCGACCGTACGGCCGCGTCGCTGTGCGATGCGCTCCTGAAATGCTAGAAAGGGCCGCAGCACCGTGGCCCGCAGCCCCTCGCGCACCGGCGACTGGTACTCCGTCGGCAGTGCGTACAGGATCAGCGCGAGCGCAACGACGCCCATGGCGAGCAGGCCCTGGCGACGTCGCTCTCGGCGCGTTCCGTCAAAGTCGAGCACTCAGGTCGTCAATACGCTTCGGAACCGTTCGAAGTCGTCGAGGATGCGCCCCGTCCCGCGCACCACACACGTCAACGGCTCCTCGTCCACATGAATCGGCAGGTTCGTCTCGTGGGCAAGGAGCTGGTCCAGTCCCCGGATCAGCGCGCCGCCCCCGGTCATCACGATGCCGCGATCGACAATGTCCGACGCCAGCTCCGGCGGCGTGATCTCGAGTGCACGCCGGCACGCATCCACGATCTGCTGGATCGGCTCCTGGATGCACTCGCGGATCTCCTGCGAGTGCACGCGAACGGTCTTCGGAATGCCGCTCACCAGGTCGCGTCCCTTCACTTCCATCTCCCGCTCGTCGCCGGCGTTGAACGCGGAGCCGATCTGGATCTTGATCGCTTCCGCCGTCGGCTCGCCGATCAGCAGGTTGTAGTTCTTGCGCAGGAAGCTGACGATCGCGTTGTCGATCTCGTCACCGCCCACGCGGATCGAGGTGTCGCTCACGATACCGCTGAGCGCGATCACCGCGATCTCCGTCGTGCCGCCGCCGATGTCGATCACCATGTTGCCCGTCGGCGTATCGACCGGCAGGCCCACACCGATCGCCGCCGCCATCGGCTCGGCGACCATGTAGACCTCCTTCGCACCTGCCGCCGCGGCGCTCGAGCGCACCGCCCGCCGCTCCAGCTCCGTGATCCCGGATGGCACGCCCACGATCACCCGCGGCTTCATCCGGAAGATCCGCTTGTTCGTCACCGCCTTCAGGAAGTGACGCAGCATGATCTCCGTGATGTCCACGTCGGCGATGACCCCGTCCTTCAAAGGTCGTACCGCCATGATTCCCTCGGGCGTGCGACCCAGCATCCGCTTCGCCTCGAGGCCGATCCCCTTGATCCGGTTCGTGCCCCGCTCGACCGCCACGACCGAGGGCTCGTTCAGTACGATCCCCTCGCCCTTGACGTAGACGAGCGTGTTCGCGGTGCCGAGGTCGACCGCGATGTCGTTGACGGGCAGCAGCCGGCCCGTGCTCAGAATGCCCCGAAGCGCCATACCCCTCGCCCGGCCGGGCTCATCCCGGCCATAAGTCCATGTCCCGTCGGGAGAAACAGGCGTGTACCTACGCCTGCGGGGAGCAGAGTGCGGAAGTTAGGGCCGCCCCCACGTAGCGGCAAGCAGAAACGCGGAGAAAACCGCGGTCCGACGCGGGATCGTGCCGCCATCACCACGCTCGCATCTCGTACCCGTGATGCCGGCCCCGGGATCACCCCGATCCCCGGCCGGCCCGTGTGTTCAGTGACGCCCCGTGCTGCCGAAGCCGCCGCTGCCCCGCCCCGTCGGCGGGAGCTCGTCGGCCGGCTCCCACTCGATGCGGATGACCTGCGCAATCAGCATCTGCGCGATCCGCTCGCCATGCGCAATCTCCTGCGGCTCACGATCGAAGTTGATGAGCGGGATACGGATCTCGCCGCGGTAGTCGCTGTCGATCGTGCACGGCGTGTTGATGATGCTGATGCCGCGCTTCAGTGCGAGCCCGGAGCGCGGGCGGATCTGCGCCTCCGTCCCCTCCGGCAGCGCAATGGCGAGGCCGGTCGGCACGAGGTGCCGGCCGAGTGGCGGCAGCACGATCGTCTCGCCCGCGTTGCGCAGGTCGACTGCGGCGCTGCCGTCCGTGCCGTACTCGGGCAGCGTCCACTCGTCCGGAAAATTGGGCAGCCGCTGCACGAGCACGCGGAGCGACTGCGGTGTCGATGAGCTGGATCGTGGTGGCAACGGACGCGTTCCCTGCGTGCGTTGTGAGAAAGTGCGCCGGCGACACCTCGCGTGCCGCCGGCGCATGAACTGGCTAGAGCACGCTCTCGAGCGGCGTGTACTCCATGTCGAACGCCTCGGCGACGCCCGCATACGTGATCTTGCCGCTGACGACGTTCACGCCGAGTGCAAGCGAGCGATCCTCGCGCACTGCCGGCCGCCAGCCCTTGTTCGCGATGTTGAGCGCGTAGGGCAGTGTTGCGTTCGTGAGCGCGAGCGTCGACGTGCGCGGCACTGCGCCGGGCATGTTCGCGACGCCGTAGTGCACGATGCCGTCGATCTCGTAGATCGGGTTCTCGTGCGTGGTCGGCTTGATCGTCTCGATGCAGCCGCCCTGGTCGACCGCAACGTCGACGACGACGGCGCCCTTCGGCATGATCGAGAGATCCTCCCGCGTGACGAGCCGCGGCGCCCGCTTGCCCGGCACGAGCACGGCGCCGATCACGAGGTCGCTCTTCGCCAGGTGCTCGAGGATGTTGCCGCGGTTCGAGTAGACCGGCACGACGTTCTTCGGCATCACGTCCGACAGGTAGCGCAGGCGCGGCAGCGAGATGTCCATGATCGTGACGCGCGCACCGAGACCCGCCGCCATCTTCGCCGCGTTCGTGCCGACGATGCCACCGCCGAGCACGAGCACGTTGGCCGGCTCCACGCCCGGCACGCCGCCCAGCAGCACACCGCGCCCGCCGAAGTACTTCTCGAGGTACTTCGCGCCCTCCTGAACCGACATCCGGCCGGCGACCTCGCTCATGGGCGTGAGCAACGGCAGCTCACCGGACGGCAGCTGCACCGTCTCGTACGCGATGCCGATCGCGCCCGACTCGACGGTCGCGCGCGTCAGCTCCTCGGACGCAGCGAAATGGAAGTAGGTGAAGATGACCTGATCCGCCCGCATGTGCGCGTACTCGGACGCAATCGGCTCCTTCACCTTCATGATCATGTCGGCCTGCTTCCAGACGTCCGCCGCACTGTCGACGATCTGTGCGCCGGCCTCCACGTACGCCTCGTTCTCGAAGCCGCTGCCGACACCGGCGTCCTTCTCGATGAGCACCGTATGCCCGGCATCCACGAACGCCTGCGCGCCACCAGGCACCAGCGCGATGCGATTCTCGTTCGTCTTTATTTCCTTCGGTACGCCGATGATCATGATCGTTGTCCCCGGCTGGTATCAGTTCCGCGAACCGGCAGGCCCCAGCCGCAACACGACCTGCCGATCCGGATCGTAGTACGTGGCCGCGAGCGCAGCCACATCATCCTGCGTGACGGCGTCGACGAGCGCCAGAACCTCCTCGACCGAGCGGAACGGCTCGTCGTAGAGCTCCGTGCCCGCCAGGCGGGAGAGGCGCGCTCCGCTCGACTCCATCGAGAGCACGACCTGCCCGCGCACCTGCCCCTTCGCGTCCTCGAGCTCCTCGGCGGTCAGCCCCTCACGCGCGAGCTTCGCCATCTCCTCGCGGATCACCGCCTCCGCCCGGTCCGCCCACTCCGGACGGGTCCCCACGTAGATCGAGCTGACGCCCGCGTCCCGGTAGAACGACTGCAGTGAGTAGACGGCGTAGGCGAGTCCGAGCTCCTCGCGGACGCGCTGGAACAGCCGTGAGCTCATCCCGCCACCGAACGCGTTCGAGAGCAGCACGAGCGCGATCCGTCGCGGGTCCTGGTGCCCGAACGTACGCGTGCCGAACACCGTGTGCGACTGCGCGCCCGGCCGCTCCACGTGCAGCTCCGCCGCACGCTCTGCCTCCGGCTTGCGTCCGTTCCGCTGCGCGTTGCCGGCCGGCAGCGGTCCGAGCAGGCGCTCGACCTGCTCCACGATGTGCTCGTGCGAGACGTTGCCGACGGCGGCCACAATGATGTTGTTCCGGTTGTAGGCGCTGCGGTGCAGCCCGCGCAGCGTGTCGTCGGTGAAGCTGCTCACCGTATCGCGCGTGCCCAGGATGCTGTACCCGTACGGGTGGTCGCCCCAGAGCTGCTCCGCATGCAGGTCGAAGATCAGGTCGTCGGGCGTGTCCTCGACGGTCGCGATCTCCTCCAGCACCACCTCGCGCTCCAGCTCGAGGTCCTCCGGGCGCAGCAGCGGCGACATGACGAGGTCCGCGAGAACGTCGAGCGCGAGCTCGGTGTTCTCGTCCAGCACCTTCGCCTGGTAGCAGGTGTGCTCCCGGGTGGTGTAGGCGTCGAGCGAGCCGCCGACGCGCTCCAGCACGAGGGCGAGGTCACGCGCGCTGCGGCGCGTCGTGCCCTTGAACACCATGTGCTCGAGCATGTGGCTCGCGCCCATCAGCTCCGGCGTCTCGTGCACCGATCCCGCACGGACCCATATGCCGATCGATGCCGAGCGCAGGCCCGGCATCGATTCCGTGAGCACGACGAGCCCGTCGCCGACGTCGGTGCGGGCGAAGCGGTCCGTCACTCGGTTGCGCCGCCTCCATTCGCCGCCGCGTCCTCCGCCAGCGCCGCCTTGCGCGAGAGTCGCATTTTGCCCTTCTCGTCGATCGAAAGCAGCTTGACGCGGACCGGGTCGCCCTTCTTCACCACGTCCTCGGTCTTCTCCGTGCGGCCTTCCTGCATCTCCGAGATGTGCAGCAGCCCCTCGGTGCCCGGCATGATCTCGACGAACGCGCCGAACGTCGTCGTCGACTTCACGATGCCGTCGTAGATCCTGCCGACCTCGGGCTCCTGCGTCATCGCCGCGATCCGCTCGCGCGCCTTCTCGCCGCCGATGCCCGACACGCTCGCGATCGTGATCAGCCCGCTGTCGTCGATGCTGATCTTCGCGCCCGTGTCCTCCTCGAGGCCGCGGATGTTCTTGCCCTTCGGCCCGATCACCTCGCCGATCTTCGCGGGGTTGATCTGCATCGTGATGATGCGCGGCGCCCACTTCGACATCTCGCTGCGGTGCGTCCGGATCGCCTTGTCCATCTCGTCGAGGATGTGCAGGCGACCCTTCCGTGCACGCTGCAGCGCATCACGCATCACGTCGATCGAGATGCCGTCGATCTTGAGGTCCATCTGGATCGACGTCACGCCCGTGCGGGTCCCGGCGACCTTGAAGTCCATGTCACCGAGCGCGTCCTCCATGCCGAGGATGTCGGTCAGGACCTCGATCTTGTCGCCCTCCTTGATCAGCCCCATCGCGACGCCGGCGCAGGCCGCCTTGATCGGCACACCCGCGTCCATCAGCGCGAGCGACGCGCTGCACACCGACGCCATCGACGAGCTGCCGTTCGACTCGAGGACCTCGGACACGACGCGGATCGTGTACGGGAACTCCTCGAAGGGCGGCAGCAGCGGCTGGATCGCGCGCTCGGCGAGGGCGCCGTGCCCCTGCTCGCGCCGCGACGTGCCGCGGATCGGCTTCGCCTCGCCCGTCGAGAACGGCGGGAAGTTGTAGTGCAGCATGAACGACTTCGTCGTCTCGGTCGGGACGTTGACGTTGTCGATCCGCTGCTCGTCGTCCTGCGTACCGAGCGTGACCACACCGAGCGACTGCGTCGAGCCACGCGTGAACAGGGCGCTGCCGTGCGTGCGCGGCAGGATGCCGACCTCGCACGTGATCGGCCGGACCTCGTCCGGTTTGCGGCCGTCCGCGCGCACGCCCTTCTCGATGATCTGGCGACGCATCGTCGCCTTCTCCGAGAGGTAGAGCAGCTCGTTGATCTCGTTCTCCTGCTCCGGGAACTCCTCGGCGAGGGACTCGCGGACCTCGTCGCGCAGCGCGGCGAGCACCTCGTTGCGCTCGGACTTGTCGGCGATCAGCATCGCGTCCGCGATGCGGGCGCCGGCGAGCTGGGCCACCCGCTCGCGCAGCACCTCACCCGGCTCGATCGGCGTCCACTCCATCTCCGGCTGCTGGACCGGCTCGACGAACTCGCGCTGGAGCGCGCACAGCTCGCGGATGCCCGCGTGTGCGGCCTCGAGCGCATCACCGACCTCCTCCTCGGTGATCTCCATCGAGCCACCCTCGACCATGAGGATGCCGTTCTCCGTACCCGCGACGACGATGTCGACGTCGCTGTACTCGAGCTGCTGGAACGTCGGGTTGAGCACCCACTGGTCCTGGATGCGCGCGACGCGCACCGCCGAGACGGGATCCTTGAACGGGATCTTCGACATCAGCAGTGCGGCCGATGCGCCCACCATGGAGATCACATCCGGCGCGTTCTCCTGGTCCGCCGACAGCACGTGCACCATGATCTGCGTCTCGTGCATGAAGCCGTCAGGGAACATCGGCCGGATCGGCCGGTCGATGAGCCGCGCGGTCAGGATCTCGCCCTCACCCGGTCGCGCCTCGCGCTTGAAGAAGCCGCCCGGGAACTTGCCGGCCGCGTACGCACGCTCGCGGTACTCGACGGTCAGCGGGAAGAACGGCAGGTGCGTCGGGCTTTCCTGGGCGACCGCCGTCACGAGCGCGACCGTCTCACCGTACTGCACGAGCACCGCGCCGTGCGCCTGGCGCGCCATCCGGCCTGTCTCGAGGATGAGCTTCCGGCCGGCAAACGTGCGTTCGATTCTATGCATGGTGGTTCCTGTCGGTGGGATGGCACTCCCCGATTGAAGGACGCGCAGGCGCGACGGGCCGGCATACGGCTCGTCGCCCCTGCGCGTTGTACTCCCGAGGCATCAGGCCCGGCATCAATGCCGGAGCCCCAGGTCCTCGATCAGGGAGCGGTACCGCTCGAGATCCTGACGCTTCAGGTATTCGAGCAGCCGACGCCGACGACCCACCATCTTGAGCAGGCCGCGTCGGCTGTGATGATCCTTGTGGTGCTTGCGGAAGTGCTCCGTCAGCTCGTTGATCCGGCTCGTCAGCAGCGCGATCTGGACGGGCGCGCTGCCGCGGTCCTCCGGATGCAGCTGGTACTTCCTGATTACTTCTTCCTTGTCGAACCCCATTGTGGGTTCCGCCTCCGCGAGAGTCTACGCTGGTCGGGAAGCCATTCCCTTGCTAGCCTTTGAGGCTAGCGCAATTCCCCTGCTGCCGCAAGCGCCTGCGCCCTCCCGGAGCACCTCCCGGGCGACCCTCACATCCTCGTTCATCGCATCGATGAGCGCCTCGACCGTCGGGAACCGCTCGACCCCGCGGAGTCGTGCGCACAGGTCGACCCGCAGGTGCCGGCCGTACAGGTCGCCGCTCCAGTCCAGCAGGTGCAGCTCGATCGTGGGCGCGGCCCCGACGAAGGTCGGCCGCGGCCCGACGTGGAGCACGCCGTCGATCGTGCCCTCGCGGAGGATGGCCCGGGCCACGTAGATGCCCTCCGCGGGCACGAGCTTCGTCGGGTCGTTGAGCTCCAGGTTGGCGGTCGGGAAGCCGAGCTCGCGGCCGCGCCCGTCGCCGCGCACGACGGTGCCGCGGATGCTGTACGGCCGCCCGAGGCCCTCGGCGGCGGCCAGGACGTCGCCTTCCGCGACCGCGCGGCGGATGCGTGTCGAGCTGATCGGCGCGCTGCCCGCCTCCACCGGTCCGACGACCTCGACATCGAAGCCGAACCGCTCGCCGGCCGCCCGCAGCGTCGAGACGTCGCCCTTCCTGCCCTTCCCGAACCCGTGGTCGTAGCCGATCACGAGGTGGCTCAGGCCGAAGCGGCCGACGAGGATCTCCTCGATGAACCGATCCGGCTCGTAGGAGGCCAGCGTCCGGTCGAAGCGCAGGAACACCGCGTAGTTGAGTCCCGACTCCGCGAGGATCTCCATCTTCTCGACGGGTGTCGTGAGCAGCGGCGGTGCGGCGTCGGGGCGCACGATGCGCAGCGGGTGGGGATCGAACGTGACGAGGACGCTGGGCTTGTCCTTCTCCCGCGCACGCTGCACGACGCGCTGCAGCAGCTCCCAGTGCCCGCGGTGGACGCCGTCGAATGTGCCGACCGTCAGGACGGCGCCGGATCGCGCGAGCGGTGCGCTCATACGAAGACCTTGTTCGGCTCCAGCCACCCGCCGGCCGCACGGCCGATCGCGAGCAGCCTGTCGTCATGAACGACGACGATCGTTTCCGCATCAGGCAGCGAGCACGGGACGGGACGGCCGTGCGTCAGGTGGCGCGCATCCTCGTCACCGACGGTGATGCGGGGAAAGTTTGTCAGTGCATCCGCGGGTCGGATCAGCGCATCCGCCACCGCGACCGGATCGTCGAGCTGCTCCACGGTGATGGCGTCGGCCACACTGTGCGGGCCGATCGCGGTGCGGCGCAGCTCCGTGAGGTGGCCCAGCGTGCCGAGCCGCTCACCGACGTCGCGCGCGATCGATCGGATGTACGTACCGCTGGAGCAGCGGACGTGGAAGGTGATGTCCGGCAGAGCGATCGAGATCACCTCGATCGCGTGGATGACGACCTCCACCTCGGGCAGCTCGACACTCTCGCCCCTGCGCACGAGCCGGTGGGCGCGCTCGCCGGAGATCTTCTTGGCGGAGTACGCCGGCGGCCGCTGGGGGCGCGTGCCCGCCTCCGCCGCGAACGCTGCGCGTATGGTCGCATCGTCCAGCGACCGCCAGGCATCGCTCTCGGCGGTGATGCTGCCGGTCGCATCGTCCGTGTCCGTAGCCGCGCCGAGCCGCATCGTCGCGCGGTACGCCTTCGGCATGTCGGTCAGGTACTCGGCGAGGCGCGTTGCGCGGCCGATGCAGAGGAGCAGCAGCCCCGAGGCGAACGGATCGAGGGTCCCCGTGTGTCCGATGCGTCGCTCACCGAGCGCGCGGCGCGCCCGTGCAACCACGTCATGCGACGTGGGTCCGGCGGGCTTGTCCACCGGCAGCACACCCTCGAGCGGCTCACGCCTCTTCGTCATCCGCCTCTGCCGGTCCCATCTCCCGCATCGCCTCGCCCAGCAGATGCTCGATGCGCCGCGCGTGTTCCAGCGTGTCGTCCCACACGAAGTGCAGCTCCGGCGCACGACGGATGTGCAGCCGGCGCCCGATCTCGCCGCGGATGAACGGCTCCGCGATGTCGAGCCCCTCGAGCGTGCTCTCCCGCGTCGACGGATCGATCGCCGTGACGTACACCTTCGCGTGATACAGGTCCGGCGTGACCTCGACGTGCGTGACGGTCACGAGCCCGACACGCGGGTCGCGCACCTGGTTCTGCAGGATGTCCATCAGCTCACGCCGGAACTGCTCGTTGAGGCGCTCGACGCGCCGGCGTCCTGCCATGTTCAGTCAACCCCCATGATGCGCTCTCCGGCGTGCTCCCGGCTCGCGCATCCGATCATGAGATCCAGCTCCGGCAGCACGCCGCACGACGTGCGCTCCACCGATTGGCGACGAACAACACGAAGCGGCACTCCACCGATCGGGCGCGCACTACACGAAGCGGCGCTCCACCGTGATGATGCGTGCGCGGTACTCGTTCGCCACGAGACCGTGCGCGCTCTCGAGTACCGAGTCCGCCTGTCCGCTGTCCGTCGCCGCGACGCATGCGGTCAGCTCCGCCCGCTGCCAGAGATCCTGGTGTGCGGTCTCCGCCACCGAAACATTGAAACGATTGTGCAGCTTCGTCTTCAGGCTCCTGATGACGCTGCGCTTCTCCTTGAGCGACTGGCAGCCGATGATCTCGAGCTGCCAGACCGCGACGCCGATGACCATACGCCTTCCGGTGCACGCGTCAATGTCTGGCCGCACCCGGGCGGCCGAATGCAAACGGGGGACCGGCACAGGCCGGCCCCCCGTAGAATGTAACAGACCCGCCGATCACGACTCGTTGGTCGCCGAGCCTGCCAGTGTGCGCGCCACCGACTCGATGCGGAAGCACTCGATCTGGTCGCCGACCTTGAGGTCGTTGAAGCCGGTGATGTTGAGGCCGCACTCGAAGCCCTCGCGCACCTCGCGGACGTCGTCCTTGAAGCGCTTCAGGCTGCCGAGCTCGCCCTCGTAGACCTGGATGCCGTCGCGCACCACGCGCACGCGGCCACGGCGGTCGATCGTGCCCTCCGTGACGTAGCAGCCCGCCACCGTCCCGACCCGCGGGACCTTGAAGAGCTGGCGCACCTCGGCCACACCGAGCAGGACTTCCTTCTCCTCCGGCGTGAGCATGCCTTCCAGCGCGTTCTGAACATCCTCGACCGCCTCGTAGATGATGTTGTAGAGGCGAATGTCGACGCCCTCGCGACTCGCAGTCGCGCGCGCCTCGCTGGTCGGCCGCACGTGGAAGCCGATGATGATCGCGCCCGCGGTGGTCGCCAGCAGCACATCCGACTCGTTGATCGCACCGACACCGCGGTGGATCACCTCGACCTGCACCTCGTTCGTCGAGAGCTGGCCGAGCGCGTCGCTGAGCGCCTGCACCGAGCCGTCCACGTCGCCCTTGATGATCAGGTTGAGCGTGGCCGTCTCGCCCTGCGCGAGCAGCTTGCTGATGTCCGTCAGCTTCACGCCGCGGCTCTTGATGCGGAGCTGCTTCTCGCGCTCCAGCCGCTGACGCGTCGCGGCGATCTCCGCTGCGCGGTCCGCTTCCATGGCGACGAGCATGTCGCCCGCCTGCGGCACGCCCGAGATACCGAGCACCTGCACCGGCGTGCTGGGTCCCGCCTTCTCGACCGCGTTGCCCCGCTCGTCCAGCAGTGCACGCACGCGCCCGTCGTAGTGACCGCAGACGAACGAGTCGCCGATGCGCAGCGTTCCGTTCGTGACGAGCACGGTGGCGACCGGCCCCTTGCCGACGTCCAGCTGCGCCTCCACGACCGTGCCCTGTGCGGGCCGGTTCGGGTTCGCCTTCAGGTCGAGCATCTCGGCCTGCAGCAGGACCTTCTCGAGCAGGTCATCGACACCGATGCCCTTCTTCGCGCTCACCTCTGCCGCCAGGACGTCGCCGCCGTACTCCTCGACGACGACACCGTGCTGCAGCAGGTCCTGCTTGATGCGGTTCGGGTCGGCGCCCGGCAGGTCGATCTTGTTGATCGCCACGACGATCGGCACACCCGCGTTCTTCGCGTGGCTGATCGCCTCCTTGGTCTGCGGCATCACGCTGTCATCCGCGGCAACGACGAGGATGACGAGGTCCGTGATCTCCGCGCCACGCGCACGCATCGCGGTGAACGCGGCGTGACCCGGCGTGTCGAGGAACGCGACGGACCGGCCGTCGCTCAGCTCGACCATGTACGCGCCGATGTGCTGCGTGATGCCGCCGGACTCGCCCGCCACCACGTTCGTGCGACGGATGTAGTCGAGCAGCGACGTCTTGCCGTGGTCGACGTGACCCATGACGGTGACCACCGGCGGACGCGGCTGCAGATCCTCCGCCGAGTCCTCCTCGACCGCATCGAGCATGTCGCCGCCGTACTCCTCCTCGCGAACGGCACGGAAGCCGAACTCGTCGAGCAGCAGCTCGATCTGGTCGAAGTCGAGGCGCTGGTTGATCGTCACCATCAGGCCGAGGTTCTTGAACGCACTCGCCACGATCTGTGTCGCCGGCACGTCGATCAGCTCGGCCAGCTCCGAGACGGTCAGGAACTCGTTGACGCGGACGGTCTGGGCCTCCTCGGCCGCCCTGCGCTGACGCTGCGCCTCCGCCTCCACGCGGCTCGGCGCCTCCTCGCGACGATGACGACGCTTCCGGCCGCCACCCTTCAGCTCGGCCATGACGCGGGAGATGTTCTCCTGCACCGCCGCCTCGTCGACGCGACGCGACTTCTTCTTCTTCTTGTCCTTCGCCTTGCGCCGGCCATCCGCCGTGAAGCCCTCGGCCTGGATGCGGACCTGGCCACCCGGCCCCGCGCTCGCCGCAGGGGCAGGCGTGGACGGCCGCTGCGCCGGGGGCGGCGTACGGCCCAGCACGTCCGCGGCGCGACGCAGACGCGGACGCTGCTCGGGCGTCGGGACGCGCGGCGCGCGCTCCTCGGCCGGCTTCGGCTCCGCCCGTGCCACCGGCTCTGCCGTACGCTCGGGCTCGGCCGCAGGCGCAGGCTCTGCCTCGCGCTCCTCCTCGACGGCCTCCTCCGCCGTCGCGGCAGCCTCTGCCTCGACGTCCGCAGCGGCCTCGGCGGCTACGTCCTCACCCCGCGCCTCGGCGGCCTCCGCGGCCTCGGCCGCGATCGCCTCGGCAGCGTCCGCTGCCGGCGAAGCACTCTCCGGGTGGACGACGATCTCCTCGGGCTCACGATCCTCGAGGAACGGCGACTTCCGGGCGGCCGGCGCTGCACCCTCGGGCGCAGCTGCCTCCACGGCCGCAGCCTGATCCTCGGCCGCGCGCGCTGCCTCCTCCTCGGCGCGCGCCGCCTCGACATCGGCCTTGCGACGACGGCGACGACGCGTCGGCGTCGCCTCCTCCATCACCGCCTCGATCACCTCTTCCTCGTCGTGGCCTGCACGACGCTCGCGCTCCAGGCGCGCGCGCAGCTTGGCAACGGTCGCGTCGTCGACGGTGGAGGCCTCGCTCCGTACCGATGCGCCAAGGCCCCGCAGAAGCTGGATCAGCTTCTCGGGCTCGATCTTGAATTCTCTTGCTACTTCGTAGACGCGCATCACCACCACCTTGACGATTGCTGCTCGAACGCTGCCACGTCGATCGTTCTACTCCTGCTTGAGCAACTGCTCCAACCTGCGCGCGAACCCGGCGTCCGTGATGCCGAGTGCGCTTGCGGGCGGGCGACCGACGGCCCCGCCCAGCTCTGCCCGCGTCGCGATCTCCCGATGCGGCACTGACCGCGACGTCAACAATGGAATCAGCTTGTCACGCGTGTTCGCGCTGATGTCGTCGGCCACGAGGACGAGCCGCACCGTGCCCGCCCGGACCGCTTCCCGGACCCGCTCTGTACCTGAAAGCACCGCGCCTGCCCGGGCCGCGAGGCCGAGCAGGCGCAGCACCGGCTCAGTCGCGCCCATCCTCCGCGTCGTCGGCCTTCGGGGCCGGCGCGGAATCCGCGCGCGCACGCTCCGGCAGAGGCAGGCCGAGGATGTCCGCAGCGAACTCACGGGCCTCGGCCAGCTCCTCCTCCGACGGCCCGCCATCCGACGGCGTTGTATCCTCGCCCGCGTCCTCGACCGTCAGCGATTCGATCAACCGGAGCACGTCGTCCGCGTCCTCTGCCGAGATGCCGGGGATACGGAGCAGATCGTCGCGCTCCAGGTCGATGATGTCGAGAAAGCTAGTATACCCGGCCGCTTCCAGTGCCGCCAGCGTGCTGACAGGCAGATCCAGCTCCCGAATCGGGAAGTCCGCGACCTCGTACTCCGGCTCGCTGCCGCCGAACAGCGCGGCATCGGCGCCACGCTCCAGCCACTCCCGGCTGCCGTACAGGTCGATCTGCCAGCCGATGAGCTGGCTCGCCAGGCGCACATTCTGCCCGTTCCGCCCGATCGCCAGCGAGAGCTGGTCCTCGTCGACGATCGCCGTGATCACGCGACGCGTCGAGTCGCTCAGCACCTTGGCCACCTTGGCCGGTGCCAGTGCACGACGGGCGTAGATCTCCGGGTCCGGGTGCCACGGCACGATGTCGATCCGCTCACCCCCCAGCTCGCTGACGACGGCCTGCACACGCGAGCCCTTCAGGCCAACGCACGCGCCGACCGGATCGATCGACTCGTCACGCGACGTCACGGCGAGCTTGGTGCGGCCGCCGACCTCACGTGCGATGCCCTTGATCTCGACAATGCCCTGATAGATCTCCGGGACCTCGAGCTTGAAGAGCGCGGCGACGAACTCCGGCGCCGCACGCGACAGGATCAGCCGCGGCCCCTTGGGCGTCTCCTCGACCTTCTTGAGCACGGCGCGGATCGGCTCGCCCTGGCGGAACCGCTCGCGCGGGTTCTGCTCCTTCCACGGGATGATGGCATCCGCCTCGCGCGACTTGTTCAGCATCACGACGATCTTGCCGCGCTCGACCTGCTGGACCTCACCGGACAGCAGCTCGCCCACGCGGTTCGCGTACTCGTCGCGGATCTTGTTCCGCTCGCCCTCGCGCACCCGCTGGATGATCCGCTGCTTCGCGGCCATCACCGCGTTGCGGCCGAAGTCGGCGAACTCGACCGGGATCTCGAGCACGTCGCCGATCTCGAAGTCGGGATCGTCCCAGCGCGCCTCTTCCAGTGAAACCTCGCGCGACGGGTCCTCGACCTCTGCTACGACTTCCTTCAGCACCATGATCTTGATGTCGCCCTCATCCTCGTCGATGCGGATCTCCGCCTCGACGTTCGGCCCGTACCGACGGGCGAGGGCGGCCATGATGCCGTCCTTGATCAGGTCGTGCAGATCGTCACGCGAGAGATTCTTGTTCGCAATCATCTCGCGGAACGCTGCCAGCACCTGCGTCGCGTTTGCCATAGTCGTTCCTTCTCGTCGCGAACCGTTTCCGGTTCAGCGGTCTTCCCAGCGGAAAACGAGGTGTGCGCGCGTGATCTCGTCACGCGCGACGTCGACTTCCGCACCATCGTTCAGGCGCAGCCGGACGTATTCGCGTCCGTCCCGCTCATCCAGCCCGAGGAGCTCGCCCTCCAGGCGGCGCGAGCGCCCGGCGAGTACGTCCTTCCCGCGAACCGCGACCTCTTTCCCGGCGTAGCGCTGAAAATCGCGCGCCCGCACGAGCGGCCGCTCGATCCCGGGCGAGGAGACCTCGAGCATGTACCGCTCGGGCACTCCCTCCGCCTCGTCCAGCCAGGCTTCCAGGGCGCGGCTGACGGTCGAGCAGTCGTCGACCGTCACACCCGCCCCCTTCTCGCTCCCGCCCGCGTGGTCGATCCGGACCCGCAGGATCGGCCGCGTCTTCGAGCCGGCCCGCTCGAGCTCGACGAGCTCGTAGCCAAGCGCCTCGACGCGCCGCTCCAGCTCCTCTTCCAGCGCTGCGTCCTGCATAGATCAGGGCTCAATAAAAAAGTGGGGGTCCTTCCCCCACTTTTCTTCGGCCGCGGCCCCCGCGGCCCGGCAATCCGGAATATAGCAGAGCAACGCACCAGGTTCAACCCCGAAGGGCCGCTGCTCCACCGGTCGATCAGCCCGCGATCTCCTCGATGTCGGCGCTCCAGTCGACCTCGATCGCCCCTTTCAGGCTGTGCGCCGTCGGGCATCGGTCACGATGCCGTGAGAGCGCCCGATCGACCTTCTCCCTGCTGCCGGTGGGGATTCGCAACGCGTAGTGCACGTGGATACGCGTCAGCGTGATCATCCCGTCGATCAGCTCGAGATACCCCTCTGCGTCCGCAACGATCGCGTCCGGGTCCAGCGAGATCCCGCGCGCCTCCAGCGCGCCGTTCAATGTGCCCAGCATTCACCCGCCGGTTGCGGCGACGATGTAGTCAACCGGCAGTGGCAGGTTCTTCTCCCGGTCGAGACCGTAGTGTTCCTTGATCGGCCCGTGCACCCCCACGTCGAAGCTCTCGCCGGTGGCGAGCGTCAGTCGACGGTGCGCGCCGCTCACCTTCTCTGCGCGGGCGCGCGCTACGTACATCGGATCAGGCATGTTCCTCCGGGTTCGTGTCTTCGTGCTGGTCTGCGCCGTCGGACCGTGTCCGCGGCCGGAAGCCGTCGCAGGCCAGGACCGGCAGCCTCGGGTAGCGTGGGTAGCGCGGGTCGGTACGCGACAGCCCGCACAGCAGGAACGCGGAGCCGCGTCGGCTGCGGACGATGCGCTGGTGCGCGCAGCCCGCGCACAGCCCGGGATCGACGCTCATCCGTTCGGGCGAAGCGCGACGAATCCCAGCTGGCGACCCGTGCTCCCCGCGCGGTGAGAGAACAGCGTGTCGCCGTCACACCGCGTGCACCATTCCGAGACGCTGATCTGTGCCTCCGGGATGCCTGCGTCCATGGCGCGGCGGGCGAGGACGGCCCGCAGATCGAGCAGCCGGTCGCCGGAGACGTCGAGACCGAGCGCGGCGAACACGTCGGGACCCACCTCGTAGCACCGCCCGCAGATGGCCGGCCCGAGATGCACCCAGATCGATGCGGCGTCCGCACCCGCATCGCGCAGTGCGCCGAGGCCCGCCTCCAGCGCGCCTGCCGCAGCACCGCGCCACCCGGCGTGCACCATGGCGACAGCGGGCGGCTCCGTGGAGACCAGGGTGACCGGCACGCAGTCCGCAACGGACACCGTCAGCAGCACACCCGGCTCGCGCGTGACGTGCCCGTCCGCGTCTTCGTCCGTGACGACGATGCCCGCGCACACCCGCTCGTGCCGGAGCACGCGTGCGCCGTGAACCTGACGGGCGTGGACGACGGTGGTTGTGCCCGTCGTCTCGCGCAGCAGGCGCCAGCGCGTCATCACCTCGCCCACCGGCGCACTCCGGAAGAGACCGAAGTCCGCGCCGCGGGATCCCCCGGCGGTCGTGCCCTGGACGAGGAACGGAAAACGGGCCGCCCACTCCTCGTTGCGGAGGAGCGCCACGGGCCCGTCTACCCACCGTTCACGGATCGTACGGATCACCCGCCGTCGACGGGAAAGCCGCCTCCGCCACCGCCGGCACCGGTCTCACCCGACGCGGGACCGCTCCCCGTCGGTCCACTGCCGTGCGTGTGCGGATGCGAGTGTGCGTCCAGCCGCGCCCGCAGCGCATCGACCTCGGCTCGCAGCGCATCGAACTCCTTGCGCGATACGAAGTCGAACCGCTCACGGACGTTCTCCAGCTCCTCCTGCGCCCGCTGCATGGTTGCCCGGGCAGCCTCGCGCGCACGCTCGGGGGAGAGGTCGCCGCGTGCGCGCAGCTCGTCGAAGCTCTCTTCGACGGCGTCCTTGAGTGCTCCGAGAATGCCCGCCACCGTGCGGACGCCTTCGCGGAGGTTCTCACCGAGGTCGCCCGGCCGTCGGTCCCGACTCGACATGTCTGCCTCCTCGAAGTGGTTACTCGTCGCTGCGCGAGTCCGCGCGCTCGATGACTGCACCCAGCGCGCGGAGCCGCTCGTCGATCTGCTCGTAGCCGCGCTCGATCTGCTGGATGTTGTAGATGTGGCTCTCCCCGTCGGCGCCGAGCGCCGCGATCAGGAGCGCCATGCCGGCACGGATGTCGGGGCTCTCGACGACCGCGGCGTGCAGCCGCGACGGCCCGACGACGACCGCGCGGTGCGGATCGCACAGGACGATGCGCGCACCCATCCCGATGACCTTGTCCGCGAAGAACATCCGGGACTCGAACATCTTCTCGTGGATCAGGATCGTACCCCGGCACTGCGTCGCGACGACGAGCGCGATGGAGGTGAGGTCCGCAGGGAATGCGGGCCAGGGGCCGTCGTCGATCTTCGGGATATGACCGCCCAGGTCGGTCCGGATGACCCGGTCCTGCTCGGCGGGCACGAACAGGTCATCCCCTCGCTTCTCGCAGCGGATGCCCATGCGCTCGAAGCCGAGCAGGGTGGAGTCGAGGTGCTCGATGGCCGCGTCCCTGATCAGGATCTCGCCGCCGGTCACGGCGGCCAGGCCGATGAAGCTGCCGACCTCGATGTGGTCGCTGCCGATCCGGAACCGGCCGCCGCCCAGGCGATCGACGCCCTCGAACTCGAGAACGCCCGTCCCGATCCCGGAGATCTTCGCACCGAACTGGACCAGCATGTTGCACAGGTCCTGGACGTGCGGCTCGGCGGCGGCGTTGCGGATCCGCGTGTAGCCCTTCGCCATGACGGCCGCCATGATCGCGTTCTCCGTGGCGGTCACGCTCGGCTCGTCGAGGAAGATGTCGGTACCACGCAGGCCGGACGTGGACAGCGAGTAGCCGTCATCCGCCTCGACCTGTGCGCCGAGCTTCGCCAGCGCGAGGAAATGCGTATCCACGCGACGCCGCCCGATCACGTCGCCGCCCGGCGGCGGCAGCGTCATGCGACCCACGCGCGCGAGCATCGGCCCGGCCAGCAGGATGGACGCGCGAATGCGTGCCGCCATCGCCGGCTCGATCGCGGACGCGCGGACCTCCTTCGCCTGGATGCGCACCGTGTTCGGCCCGATCCAGGCCGTCTCCGCGCCGAGCAGAGAGACGAGCTCCAGCAGCGTCCGGACGTCACGGATGGCCGGCACGTTCTCGAGGATGACTTCCTCCTCGGTCAGCAGTGCCGCGGCTATGATCGGCAGTGCAGCATTCTTGTTGCCCGCCGGGCGGATCTCCCCCCGCAAGGGCTTGCCGCCCTGCACCACGAATTTCGGCATTCCAGCCTCCTCAGGTCCCTGCCGCGGGAGCACCCGCGCGCGCCGCCCACGCGTGAAGCAACGAACATACCGGGCACGCGGAAAGGGCGTCAATCGACGACATCGTGCCTGCCTCGTTTCTTGACACCGGTCGCGACGCCGATCTACCCTTCGCGCTGACGACGCCTGCATCCATGGACGACGCATGCGGATATACGACTACGTCACGCCGGACCGTGTGCTCATCGGCGTGCGCGCGAGCGATGCCGCTGCGGCGTTACAGGCGGTCGCGGCGCCGCTCGCCGACAGCATCGGTTTCGATTCGGCGGACGTCCTGTACCGCGCGCTCCTCGCGCGCGAGATGGCACACACGACTGCACTCGACTGCGGCGTCGCGGCACCTCACGCAACCGTCGAAGGCGTGCCGGAGCCCGTCGTCATGATCGCGACTGCGGCCGCACCGATCGGATTCGGCCCGGCCGCCGACGAGCCCGTCCGCCTCCTCTTCGTGCTGCTCTCGCCGCCTGCGCAGGCGGGGCTGCACATCCGACTGCTCGCACGTATCGCGCGCGTCGTTCGCAGACCGGGACTCGTCAACCAGCTCGCTGACTCAACCACCCCTGCGGAGCTGCTCGCGCATCTGGCCGATGCCGAGCCGCAGCTCGCGTGACCCTATGCAGCTACTCGTCTGTGTGATCAACCAGGAGAACAAGCTGGACGACATCCTGTCCGGCTTTCTCGAGCTCGGCATCACCGGCGCCACTGTCATCAGCAGTGAGGGCATGGCGCGTGTGCTGTCGCATGATGTCCCCGTGTTCGCGGGACTCCAGACGCTCATCTCGCGCGCCCGACCGCAGAACCAGACGATCTTCAGCGTGATGGAAGACGAGAAGGTCGAGGGTGCGCTCGAGCTGCTGAAGGAGGTGTGCGGCAACTTCGCCGACCCCGCGACCGGGATCGCGTTCACGCTTCCGGTCAACCGCGTGGTCGGCCTGGCACCGGAGCTGGGCAAGGACGGTCTCTGAGTGAACGCGCTGATCGGCGCGCTCGCCCTCTTCCTGCTCGGCCTGGTGGGCGCCCGCCTGTCGTTCACGGCGGCGGGCATGCCCCTCGGCGCGCGCTTCCTGTTCATAACCGGCGCGCACTTCCTGCTCGTCGGCTTCCTGCTCGGCCCCGTCATCGGGCTGCTGACGCGCGACGTCATCTACGCGTTCTACCCGCTGCTCGCGCTCGGCTTGGCGTGGGTCGGTCTGCTGTTCGGTCTGCAGCTCGAGGTGCGTCAGCTCCAGCGCTTTCCCCGGTCGCTTACACTCGCTGCGCTGCTGCAGGCGGGCATCGCATTTCTCGTCTTCTACGTGATCGCGCTGGGCGCGCTGCTCCCGTTCTTCCATCTGGACGAGACCACGCACGCCGTGCTGCTCGCCGCCGCCGCGACCGCCTGCGTCTCGAGTCCGCTCGGCGTATCGACGGTCGCGGGCAAGCTGCGCGGCCCGACCAGCGAGCTGCTGCTCTTCGTCGCCAGCCTGGACGGCATCGTCGGGATCGTCGCGCTGCAGCTCATCTTCTCGCTGTATCACCCGCTCAGGAGCAGCGGACTGAACGTGGCGGCGGGTGTGGAGTGGATCGTGATTGCAGTCGGCGTTGCGGCGGTCTTCGCGATCTTCCTGCTCTGGCTGACGCGGCCCAAGCCGGGCGGCGACGAGCTGATGCTGTTCCTGCTGGGCGCAGCGCTGTTCCTGGGTGGCGCGTGCCTCTACCTCGGTGTCTCGACGCTTTTCGTCGCCATGCTCGCGGGTGCGGTAATCGGCAACCTGTCACCGCTGCGGCGGCGCATCTTCACGACCCTGCGTGACTGGGAAAAGCCGATCTACGTGATCCTGCTCCTGTTGCTGGGAGCGCTCGTCGGATTGCGGAGCTGGATCGTGCTGCCGCTCGCGATCGGCTACGCGATCGTGCGCGTGATCGCGAAGCTTGCGGGTGGCTGGGTATCCGCACGCGCGATCCGGCCGCTCCTGCAGGTGCCCGACTCGCTCGGGCTGGGTCTCATCACGCAGGGCGGCATGAGCCTGGCCATCGCACTCGCGATCGTGCTCGCGTATGGGGGCCTGATCGACGCATCGACCGAGCTCGTCGACTTCACGAGCGCAGTCGTCATCGGCGTCGTGCTGAGCGAGGTGATCGGACCGTTCCTGACACGCCATCTGCTGAACAGCGCGGGCGAGCTGCCGCCCCCGGAGGCGACCACGCGAACGGCACCGGCAACGGGGCAATGACACACGACGAGCTGACGCTTGCGATCGAGCAGTTCTCACCGCAGCTGCGCGCGCCGGAGGCGAACCTCGCCCACATCGTGCGTGCAGCGGAGGGCGTCGACCTGCTGCTGACGCCGGAGCTCTCGCTCACCGGGTACGACGTCGGTGACGCCGCACACCACCTGGCGCTGCCGCTCGAGCCGGGTGCGCCCTTCCCTCTCGACAACGCGCGCACCGACGCCGCATTCGTGATCGGAATGATCGAGCGCGGACGCGACGGCACGCCGTACAACGCGTGCACGCTCGTGCGCGACGGCCGGGTGCTGCACCGTCACCGCAAGATCTATCTGCCGACGTACGGCATGTTCGACGAGGCACGCTTCTTCGGCAGCAGCGACGTGCTGGAGCCGTACGACCTGGATGGCTGGCGGATCGGCATGCTGGTGTGCGAGGACTTCTGGCACCCGGGCCTCGTCTACGTCCTCGCCACCGCCGGCATCGATGTGCTGCTCGTGCAGGCAGCCGGCCCCGGCCGCGGCGTATGGGAGGCAGATGACGACAGGGTGCCCTTCGCGTCCATGGAGTCATGGACCCGTATCGCCCGCACCACCGCCCTGCTCTACGGCATTTATGTAGCGCTCGCGAACCGCACGGGCGTCGAGGGCGCGGTAACGTTCGGCGGCAGCTCGATCATCGTCGCACCGGACGGCTCCGTGCTCGCGGAGGCCGACAGCCGTGACGCCCGCATCGAGGCCGTCCTCCGTCGCGCCGACCTGCTGGCCGCACGCCGTCCGGGCTCGCACATCCGCGACGAGGACCCGCACATCGTGCGCAGGGCGCTCGATCGGCTCGCTCGGGGGTAGCATGGAACGACGCGCCGACAGGATTGCAGGCGTGATCGCCGGCGTGCTTCGCCAGGCACTGGCGGACAGCCGGGCCGGCCGGATCGTGCTGCTCGCTGACGGATCGCCGGAGTCAGGGCTGCTCGCAGCCATGCTCGAGCCCCGGCTCGGGTCGAGCTTCGCCGTGCAGGAGGTGGGTGGGGCCGGTCCGCAGGCGCTCCTCGAGGGGTGGGCCCGCGTCGCCGGGGCGCAGCCGGATTCGCTGGTCGCCGTGGCGACGAACAAGACGGCCGCCCTGCTCGGCGGTGCTCTCCCCGGGCCGCTGCTGCCGTTCGGCGACCTGTGGGCCTCGCAGGTGCAGACGCTGTGTGGCGGCTGGTCGGGCCCGCCCGAGGTGCACGAGCTCGCAGAGCGGGCCGGCGGAGTCGACGCGCTCGACGGCGCCCTGGCCCTGCTCGTCGACCGGCGTCGCCTGCCGCACGAGGCGACGGCTGCACTCCCGGCAGATGTGGGCGGCACGCTCCTCGCGCTCTGGGAGCGCGCTCGCTTCGCGCGCCGGCGGCTCGGCCTGGTGCCCAAGCTCGGGACGCGAACGATCGGCGTGGATCTATTCGATTGACGGAGGCCGTGACATGCGTGACCAGGAAACGAGTGATCTGCTGACTGCCCTCGCGATCGGTGCGGTGGTCGGTATCGGTGCAGCCCTGCTCCTGCGCGGCGAGGAGGTGAGCCGGCGGGAAAAGCTGCTGCGCGAGATCCGGCCGCTCGCGAAGCAGGCCCGCAAGAAGGCACACGCCGCGCGCCGCGACTTCGAGCGGGGTGCGAAGCGCGCGGGCAGGCAGGCCAGTCGCAGCGCCTCCTCCGCCTTCGAGTACGTGGGCGATGGCGCGCGCGTCGGTTCCGAGGCCGCCATGGACGCGGCGGCCGCGCTCCGGCGCGCGGGGGCGGACGTGGTCAGCGAGCTCCGCGACGAGATTGCGTCACTCGTGAACTCCGCCGGGCGGGAGCTGCGCCGCTCCGCGAAGCGGACCGTGCGGGACACGCGCCGCAGTCTGCGCAACCTGCGCTGAGTCAGCGTGCGATACAGCGTGCTGCCTGCCGCGGCGATCGCGGTTGTTCTCCTGCTCATCCTGCCGGAACCGGCGCTTGCATGGGGTCCGGCGACGCACGTCTACATCGGTCGCCAGCTGCTGGACATGCTGCACCTGCTGCCGGGACCGATCGCGGAGCTGTTGCGTGCCTACCCGCAGAGCTTTCTCTACGGCTCGATCGCGGCGGACATCTCGTTCGCCAAGAAGTACGTGCCGGTCGGCCGCCACTGCCATTACTGGCACGTCGGTGAAGAGATTCTCGCGGCGGCGGACAACGACCGCCTGCGTGCCGTCGGGTACGGGTACCTCGCCCACCTGGCCGCCGATACGATCGCGCACAACTACTTCGTGCCTCGACAGCTCATGCTCACGAGCAGCACGAAGGCGCTTGGTCACGGCTACTGGGAGCACCGTTTCGACGTCCAGCTCGGAATGCAGAACGGCACGATCGCACGCGAGGTCGTCATGGAGTACGACCACTCCGAGGCGGACAACCTGTTCGATGCGGTGCTCAGCGGGACGATCTTCTCGTTCGAGACGAACCGTCGGATCTTCCGCGGCATGATCCGCATGCAGGACAACGACCGCTGGAAGGGCGTGTTCGACCGGGTGCTCCAGGGCAGTCGCTGGGATCTCGCGCCCGAGACGATGGAAGCGTATTTGGCGCGGTCGTTCGACTACGTGGTGGATTACCTGCTGCGGCGTCAGGAGAGCGAGCCGGCATCCCTCGATCCGGTCGGCGATTTCAACCTGCAGCTGGCGAAGAAGGTGCGTCGCCTGGCGATCCGGGAGGGCGCGCTGTCGAATCCGCAGCTGCTGCACGAGATGGCGGATGACTTCTTCCCCCTGCCGCCGCTCCACCTGGGCTACTGGGACCAGCGCGTAGTGACCTCGGGCGCCTGAGCGGGCGCGCGGACCGGCGTCACCCTGCTCCGACGCCCGACCATTTCCTCACCACACTCCATGCACCAGCGTCGCTGCAGGTGCAGTACGCGATAGAGGCGGCGTCGGCCGGACTGTGCCTCGACTGGCAGCATGCGCGCGTCGCATGCAGGACACGTGTCATCGCGCGGCATCAGCAGCCAGCACGTGATCAGCCCGAGGATGACCTTGGACAGGACGATCACGAAGAAGGTGAAGCTGAGCGCGAGCACGTTCACGTAGACTGCGTCCTGCCGTGGTGGGGTGCGTGCCGGGCGGCCGCCCGCGTCATGGCGGGTGATGCATCTGCTGCGCCACGCGCCAGGCGAGCGGCATGCATGGCAGTGAAGTCTACAGCTCCTTCTGCAGATTCGCGAAGCGCAGCACGACTTTCTTGCGGCCGGCCCGCTCGAAATCGATCACGGCCTTGAGGTCCGCGCCGAAGCCGGACAGCTCCCGGATGATCCCGCGACCGAAATGCGGGTGTCGCACGCGCTCGCCCTTGACGAACCGCGGCGCGTCCTGCGCCTCGGAGTAGTCGATCACGACGCCGGTCCCGTCGTCGTCGTCGAAGCGCGGGCCCCGGTCCCGATCCCGGTACCCCAGTGAGCCGACGCCCCGCCCCGGCGCGCTCCGGCGACGGTACCCGCCCTGCATCTGGCGCCGGATCCGGGCGACCGCCTCGGTCGGCCGCTCCTCGATCAGCCCGGCCGGGATGGCGTCCAGGAAGCTCGACGGGATCGAGGGCTCGAAGCTGCCGCCGCGGCGTCGCATGCGCGCGTGCGTGAAGTACGCCTTCCGCTCCGCGCGCGTGATGCCGACGTAGAACAGCCGCCGCTCCTCCTCCAGTGTGTCGGGATCGTCGTAGGCGCGGCTGAGCGGGAAGAGTCCCTCCTCGAGTCCGCTGATGAACACGAACGGGTACTCGAGTCCCTTCGCGTTGTGCAGCGTCATCAGTGTCACGGCGTCTGCACTCGCGTCCGCCCGATCCACGTCGGTCAGCAGCGACACCTTCTGCAGGAACAGATCGAGCGGCGTAGCATCGGCCTGCTCGTCCTCGGGCTCCAGGTCGTCCTCGACTCCCGGCCGCGCATCGAACTCGTGCGCACCCGCGACCAGCTCGCGCACGTTCTCCCAGCGCTCCTCCCCTTCCGGACCTTCATCGAGCAACGCATCTTGCAGGCGCAGCTCGTCGAGGAGCTTCTCCACGAGCTCGCCTACTCCCACGTGCTTTGCCAGCGCCGTGAAACGCTGAATCATCTCGCCGAACGCGACGAGCGCCGACGATGCGGCTCCGCGCACTGCATCGATCTCGTGGGCACGCAGCGCGGCCTCCAGCGGCGAGAGGTTGCGCTCAGCCGCCCACTCGAGCAGCCGCGCCTGGCTCGTGTCGCCGATGCCGCGCTTCGGGTAGTTGACGATGCGGTCGAACGCACCCGCATCGCGCGGGTTCGAGATCAGCCGCAGGTACGCGAGCACGTCCATGATCTCGCGCCGCTCGTAGAAGCGCGTACCCCCCACGATGACGTACGGCAGGTCATGGCGACGGAACGCCTCTTCGAGTGCGCGCGACTGGGAGTTCGTGCGGTAGAGCACGACGAAGTCGCGTGCCCGCTCCGCGCTGCCGCTGGCGAGCCGCGCCAGCACCTCGCCCGCGATCCATTCGGCCTCGTCCCGCTCGTCGACCGCCTCGACGCGCGTCAGCAGCTCGCCCGGGCCCGCCGAGGTGCGCAGCGTCTTGCCCTTGCGCTTCACGTTGAGCGAGATCACCGCGTTCGCCGCGTCGAGGATGTTCCCCGTCGAGCGGTAGTTCTGCTCCAGCCGTACAACGGCCGCGCCCGGGAAGTCCTTCTCGAAGTCGAGGATGTTGCGGATGTCCGCACCGCGCCAGCCGTAGATCGACTGGTCGTCATCGCCGACGACCATCAGGTTGCCGTGCTCGCTCGCAAGCAGCTGCAGGAAGCGGTACTGCGCACGGTTCGTGTCCTGGTACTCGTCGACGAGCACGAACTGGAAGCGGTTGCGGTAGCTCTCGAGCAGCTTCGGGTGCGTCTCGAACAGCGTGACCGGCTTCACGAGCAGGTCGTCGAAGTCGAACGCATTCTGCTCCTTGAGCGCCGCGTTGTACGCCGGGTAGACATCCGCGACGACACGGCTGAACAGGTCGCCGGCGAGCGCCTGGTACTCCTCCGGCGGCACGAGCTGGTTCTTCGCTCCGGAGATCGCACCATGCACCGCCTTCGGGTGCCAGCGCTTCGTCGAGATGTTCAGCCGATCCATCGCGCGCTTCGTCTCGCGGAGCGCCTGGTCGGCATCATGGATCGAGAAGTTCGACGCCCAGCCGAGCAGCGGTGCGTGCCTGCGCAGGAGGCGCGCACCGAGCGAGTGGAACGTGCCCATCCACATGCCCGCCGGCTCGCGCCCGAGCAGCCGACGGATGCGTGCACGCATCTCGCCGGCCGCCTTGTTCGTGAACGTCACGGCAAGGATGCTGGAGGGGTCGACACCGTTCTCCTGGATCAGCCACGCGATGCGTGTGGTGAGGACTCTCGTCTTGCCGGAACCGGCACCGGCGAGCACGAGGATCGGGCCCTCGAAGTGCTCGACCGCTTCGCGTTGCTCCGGGTTCAGCGATGTCAGAAACTCCGTCACGTCCCTGCTCCGCGCGCCGGCATGGTCCGACCGGTCGCGCTCGAATGGATGATGCCCTGTGAGGAAGATGGCTGCGGGGGCCGGCGCGCGGCGATGTCGCCGCGCGCCAGGGCTCAGGCGCTGATCACGTCCGTGCCGACGTAATCCTGCAGCGCCTGCGGCACGCGCACACTGCCGTCACTCTGCTGATACGTCTCGAGCAGCGCGGCGAGCGTGCGCGCAACGCCCAGGCCCGACCCGTTCAACGTGTGGACGAACTCGGGCTTCGCGTTCGGCTCCGGCCGGTACCGCACGTTCGCGCGGCGTGCCTGGTAGTCGTTGTACAACGAGCAGCTCGACACCTCCAGCCAGCGCTCCACGCCTGGCGCCCAGACCTCCAGGTCGTACGTCTGCGCGTTCGCGAATCCCAGGTCGCCGCCTGCGAGCAGCAGCACGCGGTATTGAAGCCCGAGCAGCTGAAGCACACGCTCGGCATGTCCCGTCAGCTCCTCGAGTGCCGCAGCACTGTGATCGGGCCGCTCGAAGCGCATCAGCTCGACCTTGTCGAACTGGTGGAGCCGCAGCAGGCCGCGCGTGTCCTTGCCGTGGGAGCCCGCCTCGCGCCGGAAGCACGGCGTGTATGCGACGTACCGGATGGGCAGCGCGTCCGCACCGAGAAGCTCGTCGGCGTGGAGGTTCGTGACCGGCACCTCCGCCGTCGGTACCAGGTAGAGCCGGTCCTCGCCGATGTAGTACATGTCCTCGTGATACTTCGGCAGGTGGCCGGTCCCGAGCGCCGCAGCCTCGTTGATCACGAACGGCGGCGAGATCTCCGTGTAGCCGTGCTCGCGGGCGTGCAGGTCGACCATGAAGTTGATCAGCGCACGCTCGAGTCGCGCACCCCACCCCGTGTAGAGCGGGAAGCCGCTGCCGGCTACCTTTGCGCCGCGCGGCAGGTCGAGCAATCCGAGCTGCTCGGCGATCTCCCAGTGCGGCCGGGTCGCAGGAGGCCGTGCCTCCTCGCCACCCTCGCGCACCACCCTGTTCGCCTCCTCGCCGCCGGCCGGAACGGCATCCTCCGGCAGGTTCGGAATCGCGAGCAGCGCGTCACGGACCGCGTTCTCCAGCTCGCTCCGCCGCTGCTCCTGTGCGGTCATGCGGTCACCCAGCTCCCGCATCTCCCGGATGAGCGGCTCCGCTTCCTCGTGACGGCCGGCCTGCTTGAGCTTGCCGACCTGCGGCGAGACTTCGTTACGGCGGGCGCGCAGCCGGTCGACCTCGGCGATGACCGCGCGTCGCTGCTCGTCCAGTTGCAGCAGCTCGTCGATGAGCCTGCGGTAGTCGGTACCGCCGCGCCGGCTCAGTCGCTCGACGATCCGATCCGGCTCTTCCCGGATTCTCCTGAGATCAAGCACTAGTCGTCGTCGGGCGATACGAGGTCGCGGTTGTCGCAGTACGGATTGCGCACGATCGCAAACTCGACCGTGCCGAGCGCGTGATCCAGGGCCACCACCTGCATCTTCGCGTAGTTCGAGCCGCGACTGTAGCAGACATCAGAGCGACGCGAGCGCAGCACGTACACCGCGCCCTCCTCGAGCACGACCGGCTCCTTCGTGTACCGGTCGCCGCCCGGCTCGGGCGCGCGCCTGACCTCGTCGAGGGACGTCACGCCGTCCATCTTTGCAATCGATGAGCGCGAGTCCTCGCGCCCCGGCACCACGCTGGACGGCACCCAGAGCAGGTTGCCCGACTCCTCGCCGAGCATGAAATCCCACTGGTTCGTGACGCCGAAGTCCTCGATCGCGACGAGCGCCACGAACGAGCCGGTCAGGCTGACCGCCGACGGCTTGCCGGCGTACTCCGGACGGTACGCCGAGAACACCGTGAGCGTATCCGGCAGATCCGGCCACGCCCGGTTCGCGAACGGGTCGTCGCACGCTGCGGTAAGCAGTGCGACTGCCAGGAGTGGCAGTCGTGTCAATCGGGAAAGCGCCTGCTTGCTCATCTCTCGCCTGGAAAATGGGCGGCTAGTGTACGCGCGCCCGCGTCCAACGGTCAAGGCGGCGCACGGGTGATACCACGCCCCGCAGTCGGGGGTTTCGTTACAACGCAAAATGATTCTGCCGCATTGACTTCGCCCCTCTACCGGGCCTATCGTTCTGCGCGCGTGTGCTGTCCGTTCTACAGGGCTGCGACGCGGCTGACGGGCACGAATCTCGCACCGCCCCTTGCGGTCCGGCACCTCGATTCGGACTTCGGAATGACCGCGCACGCCTTCAAAGACCGACGCCGCGTTCTCGTCGTTGATGACGAGCCGTACATCGGACGCATCATCCAGCTGAAGCTGGAGAGTGCGCCCTACGACGTGGAGCTCGTGCATGACGGCCGCGACGCACTCGAGCGGCTGCGCTCGGAGGATCCGGTCGACCTCATCCTGCTCGACATCATGATGCCGCATATCAGCGGCATCGAGGTCCTGACCGAGCTCCGGCGCCTGCCGCATCGTGCCGATACGCCCGTCATCATGCTCACCGCCAAGGGCCACGAAACCGATCGCGAGCAGGCTGCCCGCCTCGGTGCGTCCGATTTCCTGACGAAGCCGTTCAGCCCGAAGAAACTTCTTGCCCGCATCGACGAGCTCTTCGCCGCGTGACATCGACCTCTGGGCGGTCATCCTGGCCGGTGGTGTCGGCTCACGCTTCTGGCCGGTTTCGACCCCGGCGCGACCCAAGCAGCTCCTGCCACTCGCGGGCGACGAGCCGCTCATCGCGCAGACGGTAGCGCGCATCGAGCCGCTCGTCGGGCTGGACCGGATCCTGATCCTCGCGGGCGAGGACCTGGGCCGTCAGATCCTGGCGGCCGTGCCCGGGCTCGATGCATCGAGCCTGCTCGTGGAGCCCCGGGCGCGCGGTACCGCGCCCGTGCTTGCGTGGGCGGCGCACACGATTGCGCAGACCAACCCGGATGCCGTCATGGCGTCGCTGCACGCGGACCACCGGATTCACCCGGCGGACGCGTTCCGCACGACAATCGCCCGGGCGGCACAGCTCGCGCGCGCGGAGCAGCGGCTCTTCACGATCGGCGCAGCACCGACGCGTCCCGAGACGGGGTACGGCTACATCCGACCGGGACGCACGCTCGCCGACGATGCCTGGATCGTCGACACATTCGTCGAGAAACCCGACCGTGCGACCGCCGAGCGCTATATAGCCGACGGTTTCCTCTGGAATACAGGACTCTTCGTCTGGCCTGTCTCCCTTCTGCTCGCGGAGCTGGAGCAGCATACGCCCGAGCTGGCGCCGCTGCTTCCTCTGCTCGACGAGGGTCGTATCGACGAGTTCTTCGCGCGCGCGCCGTCACTCTCCATCGACAACGGTCTGCTCGAGCGCAGCGACCGGGTGGGTGTCGTGCGCGCCGCGTTCGACTGGGACGACGTCGGCGCATGGGACGCACTCACCCGCACGCGTGCCGCCGACGAGCGCGGAAACGTCGGGGTCGGCAGCACGCACTTCATCGATGCGGACGACTGCATCGCGTGGTCAGACGAGGGCGACGTGGTCGTGTTCGGTGCGCGCGACCTGGTCGTCGTGCAGGCGAACGGCGTGACGTTCGTTGCACCACGGGCACTCGCGCCCGACATGAAGCGCGCGCTCGCGCAGCTGCCCGACCGGCTCGTCCAGCTGGAGGGCAGGAAGGCGTGACCCCGCAGCTCATCCTCTTCGACGACGCGCGCGCAGCGGACTGGCAGCCGTTCACACTGACGCGGCCGGCCGGCGAGCTGCTCTTCGGCGCACACACCATGCGTGCGCGCGCCGAGCTGGTGTTCGGCGTTCCTGCAGTCGGCCACCTGGCGGAGGGACTCGAGGGGTTCAGCGAGCCGGATGCTGCGCCCGTGATCGATCCGAGTCGCGTGGCTGCCGACGCGCCGCGGATTCTGCTGCTCTCACGTGCGGTGCCCGCCTTCCAGCAGCCGCCCGCCTGGCCGCAGCACACGACGCGAATCACGATCGACGGCAGAACCGTCGGGTGGTACCTGCCCGCCGGTGCTCCGCTGCCCGACCCCGAGTCGCTCCGTGCCGTGGACACGCAGCAGGGCGATGCGCTGGCGATCGAGGGGCGTGTGCTCGAGAACGTCTGGGAGCTCATCATCGGCAACGCCGGGCAGGTGGCCGTCGACGCGGAGGCGGCCCGCATGCGCGGCGCCGCGATCGGTTCACTGCCCGCTCACGTGCAGCTGATCGGCCGCGCCGAGGACGTGATCATCGGCGACGACGCCACGATCGAGCCCGGCGTCGTATTCGATACGTCACACGGCCCGATCTGGCTCGATGACGGCGTAACCGTACGCGCATACACGCGGCTTGCCGGTCCGAGCTACGTCGGTCGCGGGTCGACCATTCTGGGCGGCTCCGTCGGTGAGGTCTCGATCGGTCCCGTGTGCAAGGTGCACGGTGAGGTCGAGGCTTCGGTGGTGCTGGGGTACGCGAACAAGGCGCACGACGGCTTCCTCGGCCACGCATACCTCGGCCGCTGGGTGAACCTGGGTGCACTCACGACGAACAGCGACCTGAAGAACAACTACGGGAACATCCGCCTCTGGACACCGCGCGGCGACGTGGACACCGGTCAGATGAAGCTCGGCTGCCTGCTCGGTGACCACGTGAAGACCGGCATCGGCACGATGCTGAACACCGGCACGGTGGTGGGCACGGGCGCGAACCTGTATGGTGCGGCAATGCCGCCCAAGTATGTGCCGCCCTTCTCATGGGGCAGTGGCAGCGATCTCGGCGATTATGATCTCGATCGCTTCCTTGCCACGGCCGAGCGCGTGATGCGGCGGCGCGGACTCCAGCTCGAGCCGGGTGTCCGCGCGCTGCTCACGCGCGTGCACGAGCGCAGCAGGAGGGCGCGGTAGCATGCGGGTCACCGTGCTCGGAAGCGGGAGCACCGGCAACGCGACGCTCGTCGAGTCCGGCGACGTGCGCATCCTCATCGACGCGGGCTTCAGCGGCCGCGACCTCGAGCGCCGCATGCGGAGCGTCGGCGTCGATCCTGCTTCACTGCAGGCCATCCTGATCACGCACGACCACGGTGATCACACGCGCGGCATGGGCGTGCTCGCGCGTCGCTTCGACGTCCCGATCCTGATGACACAGGTGACCGAGCACGCGTGTCGCGCACTCCTCACCGGGCGCGAGCGCATCGAGCACTATCGCAGCCTCGAGCCGTTCCGCATCGGCCCGTTCGAGGTGATGCCGTTCCTCACCGTGCACGATGCGGCCGATCCCGTGGCGATCACCGTGCGTCATGTCGAGTCGGGTTCGAAGCTCGGTGTTGCGACCGACCTCGGTCGACCGACCGCACCCGTGCGCGCTGCCCTCACCGGCTGCCACATGCTCGTGCTGGAGGCGAACCACGACGAGTCGATGCTGTGGGCGGGCCCGTATCCGTGGTCGGTCAAGCAGCGCATCGCATCGAGTCACGGCCACCTCTCAAACCGCGCGGCGGCGGAGCTCGCGCACGAGCTCTACCATCCCAACCTCGTCGCTGTCGCACTCGCGCACCTCAGCGAGCACTGCAATGATGGCGGCCTGGCGCGCGACGTGATCGGCCTCGCACTCGACCGGCGCGGCTACCGCGGCCGGCTCGCGGTCGCACCGCAGGCGGAGCCGCTCGAGCCATTCGACGTCAGCGCGTTGCGCCGCAGCGCCGGACAGGGCGAGCAGCTTTCCCTGCTGTAGTTGGGGATCTGGTTGGCCGTGCGGCCGCGCCGGTACGGCGCAAGCCGCATGCAGACGGACACGGAACGACTACAGCCGCACCTTCTCCAGGTGCTCCGGCGCACGTGCTTCCCAGCCGAGCTCATCCTTCAGCCCGCGCCGCAGGAGGTCCGCGGCGAGCGGCTCGCCGTGCGTCAGGAACACGTGACGCGGTGGTGCCTTCATCGCACTCGCCCAGCGGATCAGCTCGTCGTGGTCGGCGTGCGCCGAGAGGCTGTCCAGCTTCCGCACCTCGGCGCGGACCGGGACATCCATGCCATGGATACGCACCGTTTTCGCGCCGTCGACCATCGCCTGACCGCGTGTGCCTGCCGCCTGGAATCCCGCGAACAGGATCGTGTTGCGGTGGTCGGGCGCGAAGACCTTGAGGTGGTGAATGACGCGGCCGCCGGTCGCCATCCCGCTGGACGAGATGACGACGAACGGGCCGTTGCGTGCATCGATCGCCTTGGAGTCCTCGACGGAGTTCGTGATGCTCGTGTCGTTGATCGCACTGCGCCAGTCATCCGGTGAGACCCGCAGCTCCTGGCCGTGTCGTGCGAACAGCTCGGTAACGTCCTGCGCCATCGGGCTGTCGAGGAAGATCGGGATCGGCGGGATGTCGCCGGCTGTGCGCAGCCGCCCCAGCAGGTACATCAGGGTCTGCGCACGGCCCACGGCGAACGCGGGCACGACGATCACGCCGCCCCGCGCGGCGGTCGCGCGGACGATCCGACCCAGCTCGTCCATTGGATCGATCTGCGGATGGTGCCTGCCGCCGTACGTCGACTCCATCACCAGCACGTCGGCGTTCTCGAATGGGAGCGGATCGCGCACGAGCGGTGCGCTGTATTTGCCGATGTCGCCCGAGAAGACGATGTCGCGTCCATCGACGCGCAGCCGGATGCTCGCGGCGCCCAGGATGTGACCGCTCCGGCGGAAGCGCGCGCGCACGCCACCCGGCAGGTCCAGATCCACCTCGAACGCGACGGGCTCGATTCGCCCGGCCGCACGCGCTCCATCCTCGAGTGTGTAGAGCGGGAGTGCGGGGTCGTGGCGGGTGAGTCGGTGCCGGTTCAGGAACGCCGCATCCTCTTCCTGAAGATGACCGGAATCCGGCAGCATGATGTGCGCGAGGTCCGCCGTGGGCGCGGTCCCGTAGATCGGTGCCTTCAGTCCGTCGCGCACCAGTACCGGCAGGTACCCGGTGTGATCGAGGTGTGCGTGGGTGAGCAGCACGGCGTCGATCGAGTCGAGCGGCACGGGCAGCGCTTTCCAGTTCCGTTCGCGCAGCTGTTTCAGACCCTGGAAGAGGCCGCAATCGATCAGGATGCGCGTCCCCTTGTCCGTCTCGATCAGGTAGCGCGAGCCCGTGACCGTGCCTGCAGCGCCGAGAAACCAGAGGTGCATGGCGTTATCCGCGCATGAGCTGCGTCGCCCGGACGGCGATCATACCTAGATGCCGAACACGCGCAGCAGGTCGTTGCCGATCGCGAATGCCATGATCAGCAGAATGATGAAGAAGCCGATCTGCGTGAGCCGCATCCGCGCCTGCATCGAGGGCGGCCGACCGCGCACACCCTCGTAGAGGAGGAAAACGAGCTGGCCCCCGTCGAGCACGGGGATCGGCAGCAGGTTCAGCACGGCGAGGTTGACGGAGAAGAGCGCCAGGAAGTTCAGGAAGCTCTCCAGTCCCGCCTGGGCGACCTGGCCGCTGATCTGACCGATCGCAATCGGTCCGCCGAGGTTCCTGGCGGAGTGGCGCCCGGTGAACATGCCGCCGAGGAAATCGACGGTGAGCACGACGACCTGCCACGTGCGCTCGAACCCGTAGCCCGCCGCATCGATGACACCGAGCTGCTCCCGCGGAAGCGCGCTCTCGGAGGGCGCGCCCTGCACGCCGATCCTGCCGTAGGTGCGTCCGTCGGCGAGCTCCCTCGGCTCCGGCACGACGTCCGTCTCGATACGCTCGCCGTGGCGATCAACGACCAGCGTGAGTGGCTGGCCCGGCCGTGCCTCGACAGCGGTTACGAAATCCTGCCAGCTGCTGACCGGCTGTCCGCCGGCAGCGATGATGAGGTCACCCGCCTGCAGGCCGGCCTCGGCGCCGGGACCGTCGGGCAGGACCTGCTGCAGCCGCGGCTCCACCTGCACCATCGGCTCGAGCGCCGCGAACAGCTGGAAGCGCGCGGAATCCGTCCCGGCAACGTCGACGGTTACCGGGGGCGCGTTGTCGAACTCGATGACGTTCGCGCCCGGACGCATGAGGCTGATGGCCAGACGCAGGTCGCCCCAATCCTCCACGTCCTGCCCGCTGACGGACGTGATGCGCGTGCCGCGCGGCACATCGACGAGTGCCGCCGTCCCCTCCGACAGGTACTCCTCGGTCACGCCGCCGATGATCGCCGGCGGCTCGATCGGCACGCCCCAGACGCCGCCCACGATGCCGAAAACGAGCACCGCGAAGAGGAAGTTCATGATCACACCGGCAGAGATGACGAGCATGCGGGCGGGCAGCGACTTCGCGTCGAAGTGCCGCGCGTTCGGCTGCTGTCCCTCGGCACGCGGCGAGTCGCTCTGCCCCTCGACCATCTCCAGCTCTTCCATCCCGGCCATCTTCACGTAGCCGCCGAGCGGAAGCAGCGACACCACGTACTCGGTCTCACCGCGCCGGAACCCGAAGAGGCGGGGACCGAAGCCGATCGAGAAGCGCGGCACCTCGATGTCGACCGCCTTCGCCGTGAGCAGGTGCCCCAGCTCGTGCACCAGGATGAGGATCCCGATGACGATGATGAAGGCGACGATCGGGTTCGTGAGAATATCGGTCAGGACATCCATGATGCCTTCAGCGCTTCCTGTGCGGCCGTGCGCGCGGCCTGGTCAGCGGCGTGAATCGTCTCGACGGAGTCGACACGTACGGGTTCATGCTGCGCGAGCACACGCTCGACAGTCTCTGCGATGCCACCGAACGGGATGTGTCCGGCGAGAAATCCTGCGACCGCGACCTCGTTGGCGGCGTTGTAGACCGCGGGCGCGGTGCCCCCCTCGCGACCTGCCGCGCACCCGAGAGAAAACATCGGGAAGCGGTGGTCATCGATCCGCTCGAAGGTGAGCGTCCCGGCGGCGACCGGATCGAAGCGTCGCGTGCCCGTGTCGGCCAGACGCTCCGGCCACGTGAGTGCGTACAAAATCGGCAGCTCCATGGTCGGAAAGCCGAGCTGTGCGAGCACCGAGCCGTCCGTGGTCTCGACCATCGAGTGAATGATCGACTGCGGGTGTACGACTGCCTCGATTCGATCATACGGCATGTCGAACAGGAAGTGCGCCTCGATCACCTCGAGCGCCTTGTTCGCGAGCGTAGCCGAATCGATCGTGATCTTGGCACCCATCTCCCACGTCGGATGCTGCAGCGCCTGCTCCGGCGTCGCGCTGCCGAGAGCGGCCGCAGACCAATCGCGGAACGGTCCGCCCGACGCCGTCAGAACGAGCCGCTGCACCGTATCGCGCTCGATCCCGGCCAGGCATTGCAGGATCGCGCTGTGCTCGCTGTCGATCGGGATCAGCTCGCCGCCGCCCCGTCGCAAGGCCTCCATCACGAGCGGGCCGCCGGCGACGAGCGACTCCTTGTTCGCGAGTGCGAGCCGCTTCCCGGCGTCGAGTGCGGCAAGCGTAGCATCGAGTCCTGCCGCACCGACGACCGCGTTGATGACGATGTCTGCGTCGGGGTGCGTCGCTGCTTCCAGCAGTGCCTGACGGCCGGTCGCGAGCCGCACGCCGTCGAAGCGCGTGCCGTTCACGCAGTCTTCATCGACCAGTGCTGCGAGGGACGGCTGGTGCTGCGCGCAGAGTGAGGCAAGCTCGGGCGCGCTCTTGTGTGCGGCAAGCGCGACGACACGAAACTCATCGCGGTGCCGGTTCAGCACCGCGAGCGCGCTTCGGCCGATCGAGCCGGTGCAGCCGAGAATCGCAACGCCGCGCATCAGACACCGAGTGCTGCAGGCAACGTGAGTCGGAGATACCAGTACATCAGGGGCAGTGTGAAGAGCAGCGCATCGAACCGGTCCAGCACGCCGCCGTGCCCGGGCAGCAACGCGCCGGAATCCTTCACGCCCGCCTCGCGCTTGAACAGCGACTCCGCGAGGTCACCGATCTGCGCGGTGATGGACACGAGCAGCCCCGCGAGTGCGCCGAGCAGCAATGGGTAATCAACGCCGAGCCACAGCCCGAGGATCAGCCATGCATACACGGCACCCATGATCGTGGTGCCGACCACCGAGCTGATGGCGCCTTCCACCGTCTTGCCGGGGCTGACGCTCGGGATCAGCTTCCTCCGACCCCAGGCCCGCCCACCGAAGTACGCGAACGTGTCGCCCAGCCACGTAAGCGCGATCGGCATTGCCACGAGGATCGCGCCGCCCGTCGCAGTCGCTACGACGCTTCCGGCGCCGGCCCACGTCGGGTCATTGCCGAGCCCGCGTAGTGCAACCGCGTAGCTGAGTCCACCGCCGACGAACACCGCACCAAAGATCGTGACCGCGCTCGCTGCCAGCGGACGACCTTCCACTCCGCGCCGCCAGATCGCAAGCGCTGCTGCGAGCAGCGTGGCACCGATCAAAAGTGCCCACGACAGCGGCGCGCGATCGATCGCGGACGCCTCTGCAATCAGCACGAACAGCCCCGCGAGTGGCGCGCCTACGCCGTCCAGGGGCGGGACGCCTCCGGCCTCTGCCATACGATACAGCTCACGCGCACCCATCGTGGCTATGACCGCGATGATGAGTGCGAGCAGCCATCCGCCGATGTAGATGACGACAACGGCCAGGGGAATGCCGATGGCCGCTACTGCGACGCGCTTGCCGAGCTCGCCCACCATCTCAGCCGACGGTGACGCGGCCGAAGCGGCGCTCGCGCTTGGTGTAGTCGTGGATTGCCTCGAACAGGACGTCGCGGCTGAAATCCGGCCAGAGCACGGGCGTCAGGTAGAGCTCCGTGTACGCGAGCTGCCACAGCATGAAGTTGCTGATACGCTGCTCGCCGGATGTGCGGATCAGCAGATCGGGATCCGGCACGCCGGCCGTGTAGAGCTCGCTCGCCAGCTCCGCCTCCGTGATGTCGTCCGGCGAGAGCTCGCCGTTCTGGACGCGCGCGGCCAGTCGCTGCGCGGCGCGCACGATCTCCGCACGGCTGCCGTAACTGATCATCAGGTTCAGCTGCAGTCGATCACAGTGCGCGGTCAGGCGCTGGATCTCTGCCACAGCCGAGCGCGGGCCGGGTGGCAGCCGGTCGGTCTGACCGAACACGCGTACGCGCACGCCCTGCGCCTGCAGCTCCGCACGCTCTTTCACGAGATAGCGCTGCAGCAACCGCATGAGCGCGGCGACCTCGCCTGCCGGCCGATTCCAGTTCTCCTGCGAGAACGCATAGAGCGTGAGCACGCGTACGCCGGCCTGGATGGCGCCCTCGACGGCCTCGCGCACCGCGCGCATGCCCGCCGCATGACCCCGAAAGCGAGGCAGGCCGCGAGCGCGCGCCCAGCGGCCGTTGCCATCCATGATGATCGCAACGTGAACCGGTGGGCACGCGCCCACCTCCACTCCCAGTGACGAGCCGGCTGCTTCGCCCAAGCTCAGACCTCCATGACCTCCTCCTCCTTGGCCTTCAGGAGGTGGTCGATCTTGCCGATGTATTCGTCCGTGAGCTTCTGCACCTCGTCCATCTGACGACGCGCATCATCCTCGCTCAGCTCGCCATCCGCCTGCTGCTGCTTCAGCTGCTTGTTCGCCTCCTGACGGGCGTGCCGCACCGCGACACGGCCCTCCTCGGCGAGCTTGTGCAGCATGCGCACCATCTCCTTGCGCCGCTCCTCGTTCAGTGCGGGGATCGGCACGCGGATCACGCCGCCGTCCGTTGCCGGATTGAGCCCCAGCTCGGCATTGCGGATCGCCTTCTCGACCGCCGGTACCAGCCCCTTGTCCCACGGCTGCACGACCAGCAGCCGCGGCTCGGGCGCACTCACCGACGCAACCTGGTTCAGCGGCATCTTCGAGCCGTACGCGTCCACGCGCACGACATCCAGCAGCGCGGGCGACGCCTTGCCGGTCCGTACGCCCGAGAACTCGCGCCGCATTGCCTCCAGCGCCTTTTCCATCTGCGCGCGCGCTTCCTTGGCTGCCATGAACCCCCTCCACCTCGTTGGAATCGCTGAAATCGGGAAGATATCCGGACCGCCGCCCCGGGACCAGCGCGCCGGACCACACCGTCCCGGGACGCGGCACGTGCCAGGCGCCCCGGGACGAGTCCGCTGCGTTCAGGAGACCAGCGTCCCCATCTCCTCGCCCCTGAGGGCGGCGGCGACTGCCCCGCGCTCGTGGATATTGAGCACGATGATCGGCAGCCCGTTGTCCTTGCAGAGAGAAACCGCGGCGGCGTCCATGACCTGCAGCTCGCGGGTAAGCACGTCGTGGAAGCTGAGGCGCGGGATGAACTCGGCGTCCGGGTTCGTCGCCGGGTCCGCGCTGTAGATGCCGGCCACCTTCGTCGCCTTGATCAGCACGTCCGCATCGACCTCGATCGCACGCAGCACGGCGGCCGTGTCCGTCGAGAAGTACGGGTTGCCGGTGCCGCCCGCGAAGATCACGACGCGCCCCTTCTCGAGGTGACGCAGCGCGCGGCGACGGATGTACGGCTCCGCGAGCGCCTCCATCCGGATCGCCGTCATGACCCGCGTATCGACACCTTTCCGCTCGAGCAGGTCCTGCAGCGCGAGCGCGTTGATGATCGTGGCGAGCATCCCCATGTAGTCGGCGCTCACGCGATCCATTCCCTGTGCGCTCGCCTGGGTGCCGCGAACGATGTTGCCGCCGCCGATCACCAGGCCGATCGAGACACCGATCGCATGCAGCGACTTGATCTCGTCCGTCAGCCGGTCGACGACGGGCGGCGAGATCCCGAAGCCCTGCTCACCCGCGAGGGCCTCGCCGCTCAGCTTCAGAACGACGCGTCGGTACTTCAGCTCCTCGGCGGCCATCACTCGCCGAGCTGGTAGCGGACGAACCGGCGCACCACGATGTTCTCGCCGGTCTTGGCGGACACTTCCTGCACCAGCTGACGGATCGTCTGCTTGCCTTCCGGGTCCTTGACGAACACCTGCTCCATGAGCGTGTTGTCCTTGAAGAACTTCTTCATCTTGCCGTCGACGATCTTGTCCCACATCGCCTCGGGCTTCCCCTCGTTCTTCACCTGCTCACGATAGACGGCGCGCTCACGCTCGACCACGTCCGCCGGCACATCGGACTCGTCGACGGCGACCGGCGCCATCGCGGCAATGTGCATGGCAAGATCACGGCCCAGCTGGATGAACTCCTCGTTGCGCGCAACGAAGTCGGTCTCACAGTTCACCTCGACCATGACGCCGACCTTGTTGTTCGTGTGCAGGTACATCCCGATCACGCCCTCGCTCGCCTCACGCTCGGCCCGCTTGGCTGCCTTCGCCGCACCGCGTGCACGCAGCACGTCGATCGCCGCCTCCATGTCGCCGTTCGCTTCCTCGAGCGCCTTCTTGCACTCCATCATCCCGGCGCCCGTGCGCTCGCGAAGCTCCTTTACCATTCCAGCAGTAATCGTGGCCATTATCCGTAGTCGTTCAGTGTGTTCGTCGTGACCGGGACACCTGATGCAACCCGGGCCCGGGCGCCGGACCCGACACCCGGGTCCGCTCTGTCGTTTCGTGCCATGAAAAAGCGCTGCAGGGCTGCAGGGCGTGCAGCGCTGCAGCGCTTCTCGCGCTGAGCGATTCAGGAGTCGTCAGGACTCCCCGCCCTCCGTCTCGCTGCCCTCCGCCGCGTCCTCTCCTTCACCGGTGCGCAGCGTGGCGATCACCTCCGGACGCGGACGACGCTTGCGGCGCGGGCGCTTCCGCTTGCCCCGATCGTCCGCACGCTCCTCCTGCGCCAGCCCGCCCTCGGTCGAGTACGTCGAAGCCTCGACCTCGTCCGCGCGACGCCGCGCCTCCGGGGGCAGCTCGCGACGAGCCTGGGCAATTGCACTCGCGATTGCACCCGCAATCAGCGAGACCGAGCGGATCGCGTCGTCGTTGCCCGGGATCGGGTAGTCGATGACGTCGGGATCCGCGTTCGTATCCGTGATCGCGATGACCGGGATGCCCAGCTTGTTGGCCTCCTTGATCGCGATCGCTTCCTTCTTTGCGTCCACAACGAAGAGCGCACCGGGCAGGCGGCCCATGTCCTTCACACCGCCCAGATACTTCTCCAGCTTCTCTCGCTCACGCTGAAGCAGGAGCTGCTCCTTCTTCGTGTAGAACTCGTACGTGCCCTCCTCGAGACCGCGCTCCAGCTCCTTCAGGCGCCGGATCTGCTTGCGGATCGTCGCGAAGTTCGTGAGCATCCCGCCCAGCCACCGCTCGGTGACGTAGAACGCGCCTGCGTCCGTCGCCTCCTGCTCGATGATCGGGCGAAGCTGACGCTTCGTGCACACGAACAGCACGCGGTCGCCGTTCAGCGTCACCTCACGCACGGCCCGCTGCGCCGCCTGCAGCGCATTCAGCGTCTTCTTGAGATCAATGATGTGAACGCCGTTGCGCTCCGCGAAGATGAACTTCCGCATCTTCGGGTTCCAACGGCTGCTCTGGTGGCCGAAGTGGACGCCGGCCTCGAGCAGATCCTGGATCTGGGGCTCTACCATCGGTTCCTCGTTCGGGGTTCAGAGCGGACCCACCGGTCCGCCCGCCTCCACCGCCTTCCACCGCACTGCCCTGCCCGGATGGGCACCCCGACAGCACGTCCGGCGATGTGTGTAGTACCGGCGCCATACTTCGGCGCCGGCCGTGTCAGCAGTCTGCACGCTCGTGCGTGCGACCGACTAACGCTTCGAGAACTGGAAGCGCTTGCGTGCGCCCGGACGTCCGGGCTTCTTGCGCTCGACCTCGCGCGGGTCACGCGTCAGCATGCCCTTCTCGCGAAGCACACCACGCAGCTCCTCGTCGTACTTCAGCAGTGCACGCGCCAGCGCGAGGCGCGCCGCGCCTGCCTGCCCCGTCGTGCCGCCACCGTCCAGGTTGAGCTTCACGTCGAAGCGGCCCTGCATGTTCGTCACCGCAAGCGGCTCCTGCACATGCTGCACGAGGGACGAGCGCGGGAAGTACTCGTCGATCGGACGGCCGTTGACCTCCCACTTGCCCGAGCCCGGCCTCAGCCACGCCCGTGCCGTGCTCGTCTTGCGCCGGCCCAGCCCGTTGAACTGCGTCTCGTTCGCCATCCTCAGATCTCCAGCGGCTGCGGCTGCTGCGCTGTGTGCGGGTGCTCCGCACTCGCGTACACCTTCAGCTTGCGCCGCATCAGGCGGCCCAGGTTGTTCTTCGGCAGCATCCCCTTCACCGCCAGCTCGACCACACGCTCCGGGTGCTTCTCGAGCATCGTGGAAACAGGAATGTGCTTCTCGCCGCCGATGTAGCCGGTGTGCCGGAAGTACGTCTTCTTCTCCGCCTTCGTGCCCGTCAGGCGCACCTTATCGGCATTCACGACAACGACGAAATCGCCGGTGTCAAGATGCGGCGTGTACATCGGCTTGTGCTTGCCGCGCAGCACCTGCGCGACCTTGCTCGCCAGACGCCCGAGAACGACGCCCTCGGCGTCCACGACCCACCAGCGCCGCTCGATCTCAGGCGCCTTCGGTGTGTAAGTCTTCATGCCCAACCTCTGGTTCGTCACGAAAGCGGGACAGCTTTGAAGGATAGGTTCAGGCAGGGCAAGTGTCAACCGGACGCGGGGTTTGAGGCGAGCCTCGGGGCGGGTCGGATCGGGCGCTTCCGTGGCTACCGGTGGCGGTTGGGCCGGCGCTGCCGGTCGAGCCCGCCGTCCGGGCCCGGTCAGGTGCAGATCACCGGCCGCCGACCTCGACCTTCGCCCACCGGTCAGCGGATCCGCTGCACCGGCCGCGGTCGCGTGCTACGAGCGTGCCCGGCGGGGATTTCTCCGCGGCCACCCTGATCCCGCCCGGCGTGCCGCTCCACCCGGCCCGTCTCTCCGCGCCGCAGTCGCTGCGGGCGCCCGATCTCAGGGAGCGGCGCTCACCCCTTGCTCCGGTCCCCGCACACCGGTCGCGCGGCGCTGCTACTGCTGGATGAACGTCTCCAGGTAGCGGGAGCGTGACGCGTGGCGCAGGCGGACGAGCGCCTTTTCCTTGATCTGGCGCACGCGCTCGCGCGTGATGCCGAGGAGCGAGCCGATCTCCTCCAGCGTCATGGGGTCACGTCCCTCTTCGAGACCGTAGTAGAGCCGGAGCACGCGGGCCTCGCGCTCCTTCAGCGTGTTGAGCGCTTCCTCGATCGTGTTGCACAGCGCGCGCTCATAGGTCTCGTCGTCGGGGCCGGCCGAGAACTGGTCGGGCAGGTAGTCGAGCAGGCGGTTGTCCTCGCCGGGCGTCAACGGGGCATCCAGCGACAGGTGGGTCTGCGAGATTGCGAGCGTGCGCTGCACCTCCTCGTGCGACAGGTCGAGCTCCTCGGCGATCTCCTCGACCGTGGGCTCGCGCCCCAGCTCCTGCAGCAGGGTGGACGACCGCTTCCCGATGCGGTGCAGCGCTCCCGCGCGGTTGAGCGGCACGCGCACGATGCGGCTCTGCTCGGCCAGCGCCTGCAGGATGGCCTGCCGGATCCACCAGACGGCGTACGAGATGAACTTGATGCCCTTCGTCTCGTCGAACTTGTGGGCGGCCCGGATCAGGCCGAGGTTGCCCTCGTTGATCAGGTCGCCGAGCGCCACGCCCTGGTTCTGGTACTTCTTGGCGACGGATACGACGAAGCGGAGGTTGGAGCGGACGAGCTTATCGAGCGCTTCTTCGTCGCCCTGGCGGATCCGCTGGGCCAGCTCGATCTCGTCCTCGCGCTTGAGCAGCGGATACGCGCTGATCTCCTTGAGGTACTGATCGAGCGAGCTCTCTTCGTAGCCCCCGCCTTTACCACCCGAAGAAAAACTCATACGACGCTCCGGTGACGCACATCCTGGTGATTGCCGACCCGGAATGCCGACGCTGCAATGCAGCCTGCTTTCGGCGCTCCGTCTGTCAGAGGAACGCACCACCCACTGCCGGTTGGACAGCCCGGGCGATACGCACATTCCCCTCGACTCGATACTGGACGCTACGCTCTGGTTGTTTGCGGGAGCTGGCGCCGCTCGCGTTTCCGTTCGGTACGGAGAACACCCACGACGTCAATCGCGAATGCACGTTCATTCGTGCAGCGAGCTCTCTGTCAGCAGGAGATGGTCGCCAGCCTTCAGCGTAATGTGTTCCAAGCAATCAACGGCTTCTTTCGGGTCGAAGCCGGGAACCAGTCTGGTAAGGATAGGGCCGCCTGCGCGCTCTTTCTTCCTCGTTGCGGCGGTCGCCGGAATCGAGCCGTGCGTCGGGCTCGCATCCTCCGCGGTCACACTCAGGCAACCGACGGTGCGCCGCTGCTACGGCCGCTTCCGACATGCTACCACGCGTTTGCGCAACTGTCAATCGAGGGAGGCGCGCGCCCGCGCGCCTCCCTCCCTCGTCCCGGTCAGGCGTCGTACGTGTCGATCTGGGCACGTTGCAGGCGACCGGAGTAGTCGATGTAGCCGACCTTCGTCTCCGAGTAGAACTCGTAGACCTCCCAGCCGCCCTCGCGGTGGCCGTTGCCTGTTGCCTTCACGCCGCCGAAGGGCAGGTGCGCCTCGGCGCCGATCGTCGGTGCGTTCACGTAGGTGATGCCGTTGTCCAGCTCGTTCAGCGCGCGGAACGCGGCGCGCACATCCTTCGTGTAGATCGAGCTCGACAGGCCGTACTTCACCTCGTTGTTGATGCGGATCGCCTCGTCGAGGTCGCGGAAGTGGATCACGCTCAGCACGGGACCGAACACCTCTTCGAGCGCGAGGCGGCTGCCCGGCTTGACGCCCCGGAGGATGGTCGGCTCGAAGAAGAAGCCGTTGTCGAGGCCGTCGCCGCTCGCGCGGCGTCCGCCGGTCACGACCTCGTCGCCCTCTTCGCGGGCGATCTCGACGTAACGCGTCGTCTTGTCGAGCGCAGCCTGGTTGATGAGAGGCCCGACGTCGGTGCCGTCCTTCAGCCCGTCACCCAGGCGCAGCCGGCCGACCTGCTGCGTCAGGCGTTCGATGAACTCGTCATGAATCGACTCGTGCAGCAGCAGCCGGCTCGTTGCCGTGCAGCGCTGACCGGTCGTGCCGAACGCGCCCCAGAGCACACCCTCGAGGGCGAGGTCGAGGTCCGCGTCGGGCATGACGATCTGCGCGTTCTTGCCACCCATCTCGAGCGAGAGCCGCTTGTGCATGCGACCGCACGTCTCGCCGACCAGCGAGCCGGTCTCGGTCGAGCCGGTGAAGGAGATGACCGGAATCCCCGGGTGCTCGACCATCGCCGCGCCGACCTCTTCGCCGAAGCCGTGCACGAGCTGCACGACCTCGGGCGGCAGACCCGCCTCGAGCAGGATCTCGACCAGGATCGTCGCCGTGTGCGGGACGTCCTCCGCCGGCTTCAGGATGATCGAGTTGCCGCATACGAGTGCGGGGAATGCCTTCCAGGTCGGGATCGCCATCGGGAAGTTGAACGGCGTGATGAGTCCGCAGACCCCGATGGGGCGGCGATACGACATCGCCCACTTGTCCCGCAGCTCGCTCGGTACGGTGTGCCCGAACAGGCGCCGTCCCTCCGACGCCGCGTAGTACGCCGTGTCGATGCCCTCCTGCACGTCGCCGCGCGTCTCGGCCAGGACCTTGCCCATCTCCCGTGTCATGGCGCGCGCGATCTCCTCCTTGCGTGCGGCCATGATGTCGCCGGTCCTGCGCAGCACGTCACCACGCAGCGGTGCCGGCGTGCGACGCCACAGCTCGAAACCGCGCTGCGCCGAAGCGACCGCGCGCTCCAGGTCCGACGCGTCGGAGCGCGGGAAGGTTCCGATCAGATCCCGCGCGTTCGCAGGGTTGCGGTTCTCGAAGGTCCGGCCGCTCTGCGACGCGACCCACTCCCCCGCGATGAAGTTTCTGTATTCCTGTGCCATGAGTCCCTGTGTCGTCCGTTATCAGCCTGCGCCGACGCCCGACAGAGCCGGCGGCATGGCGGGCAATGTAGGCCGGCGCTGCGCGCCGCGCGATGTCACGCGTCCTCGCGCACCAGCCCGTACTTCTCGATCTTCTTGTACAGGTTCGAGCGCGGCATCTCGATGCGCCGGGCGGTCTCGCTCACGTTCCAGTCGTACTCCCGCAGCTTCGCGAGGATGTAGGCGCGTTCCGCCCGCTCCTTGAACTCCGCGAACGTCTCGGCCGCCAGCAGGTCGCCCGGCATGGAGCCCGAGGCGGCTGCGCCGCCGACCAGGCGGTCGACGTCGCCCGCGTCGATCTCGTTGGAGCGGGCGAGAATCAGGAGTCGCTCCACCGTGTTGCGCAGCTCGCGCACGTTGCCGGGCCAGTCCATCCGCGTCAGCCGCTCGATCGCCTCGCTCGTGAAGCGACGCGCCGGGAGGCGCTGCTCCTCTGCCGCCCGCTCCGCGAAGTAGCGCACGAGCATCGGGATGTCCTCACGGCGCTCGCGCAGTGGCGGCACGTGGATCGGCACGACGTTCAGCCGGAAGTACAGATCCTCGCGGAACTCACCCTGCTCGATCAGCTTCTCGAGGTTCTTGTTCGTCGCGGCGATCACGCGCACGTCCACCCGGATCGGCTTTTCCCCGCCAACGCGCGTGATGATTCCTTCCTGCAACGCCCGCAGCACCTTCGCCTGCGCGGTCAGGCTCATGTCGCCGATCTCGTCCAGGAAGAGCGTGCCGCCATTCGCCTGCTCGAACTTGCCGGCCCGATCAGCCGTAGCGCCGGTAAAGCTGCCCTTCATGTGACCGAACAGCTCGCTCTCGATCAGCTCGGACGGGATCGCGGCGCAGTTCACCTCGACAAAAGGCTGTTCGGCACGTGGCGACAGCCGATGCAGCGCGCGCGCGATCAGCTCCTTGCCGGTTCCGTTCTCACCGGTGATCAGCACACGCGCGTCCGTCGGCGCGACCTTCTCGACCCGGTCGAGCAGGGAGCGGATCGCGTAGCTCGACCCCACGACCTCGTAGCGACTCTCGACCGCGTCGCGCAGTCGCGCATTCTCCTCCGCGAGACCGCGCTGCTGCAGCGCATTGCGGATCGTGACGAGCAGTCGATCCGTGTCGAGCGGCTTCTCGAGGAAGTCGTATGCGCCGCGGCGTGTGGCCTCCACGGCCGTGTCGATCGTGCCGTGTCCGCTGATCATGATGACGAGGGCGTCCGGGTCCTGCTCCCGCAGCTTCTGCAGCGCCTCGAGCCCGTCCATCCGCGCCATCTTCACGTCGAGAAAGGTCAGGTCCGGCTCGAACGAGGAGTACAGCTCCAGCGCCTCCGTGCCGCTGCCGCCGGTCCTGACCTCGTGACCCTCGTACTCGAGCACCTGGGCGAGGATGCGCCGGATCCCCTCTTCATCATCGACGACCAGAATACGAGCCATCCATCAGCCCCCTGGATTGGCGGACGTGCCGACGAGCACGAGTGAGTCACCACGCACGTACGCGTTCGTTGCCCCCGGCGGCAACGGTATCGCCACGGCATCGGGCGGCAGGCCGGGCTCCTCGCGGCGCCCGAGACGCGCCAGCGCGGGCGCGTACAGTCGCTCGGGCAGCGGGATACGCGAAACCATGATCGCGTCTACTGCGAGTGCAACTCTGCCGGTACTCAGGGGAAGCAGCTGCGCCGTCAGCGCGAGGTCCGTCGTGTCGGGCAGGATCGCGGCGGCCTGCGACATGCCCTCCACGTTCGGCAGCCTGTCGATTGGCATACGACCCTTCACGATGATGCGACTCGCGTCGAGCTCGATGCGCGGGGAATCGACGAACGCCGGCAGCAGCCCCTGGTACTCGAACAGCAGCAGGCTCTGCAGCTCCGCCTGGTTGAACGAGGCCGAGCTGATTCTGCCCGCCCGCAGATCGGCAAGCTTCGCCTGCGCATGGTCCGCAAGCTCGCGGCTCGGTCCTGCGTCCGCGGCCGGAGTGCCGGTCAGGTCGCTCCACAGCGTGCGCAGCTCGTCACCCTTCGTGTACCACACGACCCCGAGGGCGACCAGCACGCCGGCGAAGATGATGAGGCGCAGACAACCGCGCGCCGCTCCGAACATTCTATTCCGTCCCTCCTCCGAGCAGGGCCGTGTGCAGCACTTCGTGCCCCGCAGGGCCGCCGCCGAGATGACTCCGAATCAGCTCGATCCTGTCTACCCGCATCGTTCCGTCGAGCGTCAGCCCCGACGTCCCGTCACGAGCGCGGATCCGTATACCCTTACGACTGCGCGCACGCCCCAGCGTCACGTGCGGGGTGAAGCCACGTTCGTCGGGGGTGAACCCGAGCTTCACCAGTGCGCGATCGAGGCACTGGACGATGCGGGTCGTCGCGCCGCCATCCTCGACGCCCAGCCAGAGCACCTGCGCCCGCGCCATCCGCGGGAACGCGCCCAGCCCCGTGATACCCAGTGTGAACGGCTCGTGAGCCGAGGCGCACGCGTCGAGCACGGACTGGATGGCGGCTGCGTCCTCCCCGGTGACCTCGCCAAGGAAGCGCAGCGTCACATGCAGCGCCTCCTCTCCGGTCCAGCGCACGTCCGGGACCGCTGCGCGCAGCGCCGCCGTCTCGCGCGCAATCAGCGCCCGCAGCTCCGGTGACAGCCGCACAGCGATGAAGAGCCTCACGACGACTTCAGTGTGACGCGCTTCCGATCGTGGGACGACGCGCGGATGTCACGATGCTGGCGATCGCCTCGACGGCATGCGCCACATCGCGCTCCGTGCTGGCCCAGCCGAGAGAGAGGCGCAGCGCGCCCGTCGCCTGCGTACCGAGTAGCCGATGCGCGCCCGGCGCGCAATGCAGCCCCGGTCGCGTGAGCACACCGTACTCGCGGTCCAGTCGCGCAGCGAGCGTCGCCGGGTCGACGTCCCTGGCGACCAGTGTCACGATCGGCACGCCATCCGGTGCCTCCGGTGTCAGCACGCGCACGCCATCCAGCCGGCTGAGCCCCTCGTGCAGCTGGCGCTTGAGCCGCATCTCGCGCGCGTGGACCGTGTTGATCCGTTCGTCCCGCAGCCACTGCAGCCCGGCATGCAGCCCGACGATGCCGGGCGCATTGAGAGTGCCGGCCTCGATCCGATCCGGCAATGCGGCGGGCATCTCCGGATCGAGGGAATCGCCGCCGGTACCGCCGGTGAGGAGCGGGTCGATGTACAGCCCCGGCCGGACCCAGAGCGCGCCGATGCCCTGTGGACCCAGCAGCGCCTTGTGACCGGTGATCGCAAGCAGGTCGATGCCGAGGGCGTGGACGTCGAGCGGAAGTGAGCCGGCAGCCTGTGCCGCGTCGACGAGCACGAGGGCGCCGGCGTCGTGCGCCATTGCCGCAAGGGCGCGCAGTGGTGTCGCGGTACCGAGCACGTTCGAGGCCGCCGTCACGGCCAGCAGCCGAGCCCCGCCGAGCAGCGTCCGGGCGACATCCAGATCCAGTGTGCCGTCCCTCGCCGCAGGTATCTCGCGCACCTCGATGCCGCGTGTGCGCTGCAGCACATGCAGCGGCCGCACGATCGCGTTGTGCTCGTACGGTGTCGTCACGACCGCATCGCCGTCGCGGAGCACACTGAACAGCGCCGTGTTCAGCGCGTGTGTTGCATTGTGCTGAAAGGCGATGCGGCCAGGATCACCGGGGATGTTGAGGAGTGATGCGAGCAGCTGACGGCAGCGGAGCGCGATGCGACCGGCGTCGATGGCGAGACGATGGCCGCCACGTCCCGGCGTCGCCCCGTTGTTTCTCAGCCACTCCGCAATGCTGTCCGCAACGACGGCCGGCCGGAGCGCGGACGTCGCGGCGTAATCCATGTACACGATGCCGTCATGCATCCGGCACGATCTCGATCGTCACGTATCGGAACCCGAGCTTGCGCAGCTGCGGCGCACAGGCGCGGACATCGTCGATGCGACCGGGCGGTGCCGCGACAACGAGCAGGTCTCCCGCGTGGCCCGCACGGTCGACATCGACGTCGAGGCCGCCGGCTGCGAGTACCTGACGTGCGCGCACCAGGGCATCGTCGCCATGCCGGCGCTGATCGATCCGGTTCGCCGCTCGGGTGTGATCCGCGCGTTCGTCGCGCCCACCCTGCGCCGTGTCGGCGGGACGGCTGCCCGTTGCGTCGCTCATGCGCGTGCAAGATGCACGAGTGGAAGCACTTCGTTCAGGGCGCCGCGCCGGTAGCCGTGTACGTCGAGCAGCACGCGGCTGAAGCCCGCGGCGAGAACGGCCTCGGCCCAGGCCCCGGCGTCCGTCACGGCGCGCTCCAGGTCCTGCGGGATCAGCTCGAGCCGTGCGACGTCACCATGATGCCGGACGCGGAACTCGCGGAGACCGAGAGCGCGCAGGTTGTCCTCCGCGCGCTCCACCATGGCCAGGCGCTCACGCGTGACGGCGAGCCCGTACGGCAGGCGCGAGGCGAGACAGGGCGCTGCCGGCTGGTCCCAGGTCGGGAGACCGAGCGTATGCGAGAGCACGCGGATGTCCTGCTTCGTGAGTCCTGCCTCCTGCATTGGCGAGCGAACGCCGTTCTCGAGCGCGGCTTGTGCACCGGGCCGGTAGTCGCGCGCGTCGTCGGCGTTCGCGCCATCGACAACCGCAGCAATGCCGTGTTCATCCGCGACCGCGCGCAGCCGCCCCCACAGCTCGCTCTTGCAGAAGTAGCAGCGGTTCGACGGGTTCGCCGCATAGCTCGGGTCGTCCAGCTCGTCCGTGTCGATCTCGACGTGAGGAACGCCGAAGTCGCGCGCGCACTGGCGTGCGATGTCGAGCTGAAGCCCCGGCACGGACGCGCTGCGGCCGGTGACGGCCAGCACGTTCTCCGGCCCGAGTGTCCGGACCGCCGCGACCGACAGGAAGACGGAGTCGACGCCGCCCGAATAGCCGACGCACACCGATCCCAGCTCTCGCAGGATCTGCTGCAGCCGCGCGTAGCGGGTACGCGTTTCACTCGTGAGCTCTGCCATCTCCCTCTCCTTCGGCCAAGCTACCGGGACCTGCTGCGGCCAACAAGCCGTCGGTACCCGGCCACCTGCCCGGATGTCGGCCATGCAGAGCCCGCGCCGTCGCCCCCTCGGCTCACGTGGGGTCCGTGCGCGGCATGAACACCTGCCGGGCTTCCGGAGGGCACTGTACGTCGGGATGGAAATCGGCGAACACGCCGTCCGGGTTGTCCCGCCAGATCCAGGCGTGCAGGTACCAGAGCTGCAGGTTATCCTCCCGCCTGAGGCGCTCGCCCAGCAGCACGGGCGGCTCCGCGTCACGCGGCAGGAACGCGTACGGCACGATGAACTCCACCGCGTTGAGTCGATAGCTGCCATCCGACAGGCGCTCGTAGAGCAGGATCTCCGGTCGTTCGAGGTCGAGCGTCTCGTCCACGTACGCGGCGTTGACGTGGTGGTAGCCCATCGCGCCATGCTGCTCGTGCACGAGACACTGCTCCACGCTACGCGGGTAGCCCGCGGCCACCGCAGCCTCCAGATTGTGGAATGCATGCGTTGCGCTTCGCACGACGTCGAGCTGCGCTTCGACCGCGCTTCCCGGATCGTCAGCGTTGTCGTCCGTGGAGCTGCAGCCAGCGAGCAATGCGGCGAGGGCAGCGAGGCAGACAGGCAGGCGGCGCATCACTCTCTCTTGATCGAAGGGAATCGAGGCAGGTCCGGGACTATAACGTCCGAGGCGCTGCCTGGCGGACGACTCCCCTTCAGCGTGCCGCGGCGAGCGGTCGCTCCAGCGAACGGTACTGCACTGCCTCTGCGACGTGGCTCGCCGCGATGGCGTCCGCCCCCTCCAGGTCCGCAATCGTGCGCGCGAGCCGGAGCACACGATGGTAGGCGCGCGCGGACAGTCCGAACCGCCGGATCGCTGTTCGCAGGAGTGCCTCCGCCCTTGCGTCCACAGTGCAGTGTGCGCGCACGTGCCGCGGGTGCATCTGCGCGTTCGCATGGATGCCGGGCTCGTCGCGGAAGCGCCGCGTCTGCCGCGCTCGCGCTGCCTCCGTCCGTTCCCGGATCGATGCGCTGCTTTCAGTCTCCCGTGCGCCGAACAGCTCTCTCTCGCTCAAGGCGGCAACCTCGACCTGCACGTCGATGCGGTCGAGCAGGGGTCCCGATACACGCCCCCGGTAGCGCACGACGTGCGCGGGGTGGCAGATGCAGCTCCCCGATGTGCCGTAATGTCCGCACGGACAGGGGTTCATTGCCGCGACGAGCATGAACGACGCTGGGAACGTCGCACCGCCGCGTGCGCGGCCGATGTGAATCACCTGATCCTCCATCGGTTGCCGCAGGGCCTCCAGCGCGCTGCGTCGGAACTCGGGCAGCTCGTCCAGGAACAGCACACCCGCATGCGCGAGCGACGCCTCCCCGGGGCGCGGGATCGTCCCGCCACCGACGAGCCCCGCCTCGCTTATCGTGTGATGGGGCGCCCTGAAGGGTCGCGTGCGCATCAGTCCACTCCCCGCGCGCAGCCGACCTGCGACGGAGTGGATGCGTGTGACATCGATCGCCTCGGACCGCGCCAGCCCCGGCAGGATCGTGGGCAGTCGACGCGCGAGCATGGACTTTCCCGCTCCGGGCGGGCCGATCATCAGGAGGTTGTGCTGGCCCGCCGCTGCTACCTCGAGCGCGCGCTTTACATGCTCCTGCCCCTTGACTTCGGCGAAGTCGACCGACCAGGGGTCGTCGGCAGGTTCCGGCGCTCGCGACGCCGGGGGAAGCGCCGCGGCGCCGGACAGGCTCGCAACGACTTCGTCCAGCGACGTGGCACCGAGCACCGTGATACCGTCGACTTCCGCGGCCTCGGCAGCGTTCGGAGCCGGCAGGATCAGGCGTGACAGGCCCGCCTCGCGGCAGCAGAGCGCGATCGACAGCGCGCCCCGCAGCGGGCGCAGCTCTCCGTCGAGCCCCAGCTCACCTGCGAGCAGGGTGTCGGAGCCGGCGTCCGGCTCAAGCGCTCCGGCCGCGGTCAGGATGCCGATCGCAATGGGCAGGTCGAAGCCACTGCCTGATTTCGGTAGATCCCCGGGTGCGAGGCTGACAGTGATTCGCCGCGGCGGCACCGGTCGCCCGCTGTTGGCGAGTGCGGCGATGACGCGCTCGCGCCCCTCACGGACGGCGCCCTCGGCCAGGCCCACCACGTTCATGCATGGCAGGCCGTTCGCGAGGTCGACCTCGACGCGCACGGGGTACGCATCGATTCCGAAGACCGTTGCACTGGTTACCTGCGCCAGCATTCGCCTGCACACTCCCTCGGGTCGCGCCCGCCGCTCCGATCCCCCTGGCGGATCGGTCAATGCGGCCATCATCCCCTCCTCCCCGGGGCGCAACCATGGGCGGATCAGCCCGCCGGGCAACCGTCCGCGATCCGTGGGCGTCGGACCCGGTGATGGGGCCGTGCAGCCCCGGCGTGGGAACAATCAAACCGCATTCTGCTATTCTGACAGAGCGGCAGGGCATGCGCCCTGCACAGTCCGAAAAACGCTTGTTACCGCGCTGATCCAGGAAGGAACGACGATGGTTAGGAAGGCGTTCGGCTACGCGTTGATGATCGGCGCCGTATCGGCAGTGGCCGTTGGCTGCTCCGGCGGCGATCCTGCACAGGCGCAGACGAGTCAGGCCGTCCGTAACGAGGTGCGCGAAGCCCTCGGGGATGTGCCGATCCGCGTCGACACACTCACCGCAAGCAGCCTGTCGGGTGCATTCCGCAGTGCCGCCGCGACCGCATTGCCCGCGGTCGTACAGGTGGACGTGCAGTCCCGGATGACCGTCAGCTCCCGCCGGCTGCCGTTCATGATCCCGGGCATACCACAGGACCAGGCGCCCGTGCAGCGCGGCACGGGGAGCGGCTTCATCATCGATGAGCAGGGTCACGTGATGACGAACAATCACGTGATCGAAGGGGCGGAGCGCATCATCGTCCGACTCGCCGACGGCCGTGAGTTCGATGCATCGGTGGTCGGTGCGGACCCGAACACGGACGTCGCCGTGATCCGGATCAATGCACGGCAGGGCGAGTCGTTCCCCGTCTCGCAATTCGGCGACAGCGACGCGCTGAGAGTCGGCGACTGGGTGCTCGCGCTCGGCAACCCGCTCGGCCTCGACTTCACCGTGACGGCCGGCATCGTCAGCGCGAAGAATCGGAACATCAACATCCTCCGCAACGACTCGAACACGCAGCTCGAGGCGTTCATCCAGACCGATGCCGCGATCAACCGCGGCAACTCGGGCGGCCCGATGGTCGACCTGCTCGGGCGCGTGGTCGGCATCAACACCGCGATCGAGTCGGGCACGGGCTACTTTGCCGGCGCGGGCTTCGCCATCCCCATCAACCTGGCCCGTAAGGTCGCAAATGACCTGATCGAATACGGCGTGGTGCACCGGCCGCGGCTCGGCATCCAGATCACCGAGGTGAATGCCGCCGACGCAGAGGTCTACAAGCTGCCTCGCGTCTCCGGAGCCGTGATCTCGACGCCGCCGGAGCCCGGCACCCCGGCTGCCGAAGCAGGGCTCGAGATGGGCGACGTCATCGTCAGCATCAACGGAGAGGAAGTCCGCACGGTCTCCGAGCTGCAGGCGAAGGTGGCACGGATGCGTCCGGGCGATGTCGTCGAAGTCGGTGTCATCCGGTACGGTAACCGGCTCACCCGCCGCGTGAAGCTGGGCGAGTTCGAGCAGGTCACCGCGCGCCAGGCGCGCGCGAGCGATGAGCCGAGCGCGGAGATGCGGCTCGGGTTCCGCGCGATGCCCGCCCCGCCCGAGGCCGCTGCCCTCGCCGGCGAGCGCGGTGAGCGTTACGTCGCCATCGGCGAGGTCGACCCGTACGGTCCGCTCGGCGGCGTCTTCCGCGTCGGCCGGGGGGATGTTGGACCGATCATCCTGAAGTTGAACGGGCAGGACGTGCGCACCGTCGCAGACGTGCAGCGTATCGCCCGGTCGGTGAAGTCAGGGGACGTGGTTTCCATGGTCTACCTGAACCCGAACGGTCAGCCCACGATCCTGAACTACCGGGTGCGCTGAGCGGAGCGACGGAATCGCACGACCGAAAGAGGCCCGGCTGCTGTGGAGCGGCCGGGCCTCCCTGTTTCACCATCAGTCACCATCACCATCGACCCGGTGCAGTCGCAACGGGGGTCGGCCGTCGTCTGCGGCCAGCATTCGCACGTGCATCACCGTGCCCTCGCCGGGCGTGCTCTCCACGGTGATGGTGCCGCCCCAGCTCTCCACGATCCGCCGGACGATGGCGAGTCCGAGGCCCGTCCCCGAGGAGCGGGTCGAGAAGTGCGGGTCGAAGATGCGCTGCTGCAGCGCCTCGGGGATTCCGGGCCCGTCGTCGACCACGTCGAGTGCGACGCTGTCTCCGACGGTGTAGAGCTGCACCTCGACCGTGCCCTGCCCCTCGAGTGCGTCGCGTGCGTTCTCGAGCAGATTGAGAATCACTTCCTTCAGCTCTCCCGAGCGCGCGCGGACGAAGGGCAGACCGGGCTCGATCGAGGAACGGAACTCGATCCCCGAGTCCGAGCTCCGGTACAGCGTGAGCGCTTCGCGGGCGACGGCGCTGGCGTCCACCCGCTCGATCGGTCCGACTTCCGCACCAGGCGCGCCGTACCGGGAGAAGGCGCGTGCGATCTCCGTCAGTCGGTCGATCTCGTTCAGGATCTGCGTGACGCTGTCGTCGAGGATGTCGCCGAAATCCGCGCGACGATCACGGTATGCGCGGCGCAGGTGCTGGACGGAGAGCTTGATCGGCGTGAGCGGGTTCTTGATCTCGTGCGCGATCTGCCTCGCCATCTCGCCCCATGCGAGTACCCGCGCGGTGCGCAGCTCCTGTGTGCGTGCGCGGCGCAGCCGTCGCACCATCCGGTTGAACGAGGCGAAGAGCTGGCCGAACTCCCCTGAAGGCGGCTGAGGCAGACGCACGCGCAGTCTGCCGGCACCAACCGCTGCAGCAGCCCGGCGCAGCTGCCCGATCGGACCGGCGAGCGCGCGTCCCACGAGGACGGAGAGTGCGAGTGACAGCAGCGCACCGACAAGCGTCGCGAACAGCACGAGGTGCGCAAGCTCCCGCTGCCGTACTGCAGTATCACCGGCGGCGAGAGCCATGGGCACGGCCAGGGTTCCGGTCGCGGGAAGGCTGTGGAATGCGGTCAGGAACGGCCGGTCCCCGATCGTGCGCGTCTCGACCGCCGCCAGCTCGTCCCCGCCCTCCAGCGACAGGTACACGGCGGGCGGCATCCATGCGCCATACACGCCGAGCGCGAGCGCTTCCGGCGACGACACGTCCGCCAGCTCGCCGCGGAAGTAGTAGAGCACGTCGCTGCCCGCGTGCTCCGCCAGCTCGTGCAGGTTGCCGTCGACGTCCGGGAACTCGAGCACTGCAACCGCCGCTGCCCGCTGCGCCACGGCGCGCGTGGCGCGCGCGACCTCACCGGCGAGCGCGCTGTACGTTGCCCAGCCGAACACAGCCGTCGGCATCAGGAAGAACGCGAACAGCGCGAGTGTGATGCGGGCCCGGAAGCTGCCCATCCAGCGCAGCCATCCGTGGCGCGGCTTGGGTGTCGCGCCGCGCGCGGCGCAGCCGAGATACCACAGCAGGACGAGCAGTCCCAGGTCGGCGACCAGCAGCAGCATGCCGCGCGCGAGGCGGACGCCCAGCGAAGGCAGGTTCACTTCCAGGTGGGCGTGGTACGGCCCATCGGGGAACCGCACCAGCGTGTCACTGCGCCAGCCGCTCTCACTCTCGACCCACAGTGTACCGTCGCCCAGATCACGGCCGGGGCGCGCCGGCACGAGGTTGAGTCGAGTGTCCTGCGCCTGCACTGCGCCGAGGAACGGTGCGATCACGCTCGTGCGCTCGAGCGAGCGCCGCGGCGGCACACTGAACGTGATGATGCCGTCGCCTGCGAGTGGCACCGTCAGCAGGCGGCTCATCGCGGGGTTGTCCGTGAATGCCTCGAGGTGCGGCTCGCCGTCCTGCTGCTGCAACCGCGCGATCCGCGTCAGCATACGCGGCAGTGTGTCCGGCGTGACCACGTCGCCGAGGTTGAGCTGGATCCCCGGCTGCCCGTTCGAGTCCCACAATACCGCCTGCACCGGGTACGACTCGCGCGCCATGCCGCTCGCGACCCATGCGCGATACAGGAGCTGCACCCCTTCCTCGCCTGCGGCATAGCGGCGCTGTGCTTCTCGACCGAGATCGACCAGCAGGTAGTCGAGGTACGGGTCGGGCTGCATCCCGAGCGTACCGACCTCGCGCTCCGCGTCATCGAGGCGTGCACCTACGTGGGCGGCCCAGACGTGCGGTATCACCGCAGTCCCGGCGAGCCACCCTGCCGTGACCCAGCGGAGCAGCCGGCCGCCCGTGCCGGTGAGACCGGCGAGCGCGGTGCCGAGCAGGAGAAAGGGCGCGAACCAGAGCGATGCGGTCCACAGCTGACGTCCGTTGATCGGCTCCAGGCGCAGGTGCAGCAGTATGGCGAGTGCGACGCTGAGCACCAGGCCCAGGATTGCCAGGCCGAGCTCGACGCGCGCCCCGCCCCATGATCGCAGTCGCGGCACGGTGAGCGGCGGTCGCTGCGGCATCGCCAGCGCCGTGATCATCGTGAGGAGGAGCACGAGCGCGATCTGCAGTCCGAACCAGAGCGCGCCGCTCGTCGTCATGAGCTGTTGCGCGGCTGCGCTGAGCAGGAGTCGCAGGCCCGCCGTGTAGCCGATTGCGACTGCCGCCGCCCCGGCCAGCAGGAGCAGGCGCGTGTTGCGCTTCTGGACGGGGAGCCTGACGGTCGCCGTGAGGCTCGCCAGCGGCAGCAACAGCAGCAGCACCGTACCCAGCGTTGCGTCTACGCCGGGCAGCAGGAAGTAGAGCGGCGAGAACAGCACGTTCTGGTCGAATGCGGGCCCGATCGGCGCGAGCAGCAGCGCAGGCACGGCGAGCAGCAACGGGAGCGCGCTCGGCCAGCGGGCGGTCGGCTGTGCGCGTGCCATCCCGATCGCGAGAAGGATGAACGCGAGCAGGCCCGCGGTCACGGCGATGCGCTGCACGGACTGCTCGACCTGTTCGCGGGCCTGGGCCTGCGTCATTCGCTCGAAGCGCGCGTGGACGATCGTGTCCGTCCCCTCGACGAGCACCCAGTCGGCGTCGACTCCGCCGCCCGAGCGGAACACGGGCCGCGCTCCCGTGCGCTCCTCGAACGACCCGGTGAAGCTGATCGCGCCGTGATCCTGAACGAGGCCTGTCTCCATCAGCATTGCCGCAACGACATGCTGACGGTTGCCCCCGACGGGCTTCGATACGTACAGGTAGGAGTAGAGCGGCCGCTCGGCGAAGTGCGTTCCGCTCTGCACGCGACGCACGGATTCGGGGAGGCTGCCACGGTGATCGCCTGCCCACGCGAGCAGATCACCACCGTGCGTGAACAGTGCAAGCGCATCGATCCCCGTTCGCTCGCGCACGCTCTCGAGCTGCTGGAACAGCGCACTGCCGGGCGACGCGCGCAATGCCGCCTGTGAGGCGAGATCGACGGCGGTCCTGGCGCGCTCGAGCGCGCTCTCCATGCGCCGCTCGAGCTGTCGCGTGAGCGCAGCTTCCTGCTCGCGCACGATCGTGTCCCAGTCGTGCTCGATCGCGCGGAAGCGGCGGCCGGCGTCCAGGCCCGCCAGAAGCGCAATGGCAACCGCAGCGAGCGCCGCATACAGGAACGGGCTCGCTCCCTCCCGCCGCGCGACCAGCGCCGCTGCACCCGTCGTCAACGTGGCTGCGGCGAGATAGCCGGCCTGGATCTGGCGTGCCCACGCCAGAACGAGGAATATGCTCAGCGCAGTGAGCACCCACGCGAGGCGTCTGCCTTCGAGGCGCGCCAGAACGTCAGACCAGGATACCGGCTTCAATGGAAGAGTTACTCGGTCTCGATGAACTTTCCTGGATCGATGTCGCGGCCCATCTCGCGCGGGATCCGCGCCTCATCATACCCGCCGGCGCCCTCGAGCAACACGGTCCGCACCTGCCGCTGGGCTCCAATGTCCTGATCGCTCGCCACATCGCGGGAGATCTGTCGCGCGAGTTCCACGTGCTCCGGGCACCTACGGTCCACTACGGCGTCAACGTCGCGAGCGACCGCGCGTATGCGGGCACCGCCTCACTGATTCAGAAGACGCTGCACCGCGTGATGAACGAGCTGCTCGCCGCCTGGGAGGCCCAGGGGATTCGCGAGTTCATCATCATCACGGCCCATCGTCACGAGCCGCACCTCGACGCGCTGGCTACACTCGTTACGCGACAGGCTCGCGTCCGCGTGCTCTCCATCTGGGACGTCGACCTCAGCGACCTGCTCGAGGGGCAGCCTGGACCGCTGCACGCAGGCGAAGCCGAGACTTCGCTGATGCTTCACCTCTACCCCTCGCTCGTCCGCATGGACCGGGCGCGCGACTTCGATCTGCCCGACGATGCGTTCCGTCGCTACGTCCGGGATCAGCTCCCGAGCCCGCCTCCGGGGGGCGCAGGCGTCGTGGGCAGACCGACCCTCGCCACCGCCGAGAAGGGCGCGGCGATCTATCAGCGCATCCTGACCGCCATCCAGCGCGCCGTGTTCCTGCCCGCGACAGAAGCGGATACGGATACCCTCTGAGGCGCGGTTTTCGCCGATTCTGCGGCATCCGCGCGGTTGCCCACGCCGCGCGTCTGCTGCGATACTTCGGGCCGCGCAAGAGGTTCCTGCCTTCGAACCACCCTTCTCCGCCGGGGTAAAGGGTGCAACTGCCGATACAACGGGGAGAGCCCAATGCACATCCGCAGAATGCTCACGATCGCAGGCGCCGCGCTCCTGGTGCCACTGGCGCTCCGGGCGCAGACCGCGACGCTCGACGAGGGCTCGTTCCGCCTGCTCGTGGACGGACGTGAAGTGGGCACCGAGACCTTCTCGATCCGCAAAAGCGGTGAGGGCGATCGCGCGGTCGTGATTGCACAGGGGCGCGTGGTCCTCGCCGCTGACGGCGGGGAGCAGGTCGTCTCCTCGCTCCAGCTGTCCGGTTCGGCGCTCCGGCCTGCCGCCTACGACCTGCAGGTCCAAGGCGGTGACGCCGAGCGCATCGCCGGCCGCGTCGTCGGCGGCCGCTTCAGCGCCCGCATCGTGCGCCCCTCCGGCGAGCAGATGCGCGAGTATCTCGTCAGCGACGGCGCCGTCATCGCGGATGAAGGCGTTGCGCACCACTACTTTTTCCTCGCGCAGCGCGTGGGCACGGAGGGCGGCCGGGTGCCGCTCGTGATCCCGCGCTCCAGCCGCCAGGTGTGGGCGAACGTGAGCGTCACGGACGGCCAGAGCGTACAGATCGGCGGCCGGAGCCTGCCGGCACGCCGGCTCGATGTGCAGCCCCAGGGCGGTGCTGCGGCGCAGGTGTGGGTCGACTCACAGAACCGCGTGCTACGGGTCGCGATTCCCTCCTCCAGCTTCGTTGCTGAGCGCACCGCCGCCCCATGACGGACCCGGGCTGATTGCCCGGTCGTGAAACCTGCACGGACCGCGCGTCGTAAGGCGCGCGGTCCGTGCACTCCCGACACAGGAGACCGCGTTGTTGCAGACTCATCGATGCAGATGTGCCATTCCGGTCATGGCGCTGCTCCTCGGCTCGCTGCTGCCCCTGCAGACTGTCCGGGCACAGCAGCCCGCGGAGACGCTTACCCTCGAGTACGCCCTGCAGCTCGCCCGCGACCACAACCCGGACTACCTCGCCGCCGCCAACGACATGCGGCTCGCGGACTGGAACGTCCGGGCGGCCTACGGCGACCTGCTTCCGGGGGCCAGCATCTCGGGCAGCATGAACTACCAGGCCGCCGGTGAGCAGCGCTTCGGCGTGATCACGGGCAGTGACCTCGGGATCGGCACGACGACGGACTACTACGCCTCGAGCTACGGCATCAACCTCAACTACAGTCTGAGCGGCGCATCGCTGTTCGCGCCGTCGCGGGAGCGCGCTGCCCGCCGCGCGACGTCTGCGACCATCCGTTCCGCCCGGGCTGCCCTGGAGCGGGACGTGACGGTCCAGTATTTGGCGGTCAGGCGCGCGCAGGATGCCGTCGCGCTCGCCGAGCAGGAGCTGACGCGCGCGACCGAAAACGCGCGGCTCGCGGCTGCCCGCGTAGCGGTCGGCGCCGCGATTCCGCTGGAGCAGACGCAGGCAGAGGTCGAGCGCGGGCGGGCGGAGGTCGGGCTGCTGACAGCCCGGAACGACCTGCGCACCCAACTGCTCGTGCTGGGGCAGGTCATCGGTCGACCGCTCCCGGAGAACGTGACACTCGCCACGGAATTCGAGGTGCAGGACGTGGCGTGGGACCTGGAGACGCTGCTCGAGATGGCACGCGGCAGCAACCCGGATATTCTCGCGGCACGCGCGAACCTGAGCTCTGCGGAGGCGGGCGTACGAATGGCGCGCTCCGCCTACTTCCCCACGCTCAACATGAGTGCGGGGTGGTCGGGGTTCGCGCGCGAGGCGGGCAACACTTCGCTGCTGATCGAGCAGGCACGCGGACAGATGCAGTCGGCGCGCGAGCAGTGCGAGCGCGACAACCTCATCAGTGCCGGCCTGCCGACGCCGCTGCCGGGCACGCCGCGCGACTGCAGCCAGTTCGTGCTGACGCCCCAGCAGGAGGCCGCGATCCGGCGGGACAACGACGTGTTTCCCTTCGGGTTTTCGCGCGAGCCGTTCAGCGCACAGCTGACGATCTCGCTGCCGATCTTCAACGGCTTCGACCGCGAGCGTCAGGTGGCGCAGGCACGCATCGCCCAGGACGACGCCGCGCACAGGCAGCGCGCCGAGGAGCTGCGCATCCGCACGAACGTGGAGCGCGCACTGCTCAACCTGCGGACCGCGCGCGAGGCGGTCGCGCTGGAGGAGCGCAACCGCGAGCTCGCAGATCAGCAGCTTGCACTGGAGCGGGAGCGCTACCGCGTCGGTGTGGCGTCGTTCGTGGAGCTGCAGGAAGCAGAGACGCTGAAGGCGCGCGCCGATCGCGACTACCTCGTCGCACTCTACACATTCCATGAGAACCTCACCGCGCTCGAGGCGGCCGTCGGCCGGCCGTTGCGCGTGAACCCCGGAGAGGGCTGATGCGCAGGAAGACCAAGCTCATGATCGGCGGCGGCGCCGTTCTCGCCGTCATCGCGGTTGCGGTGATCTCCGCAATGGGCGGCGGTGACGGTGTCGCCGTGCGGATCGAACCGGTCGAACGTCGCGACCTCGTCGCGACGGTGAATGCGAGCGGCTGGATCGAGCCGAACCGGAAGGTCGACGTCCAGGCGGACATCATGGGACGGATCATCGAGCTGCGCGTGGTCGAGGGACAGCAGGTCCGCCGCGGCGACATCCTGCTGCGTATCGACCCGTCGCAGTACGAGGCGTCCGTCGCGCGCGCCCGCGCTGCGGTGAACGAGGCCGCGGCGCGCGAGGCACAGGCACGTGCAAACCTGATCCAGGCAGAGCGGCAGGCGCAGCGCATGCGCATGCTCGCGCAGCAGGAGAACATGGTCAGCCCGCAGCAGGTCGAGGAGGCGGAGACCCAGGAGCTCGTGCAGCGTCAGCTCCTGGAGGCCGCGAAGTACGGGGTCGCGCAGGCCCGCTCCGCGCTCGCGGAGGCCGAGGACCTGCTCTCGAAGACCGTGATCCGTGCACCGATGGACGGGGTGATCACGCGCCTGAACGTCGAGGAGGGCGAGACCGCGATCGTCGGCACGATGAACAACGCGGGCTCGCTGCTGCTCACCGTCGCCGATCTCGGCGCGATGGAGGCGGTCGTGCGCGTCGATGAGACCGACGTGCCGGAGCTGCACGTCGGTGACAGCGCGGTCGTGCGGATCGACGCGTTCCCGCGCCAGACGTTCACCGGCCGCGTGACGGAGATCGGTCACAGCTCGGTGACCCGCCCAGTCTCCGGTACGGTCGCGTCCGCGAGCGGTGCGCAGGCCGTCGACTTCGAGGTACGCATCCGCCTGGATGATCCGCCGCCGACGCTGCGCTCCGATCTGTCGGCAACGGCGGACATCATCACGGCGCAACGCAAGGGTGTGCTCTCGGTCCCGATCATCGCACTGACCGTGCGGGAGCGGACCGGCACGCAGGCACTGCCGCAGGAGGATCCGGCCGCGCAGGCAGCGGCCGTCCGGGCAGCCGATGAGCAGGGTGACGAGGAAGGGGTCTACGTCGTTCGGAACGGCAAGGCGCAGTTCGTCCCCGTGGAAGTCGGCATCGCCGGTGCGCAGCATTTCGAGATTCTGAGCGGGCTGACCGAGTCCGATTCGGTCGTAGCCGGCCCGTACGAGGCGATTCGATCACTGCAGGACGGCCAGGCGGTCCGGCCGATCGCGGCCCCGCAGGCCCGCCGCGGGGCGGCGGCAGCACAGCCGTCGGACAACTGATGAACGGCGAAGTCATCCGGACCGAGGGGCTCCGCAAGGACTATGTGCTCGGCGCCGAGACAGTGCACGCCCTGCGCGGCGTGGACCTCCTCGTGGAGCGCAACGAGTACGTCGCAATCATGGGTCCATCCGGCTCCGGAAAGTCGACGTTCATGAACCTGATTGGCTGCCTCGACACACCTACGGCCGGACGCTACTGGCTCAACGGTGAGGAAGTGTCGACGCTCGACGATGATCAGCTCGCGCGCATACGCAACCGCGAGATCGGGTTCGTCTTCCAGACGTTCAACCTGCTGCCCCGCGCGACCGCGCTGCACAACGTCGAGCTGCCGCTCGTGTACGCGGGCGTGAATGCGAAGGAGCGCCGGGAGCGTGCCGCCGCGATGCTGGAGCGTGTCGGCCTCGCGGACCGCATGGCGCACCGGCCGAGCGAGCTGTCCGGCGGTCAGCGACAGCGTGTCGCGATTGCGCGCGCGCTGATCAACAACCCGTCGCTGCTGCTCGCTGACGAGCCCACGGGCAACCTGGACTCGCAGACGGGCATCGACATCATGAACCTGTTCGCGGAGCTGCACGCGCACGGCCAGACCATCATGCTTGTCACGCACGAGCATGACATCGCGGAGCACGCGCAGCGGACCGTCACCCTGCGTGACGGTGTCATCGCGGACGACGTCCCGAACGCGCGCTACACTGCCGCCCGATGAACCCGGTCGAAGGTGTCCGCCTCGCCCTGCAGCAGATCCGGGCGCAGAAGCTGAAGAGCTTCTTCGCCGTGATCGGCGTGGTCATCGGTGTGATGTTCCTGATCACGGTCGTGAGCGTGGTCGAGGGGCTGAACACCTACATGGAGGAGGACTTCGCCGGCGCGATCTACGGGCTCAACACACTCACGGTCACGCGCATTCCGTCGGTCAGCTTCGAGTCGGATCCGGATATCTGGCGCGCCTACCGCCGGCGGCCGCGGCTCAAGTTCGAGGACGCGGACGCGATCGAGGCCACGCTCACCATGCCTGCGCTCGTGGGCGTGGAGAGCTCGAGCAACGGAACGCTCGTAAGCGATCGGGGCATCACGGTCGAGAACGTGTGGCTGACCGCTGCGTCCGCAGACCTGTTCCGCATCCGCAACATGAAGGTCGACCAGGGCCGCGTGTTCACCGCACCCGAGGACCGCAGCGGAGCGAACGTCATCGTGCTCGGTGCCGAGGCGGCCGATGCGCTGTTCCCTTCCCTCAACCCGATCGGCAGGACGGTCAAGGTAAACAACGTTCCGTTCCGGGTGATCGGTGTGCTCGAGAAGCAGGGCACGCTCTTCGGCATCTCGCTCGACAACCGCGCGATGGCACCGGCTCGCTCCGCGATGGGCCGGATGGTCAACCCGCACAACGTGGTCGATAACATCCTCGTTCGCCCCGACGACTTCCGCGACATGGATGCTGCGCATGCCGAGGTCGAGGCGACGATGCGCATCCGGCATCGCCTGCGTCCCGGTCAGGACAACGACTTCGCCATCGAGACAGCGGAGGAGTCGCTCAGCTTCTGGGACAACATCAAGCAGATCCTCATGGTCGCGTTCCCGATGCTCGTCTCGATCTCCTTGGTCGTCGGCGGCATCGTGATCATGAACATCATGCTCGTGTCGGTGACCGAGCGTACCCGGGAGATCGGCCTCCGCAAGGCGCTGGGTGCGCGCCAGCGCGACATCCAACTGCAGGTGCTCGTGGAGTCGGCAACGCTCTCCGGCGCAGGTGCAATGCTCGGTATCGGCATCGGGCTGGTCCTGGCGCAGGTGGTCAGTGCGATCTCACCCATGCCTGTTGCACTCGCGCCCGTCTGGATGGCGGTGTCCGTCGCGCTCGGCGTCGGTGTCGGAGTCATCGCGGGGATCTACCCTGCCTCGCGCGCCGCGAAGCTGGATCCCGTGGTCGCCCTGCGACAGGAGTAGCCGATGCGTCTGGAGAGCCTGCAGGAAGGTGCGCGTCTCGCGATCGACCAGCTGCGCGCGAACAAGTTCCGCTCCACGCTGACCGTCATCGGCATCGTGATCGGTGTCGCGACCGTGATGGCCATGAGCGGGATGATCAACGGCATCCGCAGCAGCGTGATGGGCGCGTTCGAGGCGAGCGGCCCCAACAACTTCATGGTCGCGCGCTTCAACTTCAATTCCGTGCGCATCGTGAGTGACGGCAGTGGTCCGCCGTGGGGGAACAACCCGGCGATCACGGTCCAGGAAGCACGCGCGATCGAGCGGCTCCCAGCGATCCGTGCCGCACACGTCGGCCTCGACCTGAATGAAGAGTTCTCCTTCGAGCGGCAGCGCGTCGCATCGGTCGCGATCTCCGCGCGCGACGCCGGCTGGACGGAGTTTACACGGGGTCGGATGATCGCAGGCCATGACATGCTGCCGTCCGACGTTCGGGCCGCCGCGCGCGTCGTCGTCCTGTCCGCACCCCTGGCGGAGACCCTCTTCGGCACACTGGACCCGATCGGCCGCCAGGTACGGATCCGCGACGTGCCCTTCCAGGTGATCGGCGTCTTCGAGCAGGAGGACAACGTCTTCGCGAGCCTGCAGAAGAACTTCGCGGTCATGCCGTTCAGCTCTGCGATCAAACACCTCGATGCGTGGGATGGGATGCTGATGGTCTTCGTCGTGCCTCGCAGTGGTGTTCCGCAGGAGGAGGCGATCGACGAGGTCATCACGCTGCTGCGCTCGACACGGGGGGTCAGGCCGGCAGAGGACAACAACTTCGCCATCATCCGTCAGGAGGAGATGGTCGACACGTTCAACCGCATCACCGGCATCTTCTTCCTCGTGATGCTCCTCCTCTCGTCGGTCGCACTGATGGTGGGCGGTGTCGGCGTAATCGCGATCATGATGATCGCAGTAACGGAGCGCACGCGTGAGATCGGCATCCGCAAGGCGCTCGGCGCCACGAAGCGGGAGATCCTCTGGCAATTCCTCTTCGAGGCCACGACGGTGACGGTCATCGGCGGCGCGATCGGGATGGTGATCGGTGGCGGGCTCGCACTGCTCGTGTCGGCGCTGACACCGATCCCGGCTTCGGTCCCGCTCAGTGCGGTGATCGCAGCGCTCGGCATGGCCACGGTCGCCGGCGTGCTCTTCGGTCTCTGGCCCGCGTGGCGTGCGGCCGGACTCGACCCCGTCGAGGCACTCCGCTACGAGTGACATGAGCGAAGTCGATCTGCTTGCAATCATGGCGCACCCCGACGACGCCGAACTGCTGTGCGGGGGCACGCTCGCGCGTGCCGTCGATGCGGGCTACCGGGTGGGCGTACTCGACCTGACGCGCGGCGAGAGCGGTACGTGGGGCAGCTCCGATGGGCGCGCACGCGAGGCGCAGGCCGCGGCCGACATCCTCGGCCTGACCGTGCGCGCCAATGCCGGTCTGCCGGACGCTGCGCTGGAGAACACGTCGGAGTCGCGCCTCGTCGTTGCAGCCCATCTTCGCACACTCCGGCCCCGCACGGTCATCCTCCACTGGCCCGACCACGGGCGCCATCCGGATCATCGCGTGGCAAGCCAGCTCGCATATGACGCCTGCTTCGTGGCGGGTCTCCGGCGGGCACCGATCGAAGGTGCTCCGCACCGTCCCCGGAAGATCCTCTACGCGATGAGCTACCGTGAGGAAGCGGTCAAACCGAGCTTCGTCGTGGACATCACGGACCAGATCGAGCGCAAGCTCGACGCGATCTTTGCGTTCGGCACGCAGTTCGAAGGCAAGACCGCCATGGGTGAAGTCTTCGGTGGCGGCGAGCGCCCTCTCCGCGAGCAGATCCTGGCCCATTCCGCGCACTACGGCTCCCTGATCCGGCGTCCGTACGGCGAGCCGTACTGGATGCGCGAGACGATGAAGGTGGACGACGTCGTCACGCTGGGAGTCGAAAGCATCTAGGCGCTTCGGCCGGTGGACACTACTCCACGCAGTGCACCTCGATGACGAGGCGGCGCCAGCTTGGCTCCTCGCTGCCGCCCACGCGGAGCGCACGGGCCGTCGCGCGGCCGCCACGGAGCATCCAGGGCGTAAGCCAGGCTTCGATTTCCGGTGGCAGATGGCCGACCAGGTCCCCGGCGGGCAGGTGCACCCACACCCCGGGCTCCTCCTCCATCGGCGGACCGGGGATCAGGAGCAGCTCGTCGCCGGCGTGAATCTCGGCCAGATGACGCGCGCGGGTGCCGAAAATGGTGCCGTGGACGGTGGCGCGGAAGCATGCGGGCCGCCCGGGAGGAAGCGGTGGTGGTGGGCGGCGCGGCATGTTTTTAAGTTACCTTCTGTCAAAACTGCGCGCCACGGGCGGCGGTCTGCCCATGAGCGCCTGCCGGTCAAGAGGAGGCCCTGTGGACCCGATCTACCTCGATCATGCCGCGACGACGCCGATGCGCAGCGAGGTGCGCGAGGCGATGCTGCCGTTCCTGGGTGAGCGCTGGGGAAACCCGTCGAGCGTTCACCGCTGGGGTCGCAAGGCGCGGAACGCGATCGAGGAGGCCCGTGACCGCGTAGCCCAGGCACTGGGCGCACATCGCAGCGAGATCATCTTCACGGGGGGCGGCACCGAGGCCGACAACCTCGCCATCCTGGGTCGCTGGCGCCAGGCGCGCATGGAGCACGGCCAGGCCGTGGTTGCCTGCTCCGCGATCGAGCACAAGGCGGTCCTTGCGAGTGCGAAGGCAGCGGAGGCGGAGGGCGCGGACCTCCTCGTGCTCGGCGTCGACGGCGAGGGATGCGTACCGGAGGAAACGGCGGCGGAGGTGATTGCTGCACGCCCGTGCGTGCTCAGCGTCATGTGGGGAAACAACGAGATCGGGACGCTGCAGCCCATCGCGTGGCTTGCCGAGCGATGTGCGGAGCAGGACGTGGTATTCCACACGGATGCCGTTCAGGCGTTCGGCAAGGTGCGCGTACGCGTGGATGAAACGCCGTGCGCGCTTCTTTCCATCAGCAGCCACAAGATCAATGGGCCCCAGGGCGTCGGCGCACTGTTCGTCCGGGACGGCGTAACGCTGCACCCCTCCCTCTTCGGCGGAGGGCAGGAACGACAGCTCCGGCCGGGCACCGAGAACGTGGCGGGGATCGTCGGGTTCGCGCGCGCTGCGGAGCTGGCGGCGCAGGAGCAGGAAGCGGAGGAGCGACGCGTGCGCGAGCTGCGTGACGAGCTGCAGCGCCGGCTGGTCTCCGTGGCGGACGACATCGTCGTGCATGGTGGACGCGCCGAGCGGCTCCCCCACGTGCTGAACATCGGCGTACCGGATTGCGATGCTGCCGCACTGCTCATCGGCCTCGACCTCGAGGGCGTGGCGGTCTCCGGCGGCTCTGCCTGTCAGAGCGGGAGCAGCGCCCCCAGCCATGTGCTGACTGCGATCGGCGCGAACGCCGAAGGGATGGCCGCGATCCGCCTCTCGCTGGGCCATGGCACGACCATGAGCGACGTCGAGCGCGCAGCCCAGGCGTTCGGCAAGGTCGTCGGCCGGATCCGCGCGGTGGCGGCCCACTGACCGCCACGCCGGGACGGGTCACATCCGGAGGCCTGCGGTGACCCGTGGCCGTCGGACCCTCACCGTCGCTCGCCGGTAGTACTCCCCCATGAAGAAGCAGTCGGTACTCGTCGCGATGTCGGGCGGCGTCGATTCGTCCGTTGCGGCCGCGCTGCTCGTCGAGCAGGGCTACGATGTCGTGGGCGTGACGATGAAGACGTTCTGCTACGGCGAAGGCAGGCCGCAGGGCCGCACCTGCTGCGGGCTGGACGGGATCCTGGATGCGCGCCGCGTCGCCGAGACGCTCGGTATTCCGCATTACGTCATCGACATGGAGGAGTCGTTCACGGCATCGGTGATCGACGACTTCGTCAACGAGTACGCGGCGGGTCGCACGCCGAACCCGTGTGTGCGCTGCAACTCGAACACGAAGATTCCGCACCTCCTCGAGCGTGGCCGCCTGCTCGGCTGTGACCTGATCGCAACGGGGCACTACGCGCGCACCGAGATGGGTGACGACGGGCGCGTGCGCATGCTCCGCGGCGTCGATCGCGCGAAGGATCAGACGTACTTCCTCTGGGGTGTGCCGGCCGACGTCGCGCCGCACCTTCGCTTCCCGGTCGGCGACCTCACGAAGCCGCAGGTGCGCGAGCGGGCGCGCGCGCTCGGTCTGGTCACCGCCGACAAGCCGGAGTCGCAGGAGATCTGCTTCGTTCCTGACGGCGACTACGCCGGCTTCCTGGCCGCACGTCTCGGTGCCGACCATCCATCGCTCGTCCCCGGCGCCATCGTCGACACGGCGGGCAACGAGATCGGACAGCACGATGGCTACGCACGCTACACCGTCGGCCAGCGGCGCGGCCTGGGGGGAGGTCGCGGCACGCCACTCTATGTGATCGGCGTTCGACCCGAGCGAAACGAGGTCATGGTGGGACCGGGCGATGCGCTCACGTGCGATCGCTTCGGGCTCGTGGACCTGAACTGGATCGCGGATGCACCGCGCGCGGGCGAATCGGTGCTCGTGCAGATCCGCCATCGTGCGACCGCGGCGCCCGCCCGCGTCGAGGCGATCGACGACGACGGAGCCATGCTTGTGTTCGACACGCCGCAGCGGGCGGTCACGCCCGGTCAATCGGGCGCGGTGTATCGCGGCGAGGAGCTGATCGGCGGCGGAAGGATACGGTAGACAGGATGTGACAAGCGCCCGGCGGGAGGCCGGGCGCTTCGTGCAATTACTCCATCTCCTGTGACTGCCTGAACATCTCCAGCAGCTCGGCAGGATCGGCCTTCTGGATGATGCGCGCTGCGTCCGCTGCATCTTCACCCGTCTTTACATAGCGTGGCCGGATCCGACGATCGGTGACGCAGTGGAACACGATCTTCACGTCGTCGGCGAAGCCGAAGGGTCCGCTCGACGGGAACGCCTCCCAGACGAGGAAGTTCTCGTCCTGAAATGTCTTGCTCATCGCCTCAGTACCTCAGGTTCGTCGCGCGCGCGAACTCACGCATGAGCTCGGCCTGCTTCTCATCGAGCTGTTCCGGGACCTCGATCTTCACCTGCACATACTGATCACCGCGGCGGCCGCCCTTCTCGATGCCCTGCTGCGGGATGCGGAAGCGCGTTCCGGACTGTGTGCCCGGTGGAATTCGGAGTGCGACCTTCCGTCCATCGACGGTGCGCACCCGAATCCGCGAGCCCAGCGTCGCCTGCGCCACGTTGATCGGCACCGTGCAGTGCACGTCGAGCCCCTCACGACGGAAGAAGCGATCGGGCTTGACGCGGAACGTCACGATGAGGTCGCCGGGCGGAGCGCCGGCGCTGCCGCGCTCTCCCTGCCCCGACAGGCGCAGCTTCGATCCCGTGTCCACGCCGGACGGAACGTTGAGCAGGATCTGCCGCTGCTCGCGGACCTGGCCGCTGCCGCTGCAGACCGGGCAGGGCTGGGTCGGGACGGTGCCGCGCCCCAGGCACGCCGGGCAGGGGCGCGTCACCGCGAAGCCCCCCTGGCCGAAGGAGATCGTGCCTGACCCGCTGCACTCCGGGCACGTGCGGGGCTTGCTCCCCGGTGCGTTGCCGGAGCCGCCGCATGTTGCGCACGAGTCCGTGACGGGGACGGTGATGTTGATCTTGCCGCCCCGCGCTGCCGTCTCGAACGGGATCTCGACGAGGTACTCGACGTCCTGACCCCGCTGCGGCGCCCTCGACCTGTCACGGGTCCGCTGCTGCTGCTGACGGCGCCGGTCGAAGAACGAGCTGAACAGGTCGCCCAGCCCGCCGAGGTCGCCGAGGTCCTCGAAGGTAAAGCGCTCCTCGTGGACGGTGCCCGGACGCGCGCCCGCCGCGCCCCGACCGAAGCCGAAGCCTCCGAGCGGACCCATCTTGCGCATCTGGTCGTACTGCCGGCGCTTCTTGTCGTCCGACAGCACCGAATACGCCTCGCCGACCTCCTTGAACCGCTCGGCCGCCTGCGGATCGTCGGGGTTCGCGTCGGGGTGGTACTGCTTCGCGAGCCGGCGGTATGCCTTCTTGATCTCATCGGCGCTCGCGTTCTCCGAGACGCCGAGAATCTGGTAGTAGTCCTTCGAGGCAGTCGCCGCCATCGGCTCAGTCCTCGTGCTGATACACGCGCACGCGCGCGGGTCGCACCAGATGACCCTGGAACCGGTAGCCCTTCTGGTAGACGTCCGCGACCTGCCCGTCCCGGGCGGGATCGTTCGTTGTGACGACGCCGATCGCTTCCATGGCGTTCGGGTCGAAGGTCTGGCCGGCCGGATCGATGGTCTCGAGTCCCGCGGCCTCGAGGCTCTGCAGCAGCTTCCGCTCGACGAGCTGGATCCCCTCGAGGATCGATGCTGCCGCAGCAGTGTCCTTGAAATCACCGACGCGCTCGAGGTCGTCGATCGGCTCCAGGAGCCGTCGGATCAGGTCGCTCTGGGCACGCGTATGCTGTTCCGCGCGCTCGCGCTCGGTGCGCTTCCTGTAGTTGTCGAACTCCGCAGCCAGTCGCAGGTGGCGGTCCATCAGGGCGGACAGCTCTGCCTGCAACGCCTCGAGCTGCGAGCCAGCCTCCACCTCTTCCCCGCCGGGCGCGGCATCGACCTCGTCGATCGCGGCCGGTGCGCCGGTCTCCGGCGCGTCCTCCGCAGCTCGTCCGTCCTTGTCTTCCACCATTTTCCCTTGCTCGGCTGTACTGCTGATCCTGCGTCGTCGGTGCAAGCGAGGGACCATCCCCGCCTGCCGATCCGGCACGTATCTTGGCCTAAACGCGGGCAATGAGCCAGTCCCGCAGCTCCCGGATCGTCGCCGCACGATCCGGCTCGTTCAGCAGCTCGTGGTAGTGTCCCGGATAAACCCGGACTGTCACGTCGTCGGGGGGCAGCGATCGGGCGAAGGCCAGCGTCCGCTGCGCATCCACGATGCGGTCCGCGTCCGGCACCATGATCAGGAGCGGCGTCCGGATCCGGTCGACACGCCGCTGCACCGCTCCCATCGCCACAGACGCCTCCGTGAAGAGACGCGGCGTGATCCGGTCGTGCACGAGCGGGTCGTCGCGGTACGCCTGGGCGACCTCCGGATCACGCGAGAGCGCGTCCGGATCGATGCCGTTGCTGAATGGGATCGACGGGAGGATGCGGGTGAACACGCCGGCCAGCGTCGTCTTCCAGCGCGGGACATCCGCTGCGGTCCCGAGCCAGGGCGCCAGGATGATGGCGCCGTTGAACCGGGTGTCGTACTCCTCGAGGTAACGCAGGGCGACCAGCCCGCCCATCGAGTGACCGAGCAGGAAGAGCGGGAGGTTCACATCGATGAGACCGCCGACCTCGCGAACGAAGCGATCGAGGTCCTGGAGGAACATGTAGAACCTGCCGACGTGTCCGCGCCTGCCCTCGGAGAGTCCGTGGCCGCGCTGGTCGAACGCATACGTTGAAACGCCGCTGGCGGTCATGGCCTCCGCGGAGGACTCGTAGCGGCCCGAATGTTCTCCGAGTCCGTGCACGACGATGAGCGCAGCCCGCGGTTGTGCCACCTCGAGTGCGCGATACCGCAGACGCACGCCGCCCACGCCCTGAAACGAGCCCTCGCAGCTCCGGACACCAGGCGTGCTCATGCGCCCTCCTCGTTGAGCAGCATGCGACGCAGCAGCTCGAGTGCGGCGACGGCCGAGCGCTCGCGAACGTCGTCACGCTCGCCGGGAACCGAGAGCCGCCGCGCCTCCGAGCGGGTCGGCGTCTCCGCGGCGATGAAGACCGTGCCGACCGGCTTCTCGGGTGTGCCACCGCCGGGCCCCGCGACACCGCTGATCGCGACACCGCATTCCGCACCCGTGATGCGCCGTATGCCTGAGGCCATGGCCCGGACGACCGGCTCGCTCACCGCACCCTCCCTTTCGATGAGGGCCGCATCGACACCGAGCAGGCCGGTCTTCACGGCGTTGTCGTACGCGACGACCCCGCCGAGCACGTACGCGGAGGAGCCGGGAATGTCCGTCAGCAGCTTCGCCGCGAGCCCGCCCGTGCAGCTCTCCGCGAGTGCCACGCGCCAGCCTCGCGCCTGGAGGGCACGCCCGAGCACGGCAGGGTGCAGATCGCCTGCGCGGCCGAAATGAGCCCGGCCGATCCGCTCGCTGAAGAGCGACTCGGCGCGTGCGAGCGCCGCGTCCGCCTCGGCCGGCGGCATGCCTCGCGCCGTGATGCGAATGTCCACGCCGGCGAGCGTCGGGAGAAATGCGACGTCGAGCGGCTCGATCGCCGTGATCAGGTCCGCGACCTGCTCGGCCAGGCGTGACTCACCGACACCCGTCGTGCGGACACGGATGCTGCGTACGGGCGGCGCATCGGGGAATCGCGCGCGCAGGCGCGGCACCACTGTCTGCTCACCGAGGGTTCGCAGCTCGACCGGCACGCCGGGCAGCACGATGACGATGCGCCCCTCGTGCTCGATCCAGAGACCCGGCGCGGATCCGCGCGGGTTGAAGAGCACCTCACCCCCGCGCGGCACCATCGCCTGGCGCAGGTTGTTCTCGGGCATCCGGATGCCGCGCTGACTGTAGCGCTCCTCGAGAACGCGCACCCAGTCGTCGTTCTGCTCCAGCGGGCGGTCGAGCACCGAGGCGACGACTTCGCGCGTGAAATCGTCGTGCGTCGGGCCGAGGCCACCGGTCGTTATGACCACGTCGGCGCGTGTCAGGGCCTCACGCAACGCCGTCGCCATGAGATCGAAGTCGTCGACGACGGCCGTGCGGCGCAACACCGGCATGCCGGCCTCGGCGAGGGCGGCGCCGAGCCACGCGGAGTTCGTGTCGATCGTCTCGCCGAGCATCAGCTCGGTGCCGATCGCGACGATCTCGACGACCGGCGCGCTCATCCTCTGCTGGCGGCGCGCAGCAGCCGCCGCCACTCGATGAGGTAGATGGCCAGGGAGTACACGGTCAGCCAGAGCGCAATCGCAAGCGTCAGCACGAAGACCGTGCCGTGGAAGATCTGCCAGCGCTCCCACCAGATGCCGCTCCATCCCTGGTTCAGCGCCGCGCTCTGCAGCGCATACCAGAAGATGGTCGTGCCAATGAAGATGTTCTGAAAAACCGCCTTCAGCTTGCCGGATCCGCCGGCCGCGATGACAACGCCGCCACGCGCCGCATAGGAGCGGAGCAGCGTGACGAGCAGCTCACGGCCGAAGATGACGATCAGCACCCAGAGCGGCAGCTCGCCGACCAGCGGGAGCGGCGCGTCCGGCGTGTCGCGTCGCGACAGGATGTAGAACGGGATGAACGTCGCGACCAGCAGCAGCTTGTCGGCCAGCGGATCGACGAGCTTGCCGAAGTTCGAGATCCAGCCGTGCTTGCGCGCAAGGTGGCCGTCCCAGAGATCCGAGAAGGCAGCGACGAGGAAGACGATGAACGCGGCGAAGCGCGCCGTGAACGTCGGGATGAAGAGCAGCAGGTAGACAACGGGTGTGAGCGCAATGCGCGCCACCGTGATCGCGTTCGGCAACGTGCTGCGCTCGAACAGCGCCATATCAGCCGAGCGACTTGAGGACCAGCTTGCTTACCGCGCGGAGCGTGTCAAAGACTCCCTCGCCGCGCACTGCGACGGCTTCGAACTCCGGCAATGCGCCGGGATTCAGTTGTGCACTCAGCTCGCCGACCGGTACCGCGTTCGGCAGGTCCCGCTTGTTCCATTGCAGCACGATCGGGATCTGCGATGCGTCGTAGCCGTAATCAGCCAGGTTCTCGTAGAGGTTCTCCATCGCGGCGATGTTCGCGTCCATCCGCTCCGCCTGCGAATCCGCCACGAACACGATGCCGTCCACGCCCTTGAGAATCAGGCGGCGGCTTGCGTTGTAGTAGACCTGCCCCGGCACGGTATAGAGGTGGAAGCGCGTCTTGAACCCGCGAATCGCACCCAGATCAACGGGCAGGAAGTCGAAGAAGAGCGTGCGCTCCTGCTCGGTCGCGAGCGAGATCAGCTTGCCGCGCGTCTCCGGGTTCACCTTCCCGTAGACGTACTCGAGGTTCGTCGTCTTGCCGCCCAGCCCCGGACCATAGTACACGAGCTTGCAGTTGATCTCGCGGCTCGCGTAGTTGATCATCGACATCGGCCGTATCCCCTCACTCCGAGAAGAGGCGGTCGATCTCGCTCTCGACCTCCTCCACCCATTCCGCATCCATCTGGACGTGTTCGCCGGAAACTCCGCGTGCAGCGGCGTCGTCGAACACACCACCGAGCTGCGGCACGTACTTCCGGCTCATGACCCGCACCAGGCCGAGCGTGGTGTGGGAATCGAACAGGGTTGCCAGAATCGCCCGTCCTCCGATGTCTGCCAGGTACATGGACTGCTGCTCACCGTGGTGATAGAGCGAGGCAAACTCGCGCTCACCGAGCAGAACGGCAAGCTGATCGCTCGCCGCGAAGTCCGCCGCGGCCAGTGACGCGAACGTCGTCAGATCGAACGCGGCATGCTCCCCCGCCTGGGTGATCAGCCGACCGGCACGGTCGACGAGCATGGCCGAGCGGACGCCCGCCTCGCGCAGGTACGCTGCGAGGAGTTCGTCCAGACGCTGGTGTTCCTGTTGTCCGAGGAAACCGATGCCGTCGCTCATCCGGCGAAACCGGCGCGCAGCTCGCCGGCGCCGAGCGTACGCTCCATGCGGTCCAGGATGTGGGCAGCCCGCCGCCGCAACAGCGGCCGCTGCTCCCACGCGACGAAGTCACGCAGCAGCTGCACCAGCTCCACCGATGCGTTCGCGCCAGCGATGTGGCTGAGCGCAGCAAAACGGCGCAGCGCGCGCGGGCTGAACAGCCCCCGCTGATGGCGCTCGAGCTGATCGCGCACGATCAATGTTCCGACCGTTGCCGCCACCCCCACGGCAACGAGCACGATTCCCGTCGTCTTCAGGATGCGACTGCGCTCCATGACTCGTCCGGCTCGAGGGTCAGAGCTCGCGACGACCCGAAAGGGCCTCCGCGATCGTTACACCGTCAGCGTACTCCAGGTCGCCACCAACCGGCAGGCCGCGGGCAAGACGCGTGACGCGCACGCCCAGCGGGCGGATCACCTTCTGCAGGTACAGCGCCGTCGCCTCCCCCTCCACGCTCGGGTTCGTCGCGACGATCACCTCACGCACACCGCCGTCCGCCAGCCTGCCGAGCAGCCCCTGCACGTTCAGCTCGTCAGGGCCGATCCCCTCCAGCGGCGAGATCCGACCCCCAAGCACATGGTACAACCCGCGGTACTCGCCCGTGCGCTCGATCGGACCGATGTCCGACGCCTCCTCGACCACGCAGATGGAGCTGCCGTCCCGCCGCGGGTTCGAGCAGAGCGCGCATGGATCGGTCTCGGTCAGGTTGCCGCACGTCGAGCACGGATGGACCTGCTCCGCGACCCGCTCCAGCACCCGCGCCAGCCGACGTGACTCCTCCGGAGGCCGCTTGAGCAGGTAGTACGTCAATCGAAGCGCGGTCTTCCGGCCGATACCCGGAAGCCGCGCCAGCTCCGTCGTCAGATCCTCGATCGCGCTCACGGGAACTGGGGCAGATTGAAGGGCAGCGGGAACCCGCCCGCAACCTTCTTCAGCTCCTCCTCGTACACCTGCTGCGCCCGCTGCTGAGCCTCCGCCACCGCCGCCGTGACCAGGTCCTCGAGCATCTCTACATCCGAAGGATCGACGACCGTCGGATCGATCTTTACTTCACGCACACGACCCCGCCCGTCGGCGGTCACCGTCACCATCCCACCGCCGCTCGAGCACGTCACCGTGCGATTCCCAAGTTCCGTCTGGAGTTGAGACAGCCGGGCCTGCACCTGCTGGCCCATCTGAAAAAGCTGCTGGAAATTCGTCATGGAAGACCCAAACATCGCCTTCTGAAAGCGTTCCCGAGTATAGACGCCCGCCTCCGCCACCCGCAAGGAGAGGACCCGGCCGCCCTGCGACATGATGGTACCCCACGGGGTAGGCGAGTTCCTGCCTCTTTGTGCCACGAAGCCCAGCGGGAGAGGCAAAATGGCACCACGGCCGCCGGCCCGATCAAAGGCGCCAGGCGTCCTCCACGTGATCGACGTGCAGCTGTCCGTCCGGCGTGAGCGTGACGCTGCAGAGATCGAAGCGGAAGGCGGTGCAGGCGGGCCGGCTCCGGCTGATCCAGGCGTGTGCGGCTGCCGCGAGGTCGCGGCGTTTGGAGAGGGTGACCGCCTCCGCCGGAACGCCGTAGCGGGAGGCGGAGCGGCATTTCACCTCGATGAAGGCGATCAGGCCGCCCCGGCGCGCGATCAGGTCGATTTCCTTGTGCCGGAAGCGCCAGTTCATGGCGAGGACGGTCCAGCCGGCCCGCTCCAGATGGGCCGCTGCAGCCGCCTCGGCGCGACGCCCCAGTTCATGGGATTCCGCCATGGCGCGCATGCTTACGCGGCGGCCCGGGCGGAGCCATGCTGCGGTGCGCCGCACTCGACCAGCCGGGGGGCCGGGGGCGCTAGTCGTCGAGGAGCTCGAGGTCCCAGGCCTCGACAGCGCGTGCCAGCATCGGCTGCTCGCGAGCGATCCGGGCGAGCTTGTCGGCGCGCACCTGCTCCGGCGTGCGGCGGCGCGGCGCGACCGCCTCACCGGCACTGGCGGCCTGGACGACGAGCTGGACCTTCCGACCCAGCGCCTCGCTGAATGCCTGCTCCAGCGCCCTGGCGTCGCGGCTGTCGCCGCTGAGCCGCTCCAGCCCCGGCCCGGGCGGCAGGGACAGCACCACGCGGTCCCCGCCCTGCTCTTCCACCCGGGCGACCTTGAGAAAAATGCCCAGGCCGTGCGGTACGCGGCTCCCGTCGCGCTGGAGCGCCCGCAGCGCTGCGGCCGCGTCGGCGCTGCGTGGCACACCGGGCGCCGCGTCGGTCGTGGTTGCTGCGGACCGCTCAGGAGCTGCCGCGCGGGCCTGCGGCTCCGGAGGTCCGGCCGGCCGTGCGGTCGTGGCCGATGCGACCGGCGCCGATCCGTCGGCCGCGGTCGGCCTCGATCGCGGTTGGGTCCCTGCCCCGTGCGCCGTTTCCTCCTCGCCTCGCCCCGCCCGGCGCGGCGCGGAGGAGGCGTCAGATCCCGGGGATTCCGGGGCCGGTCTGGGTGAGCGGTCCGGCGGCGGTGCCCCGCCCACCGCGCGGAGCAGCTCCTCGACGGCGACGGTGCGGTCCAGGTAGGCGAACCGGAGGAGCAGCACCTCGAGCATCGTCCGCGGGTTGGCGCTCTTGCGGAAGCGTCCCTCAGTGTCCAGCTCGGACGCGAGCGCCAGCATGCGCAGCAGGTCGGTCGCCTCGAAGCGGGCTGCCACGTCGGCGTAGCGCTGTCGCAGGTCGTCGCGCACCTCCATCGCGTCCGCGCCGTCGTAGCGCCCGATGAGCAGCGTCCGCAGTACGTCGGTCAGCCCCCTGTAGAACTCGGTGAGGTCGTATCCCTCATCGAGGATGCGCTGCACCAAGCGGAAGACGTCACCGGCGCGTCGGTCGGCCAGGATGTCGAAGAGCTCGAGGTAAAGCTCATCGGCGATCAGTCCGAGGACGCGCGTCACATCATCGACGGTAACCGTCCGTCCCGAGAAGGACAGCACCTGGTCGAGGAGGGAGAGCGCGTCGCGAAGTCCGCCATCAGCGCGTCGCGCGATCGGCAGGAGCGCGTCGTCGCTCGCCTCGACCCCCTCCTCCGCGAGGATGGTCCTCAGGCGTGCTACGATGTCGTCCACGCCGATGCGGCGGAAATCGAAGCGCTGCGTGCGCGAGAGGATCGGCGCCGCGGCCTGCTGGATCTTCTGCGGCTCCGTCGTCGCGAAGACGAAGATTACGCGCGGCGGCGGCTCCTCGAGGATCTTGAGCAGCGCGTTCCACGCCTCGCGGGTGAGCATGTGCGCTTCGTCGATGATGTACACCTTGAAGCGCTCGTCGCCGGTCGGTGCGTACATCGCGCGCTCGCGGAGGTCGCGCGCGTCGTCGACACCGCGGTTCGACGCCGCGTCGATCTCGATGACGTCGAGCGACGTGCGACCGGCCCAGATCCGCTCACACGACTCGCAGCGCCCGCACGGCTCACCCGGCTTGAGGCCGTCGGCCGTCTCTTCGGTGACGCGGTTCGGGCAGTTCAGCGCCATTGCGAGGACGCGTGCCGCGGTCGTCTTCCCCACACCGCGGGGTCCGGAGAAGAGGTACGCGTGCGCAACGCGGCCGCGTGCGACGGCGGCGCGCAGCGTGTCGGAAACGTGCGCCTGCGTCGCCATCTCGGCGAAGTTGCGTGGACGGTACGTGCGCGCGAGCGCGGCGCGTGTCGTGGCCATGGACTGCACCATCAAGGCGAGGAATTACGGTACGTACGGGATGGTACTGCCAATGATTGCGGGCGTGCAACCCGAGGCACCAGCATAGAAAATCGCCCCAGGAAATCCGTAGCGACGCTCACGTCACTTACCGCTGCTGCCTGCGGGGCCCTGACGGGGTTCGTGAGCTCGCGCCCTACGTTTCCTGGGGCGACGTTCTTGCATCAAAGCTAACTGCAGCAATGAAATGGGTCAACCCGAGGTGAACGAGTGAAGACGCAGATAGACGAGTATCTCGTCACGACGAGCGAAGGGATGCGCGAGGTGCTGAGCGCGGCGCGGCGCGTGGCGATCATCGGCATCAAGCCGGAAAGCCGGGCCGGCGCGCCGGCGTTTTACGTGCCGAAGTACCTGCAGGACGTGGGCTACGAGGTCATCCCCGTCCCGGTGTACTACCCCGATGTCACCACGATCCTCGGCGAGCCGGTCTACCGCAGGCTCACCGAGATACCCGGCGACATCGACCTGGTCGTCGTCTTCCGCCGGTCCGAGGACGTGCCGAAGCACGTCGATGAGATTCTCGAGAAGAAACCGGGAGCCGTCTGGCTTCAGCTCGGGATCCGCAACGATGAAGCGGCAGCCCGCTGGGCTGCCGCCGGAATCAAGGTGGTCCAGGACCGCTGCTCGATGGTCGAGCACCGCAGCCTGGTGGGCTGAGCGCAACGGCGCTCAGACCGCCACCTTCACGAGCGGCGCGGCAAGCCGTCGCCCGATCGCATCCGCGATCCCGCCCACCTGGCTGACCAGCTCATCGAACTGCTCGGGCCAGAGCGACTGCGCTCCATCGGAGAGCGCATGGTCCGGGTCCGGGTGCACCTCGATCAGCAGGCCGTCTGCACCCGCCGCGACTGCCGCACGCGCCATGGGTGTCACCTTCGAGCGGATACCCGTACCGTGGCTCGGATCGGCGATGATCGGCAGGTGCGAGAGCGCCTTGACCACCGGGACCGCACTCAGGTCGAGGAGGTTGCGCGTCTGGTCGTCGAAGGAGCGGATGCCGCGCTCGCAGAGGATCACCTGGTCGTTGCCCTCCGCCAGGATGTACTCCGCGCTGAGCAGCAGCTCCTTGATCGTCGCGGACATGCCGCGCTTGAGCAGGATCGGCTTTCCGGTGCGCCCGGCGCGTCGCAGCAGCGGATAGTTCTGCATGTTGCGCGCGCCGATCTGGATGATGTCAGCGTACTCCGCGACGACGTCGACCGTCTCCGTCTCGAGCGCCTCGGTCACGATCGCGAGGCCGGTCTCCTCCCGTGCACGTGCGAGGAGGCGCAGCCCTTCAACACCCAGCCCCTGGAACGCGTACGGTGACGTACGGGGCTTGAACGCGCCGCCGCGCAGCACGGTCGCACCGCTCTGCCGGAGCCGATGCGCAATGCCGACGATCTGCTCGAGCGACTCGACCGAGCAGGGGCCGGCCATCAGCACGACCTCGTCGCCGCCGATGCGCGTGCCGTTCGGGAGCTCGACCACGGTCGGCTCCTGGCGCCACTCGCGGGAGACCTGCTTGTACGGCTGGGTTACGTGGATGACCTGCAGGACGTTCGGCAGGCTCTCGAGACGTGCACCATCGACCTTGCCGTCATTGCCGATCAGCCCGATCGCAGTGCGCTGGCGCCCCGGGATCGGTCGGGCCTCGTAGCCCATCTCTCGGATGACGTCGATGACGCGGCGGACGTCGGCATCCACCGCGCTGTTGCTCATGACAACCAGCATACTTCCGGCTCACGAAGGAGTAAGCGGCGCGGGACGCGCCTCCCGGAAGGTAGCGCTGGGCCTCGACGGCGTAAAGCGCGAACGGGCTACCGCGCCGCGTAGAAATCCGCGATCGACGCGACTACACGCTGCAGCGCGGCGTCCTCCAGCTCCGGGTAGATCGGCAGCGCGAGCACCTCCCGGGCAGCGCGCTCCGCGTGGGGAAAATCGCCCTCCTGGTAGCCGAGCCCTGCGAAGCACGCCTGCATGTGCAGGGGCAGCGGATAGTAGATCTCGGTGCCGATCGCCCTGGCGCTCAGATGGTCGCGCAGCGCATCCCGCTGCGGAGCCCGGATCACGAACTGGTTGTAGATGTGACCCGGCACGTCCTGCGGAAGTGTCACCTGCTCGATCCCGGCCTGCGCGAACAGCTCACGGTAGCGCGCCGCGTTGCGGCGCCGCCCGTCGTGCCAGGTGTCGAGGTGACGCAGCTTCACGCGCAGCACGGCGGCCTGCAGCGCGTCGAGACGGAAATTCCCGCCAACCATGCTGTGGAAGTACTTCGGCTCCATCCCGTGGACGCGAAGCTGGCGCATCAGCCGGGCGAGCGACTCGTCCGACGTCGTGACCATACCCGCATCACCGAACGCACCCAGATTCTTGCTCGGAAAGAAGGAGAACGCGCCGATATCACCGATCGCGCCGGCACGACGCCCCGCGGCGTCGTATGCCCCGATCGCCTGGGCAGCATCCTCGATGACCGCGACACCCGCGCTGCCGGCGAGGCGCATCACCGTGTCCATGTCCGCGACCCGCCCGAACAGGTGCACCGGAATGATCGCCTTCGTTCGCGGCGACAGCGCGGCCTCGATCCGTGCCGCGTCGATATTGAACGTGTCCGGCTCGATGTCGACGAAGACGGTACGTGCGCCCAGCCGCGCAACCGTGCCCGCGGTCGCGAAAAACGTGAACGGCGTCGTGATCACCTCGTCGCCGGGCCCCACGCCGAGCGCCATGAGGGCGACGAGCAGTGCATCCGTCCCGGAGGATACACCGACCGCGTGCGTCGTCCCGCAGTAGTCGGCGATCTCGCGCTCGAGGGCCTCGACCTCCGGCCCGAGGATGAAGTGCTGTGACTCCACGACGCGCCGGATCGCCTCGTCGATGTCGTCGCGCATCGATTCGTACTGCGCGCGCAGATCGAGGAGCGGTACGCGCTCACCTGTGTCCCGGCTCATGTATGACGCTCCCTGCCTGTCATCGTAGTCTCATTCCGCCGGCCGCGACGACCGTTTCGCCGGCCCATCCGTGCGCACGCAGCTGGCCGGGCACGGTATTGCGGTCCAGGTGCGGGTACATGTGTGTCGCGATCAGCCGCTTCGGCGCCGCACGCAGCGCGAGGGCCGCAAGCGACGAGGGCGTGAGGTGAATGTCCATCGCGTACTCGTCCGGCACGGAGCACTCGGCGATCAGCTCGTCCACACCGTGCAGGAAGTCGGCGACCTCTTCCGACGGCCCGGTGTCTCCGGTGTAGCCGATCGTGCAGTCCGTGGCTCGAACCCTGTACGCGATCGAGTCCTCCGTGTGCGGCGTGCGCGCAACCGTGATCTCCACCTCGCCCGCTGTGAAGGGCGCGCCTGGCCTCAGCTCGTGCACATCGAGACCGAATGACGCGTGCGTGACGTAATCACCGAACGCATGCGTCATCGCCTGCAGGCGGCGGCGCAATCCGCGCGGGCCAACGATCGTGAGCGGCTGCTCGCGCGCTGGATACATCCCATACTGCAACGCGAACAGCAGCCCCGGGACATCCCCGATGTGGTCCGTGTGGAAGTGCGAGAGTGCGAGGTGTGTGACGCGCTGCCACGGCAGTCCGTGACGGGCGAGGCTGTGCACGATGCCGGGTCCGCAGTCGAGGAGCAGTCGTGTCTGCCCCGCTTCGACCAGGTACCCGGAGCAGACGCGCTCAGGGTCGGGCGCGGCGGTTCCGCAGCCGACGACGGTCAGACGAGTGTTCAGTCCGTCCGGATCTCGCGCGCCCACTCGCGGTTCTCGTTGTACCAGTCGACCAGGTTGCGTACGCCCTGCGCAAAGCTGGTCTGCGGTCGCCACTCGAGCAGCCGGCCGGCCTTGCCGATGTCCGCCCATGTGGCGAGCACGTCCGCGGGGTGGCGCGGCTGGTTCACGATGTTCGCCTGCTTCCCCGTGTATTCCTCGACCAGCCTGACGGCGTCCGCGAGCACGACCGGCTCATCCGAGCCGAGGTTGATGATCTCGTAGCCGAGCGGCCGCATCGCCGCGATCGTGCCGCGCGCGACGTCGTCGACGTACGTGAAGTCGCGCTCCTGTCTCCCGTCACCGAACACGGTCACCGGCTTTCCTTCACTGATCCACTGCACGAAGCGGAACAGGCTCATGTCCGGGCGACCGGCCGGCCCGTAGACCGTGAAGTAGCGACAGATCGAGACGTCGATCTGGTAGAGGTAGTGGTACGTGTAGCAGAGGGCCTCGGCGGCTTTCTTGGATGCCGCGTAGGGCGACAGCGGACGGTTCGTGTCCGCGTCCTCGCGGTAGGGCCGCGGATTCTCCGCGCCGTACAGGCTCGACGTGGACGCGAGCATGAACTTCCCGATGTCGTGCTTCACGCACAGCTCGAGAAGGTTGAGCGTGCCCGTCGTATTCGTCTCGATGTAGACCCACGGGTTCTCGACCGACTGCCGGACGCCTGCGCGCGCGGCGAGGTTGATCACGCCGTCGACCGGTCCCTCGCGTACCGCATCACCGAACAGCCGCTCGAGCCCATCGCGATCGCAGATGTCGAGCTCGTGAAAGGTGAAGCCGTCGCGCCCCTGCAGGTTGCGGAGCCGCCAGTGCTTCAGGCGGACGTCGTATGCATCGTTCAGGTTGTCAACGGCGATCACGCGGTCACCACGCGCGAGCAGCTGGTCGGCTACGCGCGATGCAATGAAGCCTGCGGCGCCGGTCAGGATGTAATTGGCCATGTCTCAGGAAACGGGACGTCGGGTGAATCCGGGAGTCGTCGTCATGCGACGACGCTCCCGTTTCCGTTCGCTGCACCTGCCAGTACCTCGTCGAGCTTGACGCCAACGATGCTGCTGATTCCGGGGTCCTCCATGGTGACGCCATAGAGCCAGTCGGCGCTCTCCATGGTGCGCGGATTGTGCGTGATGACGATGAACTGCGTCGTCTTCTTGAACTCCTGCAGCATCGCGATGAAGCGACCGATGTTCGCCTCGTCGAGCGGAGCATCGACCTCGTCGAGCACGCAGAAGGGGCTCGGCTTGACGAGGTAGATCGCGAACAGGAGGGCGAGCGCCGTGAGCGCGCGCTCACCGCCGGACAGCAGGTGGATGCGCTGGGTGCGCTTGCCGCGCGGCGAGGCCGCGATGTCGATGGGCGACTCGAGCGGGTCCTCCGGATCCTCCAGGCGGATGTCGCACTCGCCGCCCTCGAACAGCGTCGTGAACGTCTTCTGGAAGTTCTGGCGGATCTGCTCGAACGTCTGCTGGAACAGCTCCCTCGCGGTGCGGTTGATCTGACGGATCGCCGCCTGGAGGTCGTCGCGTGCCTTCGTGAGGTCGTCGCGCTGCGTCTGCAGGAACTCGAGGCGCTGACTCTCCTCTGCGTGCTCCTCGACGGCGAGCATGTTGATCGGACCGAGCCGCTCGATGTCGGCGGCAATCCCCTGCAGCTCGGCGCGGAGCACGTCCGGATCGCCGTCGACGATCTCCGCCTCCTCCATCAGCTCCTCGAACGAGCGACCCCACTCGGCCTCGAGACGCTCGCGCACGCGGCGCTGCGCCGCCTGCGCCTCGGTGCGCTGGATCTCGAGGCGGTGACGCAGCTCGCTGCGCTCGTCGGCCGCGCGGCGCAGGCTTCGCACCTGCGTCTCCAGCTCGACCGCACGTTCGGCGGCCTCCGCCAGGGCGTCGTCCAGAGCACGCAGCTCGACGGCAACCTCGTCGCGCTGTGCGAACATCTCCTCGAGGCGCTCCGCCGCCTCACCGCGCAGTGTACCGAGCTGCGTGATGCTCTCGCGGTGCTCCGCCTCCTCACGCTCGAGCGCCTGCAGTCGCTGCTCGATCTGCGCCTGCTCCTCGCGTGCAGCGGCGAGCCTGCGCTCGAGCGCAGAGAGTGCGCCCTCGGCGCGTGCATGGGCGACGCGCAGCTCTGCCTCCTCGTCGCGCACCCGCTCCCATGCCTGCTCACGCTCCGCGAGTGTCTGGGTGGACTCCTGCCACCCGGCGCGGTGCGCGAGCAGCTGCTCCTCCAGGCCCGCGCGCCGTGCGCGCAGCTCCTCGGCCTCGGTATGCGATTTCTCGATCTGCGCCTGCAGCTCGGCGCGGCGGCGCTCGAGCTCCTCGCGGGCGCGCGTGACACGCAGGTGCTGGCCGGAGCGGTTGGCCTCGTCCGCGCTCGCGCGACGCAGGTCCAGCTCGACGGCGTCGACGCGCGACTTGAGCTCGCGCAGCGCCTGCTCGGCGGCTGCAACGGCCTCCGCCGCCTGCGTGCGCGCCTCCGCGCGACGCGCACGCTCCTCCTCCGCGCGCTCCGCCGCGGCAATACGCTCGCGCAGTCGCTCGCGCCGACCGATCAGCACCGGCTCGGCCGCGGGCTCGCCCACGAACTCGATGACGTCGAGCAGGGCCTCGAGTCGGGGCAGCGCGTCCTGCGGCAGCAGCGCGACCGTGCCGTGCAGGTTCTCCTGTGCGGCAAACCATTCGCGGAAGCGCTGGCGCGCATCGGGATCGCGCACGACGAGCGCCTGCAGCAGCGAGTTGAGCGCGCTTTCCACGCTGGACGCGCGCTCGGCGGGAAGCTGCAGGAACTCCGCGACCGGGCCGAGCACACCCGTCAGCTCACCGCTCGCATCCATGGCAGCAGCGACGATCGGCGCGAAGCCGTGGTGCTCACGCTCGAGCGTCTCGAGCGCTGCGGCCTGCGACGCGAGGCGGCTCGCCTCTGCGTCTGCGGCAGCAAGCGCCTCGCGCGCTTCCTGCTCCGCGCGCCGCAGCACCTGCAGCTGCTCCTCGGCGGCCGCATGCTGCGCGCGCAGCGACTCGAGCTGCTCGCTCAGGATGCGCGTCTGCTCGGCAAAGAGGTCTCCCTGGTCATCCAGGCGACTCAGCTCCGCGTTCAGCTCGTCGCGCTCCTGACCCAGCTCCTCGAGCCGCATCAGAGCGTCCTGCGCGCGTGCCTCCGCGCCCGCTGCGTCCGCCTCGAGTCGGGCCAGCGTCCGTGTCAGCTCGGCCTCGTGCGCGCGCGCCTCCTCGTCGGCGCGACGCACCTCCGTGACTTCCTGGCGCAGTGCGGCCTGCCGCTCCTGCACCTCGGCGACCTGCGCGCTCAGCGACTCGACGATGCCCTGCTGCCCCGCGTGCTCCGTCTGGAGCGCCTGCAGCTCGCTCTCGAGCGCCTCGAGCCGGGCGATCCGCTCGGCGCGCTCAGCCGCGATCTGCTCGAGGCGACGCTCCGCGTGCGCACGGCGCTCGTCGGCAATCGCAATCTCGCGCTCGCGCTCGGCGACCAGGCGCGCAAGCTCCTCGAGCCTCGCCGCTGCCGCATTGCGCTGCCTGCTCGCCTCCGCCGATTCCAGCCGCCGGCGCTCCAGCTCGGCTTCCGCCGTACTGAGCGCGGCACGCGACGACGGATCCTCGTCCTCGATGTTGGCCAGGCGGGCGGTCGTGCGCTCGAGCGTATCACTCACCTGCGCAAGCTCGGCGCGCGCGACCGTCACCTCGAGCGCGAGCCGGCGCGCGCGCAGCTCCTCGTAGCGCTTCGCCTTGCCGCGCTGGCGCGCGAGGCTGCGCACCTTCGACTCGACTTCCGCGACGAGGTCCTCGAGGCGCGCGAGGTCCGCTTCCGCCGACTCGAGCCGGCGCTGTGCGGACTTGCGGCGGTCCTTGTAGCGGCCGATGCCCGCGGCCTCCTCGAACATGTGACGGCGGTCGTCGGGGCGATCGGAGAGGATGCGGTCGACCATGCCCTGCTCGATGACCGTGTACGCGTTGGCGCCCAGCCCCGTGTCACGGCAGATGTCGAAGATGTCGCGCAGGCGCACGGACTGGCGGTTGAGCAGGTAGTCGCTGCCGCCCTCCCGGAAGACGACACGGCGGATCTCGACCTCGCTCTGCGGGATCGGGAGCCGGCCCTCCGCGTTGTCGAACGTGAGTGCGACCTCGGCGCGGTTCAGCGGCCTGCGCTGCACGGTGCCCTGGAAGATCGCCTCTTCCATCTTCGAGCCCCGGATCGCGGAAGCGCGCTGCTCCCCCAGCACCCAGCGAATCGCATCACTGACGTTCGACTTGCCGCAGCCGTTCGGACCGACGATCGCCGTGATGCCCTCGTGGAAGTGCAGCTCGGTCCGATCGGCGAACGACTTGAATCCCTGCAGTACGAGACGACGAAGCTTCATTGGGCGCTGCTGCCTACTCTTGTGACGAGTGAGTCCTGCACGCCGGCATTGCGCAGGAGCTGTCTCATGACTTCCGCCTCACCCCGGCCGGTGTACGCACCGGCGTAGACGCGGAAGCGCTGGCCGGTCGTGTCGGCGACGGGCACGATGTAGGTCGGGATGTCGAGCTGCTCGAGCTCGGTCTGGCGCTCGCGCGCCGCGCGCTCGCTGTCGAGCTCCGCGACCAGGAACGCGAGCGGCGTCACGTGAATGTCGTTGTCGATGCGGCCGCTCCGCAGGCCGTTGCGGACCATGTGGTCCGCGACGCTGTCGGCATACGCCGAATCCGGCATCGGTCCCGCGAAGACGCGATAGTACAGCGTGCTGTCGACCAGCGTCGGCGAGATCAGGAATCCGACGTCGGGCTCGACCGCGTTGAGGGCGCGCTGTCGCTCGAGTGCCGCCGGCAGACTCGTGTAGGCCTCCATCGCCACCGAGAGCGGCAGCGGACGTACGGGTCCGGACGGCGGTGCCGGCGCGGGGACCGTCGCACTCACCGGCGCAATGGGCGTCGTCTCGCTCTGCGACGCAAGCCAGTCGCGGCCCCAGAAGTGCCACGCGCCAGCCAGCAGGCTGAACAGGAGCACGATGAGCAGCGTCAGCACCAGGGCACCGGGACCGGTGCGTGTGCGCTCGGGAGGATCCGGAAAGACCGGCTGCTCGAGATCGGACTCCGCCTCGACGGGAATGACGCGCTCGGTCGGGAGCGGCGGAGCAGTCCGGCCTGCTGCCGCCTCCGCCTGCTCCGTGGGTCGACCCAGCACCGTCGCACGCTGCTGCATGCGCAGGTCGGCGATGTGCGACTCGCGTGCCTCGCCCTGGGGCAGCCGTAGCCGCTCGAACTCGGCGTCGGGTCGGCGCGTCGTCATCCGCGCGTCGCCGTCTGCAGCCGCGTCCGCTGCCGGCCGGAGCACCGCACGCAGGTCCGCGCTGAAGCGCTCCGGGTCAACCTCGTCGTCCTCAGCGGCAAGCAGCACGATCGCGCCGATGCGCTCCGCCAGTGCCTCGACGCCCGGCGCACCGGCCGCCGCGTACACCATCAGCCGGCGGCCCATCGCCAGCGTGTCCTCGCGCAGGCGCGACCACGCGCCGTGCCGCATCACTCCCTCCGGATCGAGCACGTACGCACCGGCGGGAATGAACTCGAACGGATAGCCCTCGACGACGCGACGCACGCGCCGCAGCGACGCGCCGAACTGGAAGACGTCGGCCACGCCCTCCCCGTTCTGCTCTGCGAGGAAGCCGTGCAGCTCGGGTGACTCGACGGACGCGTCCGCAAGGATGACGGTGCCCGACCGCTCCGACCACGCCGTCGCCAGCGCGATCGCTGTCCGGGCGGCCCAGCCGTTCGCACGCGCACCCGGCGCGGCAAGCAGCAGCACACCCGCCAGCTCCGCGTCCGGCCCGCCGAACAGGAGCGATAACACCTCGTCATCGACGCCGTCCTGGAAATCAAACGGCGTCGGTTTCGGCCACGAACCGGCTGTCATGTATGCTGGTTAAGCGATTCGCATCGTTCGTGACGCTCCGCCGGCCGCAGCCTGCGGGCGCCGCGCGTGCCCCGGGTCGGGGACGGCGTAATGTATCCCGGCGCTACCCCGGGCGGTAGGGAACGGACGGAAATCACTGCCGGAATGCGACGTCTGGCGGTCCGTTCGGCGGGCGGACCGGTACGGGTACCGCTCAGGCCTCGTCCGCGAACGCGTGGGCCGGGGCGTCGCCCCACAGACGCTCGAGCTGGTAAAACTCGCGGGCCGCGGGATGGAAGACGTGCACCACGAAGTCGATGTAGTCCATCAGCACCCAGCGACCGGCGCGCAGTCCCTCGACGTGCATGGGCTTCACACCCTCGTCGCGCAGCTCCTCCAGGATGTGATCCGAGATCGCCTTGACGTGCGTATCCGAGGTGCCGGTCACGAGCAGGAAGTAATCGGTCGCGTTGGAGATGCCGCGCAGGTCGAGCAGCAGCATATCGCGCCCCTTGCGGTCCTTCGCCAGGTCGATCGCGCGCGCCAGCGCGGCCGGCACCGACACCCCGTCGGCGATCTGCGCGGTCTCGCCACTGGTGTCCGCGACACCGCTGCGCGCCTCCGGCGCCCGCTCCTGATCACTCATTCCCATCCGCACTCCTGAGGATTCCAGCCGTCCCGGCTCATCGCACGATCGAGGCCGACCGCGTGCCGGCCCGGGCAGAAAACGACATGCGGCGGCCGTCCCGTGGACCGCCGCCGCACAAGGCCGTCAGCAGCGAGGCTACTCCGCCTTGATGACCCAGACCTTGACCTCGGGCTTCACATCCGTGTGCAGCCGCACCGGAACGTTGTAGACACCCAGCGCCTTGATCGGCTCCTCGAGCTCGATCCAGCGGCGGTCCACCTCGAAGTCCAGCCCCTGCTCCTTCAGCCGGCCGGCGATGTCGGCAGCCGTAATCGAACCGAACAGCTTCGACTCCTCGCCCGCCTGCACGTGGAACGTCAGCGAAACGTTCTCGAGCTGGGCCGCACGGCGCTTCGCCTCGAGGTAATCGCGGCGTGCACGCGCCTCCGCGCGCTTCCGCTCCTCCTCGAGCTGCCGCATGTTCGCAGCCGTCGCCGGGTACGCGAGCCCCTGCGGCAGCAGGTAGTTACGGGCGTAGCCGGCACGCACCGAGACCACGTCACCCGCCTGGCCCAGCTTGTTGATGTCCTGCCGCAGAATCAGCTTGGTCGTCTTCATCTTCGCGCTCCGTCAGGAGGACGGCGGCGCCGCAGCGCGCCGTGCCCGAATATCCAACCACGTATCCGTTACACCAATCAGTACCGTCATCGCCATGATCAGCGGATAGAGAAACAGCACCAGCACACCGCCGACCACGAGCCCCAGGGGGCCGGGCACGCCTGCAATCACGAGCAGCACGGCGAGCCCCCGCAGCGCATAGAGCGCCGCCATGAACGTCAGCAGGTTCGTGCCTGCACGCTCCGCCGCCGCACCCAGCGGCAGCACGAGCAGCAGCATCCCTGCGATCAGCACCCAGACCAGGTCGTCCGGGAACCGGAACTCACGCAGCGGCCTCAGCGGCGCCGCGTCCCCGACGCCCAGGCGCCGGTAGGCGAACCAGGCCACTGCGAGCCCGCACAGCGAGCCGAGCGCAAGCAGCGCCGGGAAGACCAGGATCTGCGCGTCCGCCGCAGCGAAAATCGCATCCTGCATCTGCGCCGACAGACGCTCGAACCCGAGCATCTGCGTGAACAGCGCGATCGACTCGGATGCGGCAGCTCGCAGCTGCTGGCTCACCAGCCCGTCCACGAAGGCCGGGCCCGAGCGCCCCGACACGATCACGACTCCGGCGGATGCCATCGTCGCCGCCACGCTCGCGAGACCGCGCACGATGAACGTCCGGTGCGGCCAGAGCGCGCCAAACGTGATGAACCATCCACCGAGCAGAAGCGCCCAGCCTCGCTCCACGTACCAGAGCGCGCCGGTCCGGCTGCCACTGAACACGAACCACAACAACAGCAGCGCACCTACCACCAGCGGCGGCCGCCGTGGCGGCAGCGCGATCAGCAGGAGCGCGAACGGGACGAGTATCAGCAGCGTCGGGTGAAGCGACCAGAGGAGCAGCGTCGCGATTCCCAGCGCTACTGCTGCACCCCAGCCGCGCCGACCCGGCCCGGCCTCAGTCCGAGTAGCGTCGGACATACGGGACCAGCGCCAGATAACGCGCCCGCTTGATGGCGGTCGTCACCTGCCGCTGGTGCCGCGCGCACATGCCGGTCATGCGACGCGGGAGCATCTTGCCCTGCTCCGTGATCAGACGGCTCAGCGTCTTCTCGTCCTTGTAGTTGATCTGGCGGATCCCCGACTCGCAGAGGGGGCACGCCTTGGCGCCGCGACGCATGCTACTCCTCCTCGTCCTCGTCGTCGTCATCGCTCGGCCGGTCCGCGCGCGTCGCAATCGACATCGGCGCAGCCGGCTCTCCGTCATGCAGGACGACGAGGTAGCGCAGCAGCTCCTCGTCCAGCTTCAGCAGGCGCTCGAACTCGGGAAGCGCGTCCGCAGCCGCCTTGAACTGAACCACCACGTAACGGCCGCTCGTCTGCTTCCGAATGGGGTAGGCGAGCTGGCGCCGGCCCCAGTCGTCGCGGGCGGTGATCTCACCGCCTCCATTCTGGGTCAGCAGCTGATGGTAGCGATCCAGCTTCTGCTCGATCGCCTCGTCGGCGACCTGCGGATCGAAGATGTAGACGACCTCGTATGCTCTCATGAACCCTCCGGTCTGTGCGGCCCCTCCCGAACGTGGGAGGAGCAGGAGTCCAGCCTTCTAGTATACCGCCTCAAACGTTGAACCGGAAGAGCAGGATGTCGCCGTCCTGGACGACGTACTCCTTGCCCTCGCTCCGCACCAGTCCCTTCTCGCGCGCCTCCTTCTGCGAGCCGGCGGCCACGAAATCGTCCCAGCCGAGCGTCTCGGCGCGGATGAAGCCCCGCTCGAAGTCTGAATGGATCTCGCCCGCTGCCGCCGGTGCCTTCGTCCCGCGCCGGATCGTCCAGCAGCGGACCTCCTTCTCGCCCGCCGTGAAGTAGCTGATCAGGTCGAGCAGCGCGTAGCCGGCGCGGATCAGGCGGTGCAGCCCGGGCTCCTCCAGTCCGAGCTCCTCGAGGAAGGCCGCCCGCTCCTCGGGCTCGAGCTCGATCAGCTCCGCCTCGATGCGCGCCGAGAGGGGTACGACCTCGGCCGGCTCGCCGTCCGCGGCGATCGCCTCGCGCAGCTGGCGAACATACGCGTTATCCCCGTCCGGCAGGTCGGTCTCGGCGATGTTCGCGACATAGAGCTCCCGCTTGGCCGTGAGCAGGTTGTACGTGCGCAGCAGCCGCGCCTCCTCCTCGTTCTTCACCTCCACGAGCCGGGCAGGGCGTCCCTCGCTCAGCAGTGCGTGCAGCCGCTTGAGCAGATCCAGCTCCGCAACCGCCTCTTTGCCGCCGGTCCGCGCTTCCTTCTCCGCACGCTGCAGGCGTCGCTCGACCTGCTGCAGGTCGGAGAGCGCAAGCTCGAGGTTGATGATCTCGCGGTCACGCACCGGATCGACGCTGCCGGACACGTGCGTGACATCGGGGTCCTCGAAACAGCGCACGACGTGCACGATGGCGTCGACCTCGCGGATGTTGCCGAGGAACTGGTTGCCCAGCCCCTCCCCCTCCGACGCGCCCTTCACGAGCCCCGCGATATCGACGAAGGTGACCACCGCGGGAACGGTGCGCTGCGGCTTCACCACGCTGGCGAGGAGGTCGATGCGCGGGTCGGGCACTTCGACGACGCCGACGTTCGGCTCGACCGTGCAGAACGGGTAGTTCTCCGACGGCGCCCCTGCGCCGGTCAGTGCATTGAACAGCGTCGACTTGCCGACGTTGGGCAACCCGACGATACCGAGTCTCAGATTGGGCATTCTACTTCGATCACGTGCCAGCGCGAGCGCTCGCGCTGACGCGAGTCCCGGGCAGTCCTTTCAGAGTCGTTGCGTGTGTCACAGCGCGTTCTGCACCGCGGCGATCAGCTCTGGATACACCGCATACGCGGAACGTGCCTGCTCGAGCGAGAGCCGCTCCCGGTTCGTGTGCGCATATCGCTCCTCGCCCGGTGCGAAGCCGATCGTGGGGATGCCGTGCACCCCGCACGCGTGGCCGCCGTCGGTCGCGAACGTCCATGGGCGCACGCGTGGGGCGTAGCCCAGGGATGCCTCGATCGTGGCCGTGGCCGCGCGTACGATCGGGTGGTCGGGATTGAGCAGGAAGCCCGGCGTAAAGAGCCGGCGGTGATCTTCCCTCCCCGTCCACGTGCGCTGATGCTCGACGGCGTAGTGCACCTCGACCGACAGGTCTTCGGGCAGCTCGATGGACGCCAGATGCGAGCGCAGCATCTCGACCGCCGTCTCGCGTGTCATGTCCGGAAGCACGCGCCAGTCGCAGACGATTCGCACGCGATCGGGGATGACGTTCCGACTGCGCGGCAGCGTCTCGAGTGCAGTAGGGGCGAATGTCGACGGGCCGAGCACGGGATCGCTGCCGAGTGACGCCGCGAACGCGCGCAGCGCGGGAATCACGACGGGCAGCGCGTCGATCGGGTTGCGTGCCCGTTCGGGAGCACTGGCGTGACCTGCCAGCCCCTGGATCTCGACGACGAGCTCCGCGCGACCCCGGTGCCCGATGCACACGTCGCCGTGCGTCGCCTCACCAATGATCACGGCACCGGGCGTGACGCTGCCCGCCTCGAGGAGCTGCTCCATCCCCCAGCCGCCACGTTCCTCCAGCACGGTGTGCGCGACGATGACGTCGCCGGGACCCGGCCTCTCGAGGAAATGGGCGGCCGCGTACGTCTGCAGCGCGAGCGGCCCCTTGATGTCCATCGCGCCACGACCGTGCAGGAAGGCGTCATCGAGGTGGGCCGCGTAGGGCGGATGCTCCCACGTGTCCTCATCGCCGACGTCCACTACGTCCATGTGCGAGTTGAGCATGACGGCGGGCTTCTCGCCGCGGCCGGGTGCGCGGCCGATCACGTTGCCGGCGTCATCGCTGCGGACGTCGTGGAAGCCGAGCGCCTTCATCTCGGCCATCACGCGACGTGCGACGTCGCCTTCGTTTCCGGGAGCTCCCGGGATACGGATCAGCGCACGCGCGAACTCGATCGCGGCTTCGAACGACAGGTCAGCCATGCTCCTCCAAGCGAGAAGGCCCGGGGCGCACGCACCGGGCCTTCCGATTCCAGCCTGCTCGCCGGATCAGCCGAGCAGCGCGCTGAACGCGGCGCGGATCGCGTCGAGGATCGTCGAAGCCGTCGACACGTCCACCTCGGTTCCGTGGATCCGGGCGAACCAGGGCGCCAGCACGAGCGCAACAACGCTCATCAGCTTGATGAGGATGTTCATTGCCGGGCCGGCCGTGTCCTTGAACGGGTCACCGACGGTGTCACCGACGACGGCCGCCTTGTGCGGATCGGAGCCCTTGCCGCCGTGCGCGCCGGTCTCGATGTACTTCTTCGCGTTGTCCCAGGCGCCGCCGGAGTTGGCCATGAAGAGCGCCATCAGCACGCCCGTCACGGTTGCGCCCGCGAGCATCCCGCCGAGTGCGTTGATGCTGAAGTAGCCGACAACGACGGGGGCGATCACCGCCACGAGGCCGGGCACGACCATCTCTCGCAGCGCTGCACGCGTCGAGATGTCGACGCAGCGTGCGCTATCCGGCTTTGCGGTCCCTTCCATGAGGCCCGGGATCTCGCGGAACTGCCGGCGGACTTCCTCGACCATGCCCGCCGCCGCGCGACCGACCGCAGTCATGGTGAGCGCAGCAACGAAGAACGGGATCGTCCCGCCGATCAGCATGCCGACCGTGACGGCCGGGTTGATGATGTTGAGACCCACATCGTGCAGGCCGACGGCCGACGCGTATGCACTGAACAGCGCCAGCGCGGTCAGTGCGGCAGACCCGATCGCGAAGCCCTTGCCCATGGCCGCCGTCGTGTTCCCGAGCGAGTCGAGGCGATCCGTAATCGAGCGGACTTCCGGGCCGAGGTGACTCATCTCCGCGATGCCACCTGCATTGTCCGCGATCGGGCCGTACGCGTCGACCGACATCGTCACGCCGACCGTCGCCAGCATGCCGACCGCTGCGATGCCGATTCCGTACAGGCCGGCCGTCCAGTACGACACGCCGATGCCGGCGGCAATCAGCAGGACGGGAGCGGCGGTCGACTGCATTCCAACGGCCAGGCCCGCGATGATGTTCGTCGCTGAACCGGTCTCGCTCGCCTGCGCGATGTCGCGCACGGGCCTGGCGGCCGTGTAGTACTCCGTAGCAAGGCCGATCAGCACCCCGACCAGCGACCCTGAGAGGAGCGCCCAGAACGGTCCGACCGCGCTGTATGCCTGTCCGGCTGCGGGGTCGAAGATCTCGAAGCCGAGGCCGCGTACGACGAAGTACATGACGACCAGGAAGATGGCCGTCGCGATGAACGTCACGTTCCGCAGTGCCGCCGCCGGATCGAACTTCTCGAGTACCTTCATCAGCGAAATGCCGATCAGGGATGCGATCAGGCCGAACACGACCGTGATGATCGGCAGGGCAACTGCCTCCATCCGGCTGGCGGAATAGAGCGCGCTCGTCGATGCAATCGCAATCGTGGCGACGACCGAGCCGACGTACGACTCGAAAATGTCGGCGCCCATGCCCGCGACGTCGCCGACATTGTCGCCCACGTTGTCCGCGATCGTTGCGGGGTTGCGCGGGTCGTCCTCGGGAATGCCCGCCTCGACCTTGCCGACGAGGTCCGCACCAACGTCGGCTGCCTTCGTGTAGATGCCGCCACCGACGCGGGCGAAGAGCGCGATCGAGCTGGCACCCATGCCGAAGCCGCTGACGATGCTGGCAAACCGGACGAAATCACGGTCGGCAATGGCGCCCGCACCCTCGAGGAAGAACCAGATGCCGATGCCGAGCAGGCCGAGCGCTGCGACCGAGAGGCCCATGACTGCGCCGCCGAAGAACGCGATGCGCAGCGCCTTGGACTGGCCTTCCTCCTTCGCGGCCGCGGCAGTCCGCACGTTCGCGCGGGTCGCCGCCGTCATGCCGAAGAAGCCGGCGAGGACGGAGCAGATTGCGCCGGAGATGTACGCGAGCGACGTCATGAGTGCAGCACTCGTGTCGACGGCGCCGATCGCGAAGTACAGCAGCACCGCGACCACGACCACGAAGATCGCGAGTACCGAATACTCACGACGCAGGAACGCCATCGCGCCCACGTGGATCTGGTCGGCCAGATCCGCCATCACCTGGTTCCCCGTGCTCTGCTTGTTCACATAGAGGTAAAGCACGAGCGCAGCCAGGAGTCCGATCGCTCCCAGGATGGGCGCCCATTGTGCGAGCGTCGTCAGGTCCGTCACAACTCCTCCGTGCGTATGACGCCGCCAGGGCGTCTGTTCGGTGTCATCCTCTAACTCACCTGCGGCGCTCAGGCATTGACCGCCTGCATCGCCGCATCGATCCCATCCGTGATCCAGCGTTGCACGCCGTCCACGGCGCGCGGGAAGGCGTCCAGGATGGCAGCCTCCTCCTCCGGTGAGAAGGGGCCGAGCACCCAGTCCGCCAGGTCCATGTCGGGCGGAGCCGCACCAACCCCGATCCGGAGTCGCGCGTAGTCACGCGTCCGCAGCGCGGTCTCCACCGACTTGAGTCCATTGTGTCCGCCACTGCTGCCGCCCGGGCGCAGGCGGAGCCTGCCGACCGGCAGTGCGACGTCATCGACCACGACCAGCAGGTCCTGCGTGACGTCGAAGCCCTCGAACTGCAGCAGCGGCGCGACCGCGTCGCCACTGCGGTTCATCCACGTAAGCGGCTTCATCAGCACGACGTCGTGGTCGGCGACGACGCCCTCGCTCACTTCGACGATCCCCGCGCGACGGAACGGTGGCGTGTTCCACGCTTCGCGCAGCTCGTCGAGCAGCCACCAGCCCACGTTGTGGCGCGTGGCCACGTACTCCGCTCCCGGGTTCCCGAGCCCGCACACGAGCTTCACGGCGAGCCCGGACGCGTCAGGACTCGGCGCCCTCTTCCTTCGCGCGCTTGATCACCTCGGGCTCGCCGCCCTCGGCCTCGGCCGTCTCCTCGGCGCTCGGCTCCGCGATGCCGGCCTGCGGCGGGATCACGCTGCAGATCGTGCGATCCGGATCCTGTGTCGCCTCGACGCCCTCGGGAAGCTGCGCATCGCGCACGTGCTTCGAGTCGCCGATCTCCATCCCCTCGATGTTCACCTCGATGAACTCGGGGATGTCGTCGGGGAGGCAGCGGACCTCGAGCTCCGTGAGCGCGTGCTGCATGAGCCCGCCCGCGCGCACGCCGGGCGCCTGCCCGACGAGACGGATCGGTACCTCTACCGTCACCTTGTCACCGGCGTGGATCTGAATGAAGTCCACGTGGAGGACCGAGGGCCGGTAGGGGTGACGCTGCACCTCGCGCGCGAGTGCCTTGACGGCCCGACGCTCCCCATCGATCTGGAGCTGTACGATCGTGCTCTCCAGGTGGACCCGCTGCATCAGCAGCTCGAGCTCATGCGCGTCCACCGACAGGGGGCGGGACTCCTCACCCCGGCCGTACAGGACGGCCGGAATCCGGCCCGTCGCGCGCAGCTTGCGCGCCGTGCCCTTCCCCATCGATTCCCGCTTCTCCGCCTTCAGTTTGGGCTGTGCCACCATGATATCTCCTTCAGTCGAACAGCTGACTGACCGACTCGTTCAGATGCGTGTAGCGGATCGCTCGCGCCAGCAGGTCCGCGACCGAGAGCACGCGCAGCTTCGGAAACCGCTTGTCCGCTGGCAGCTCGAGTGTGTTCGTGACGACGACCTCGCAGACGTCGCTGTTCTGCAACCGTTCGACAGCGGGGCCCGAAAGCAGCGCGTGCGACGCCGCCGCATAGATCTCCCGCGCACCGCGCTCCTTCAGCGCCGTGACGACGCTCACGAGCGTGCCCGCAGTGTCGATCATGTCGTCGACGATGATGCAGTTGCGCCCCTCGACTTCACCGACCACTTCCATGACTTCGGCCACATTCTGCTGCGGCCGGCGCTTGTCGATGATCGCGAAGCTCGCACTCAGCCGACGCGCGAAGCCGCGCGCCATTTTCGCAGCACCGACGTCGGGCGCGACGACCACCGGCTGCTCGATCTTCTTCTCACGGAAATATCCCGTGAGGACCGGCGCCGCATACAGGTGGTCGACCGGGACATCGAAAAAGCCCTGGATCTGGTGCGTGTGAAAGTCGATCCCCAGGACTTTGTCGGCGCCCGCGGCCTGCATCAGGTTCGCGACGAGCTTCGCGCCAATGGCAACGCGCGGCTGGTCCTTACGGTCCTGCCGCGCGTAACCGTAATACGGAACGATTGCCGTCACCCGGGCCGCCGAAGCCCGCTTCGCCGCATCGAGCAGCAGCAGCAGCTCCATGATGCTGTCGGCCGGCGGCGGCGTAGGCTGGATGATGAAGACGTCGCGGCCGCGCACGTTCTGGTTCAGCCGCACGAAGATCTCGCCATCCGCGAACCGTTTGATGGTCACGTCGGCGAGTGGAAGTTTCAGGTGTTGCGCAACCTCCTGGGCGAGGGGCTGATTCGCCGTCCCGCTCAGGAGCATAAGATGCGACGTCGACGAGGATTCCGTCATCGAGCCTGGGTGTCACGGGCAAAGTACGACAGCCGAGGAACCTAGCCGGATTCGTGAGGGGGTGTCAACCGCGCGGGGGAGTCGGAGCCCTGTGGCAGAGAGATATCCACAGGCCGGAAAACTGCGCTCGGCAGCCGCTCAGCGCGGCAGGTGGACGTCGGCCAGGCGGGCCATGGTCCGCTGCAGGACCGAGTGCGCACGGCTTCCACTCAGGAGCACGGCACCCAGGTAGTAGGAGACGGCGCGACCGATTCCCACGTAGTCGTCGAGCAGCGCCGTGAAGCCGATCGCGTTGTCGACGTGTGTCTGCATGACCGCCTCCTCCGCCCGGGCCAGCGCGAGCTCGATCATCGTTTCGGTCTCGGCGCTGCGCTGCTGGCGCCGCCGGATCCCGCGCACGAGCGCGTCGGGGCGGAACCGCCGCCAGCCCGCGTCGTCCTCGTCGATCTCGGGAACCGGCAGGCTGGGCAGCCGCAGCGGCTCGGCCTCACCCGGCTGGGCGCGCGGCTCTGCGGGCTCCGCCGGCTCCAGGGCGACGAGCACGCGGGTCCGCACCGCCGTCGCCATCGTCTCGTCGAGGTCCATCTCCGCGAGGTAGAGCGCGAGCGCGTCCTCCATGTCCATGCGTCCGCGCAGCAGGGAAACGAACTCGTTCGCCTCGTGGACGTGCTGCTCGACGAGCGCCTCCCACGCCATCGCCGTGGTCACTTCGAGGCGGCGTCGTACGGATTCAGGCAGTCTGCGGGATGGGATGCGGGTCGGACGTGCCATACAGCTCCCGGGTGGCTTCGCGATGTGGATTGCATGGTAGCGCGAAGCCAGCCCCGGAGCAAACACCAGAGCCTGCCCCTGCTACTTCCTGTCCACGACGACGACGCGCGCCCTCGTGCGCGCGGCCAGCCGCTCCGCGGTGAGGATGGCGAGTGAGCGCCACTGGTGCACCGAAAAGTAGCCTGGAGCATAGACGACCCAGTGTCCTGCGATCGGCTCGACCGTGATGAGCCTGGACTTCTGCATGCTGCACCTGCGTCGGTGGCTGGTAATGCTCATGTACGATAGCGCACCGGCGCTGCGGCGTGGGCGAATGTGAACGGATTGAAATACTTGCGACGGTGCGTCGCGTGCGCGTGCGGATGGCGTTGTGGTCGTGGGTCGGAATTCCCGGGGGTGGATTCGAACCACCACTGGAGGATCCAAAGTCCTCAGTCCTGCCATTAGACGACCCGGGATTGTACGAAAAAAGCTAACCGTCACGCGCAGTCGGATCAACGAATCAGCCCTGCCTGCGCAAGGCACTGCGCTTCAGACGGCTGCCTGCGTCCGGAACACCTGCAGATCCGCCTCGGCTGCGCGCAGCTCCTCGGCGGCCGCGTCCGCGGCCTCCGGCAGATCGAAGGTGCCGAAGACCGCTGAACCGCTGCCGGTCAGCTGCGCGATGCGTGCACCGTGTGAGCGCAGCAGTGCGAGCACGGGCGTGAGAGCGGGAATCTCGGGCAGGACGACCCGCTCGAAGTCGTTGCATGCGACGTCCGCGAGCGCGTCCCACGATCCGAGTGCGGCGACTTCGATCCGAGCGGGACCAGCGACTCCGATGCGGTCGCCGAGACTCGCGTATGCCTGTGCGGTGGACACGGAGGCGGCGGGCATGACGACGACCGCCGGCGCTGCGCCCGGCCCGCGTGCGTGAGCAGCTCTCGTCGCGTCCCCACCGAGTGCGAGTGGTGCGTCGCTCATGAAGAACGGGACATCGCGTCCGAGTGATGCAGCCATCGAGCAGGCGCGCAGCACCGAGTGCATCACCATGCATTCGATCGAGGAGTCCGAACGTTGCAGCGGTATCGCTCGATCCACCACCAGCCCGGCACCCGCCGGTATGCGCTTATGCACCCTGATCGAGTGCCGGGCCTCGATGCCCGTGGCCACGCGCCGCGCGATGGTCGGTTGATCCCGCGGCCATCCCGAGCCGCTGAACCAGTACGCATGCACGCATGCCATAGCGAAGTAAGCAGATCGCATATAGCGCACCCGGAATTGACATGACCTTGACAATGTCAGGGATCCGTCAAGAACCACCCCTCAGCAACCAGGATGGTAGGACATCCCTATTGCGTTGCACCCCCTCAAAGGTAAATACATGTGCATGGCAGCCCTCCACAGACTCCGCTGAGGTTAGCCCATGTCCCTGAGCTGACCCCCGAAACCTGATCCACTTATAATCTGACTCCGGCGCACCGAACGCGGAGGAGTCATGCGCAAGAGCAGGTTCACGGAGGAGCAGAAGGTCGCTGCGGTCAAGGAGGCGGAG